>Ga0207422_1003077_pt1 | contig 18250 bp, 17 predicted proteins | sample MarCyaLeptolynsp_FD_187757 | JGI IMG/M metagenome (GOLD analysis project Ga0207422, IMG submission 187757) | Marine cyanobacterial communities from Panama - species 1 Leptolyngbya sp. (SPAdes) | ecosystem: Environmental > Aquatic > Marine > Unclassified | place: Panama: Panama City | collected...
GGTCTTGAGGACGTGGATCCGGTCCTTCAGTTCCGGGAACTCGCGGCCGATGTCGTGGTGCAGGTCGGTGGTCATGGCGCAACCCGGCCATCAGGTAGTCCCACCCGGTGTAGAGCGTCAGCACCGCACCGATCCACAGGCCGACCTCGCCGATCAGGCGGGCGTCCGTCCAGGCGGGCGCGTCGTCGCCGATGATCAGGAAGCCGATCGCCAGCAACTGCACCGTGGTCTTCCACTTGGCGAGCTTGCTGACCGGCATGCTGACCTGCAATTCGGCGAGGAATTCCCGCAGCCCGGAGACCAGGATCTCGCGCAGCAGGATCACCAGCGCCGCCAGCACCGTCCAGCCGGAGATATGGTCCAGCGCCACCAGCACCAGCAGCGACGCGCCGACCAGCAGCTTGTCGGCGATCGGATCGAGCAGGCGGCCGAGCGCCGACTGCACCTCCCAGGCGCGGGCGAGGTAGCCGTCGAAATAGTCGGTGATGCTGGCGAAGGCGTAGAAGGCGAGCGCGACCCAGCGGAAGGTCTCGCCACCGACCCACAGACACGCGACCACCGGGACGACCGCGAGGATCCGGGAAATCGTCAGCAGATTGGGCAGTTTGGCAAGCATCGCGCGATCCAATCCGCCGGCCCCGGCGGGTGAGTCTGTCGGACCTCAGAGCCCGCATTACGCCACAGCGCGGGGGTGAAGAAAATGGGCGATCCGGTCGCGCCGGGAGATAGGTGGCGGGTCTGAACCGCCCGGTGTGCAGCGCGGCCCAAGCCATCCCTCACGCCCCGAACAGGTCCTCCAGCGTCTCGACGAACGCGCCACCGCCGAAGGCGGCACCTTCCCGTGCGTAAAGCAGCAGGTCCAGATCCGGCAGCGCCGGCAGGCCCGCTTCCGCGCCGAGAACCCGCAGTCCCGCCGGCACCGCGCTTCGCGGCACCGCCGTCACCGCGATCCCGGCCGCCACCGCCGCGCTCAGGCCCAGCGTGTTCGGACTGCTGTAGACCATGCGATGGGCCCGACCGGCCGCGTCCAAGCGCTCCAGCACCGCGTCGCGATAGATGCAGCCGGGCGCGAACAGCGCCAGCGGCAGCGGGTCCAGAACCTCCGTCTCCACCCCGGCCGACGCCACCCAGACCAGGGGCTCGCGCTTCAGCAGGCGCCCGGCCTCGCGCCCGCAGGGCTGGGTCACCAGGGCGACATCGATCCGCCCGGCCTCCAGGTCGTCGAGCGCCTCCCAGCTGCGACCGCAGCTCATCTCCACCTGGACTAGCGGACAGCGGGCGGCGAAGGCGGCCAGGATGTCGGCGGTGTAGACCATGGAGGTGTCGGTTACGCCGACACGCACCCGTCCGGTCCGCGCCGAACGGTCCAGCGCGCCCAGCGCCTCGTCGTTGAGCCGCAGCATCCGCCGGGCATAGGACAGCAGGTGGGCGCCGTCGGGCGTCAGGTCGACCCGACGGCGGGTGCGCTCCAGCACCCGGCAGCCGGTCACCTCTTCCAGCCGCTTCATCTGCATGCTCACCGCCGATTGGCCGCGGTTCAGCCGCTCGGCCGCGCGGGTGAAACTCCGGGTCTCGGCGACGGTGACGAAGGCGCGCAGCACCTCGAGATCCAGGCTGCGAACGGCACCGCCGATCTCAGAAGTCGTCGCATCCACCGCCATGGTCACCCCACCAAGATAGATTTTCTTGATAAGTCGATCAGATTAATTCGTTTCTGAAATGATAAGCCGATCGCTAGCCTCACACCATCGCAAATCCGGCGGAGTGCGCGACAATGACGGTGAGGCTGCTGATCCTGGTTCTGTGCGCGGGCGCGATCATGGCCGTGGCGGTCGGGTTCCGTCAGGGACTCGGTCTCTACCTGCCTTTCGTCAGCGACGCCCTCGGCGGCGGCCGCGAGGTGTTCGCCCTGTCCATGGGCCTGATGAACCTGTTCTGGGGCCTGGCGGCGCCGTTCGCCGGCGCCGTCGCCGACCGTCACGGGGCCGGACGGGTGGCCGCCCTCGGCGGCATCGCCTATGCCGGCGGCCTCGCCCTGATGATGCTCGGCGGCGAGAGCGCCCTGCTCACGGGCGGCGTCCTGATCGGCCTCGGGCTCAGCGGAACCGGGTTCACCGTGCTGCTCGGCGCGGTCGGACGGGCCGCGCCCGAGGAGAAGCGCGGCATGGCGCTGGGGCTCGCCTCCATGGGCGGCTCGCTCGGCCAGTTCCTCGCCCTGCCCTACACCCACCTGCTGATCGATGGCGCCGGCTGGCAGGTCAGCCTGCTGATCCTCGCCGCCTCGACGCTGATCATCCTGCCGCTGTCCCTGGGGGTCGCCGGGCGGGTGACGGCGGCTCCCCTCCAGGACCGTCAAACCCTGTCCTCCGCCCTGTCACAGGCGGTTCGGGCGCGCGACTTCTGGCTGCTGAACCTCGGGTTCTTCGTCTGCGGCTTCCACCTGTCCTTCGTCGCGATCCACTGGCCGGCTTTCCTCGCCGACCGCGGTTTCGAGCCGTGGCTGGGGGCCGCCGCGCTGACCGCCATCGGCTTTGCCAACATCATCGGCAGCTATGGCTTCGGCGCGCTCGGCGACCGGTACCCGAAGAAGGATGTCCTGGCGGTGCTCTACCTGATCCGCGCCGCCGCCTTCGTCGGTGTGCTGCTGCTGCCGATCACCCCGGCCACCGTCATCGCGCTCGCCACCCTGCTCGGGCTCACCTGGCTCGGCACGGTGCCGCTGACCAGCGGGCTGGTCGGCGTGCTGTTCGGCACCCGCTACATGTCGATGCTGTTCGGCATGGTGTTCGTCGGCCACCAGATCGGCGGGTTCCTCGGCGCCTGGCTCGGCGGCGCGGTGTTCGACACACTCGGCAGCTACGATGCGATGTGGCTCGCCAGCGTGGCGCTTGGCGTGGCATCGGCCGCCCTGCACTGGCCGATCCGCGAGACGAGACTCGCTACGGCGTAAGGTGGACCGCCGGCTATTGCGCGCTCTGGGCCGCGCGCACCTCTTGCTCCCGCCGGGCGCGGGCCCGTTCCACGAGCCGCAGGCGGCGACGGTGGGCGCGCGCCTCCAGCACCTTCTCGACCAGGCGGCCGAGGAAGTATCCGACCGGGACGCCGGCGATCATGAACGGGATCGAGCCGATGAAGATCGCGCCCGTGCCTTCGCTCAGCGTCCAGATGTAGTCGGCGATGTGATGCGAGTCGCGGAAGTTGATCGACGACTCGCAGGTGATCATCTCGCAGCCGACGAAGTAGTAGAACGTGTAGGTCGGCACCATGGTCAGCGGGTTCACCACCAGCGAGCCGATCAACGCGATCACTGTGTTGAAGGTGTTGGGCCGCCAGAACCGGTTGCAGAGCTGTGCGAAGATGAAGCAGATGACCAGCTGCAGTCCCACCGTCGGAGAGAAGCCCACGGCCATGCCCATCGACATCGAGCGGGAAATGACGCCGTCGCCGAGATTGATCCGGCGCCCCTGCCGCAGGATCTTGCTGAACATCCTTAACTGAAGCTGCCGCACCCTTACCACCCCGAGGAATCGAACGCAGCGAACCTATATTTGCGATCCGCCTGAAACAACCGTATCGAAGGATATATGTCGAAGTCGTAAATCCGGTATGATGAAACGGATATTTGGAATCGCCGGCTGGTCCGGCAGTGGAAAGACGACCCTGCTGCGCGCGCTCATTCCCGCGCTGGCGGCGACGGGGGCGTCGGTGTCCACGATCAAGCATGCCCATCACGATTTCGACATCGACCGGCCGGGCAAGGACAGCTTCCTGCACCGCACCGCCGGCGCGCACGAGGTGATGATCTCCTCCTCCCACCGTTTCGCGCTGATGCACGAGCTCAGGAACGCCCCCGAGCCGAGCCTGCGCGACCTGGTGGAGCGGCTGGCGCCCGTCGACATCGTGCTGGTGGAGGGGTTCAAGTTCGACCCGATCCCGAAGCTGGAGGTCCACCGTCCGGCCCTCGGCAAGCCGCCGATCTGGCCGGGCGACCCGCATGTCGTGGCGGTGGCGAGCGACGCCGCCCTGCCCGCGTGTGACCGCCGGGTGCTCGACCTCGCCGATACCGCCGCGATCGCCGCCCTGGTGGCCGACCGCGCCGCTGGGCTGGAGGACGCGGCGTGACCCGGCTCGCCGACGACTGCTTCGCCGCCGACCCCGACCCGTTGTCGGTCGAAGCAGCGCTCGCGCGCATTCGCGGTCGCCTGGCTCCGGTGGCGGCGGTCGAGACGGTCACCCTGGACGCGGCCCTCGACCGGATCCTCGCCGAGGACGTGGTCTCACCGATCGACGTGCCGCCGCATAACAATGCCGCCGTCGACGGGTTCGCGGTGCGCGCCGCCGACCTAGCCGACGGCCGCAGGACCCTGCCGATCGCCCTGCGCATCGCCGCCGGGCATCCGGCCGACCGCGCGCCACCGCCCGGCGCCGCCGCGCGGATCTTCACCGGTGCGCCCGTTCCGCATGGCCTGGACACCGTGGTGATGCAGGAGGACTGCACCGAGCGGGATGGGGCCGTGACGCTGCCCGACACAGTGCGAACGGGCGCCAACCTTCGCCGGGCGGGAGAGGACCTGCGCCGGGGTGCGGTGGCGCTGACCGCCGGCCGCCGCCTGGCCCCCGGCGATATCGGCCTTGCCGCCTCGACCGGCCGCACCGGCCTGCCGGTGCGCCGACGCCTGCGGGTGGCGATCGCCTCCACCGGCGACGAGGTGACCGAGCCCGGCCGCCCCCTGGCCCCGGGCGGGGTGTTCGACGCCAACCGCCACACCGTGAAGGCGCTGCTGTCCCGTCTCGGCTGCGTGGTGAGCGATCTCGGGATCCTCGGCGACGACGCCGGAGCGATCGCCGCCGCCCTGACGGCCGCCGCCGACGGACATGACGTGGTGATGACATCCGGTGGGGTCTCCGCCGGCGAGGAGGACCATGTCCGCGCCGCCGTCGCCGGTGAGGGCCGGATCGATGCCTGGCGCCTGGCGGTGAAGCCCGGCCGGCCGGTGGCGCTGGGCGTGATCCGGGGCAAGGCCTTCATCGGGCTGCCGGGCAACCCGGTCGCCGCCGTCGTCGCCTTCGTGACGCTGGCGCGCCCGATGCTGCTGGCGCTCGCCGGCGCGACGGACGTGGCGGTCACGCGCTTTCCCGTGACCGCCGGCTTCGACCATGCCAAGAGACCGGGGCGCCGAGAGTTCCTGCGCGTGCGTCTCGAGGGCGGTGCGACGCCGGTCGCGCTCAAGGCAGGGCCGGACGGCTCGGGCGTTCTCTCGGCGCTGGCCGCCGCAGACGGTCTGGTCGATCTGGCGGCGGACTCGCGGGGGGTGGCGAAGGGCGAAACGGTGCACTATCTGCCGTTCAGCGAGGTGATGCGATGAAGCTGATGTATTTCGCCTGGGTGCGCCAGCGCATCGGCACGGCGAGCGAGACCGTGGAGGCCCCGGCCGAGGCGGCGACCGTCGAAGCCCTGGTGGCGTGGCTGAAGACGCGGGGACCCGGCTACTCCGAGGCGTTCAAGGACACCCGCGCGATCCGCTACGCGGTGAACCAGGAATACGTCGAGGCCAGCCATCCGGTCACGGCCGGCGACGAGGTCGCGTTCTTCCCGCCGGTCACCGGGGGCTGACCGTGGCCGTGCGCGTCCAGGAGGCCGATTTCGATGTCGGCGCCGAACTGGCGGCCTTGACCGCCGGGAACCACGCGGTCGGCGGGCTCGGCGTGTTCGTCGGCCTGGTGCGCGACATCGCCGGCGGTGAGACGGTGGCCGCCATGTCGCTGGAGCACTATCCCGGCATGACGGAGCGCCAGCTCGAGGCGATCGAGGCGGAGGCGCGGGGGCGCTGGCCGCTGGAGGCGAGCCTGATCATCCACCGGGTCGGCGACCTCAAGCCGGGCGACAACATCGTGCTGGTCGCCTGCGCCTCGGCGCACCGGCAGGCGGCGCTGGACGCCACCGCCTTCCTGATCGACTGGCTGAAGACCAAGGCGCCGTTCTGGAAGCGCGAGGAAACGCCAGAGGGCGCGCGCTGGGTCGATGCCCGCGAAAGCGACGACGCGGCGGCGGCTCGATGGGGCTGACCCACCGACCCGACGGCCGAGCGCACGGCCCTCGACTAACGGCGCCTACCGGAAGATCGACATGAGACTGGCCGCGATCGCTGACATTCACGGGAACCATCTGGCGCTGGAAGCGGTGCTGGCGGATATCGCGCGCCAGGGTGTAGACCTGACGGTCAACCTGGGCGACCACCTGAGCGGCCCGCTCGAGGCCGGCCTGACCGCCGATCTGCTGATTCGGACCGATATGGTGTCGATCCGCGGCAACCACGACCGCTGGCTGCTGGAACAGGCCCCCGAGGTGATGGGGCCGTCCGACCGCTGGGCCCATGACCAGCTGACCGACGATCACAGGACCTGGCTGGCCACCCTGCCCGCCACGCGAACGGTGACGGACTCGGTCCTGCTGTGTCACGGCACACCGGCAAGCGACACGACTTACTGGCTGGAGACCGTGCGCCCCTATGGCGTCGTATCGATGGCGCCGATCGCGGAAATTGAGGCGGCCGCGGCAGGCGTCGCCCAGCCGCTGATCCTCTGCGCCCACACCCATATCCCGCGGGCGGTGCGCCTGGGCGACGGGCAGATGGTCGTCAACCCCGGCAGCGTCGGCTGCCCCGGCTACACCGATGACACGCCGATCCCCCACGCCATGCAGGCCGGCACGCCGGACGCGTCATACGCGCTGCTGGAGGAGAGCGACGGCCGGTGGCGCGTCACCTTCCGCCAGGTGCCGTACGACCACGGCAGCATGGCCGCACTCGCCGCCCGGCGCGGCCGGCCGGACTGGGCAAGCGCCCTGGCCACCGGCTGGATCCGGTAGATCCGTCGGCAGAACAAGTCGGCTCTCCCCACACGGAAAGACGGCAGGGCATTCGATTCCACAATGAGGCGGTGCTGACACAGTATTCCGCGCTTAGATTGGGGTTTCTCACATCGGGTTCGAGACAAACCTGTAGCCTCTCACCTTCTCGCATTTGTCTGCGAAGGAGGGTGAAATGCTGGACAACGCGATAATCGACGTCGCACTCGGCCTGATCTTTTTCTACGTGGTGCTGAGCTTGGCGGCCTCGGCAATCCAGGAATGGATTGCGGCGGCCGTGGGCCTGCGCTCGACCAATCTGAATGAAGGCATCAAGCGACTGGTCGGCGATGACTACGCCGAGGCCGTTTACAACCATCCAATGATCAAGAACCTCGCCAAGGCGGACGACAAACCGTCATACATCGACCCGAAGACGCTCAGCACCGTGGTGCTGGACATCATCGGCCGCGAGCAGGGAAAACCGGAGCTGATCTCCGCCAGCGCCGCCGATGCCAGGAAAGTTATCGGAAAGATCGAGAACGAGGAGATCAAACAATTGCTGAGTTCCATCCTCGGCGAGGCGGAATCGACAGCCGCGACCTTCAAGAATGAACTGGCGGACTGGTTCGATCAGGGGATGGTGCGGATTTCGGGCTGGTACAAACGAAAGGCGAAGCTGTTCATCATCATAATCGCGGTCGTCCTCACGGTCGGCACCAACGCCAGCACGATCCGGATCGCGAGCGAGCTCTCGACCAATGATGAATTGCGGACCGCCATCGCCGAGAAGGCGGTCGACGCGGCAAAGTCCAAAACGCTGGAAGAATTGGAAAAAACCAACCTAGACGCGCTGAAGTCCTTCCCGATTGGATGGACTAAGGAGGGCTTCAACAACCTGAACTGGTCCCAAGCGATCATCGGATGGCTGATAACCGTGGCCGCGATCAGTCTCGGCGCGCCCTTCTGGTTCGATCTGCTGGGCAAGGTCGCCAACCTCCGGGGCGCCGGCAATAAACCGGCTCCCCGGAAGAAGGACAACCAGCAGAACGGCACACAACAACAGGACGCGGCACCGTAGTAAGCGGTCGCTGAACAACCCCGAATGAGTCGAGGAGAGGGTCGCCTACTCCACCATCTCCTCGACCTTGCCGCCACCCTTGGCGGGGCCACCGCGGCCGCGCTTGGCGGACTTGGCCGGCTTCTCGGGTGTCGGCTCGTCGTCGAAATCGAAGGCGAGCTTGCCGTCGACCAGGCCGATGCGCACCACCCCGCCCTTGACCAGGCGGCCGAACAGCAGTTCCTCGGCCAGCGGTTTCTTGATGTGCTCCTGGATGACGCGGGCCAGCGGCCGCGCGCCGTAGAGCCGGTCGTAGCCCTTCTCGCCGAGCCAGCCGCGGGCCTGCTCGCTGGCCTCGATCGACACGCCGCGGTCGGCGAGCTGGGCCTCGAGCTGGATCAGGAACTTGTCGACGACCCGCCCGATGGTCTCCGGCGCCAGCGCCTTGAAGCCGACGATGGCGTCCAGGCGGTTGCGGAACTCCGGGGTGAACATGCGGTTGATCGCCTCGGTGTCGTCGCCCTCGCGCTGGTCGCGCGCGAAGCCGATCGCCTCCTTGGCCAGGTCGGCGGCGCCCGCGTTCGTGGTCATGATCACGATCACATTGCGGAAATCGACGGTCTTGCCGTTGTGGTCGGTCAGCTTGCCGTGGTCCATGACCTGCAGCAGCACGTTGAACAGGTCCGGATGCGCCTTCTCGATCTCGTCGAGCAGCAGGACGCAATGCGGATGCTGGTCGATCTGGTCGGTCAGCAGGCCGCCCTGGTCGAAGCCGACATAGCCCGGAGGCGCGCCGATCAGGCGGCTCACCGAATGCCGCTCCATGTATTCCGACATGTCGAACCGGATCAGCTCGACGCCCATGATCAGGGCGAGCTGGCGCGCCACCTCGGTCTTGCCGACGCCGGTGGGACCGGAGAACAGATAGTTGCCGATCGGCTTGTCCGCCTCGCGCAGGCCGGCGCGGGCCAGCTTGATGGCGGTGGAGAGTGAGGTGATCGCCTCGTCCTGGCCGAACACGACGGTCTTCAGGTCGCGCTCCAGGTTGGCGAGCACGGTCTTGTCGTCGGTCGACACGCTCTTCGGGGGGATGCGGGCGATCTTGGCGACGATGTCCTCGACGTCCTTGACGCCGATGGTCTTGCGCCGCTTGGACTGCGGCACCAGCATCTGCGCCGCCCCGACCTCGTCGATCACGTCGATCGCCTTGTCCGGCAGCTTGCGGTCGCCGATGTACTTGGCCGACAGCTCGACGGCGGTCTTCAGCGCGTCGTTGGTGTAGCGGACCTTATGATGCTCCTCGTAATAGGGCTTCAGGCCCTTGAGGATCTTGATCGCGTCCGGGATCGACGGCTCGTTCACGTCAATCTTCTGGAAGCGGCGCACCAGGGCGCGGTCCTTCTCGAAGTAGGAGCGGTACTCCTTATAGGTGGTCGAGCCGATGCAGCGCAGGGTGCCCGACTGCAGCGCCGGCTTCAGCAGGTTGGAGGCGTCCATCGCCCCGCCGCTGGTGGCCCCGGCGCCGATCACGGTATGGATCTCGTCGATGAACAGCACGGCCTGAGGATTCTGCTCGAGCTCGGTGACCACCGCCTTCAGCCGCTCCTCGAAGTCGCCGCGGTAGCGGGTGCCAGCCAGCAGCGCACCCATGTCGAGGGAGAAGATCTGGGCGTCGATGAGCACTTCCGGCACGTCGCCGTCGACGATGCGCTTCGCCAGACCCTCGGCGATGGCGGTCTTGCCGACGCCCGGATCGCCGACATAGAGCGGGTTGTTCTTGGTGCGCCGGCACAGGATCTGGATGGTGCGCTCGACCTCGTGCTCGCGGCCGATTAGCGGGTCGATCTTGCCCGACGCCGCCTTCTTGTTCAGGTCGACGCAATAGGCGTCCAGGGCCTCGTGGCCCTGCTTGTTGACCTGCTCGCCCTTGGCGTCCTCGTCGGCGCCGTCGACCGAGCGCTTCGGCTCGCTCTGCTGCTGGCCGTGGACCTTGGCGATGCCGTGGCTGATGTAGCTGACCGCGTCGAAGCGGGTCATCTCCTGCTCCTGCAGGAAGAACACGGCATGGCTCTCGCGCTCGCTCAGCAGGGCGACCAGCACGTTGGCGCCGGTGACCTCCTCTCGGCCCGAGGACTGCACGTGGATGACCGCGCGCTGGACGACGCGCTGGAAGCCGGCGGTCGGCTTGGCCTCCTCGAGCGCGCTGCCGACCAGACCGTTCAGCTCGGTGTCGATATAGGCGACCAGGTCGTCGCGCAGCTTGCTGACGTCGACACCGCAGGCCTTGAGCACGGCGAGCGCGTCCTGGTCGTCGGTGAGCGAGAGCAGCAGGTGCTCAAGCGTTGCGTATTCGTGGCGCTTCTCGTTTGCGAGGCCGAGGGCACGGTGCAGGCTCTCTTCGAGGTTCTTCGACAGCATGTCGTCAATCTTTCTCCAAGGTGCACTGCAAAGGATGGTGATGCTGGCGCGCGAAGTCCATGACCTGAGTGACCTTGGTCTCCGCCACCTCGTATGTGAACACCCCGCAAATGCCGACGCCACGCTGGTGGACGTGCAGCATGATGCGGGTGGCTTCCTCGCGATTCTTGTTGAAGAACCTTTCCAACACGTGAACGACGAACTCCATGGGGGTGTAGTCGTCGTTCAGCATGATGACCTTGTACATCGACGGCTTCTTGGTCTTCGGGCGCGTCTTGACCACAACACCCGTGTTCGAGCCGTTGCCGGTTCCACGATCGTCGTCACTCATGCTCAACCCGTGGGCGTTGGTGAATTCGCCGGCCACCGACGGTCGCTGGCCATCGGTTCGTCGCGGCCCAGGGATCCCACCGTCGGGGCCGCGCCCTTGAGAATATGAGATTCATCCGCCCCGGGGGAAGAGGCGGCGCGGCGCGACGGGGCATTTCGATCCGACTCGTGCTTGCAGCGCACAATCGCCGTCCGTCGATGGCGCGCGCTGAAAACGCCAAAAGGCCCGGTCGCGGGGCGACCGGGCCTTCGGGACTCGATGGCAGCCAGCAGCGGCAAGAGGCCACCGCGCGGCATGCCGAAATTTAGGCGGCGGCCTTCGCGAGGGTCTCGACCGTCTCGTCGACACGGGCCTTGATCGGCTCGATCGCCTCGTTGGCGGTCTTCACCGACAGCTCGGAGATCTTCGTGCTCTCGGCGACGAAGCTGTCGAAGGAGGTCTTGGCGAAGTCGTTCTGCAGGTCGACAACCTCGTTGACGCTCTTCGCGCCCATGACCTTCTTGGAGAAGTCGACGCTGGCGTCGACCGAGGCCTGGGAGAAGGCGAACCAGGCCTTCGTGACGTCCTCGACACCCTTGGTCATGATACCGAACGACTTGCTGAACGCGTCGTAGTTGGCCTGGGAATAGGTGGCGAACTGGTCATAGCCCTTGACCGCGGCGGCCGAGGCCTTGTCCATGTTCTCCTTGGCGACGGTGACGGCCTGGTCGAAGTTCTTCTGGCCGGTCTCCTGGGCGGTCTTGGTCATGTTCTCGATGGTCTCCTTGCCAGCGGCGACGGCGGCGTCGACCGACGTGGCGGTGCTCGTGGTGGTCTTCTTCGTGGTAGCCATGGTTGTACCCTCCATACGGTCGATATCGCGTCGCGATCCGGAAGTTCCGGTGGATCCGGAAATTGTGCATCGCAACATGGCCGATATGTAATGACGGGGGCTGTCCGGTCAAGAAGATTTTTGTGCGGTGCACAAAAAATATTGCGCCGCAGCACAAATAGCTAAAATCCGATCCACCTGCTGTCCAAACTCCTGATACTGAATCAAATGCTTATGGACAAAAGCTCAAGCAACGTCTAGGCTGCGAACGATTGATTCGGTGGTCGCAGGCGTCGGCCCCAGTTCCGTTCGAGCCAGAGCCCAATCGGCAGCGGAGAGCACGCATGCGGCGGATCGGATTGGTCTTCGCAATACCTTTCCTGGTCGTGACCTTCCTCATCGGCTTCGCGTCCGCGCCGGCGGAGGCGTCGAAGAAATACGCCGCCCTGGTGCTCGACGTGGAGACCGGCAAGGTCCTGTTCTCGCGCCACGCCGATTCCCGGCGCCATCCGGCGTCGCTGACCAAGATCATGACCCTCTACATGGTGTTCGAGGCCCTGGAGAAAGGCACGCTGACGCTGAACCAGCGCCTGCCCGTCTCGGCCCGCGCCGCCGGTCAGCCACCGTCCAAGCTCGGCCTCAAGCGAGGTCAGACGATTCGCGTGCGCGACGCGATCAAGGCGCTGGTGACCAAGTCGGCCAACGACGTGGCCACGGTCGTTGCCGAGGCCATCGGCCGCACGGAGTACCGGTTCGCCGTCGCCATGACGGAACGGGCCAAGGAGCTCGGGCTGCGATCCACCCGGTTCATGAACGCCTCGGGCCTGCACGACCGCCGCCAGGTCACCACGGCGCGCGACATGGCGCGCCTGGCGATCGTCATCCGCCGCGACTTCCCGACCTACTACAAGGAATTCTCCACCCGCCGGTTCACGTATGGCGGCCGCACGTACACGAACCACAACAAGCTGCTCGGCGCGTATGACGGCACCGACGGCATCAAGACCGGCTACATCAACGCGTCAGGCTTCAACCTGGTCGCCTCGGTTCAGCGCAACGGCACCCGCCTGATCGGCGTGGTGTTCGGCGGCCGCTCCGGGCGGACGCGCAATGCCCACATGCGCAAGATCCTCACCAACGGGTTCAAGCGCGCCGAGGAGATCCGCATCGCCACGTTCAAGCCGCCACTGCCGGTGCTGCGTCCGACGATCGTCGTCGCCGCCGCGCCGCAGACCGTGCCGGAACTGCTGGCCGCGATCGGGTCCGCCGACGACGACGAGGTCGGCTCGCGCGACGATTCCGGCGCCTGGGGCGTGCAGGTCGGCGCCTATTCGACGGAACTGCGGGCCCAGCGCTCGATCGCGACCGCGCGCGGCCTGCTTCCCAACATGCTCAGCGACGCCGACGGCAAGGTCGAGGCGCTGACCGACCGGGACGTCCCGATCTATCGCGCCCGACTGTTCGGGTTGCTGGAACGGGAGGCCCGCTCGGTCTGCCTTGACCTCAAGCGCCGGCACCTGCCCTGCGTCCCGGTCCCGGCCGGCGGCTGACCCGCCCTGCCCACCTAGAGCATGATCGTTTAAGACGGAATCGCTTAGCGATGCCGGCTTGGACGTGAATCATGCTCCTATTCAATAAGATAGAGCAAATTCACATGCATCGTCGCGATCGCTGGCGATCGCGTCAAAACATGATTTGCTCTAAGCTCTAGAAGTCGGGGATCTCCAGGCCCAGCCCGTCGACCGCCGCTCGCAGCTGATCTTTCACCCGTGAGAGACCGGCATCCGATCCCGACTCGCAACGCGCGACCAGCACGTCCTGGGTGTTGGAGGCGCGCAACAGCCACCAGCCATCGGCCGACGTCACCCGCACGCCGTCGATGTCGCTCACCGCGACATCCTCGCGCCCGGCGAGGGCGGCCTCCACCGCCTCGACCACCGCGAACTTCCGCTCCTCGGCGCAGGGGAACCGGATCTCCGGCGTGTTGACGACCGCCGGCAGGACATCGCGCAGGGCGGAGACCGGCGCCGGGCCGCCCGCCACCAGCGACATCAGCCGGACAGCGGCGTACAGCGCGTCGTCGAAACCGTAGTACCGGTCCCTGAAAAAGATGTGACCGCTCATTTCGCCCGCGAGCGGGGCGCCGGTCTCCGCCATCTTGGTCTTGATCAGCGAGTGTCCGGTCCGCCACATCAGCGGCGCGCCGCCGAGCGCGGCGATCCGGTCGAACAGCGTCTGGCTCGCCTTCACGTCGGCGATGATCGTGGCGCCGGGTCGCTCCCTCAGGATCTCGGCGGCGAAGATCGCGACAAGCTGGTCGCCCCAGATCACCCGCCCCCGCTCGTCGATCACCCCGATGCGGTCGGCGTCGCCGTCGAAGGCGACACCGAGATCGGCGCCGGTCTCGGCGACGGCGGCGCGCAGTCCCTCCAGGGTCTCCGGCAGGGTCGGGTCCGGATGGTGGTTCGGGAAGGTTCCGTCGACCTCGGGATAGAGCACGCGGTGCCGCCCGGGCAGGCGCTGGCACAGCGCGGTGACCGCCGGTCCCGCGGCGCCATTGCCGCAGTCCCACACCACCGTCAGGTCGCGGCCGGGCCGCAGGTCGGCGAGCAGCCGGTCGACATAGGGTTCCAGGATCGACACCGCCTCGACCGACCCGCTACCGGCGGCGTACCGCCCGGTCGCCGCGATCTCGCCCAGGTGCTGGATGTCGGCGCCGAAGAACGGCCCGGTGCCGAGCATCATCTTGAAGCCGTTGTAGTCCGGCGGATTGTGGGACCCGGTCACCATGATGCCGCCATCGGCTGCCGCATGATGCACCCCGAAATACAGCGCCGGGGTCGGACAGCCGCCGAGATCGATCACCTCGATCCCCGCCGAGATGAGCCCGTCGATGACCGCCGCCGCCATCTCCGGCGAGGACAGGCGGCCGTCGCGGCCGACCGCCACCCGTCGCCCATCCTTGGTCGCGACCACCGTGCCGAACGCCCGGCCGAGGGCGCGCGCGTCCTCCGCGCGCAGCGTGCGCCCGACGATGCCGCGGACGTCGTACTCGCGCAGGATGGTCGGATCGAACCGGTGGGTCTCGCTCACGCGGCCGATCGCCCTATTGGGCGGCCTCCGTCGTCACGCCGCCGCTCCGCTCGGTGCCGCGGCCGATGCAGGTATAGGCGAACCCGGCCGCGCGCATCTCGTCCGGATCGTAGACGTTGCGCAGGTCGACCATGACCGGCGCCTTGAGCAGCGACTTGATCCGCTTGATATCGAGCGCCCGGAACTCGTTCCATTCGGTGACGATGGCGACCACGTCGGCCCCGTCCATGGCCTCGTAGGCGCTCTGGCAGTACTTGATGTCGGCCAGCAGCTTCGCCGCCTCGTCCATGCCTTCCGGGTCGTAGCCGCGCACGCTCGCCCCGGCCGCGGTCAGGGCCGGCACGATGTCCAGCGACGGGCTGTCGCGCATGTCGTCGGTGTTCGGCTTGAAGGTCAGCCCGAGCAGCGCAACGGTCTTGCCGTCGACCGATCCGCCGCAGGCGCCGACGATCCGCTCCGCCATCGCCCGCTTGCGCTTGGCGTTGACGTCGACCACGGTCTCGATGATCCGCAGCGGCGAGTTTTGGTCCTGCGCGGTCTTAACCAGGGCCAGCGTGTCCTTGGGGAAGCAGGACCCGCCATAGCCGGGCCCCGGATGCAGGAACTTGCGCCCGATCCGACCGTCGAGCCCGATCCCCTTGGCGACATCGTGCACATCCGCGCCGACCCGCTCGCACAGATCGGCGATCTCGTTGATGAAGGTGATCTTGGTCGCCAGGAACGTGTTGGCCGCGTACTTGATCATCTCGCTCGTCTCGAGCTCGGTGAACACGATCGGCGTCTCGATCAGGTACAGCGGGCGATAGAGCTGGCGCATCACCTCGCGGGCGCGGTCGGAACAGGCGCCGATCACCACCCGATCCGGGCGCATGAAGTCGTTGATCGCCGCGCCCTCGCGCAGGAACTCCGGGTTCGAGCAGACGTCGAAATCGCCGGTCGGCCGGCGCTCGCGGATGATCCGCTCGACCTCGCGGCCGGTGCCCACGGGCACCGTCGACTTGGTCACGACCACCATGTAGCCGTCCATGTTGTCGGCGATCTCGGCGGCGGCGGCGTAGACATAGCTGAGGTCGGCGTGGCCGTCGCCGCGCCGGCTGGGCGTGCCGACCGCGATGAACACCGCGTCGCAGCCCTTCATCCCCTCCGACAGGCTGGTGGTGAACGAAAGCCGGCCGGCCTTCACGTTGTTCGCCACCAGATCATCGAGGCCCGGCTCGAAAATCGGGATCTCGCCGGCCTTCAGGCGCCGGATCTTATCCTCGTCCTTGTCGACGCACACCACGTCGACGCCGAACTCCGAAAAGCACGCGCCGGTGACAAGCCCGACATAGCCCGTGCCGATCATCGCAATGCGCATCGATGTCTCCCTAGTCCCCGCCTGTTGGTCGACCGTGCCCGCTCAACGACCGTCAGGCATAGTCCTTCAGAAAGGCCTGTATGTCCTCCCGCATGTCGTCGCGCGCAAGCGCGAAGGCGAGATTGGCCTCCAGGAAGCCGACCTTGTTGCCGCAATCGAAGCGCCGGCCCTCGAACAACAGGCCGTTGAACGGTTGCAGCCCGAGCTGGCGAGCCATGGCATCGGTGAGCTGGATTTCACCGCCCGCGCCCTTCTCCATGCGCCCTAAGTCCTCGAAAACCTTGGGCTGCAGGATGTAGCGGCCGATCACGGCGTAGTTCGACGGCGCATCCTCCGCCTTCGGTTTCTCCACGAGCCCGCGGACCTCGACCAGATTGCCATTAACGTCGCCGGGGTTGACCACGCCGTAGGCCGAGATCGCCTCGCGATCTACTTCCATCAGGGCGACCATGTTGCCGCCGACCTCGTTATAGGCGTCGATCATCTGCTTCAGGCAGCCCGACTCGGACAGGATCAGGTCGTCCGCGAGCAGCACGGCGACCGGCTCGGACCCGACGAAGTTGCGTCCGCACCAGACCGCATGGCCGAGGCCCAGCGGTTCCTGCTGACGGGTGAAGGCGAGGCTGCCGGGCGCCGGGATGGTGGCGTTGACCAGCTTCAGCGCGTCGTCCTTCTGGCGCGAGGACAGCATGTCCTGCAACTCGTAGGCGACGTCGAAATGGTCCTCGATCGCGGTCTTGCCGCGGCCCGTGACGAAGATCAGCTCCTCGATGCCCGCCTCGCGCGCCTCTTCGACAGCGTACTGGATCAGTGGCTTGTCGACGACGGTGAGCATTTCCTTCGGCATGGATTTGGTGGCCGGTAGGAAGCGCGTGCCGAGGCCTCCAACGGGGAAGATCGCCTTGCGGACGGGAACGGGCATGGTCTCCTCTCAATTGGGGTATAGGGTCGGTCAATAACCTTGACCTACCCCTATGACGTGGATGGTTATGGCGCAAAGCCAAGGGCTGGCGCAAGGAGACCGGGGCCGGCGGCGGCGTTCAGCGGCCGCCCAGGAGGACGTCCTTGGCCCGGTTGATCTGCGCCGCGACCCAGGATGATCCGCCGCGATCCGGGTGGTTGGCGAGCATCAGGCGACGGTGGGCCTCGCGGATCGCCCGTTCGTCGGCGCCCTCCTCGACGCCGAGGATCTCGCGGGCCCGCGCCGGTGTCATGCCCGACTCATCATCCGGCGGCGGCGCCGTGCGGCCGCCCGCCTCCCCTTCGCCGATGTCCGCCCCCATGCGCTCCAGCCACGCCTCGAAGATCTGACGGGATTCCTCGTCATCCTCCAGGTCGCGGGCAAGATCGGCGAGCTCTTCCGGCGAGAGCTGCGAGAGCATCCGCCCCGCGAACGCGCCCTCGAGCACCTCGCCGTCCATGGTCCCGGTGTCGTGGTCCAGGGTCATGGCCAGCCAGCGCGTCCGCACCCCGCTGCTCTGACCCGGCGTCGGCCCCCGGGCCATCTTCGCCGCGTTGCGCAGCGCCCGCATGATCGGCGCGAACCGCAGCAGGAACGGCAGCGCGAAGGGCACGATGTAGAACAGCCACTCCAGGCGCCCCCGCAGCAGCACGAACAGGGCGAGCCCGACCACAAGGGTCAGAGCGACCCATTTCGCCACCCGCAGGATCTGACGCGGCTCGGCATTGAGCAGCCACCGGCCCATCAGGCCGAGACCGGCGACAAGGCAGAGCCCGAGAACCGCGTAGGCCATTGCTCAGCGCTCCAGCTGGCGGGTCAGCAGCTTGACCGCCTCGCCCTTGCCGGCGCCGTAGTTCAACAGCGCCTGGCGCCCACCGGCGGCGTAGACAGCGACGGCCGCCAGCAGCTCCTTCAGCCGGTCGGCGCTGGCGCTGTCGAACGGGCAATAGGCGCCGCGGGTCAGGGTGGCGATCTGCTGGAACCCGCGCGCCGCCAGCGGATCGCCGCCTTCGTGAAACACGAACACCGGCACGCCGAGCACCCCAAGCTCGCCGGCGGCATGACAGACCGCGTCGATGTCCTCCTCGAAGGCGTCGCCGACGAAGATCAGGGCGCCGACCTTCTCGCGCCGAGTCTCCTTGACCGCGTGGCGCAGCACCTTGCGGATCTGGGTTTGGCCGCCAAGGCACCGGACGCCGGTCATCACCCGGCCGAGCTCGGTCGGATCCGAGGTCCATTTCGACGCCTTGCACTCGCCGAAGCCGCGGTAGAACACAAGCTGTACGTCGAGACCGCCGAGCGCCGCCGTCTGGTGGAACATCTCGCCCTGGATGTGGCAGGCCCGGTCCCAGCTCGGCTCGCGGCTGGCGGT
>Ga0207422_1003079_pt1 | contig 18237 bp, 29 predicted proteins | sample MarCyaLeptolynsp_FD_187757 | JGI IMG/M metagenome (GOLD analysis project Ga0207422, IMG submission 187757) | Marine cyanobacterial communities from Panama - species 1 Leptolyngbya sp. (SPAdes) | ecosystem: Environmental > Aquatic > Marine > Unclassified | place: Panama: Panama City | collected...
GCCCACCAGGCGGCCATCCATGTCGACTAACGCCCCGCCGGAGTTGCCCGGATTGATCGCCGCGTCTGTCTGAATGAAAAACTGGTAGTCGGAGAAGCCAACCTTCGTGCGCGCCAACGCGGACACGATACCGCTCGTCACCGTCTGGCCGACACCGAACGGATCGCCGATGGCGAGAACCAAATCGCCGACCTCGAGTGAATCGGAGTTGGCGAACTCGATCGACGGGAACTCGGCCCCCTCGCCGTCCAGCCGCAGGACCGCCAGATCGGTCTTCTCGTCCTTGAGAATGATCTCCGCCGGAAACTCGCGCCCGTCGTTCAAGGCCACGGTGACCTCCGACTCCTCGCCGCCGCGAATGACGTGATAGTTGGTCACCACCACGCCCTCACTGCGGACCAAGACACCGGAGCCGAGCGAGTTTTGGATTCGCTCGCGGGGAACGCCGAACCGGTCGCCGAAGAAGCGGCGGAAGAACGGGTCTCTGAAGATGGGCGAAACCGACTGCTTGACCCGGTGACGGACATAGACGTTCACGACGGCCGGCGCGGCGCGCTTCACCACTGGCGAGAAGGACTGCTTCATCGCCGCCTGGCTCTTTGGCACCACCCGCTCCTGGGCCAGAAGGCCTTGGGCCAAGAGACCTGGCGCGCCCAGCAGAGCCCAAGCGCCGAACAGGCCGGCAATCACAGTATTGCTGAAGAGTTTCTTCGAGATCGTCATGGCGTGCTCTGTTCGAGAATCGGCAAAGATGGCCGAACCATATGCCTGGATATACCAGGACCGGGCCTTGGTCTTCCAAAGAAAACGGGCGTTCTTGCGGCGAGGCCCCAGGGAAACTTGGTTGCCGCACACTGCGTTTGAACTAGACTGCCGCGCGGGCGGCAGCCTTGTCGCTCACAACAGTGAAATGGGGAGAGAAGCGCATGCGAGTTTTCAAGCTGACCCTGGTTGCACTGGCAGCCACCTTCGCCTGGAGCAGCCTGGCCGAGGCCATTGAGGTCAAGAAGAGGATAGAGGCACCTGGAACACCCTCCGGGGTCTGGGCCATGGTCGGCGATTTTTGCGCCATCAAGGACTGGCACGATGCCGTGGCCGAATGTGAGCAGTTCGAGGAAGGCGGCGACACATATCGCACGCTCACATTGGGCGACGGCGGCAAGATCAAGGAGAAGCTCACCAACAAGGGCGACACGACCTACAGCTACGTGATTGTCGAGAGCCCGCTTCCGGTGAAGAACTACGCGTCCACCTTGACGGTCGGCAAGGATGATGAGGCGAATACGGTCGCGATCGTATGGGTCGGCAAGTTCGACGCTGCCGATGGCGTTGAAGACGCCAAGGCTGAAGAGGTCATTGCGGGCATCTACGACGCAGGCCTCAGCAAGATCAAAGAGAAGGCCACCGCGGCCAGCAACTAGCCCGCGGGCCGAACATCAAAACGAAGAAAGGCGCGCCGTTCCTGTGGCGCGCCTTTTTTGTTTGTCTGGCAAGTGCAATCGCCGGAAACATGCGCCTTTAGGCGGCGGCCGGCTCGCCTTCCTCTGCCACCTGCTCCTGCGTCGGGCCGGAATCGAGACCTTTGGCGTCCTCGTCGCGATCGACCAGTTCGATCACCGCCATCGGCGCCGAATCCCCATAGCGAAAGCCCGCCTTCAGAACCCGCGTATAGCCGCCCGGGCGGTCCGCGTAGCGCGGTCCCAAGGTCTCAAACAACTTGGCCACCATGGCGTCATCGCGGATGCGGGCGAACGCCAGCCGGCGCGCATGAAGATCCCCGCGCTTGGCAAGCGTGATGAGACGGTCGGCAACGCGCCGAAGCTCCTTCGCCTTGGGCAGCGTCGTCGCGATCTGCTCATGCTTGATGAGGGCGCACGCCAGGCTCGACAGCAGCGCGCTCCGATGCGTGGCTGTCCGGTTGAGCTTCCGGCCTGCTTTGCGATGACGCATGAACTTCTCCCTTTCCGGAGCCCTTCCGGAGTTCGTCGGGCCGCGTCAGACGCGGCCGAATGGCTTAGTAGTGGTCTTCGAAGCGCTTCGCCAGCTCTTCGATATTCTCCGGCGGCCAGTCCGGCACTTCCATCCCCAAATGCAGCCCCATGGAGGCAAGCACTTCCTTGATCTCGTTGAGGGACTTCCGGCCGAAGTTCGGCGTCCGCAGCATCTCGGCCTCGGTCTTCTGAATGAGATCGCCGATATAGACGATATTGTCGTTCTTCAGGCAGTTGGCTGAGCGGACGGAGAGCTCCAGCTCGTCGACCTTCTTCAGCAGTGCCGCGTTGAACACCAGCTCCGGCTGGCGCTCGAAGGTCTGCTCCTTCTTCGGCTCTTCGAAATTGACGAACACCGACAGCTGATCCTGGACGATCCGCGCGGCCAGCGCGATGGAATCCTCAGGCCGCACCGACCCATCGGTCTCGATGTCCATGGTGAGCTTGTCGTAGTCGAGGATTTGGCCCTCACGGGTGTTCTCCACCCGGTAGGAGACCTTACGCACCGGGCTGAACAGCGAATCGACGGGGATAAAGCCGATCGGCGCGTCGTCGGGGCGATTGCGTTCCGCCGGCACGTAGCCCTTGCCGGAGGAGGAGGTGAACTCCATGTGGATCGCGGTCCCCTCGTCCAGCGTGCAGATGACGTGCTCGGGGTTCAGAATCTCGACCTCCGATCCCGCCTGGATGTCACCGGCCGTGGCAATGCCCGGTCCTTCCTTCTGCAGCACCATCCGCTTGATGCCCTCGGAATGCTGGCTGAGGGCGATCTCCTTGATGTTGAGGACGATGTCGGTGACGTCCTCGCGCACGCCCGGAATTGACGAGAACTCATGCAGCACGCCGTCGATATGCACCGACGTGATGGCCGCGCCTTGAAGCGACGACAGCAGCACGCGGCGCAGCGCGTTGCCCAGCGTCAGCCCGAAACCGCGCTCTAGCGGTTCGGCGACGATGGTGGCAAAACGCGCCGGGTCCCGCCCGGGAATGACGTTGAGCTTCGTGGGCTTGATGAGATCTTGCCAGTTCTTTTGCAGCACCGGGATAGCCCTTTCTTGATCGTTGAGCGGAGCCGCCGGCTCCTGCTTGCGGATGTCCTCGTCCAGCATCGTGTGCAGTGCTTACCTCTTGTTAGACGCGACGGCGCTTGCGCGGCCGGCAGCCATTGTGCGGAATCGGCGTTACATCGCGGATCGAGATGATGTTGAAGCCGGAGGCTTGCAGCGCCCGAAGCGCCGATTCGCGGCCCGACCCAGGACCGCGCACCTCGATCTCCAGGTTCTTCATGCCATGGTCTGCCGCCTTCTTGCCGGCATCCTCCGCCGCCACCTGTGCGGCGTAGGGCGTCGATTTGCGCGAGCCCTTGAAGCCCATGGCTCCCGCCGACGACCAGGAAATCGCATTTCCCTGCGCATCGGTGATGGTGATCATGGTGTTGTTGAAGCTTGCATGCACGTGGGCGACGCCCGACGTGATGTTCTTCTTTTCGCGGCGACGAACCCGCGTCTTATCTTTGGCCATGCTCTATTCCCGCCATCAGTGAGTATGCGCCAGCGAAAGCATCGAACCAGAGCTTGGCCGCGCGCGGATTTGACTTACTTCTTCTTGCCGGCAATCGGCTTCGCCGGGCCCTTACGCGTACGCGCGTTGGTATGGGTGCGCTGGCCATGGACCGGCAGGCCGCGGCGGTGGCGTAAACCACGATAGCAGCCAAGGTCCATCAAACGCTTGATATTCATGGCAACTTCACGCCTGAGGTCGCCTTCCACCACGTAATCGCGGTCGATAACCTCACGAATCTGGATCACCTCGGCGTCCGTCAGCTCATTGACCCGCCGCTCCGTCGGGATCGACACCTTGGAGCAGATCTCCTTGGCGAAAGCATCGCCGATGCCATGGATATAGGTCAGCGCGATCTCGACCCTCTTGTTGGTCGGGATGTTTACGCCTGCAATACGGGCCACGTCGGTCGCCTCCTCGCGCACGCGCTAACGTGCTGAAATTAAAGCCAGATTACCCAGTTAGAACACAACAAGACCGGCCGCGGACAGGCTCTACCCCCGGGGACCGGTCAGTCCAACAAACGGTGTGACGCCGTTATGTAGCGATTCCGCTTGACAAGGTCAACTGGGCCAAAGTCCTGGCCCTCATGATCAAGCTCAAGCCGCATCCAGCGCCTGGTCGATCTCCTTTTGTACCATCTCAATATCGGCCATGCCGTTCACTGCCCTGACCTTGCCCTGTTTGCTGTAATAGCCAATCAGCGGCTTGGTCTGGGCGTGATATGCCTCTAAGCGGGACCGGACCACCTCCTCGGTATCGTCGGGACGGCGCTTGAATTCGGTGGCCCCGCATTTGTCGCACACCCCGTCCACCTGTGGCCTCTTGAAGCGGTCGTGATACCCCTCCCCGCAAGACGCGCACGTGAACCGGCCCGTGATGCGCTCAACCAAGGCATCGTCGTCCACGTCGATGACCACAGTCCGGTCGACCTGCAGGCCCCTGCTCTGCAACAGTTCATCCAAGGCTTCCGCCTGACCGATGGTGCGCGGGAAACCGTCGAGGATGAAACCCGACACGTCCTTTTCCGCATCGAGCCGCTCGGCGATCAGGCCCACCACGAGGTCGTCCGGTACCAGCTCACCACGCTGCATGATCGCGCCGGCCTTGCGCCCCAGCTCGGTACCCGCCGCCACGGCCGCCCGCAACATATCTCCGGTGGACAGCTGCACGAGCCCGCGAAGATTCTCCAAGCGCTTCGCCTGGGTGCCCTTTCCGGCACCGGGCGGGCCCAGCAGCACCAGCATCATCGCCTGCGCGCTCCCCTCAACTTGGCCCGCTTGATCAGCCCCTCATACTGGTGCGCCAAGAGATGGCTCTGCACCTGCGCCACCGTATCCATGGTGACGCTCACCACGATGAGGAGCGACGTGCCACCGAAATAGAAGGGAACGCCCCAGTTGGAGATGAGGATTTCCGGCAGGATGCAAACGGCAGCGAGATACATCGCGCCAACCACGGTGATCCGGGTCAGCACATAGTCGATGTACTCAGCAGTACGCTCGCCAGGCCGGATACCGGGCAGGAAGCCGCCATACTTCTTCAGATTGTCGGCGGTGTCTTTCGGATTGAACACGACGGCCGTGTAGAAGAACGCGAAGAAGACGATCAGCGACACATAGATCAGAAGATAGATCGGTTGGCCGCGCCCCAGCATCGCCGTGATGGTATTGAGCCACTCCGGTCCCTGCCCAGCGGAGAAGTTCGCCACCGTAATCGGTAGAAGCAGGAGCGAGGAGGCGAAGATCGGCGGAATCACGCCAGCCGTATTGAGCTTGAGCGGCAGGTGCGAGGCATCGCCTTGGAACATGCGGTTGCCGACCTGTCGTTTTGGATACTGCACCAAGAGCCGCCGCTGTGCCCGCTCCATGAACACGATGAACGCGATCACGACGATGGCCATGACGAACAGGGCAAAGATCAGCGCGGTCGAGAGCGCGCCCTGTTCGCCCAACTCCAAGGTGCCGACCAAGGCGGCCGGGAGTTCGGCGATAATGCCGGCAAAGATGATCAGCGAGATGCCGTTTCCGACGCCGCGCGCGGTGATCTGCTCGCCAAGCCACATCAGGAAGATGGTACCGCCCACCAGCGTGATCACCGTGGTGATGCGGAAGAACCAGCCCGGGTCGGTCACCACATTGCCCGTGCCTTCCAGCCCCACGGCGATGCCATAGCCTTGCAGCGTCGCCAGCAGCACCGTGCCGTAGCGCGTGTACTGGTTGATCTGCCGGCGCCCTTGCTCGCCCTCCTTCTTGAGCTGCTCAAGATGCGGGGAGACTGTGGTCAGGAGCTGGATGATGATCGACGCCGAGATATACGGCATGATGTTCAGCGCGAAGATCGCCATGCGTCCCACGGCACCGCCCGAGAACATGTTGAACATGCCCAAGATGCCGGACTGCTGCTGCCGGAAGATCTCCGCCAGCGCGTCCGGGTTGATGCCGGGGATCGGGATGTAGGTGCCGAGGCGATAGATGATCAGCGCGCCAAGGGTGAACCAGATGCGCTTCTTCAGCTCATCGGCCTTGGCGAAGGCCGCGAAGTTCAGATTGGAAACGAGCTGTTCTGCGGCGGAAACCATCGGCGCTCTTTCTTTTTCCGAGGCAGCGAGGCGGCCCTTCCACGGGCCACCTTAGGCCTCACTCGGAGGTGTCCTTTTTGGCGGGGGCCTTCTTTGCCGCCGGCGCCTTCGCCGGGGCCCGTTCGGCCTTTTCCGGGCTTGCGGATTTTGCCGCCGTCTTGCGGTCTTTTTTGGGCTTGCCCTCGCCGTCCGGCTTCGGCGCCCGGCGCGGCATGGGGGTCAGATTGACGGTCCCGCCGGCGGCCTCCACGGCCTTGACCGCGCCGCTGGAGGCCCCGGTCACCTCGAAGGTGGCCTTGGTCTTGAAAGCGCCCTGGCCAAGCAGCCGCACGCCGTCGCGCACCCGGCGGATCAGGCCCGCCTCAAGCAGAGCCTGGACCGTGATCGGGGCCTTGGCATCGAGCTTCTTGGCGTCGATCGCTGCCTGCACCCGGCCGAGATTGACCTCGTTGAAGTCCTTGGCGAAGAGATTGTTGAAGCCACGCTTCGGCAGACGCCGGTGCAGCGGCATCTGACCGCCTTCAAAGCCCTTGATGGCCACGCCGGAGCGGGACTTCTGGCCCTTCTGGCCCCGCCCCGAGGTCTTGCCGAGACCGGAGCCGAGGCCACGTCCCAAGCGCTTTTTCGGCTTGGTCGCGCCCGGCCGGTCGCTGATCTCGTTCAATCGCATGATCGTTGTTCCTTAGGCTCCAGCCTCATCCTCGACGATGCGCACCAGATGGCTCACCTTCGCCACCATGCCGCGCACCTGCGGGGTGTCGACCAGGGTCCGCCGCCTATGCATCTTGTTCAGACCGAGCCCGATCAGGGTCGCGCGTTGCTTGCCGGGACGGCGGATCGGGCTCCCGATCTGCTCCACGACGATTGTCTTCTGTTTCTCGGCCATGTCTCTTCAACCTTGCTCTGTCAGCCTTCTTGCCGGCCTTAGGCCTGCGCCTCGGCGCCCTCGCCGGCCTGATCCCGGCGGCGGGACACAATCTCGCTGACCTTCTTGCCGCGCCGTGCCGCCACGCCACGGGGGCTGTCTTCATGACTGAGGGCGTCGAACGTCGCCCGTACCATGTTGTATGGATTGGAGCTGCCGATCGACTTGGCCACCACATCCTGGATGCCAAGCGTCTCGAACACCGCGCGCATCGGACCGCCGGCAATGATGCCGGTTCCGGGGGGCGCCGCCCGCAAGATCACCTTGCCGGCGCCGTGCTGTCCGCGCACGTCGTGATGCAGCGTCCGGCCCTCGCGGAGCGGCACCTTGACGAGGTTGCGCTTGGCAGACTCTGTCGCCTTGCGGATGGCCTCAGGCACCTCACGCGCCTTGCCGTGGCCAAAACCGACCCGGCCCTTCTGGTCGCCGACGACCACCAGCGCCGCGAAGCCAAAGCGCCGGCCGCCCTTGACCACTTTGGCCACGCGATTGATGTGAACGAGCTTGTCGACGAACTCGCTGTCGCGATCATCACGATCTCGACCATGCGAACCGCGCGATTGGGGACCTCGTGCCACGTGTCAGACCCTTTCCTTCGAACCTAAAAGTTCAGACCGGCCTTGCGGGCCGCGTCTGCGAGCGCCTTGACGCGCCCATGATAGATGTAACCGCCACGATCGAAGACGACGTCCTTGATGCCGGCTTTGACAGCCCGCTGCGCCACAAGCTTGCCCACGGCTTCCGCCGCCGAGGCATCGCTGCCTTTTTCAAGCTTGAGGTCCTTGTCGAGGCTCGACGCCGATGCAAGCGTCCGGCCCCCGCCATCGTCGATCACCTGCGCATAGATGTGCTTGGAGGAGCGGAACACGGACAACCGCGCCCGTCCCTTGGCCGTCCGCTTCAGCGAATGGCGCACCCGGCGCGAGCGCCGCGCAAAGCTCTTATTCAACGCGCTCATCTTCTAATCCCGCTACTTCTTCTTGCCTTCCTTGCGGAGGATGTACTCGCCCGCATAGCGCACGCCCTTACCCTTATAGGGCTCCGGCGGCCTAAACCGTCTGATTTCCGCAGCGACCTGGCCGACCAGCTGCTTGTCGGTGCCGCTCACCACAATCTCCGTCGGCTTCGGGCACTTCACCTCGATGCCTTGCGGGATCGCGTAGTTGATGTCGTGGCTGTGGCCGAGCTGCAGTTGCAGCTTCTGCCCCTGGACCGCTGCGCGGTAGCCAACGCCGGTGATCTCCAGTGTCTTGGAGAACCCTTCCGTCACGCCGGTGACCAAGTTCGCCACCAGCGTCCGCGACATGCCCCACATGGCACGCGCCTCGTTGGTGTCCGCCCGCATGGCAATCTCGATCCCGTCCTCGCCGGTCTTGGCGACGATTTGGTCCACGAGGACGTGATGCAGCTCGCCCTTGGGCCCCTTCACCTTGACCTCTTGGCCGTCGATCGCGGCGGTGACGCCGCCCGGGATTGCCACTGGTTTCTTGCCGATGCGCGACATTGATCAAACCTTCGCTTCAAAAAGCTCCGCTAAAACACGTTACAGAGAATTTCGCCGCCGACATTCTCGTTCCGCGCGCGGGAATCCGACATGACGCCTTTGGGCGTCGACAGAATTGCAACGCCCAAACCGTTGGCGACGGTCGGCAAATTCTTCACCGACGAGTACACGCGCCGCCCGGGCGTGGACACCCGCTTGATGTCCTTGATGACCGGCTCGCCGTCGAAGTACTTCAGCTCGATCTCGAACTCAGACTTCCCGCCGTCATAGTCGACCCGTGCATAGCCACGGATATAACCCTCTTCCGACAGCACCTCGAGCACGCGCTCACGCAGCTTGGACGCCGGTGTTGTCACTTTGGACTTATGCCGCATCTGCGCGTTGCGGATGCGGGTCAGCATATCGCCTAGTGGATCGTTCATCGATCGTCCTTACCAGCTCGACTTGACCATGCCCGGGATCATTCCGGTGCTTCCCAGATCGCGAATGGCGATACGCGACATGCGAAGCTTGCGGTAGAAGCCACGGGGGCGCCCGGTAAGATCACAGCGGTTGCGAATGCGCGTCGGCGACGAATTGCGCGGAAGCTCGGCGAGCTTCAACCTGGCGGCAAAGCGCTCTTCGGCCGGCAGCGACGTGTCGGCGGCGATCTCCTTCAAGCGCGCCCGCCTATAGGCGAACTTCTTGGCGAGGCGCCGCCGCTTCTTGTCCCGCTCAATCATGCTCGTCTTAGCCATTCAGTCCTCCTGTCGCAGCCGGGATGCCCTAGCTGCGGAACGGAAAGTTCAAACCCTTCAACAACGCGCGTGCCTCGTCGTCGGTGCGCGCCGTGGTGCACACGATGATGTCCATGCCGAGCACGTCTTCCACCTTGTCGTAATCGATCTCGGGGAAGATGATGTGCTCCTTTAGGCCCATCGAATAATTGCCTCTTCCGTCGAAGCTCTTGGGATTGAGCCCGCGGAAATCCCGGACGCGCGGCAGCGCGATATTCACCAGCCGGTCCAGAAATTCGTACATGCGGTCCTTGCGCAACGTCACTTTGGCGCCGACTGCCATGCCCTCGCGCAGCTTAAAGCCGGCTATCGACTTGCGCGCCTTGGTGATGACGGGGCGCTGGCCGGCAATCTTGCCGAGATCGGCAGCGGCGGCCTGGACCTTCTTGGAATCGCCCACGGCCTCGCCGACGCCCATGTTGAGCACCACCTTCTCGAGGCGCGGGATCTGCATGACATTGGGGTAGTCGAACTCTTTGGAGAGATCGCCTTTGATGACGTCCTGATACTGCTGCTTCAACCGCGGAACATATGCCTGCTCAGCCATCGATGACCTCGCCCGAGCGCCTGGCGAATCGCACCTTGCGCCCGTCCTTTAGAAACTTGTAGCCGACGCGCGTGGGCTTCCCGTCCTTCGGGTCCTCCAGCGCGATGTTCGAAATGTCGATCGGGGCTTCCTTGGCGACGATGCCCCCCTCCTGGTTCGCAGTCTGCCGCTGATGGCGGCGCACCACGCTCACGCCCTGGACGATCGCCCGGTTCTCCGACGGGATCACCTTAAGCACCTCGCCGTGCTTGCCCTTGTCCTTGCCGGTGACCACCACCACGTGATCGCCCTTCTTAATCTTCAACTTGGCCATCACAGCACCTCCGGTGCCAGCGACACGATCTTCATGTGCTTCTTTGCCCGGAGTTCGCGGGTGACCGGTCCGAAGATACGCGTCCCGACCGGCTCTCCTTGCGGATTGACGAGCACCGCGGCGTTGCGGTCGAACCGAATGACCGAGCCGTCCGGACGGCGCACGCCCGTGGCAGTCCGCACGATCACGGCCTTCATCACTTGGCCCTTCTTGACGCGGCCGCGCGGGATGGCCTCCTTGACGCTGACCACGACGGTGTCGCCAATCGAGGCGTACTTGCGCTTCGAACCGCCGAGCACCTTGATGCACTGAACGCGCTTGGCGCCGGAGTTGTCGGCAACGTCGAGATTGGTCTGCATCTGAATCATGGCATTCGCCCTTTATTCAGGCCCCGTACGGGCCTGCATTCATTCCTTAAACGGCCGCCTGCTCGCGCGGCAGCACGGTCCATCGTTTATGCTTCGAGATCGGCGCGCATTCCTCGATCCAAACCTTCTCGCCCACCTTGAACTCGTTCTTCTCATCGTGGGCGTGATAGTTCTTCGAGCGGCGCACGACCTTCTTGAACAGCGGGTGCGTGAAGCGGCGCTCGACCTTAACCACGACCGTCTTGTCGTTCTTGTCGCTGACCACGACCCCATTCAAAACGCGTTTCGGCATGTCCTGACCTTTACGTCTTGGCGGCAGCGCTTCTTTCGCGCACCACCGTCTTGATGCGCGCGATGTCGCGCCTGATTTGTCGAACCCGCGTGGTGTTCTCAAGCTGACCGGACGCCGCTTGGAACCGCAGGTTGAACTGCTCCTTCTTCAGCTTGAGCAGCTCGTCATCGAGCTGATCGTTCGTCATCTCGTGCACCTGTCCGGCCTTCATCGCTTAGCCCTCGATGCGCGCGACGACGCGCGTTTTGATCGGCAGCTTCGCGGCAGCAAGCCGTAGCGCCTCTCGGGCGACCGACTCGCCCACACCGTCGATCTCGAACATGATGCGCCCGGGCTTGATCTTGGCCGCCCAGAACTCCGGCGTCCCCTTGCCCTTACCCATGCGCACTTCGGTCGGCTTCTTCGACACCGGCACGTCCGGGAAGATGCGGATCCAGACGCGGCCGGCGCGCTTCATCTGACGGGTCATGGCACGACGCGCGGCCTCGATCTGCCGCGCGGTGACACGGGCAGGCTCTTGCGCCTTGAGTCCGAAGGTGCCGAAATTCAGCGCAGTTCCGCCCTTGGCGGCACCCTTGATGCGCCCTTTCTGCATCTTGCGGAACTTTGTGCGTTTCGGTTGCAGCATAACTTAAGCCTTGCCTTTACCCTTGCGCCGGAGCGGGGTCACGGCGACCCGTGGACCGCCCGCCTTCTTGCGCTTCAATTGCTCGATTCTCCTGGGCCATGGGATCGTGCTCCATGATCTCGCCCTTGAAGATCCAAACCTTGATGCCGATGATGCCGTAGGCCGTGCGCCCCAGCGCCGTGCCGTAGTCGATATTGGCGCGCAGCGTGTGCAGCGGCACCCTGCCTTCGCGGTACCACTCCATGCGCGCGATTTCCGCGCCGCCCAGCCGGCCCGAGCAGTTGATACGGATGCCGAGCGCGCCCATGCGGATGGCCGACTGCACGGCTCGCTTCATGGCCCGGCGGAACGCCACGCGGCGCTCCAGCTGCTGCGCGATCCCCTCGGCCACCAGCGTGGCGTCGATCTCCGGCTTGCGTACCTCGACGATGTTCAGATGGACTTCGGAGTCCGTCATCATCGCCAGCTCCCGGCGGAGCTTCTCGATGTCGGCGCCCTTCTTGCCGATCAAGATCCCCGGCCGTGCGGTGTACACCGTCACCCGGCACTTCTTATGAGGACGCTCGATGACCACCTTCGAGATGCCCGCCTGCTTGCGCGAGTTAAGAATATGCTCGCGCATCTTCAAGTCCTCGTGCAGGAGCTGGGCGTACTCGCCTCTGCTGGCAAACCAGCGCGAATCCCAGGTGCGGTTGACGCCGAGCCTCAGCCCGATCGGATTGACTTTCTGTCCCATCAGGCGGACTCCTCGGCTTCCCGCACGATCACAGTCATCTGCGAGAACGGTTTCATGATACGGGCGGCCCGGCCACGCGCCCGCGCCCGCAACCGCTTCATGACGATGTTCTTGCCCACATAGGCCTCCGACACGACCAGGGCATCGACGTCGAGATCGTGGTTGTTCTCGGCGTTGGCGACGGCCGACTCCAGAGTCTTCTTCACATCCTTGGCGATGCGCTTACGCGAGAACGTGAGGTCCGCAAGCGCCCGGTCCACCTTCTTGCCGCGAATAAGCTGGGCAATCAGGTTGAGCTTCTGTGGGCTCACGCGAATGAGCCGGGTCACGGCCTTCGCCTCGTTGTCCTTGAGCACGCGCTCGCGTTGCGGCTTGCCCATGACTATCGGCCTCTCTTCGCTTTGCGGTCGGCGGCATGGCCGTGATAGGTGCGCGTCGGCGAGAACTCACCGAATTTGTGGCCCACCATGTCTTCGGTCACGAGCACCGGAATGTGCTTCTGCCCGTTGTGGACGCCAAACGTAAGCCCCACGAACTGCGGCAGAATGGTCGAACGGCGCGACCACATCTTGATCACGGCGTTGGAGCCGGATGCGCGCGCCTTCTCGGCCTTCTTCAAGAGATAGCCGTCGACGAACGGACCTTTCCAAATCGAACGTGACACGTCTTATCCCTTCTTCTTCTTCTGGTGGCGGCTGCGCAGGATGAACTTGTTGCTGCCCTTGTTGGAGCGCGTGCGCTTGCCCTTGGTCGACTTACCCCACGGCGTCACCGGATGCCGGCCGCCGGAGGTCCGCCCTTCACCACCGCCATGCGGATGATCAATCGGGTTCATGGCCACACCGCGGACGACGGGCTTCCGCCCCTTCCACCGCATGCGCCCAGCCTTGGCGAACGAGGTGTTGGAGTTGTCCGGGTTGGACACCGCGCCCACAGTCGCCATGCAGCCCGCCGGGACCATGCGCGTCTCGCCGGAGTTGAGGCGCAAGATTGCGTATCCCGCATCGCGGCCCACGAGCTGTACATAGGTACCCGCTGCGCGCGCGATCTGGCCGCCTTTGCCGACCTTCATCTCCACGTTGTGCACGATGGTGCCGATCGGCATGTTGGCCAGCGGCATGGCGTTGCCCGGCTTCACGTCCGCCTGCTCATCGGCAATCACCGTGTCGCCAGGAGCCAGGCGCTGCGGCGCGAGGATGTAGCCCAACTCGCCGTCCTCGTATTTGAGCAATGCGATGAACGCGGTGCGGTTCGGGTCGTACTCAAGCCGCTCCACGGTCGCCGGAACGCCGCGCTTGGTCCGCTTGAAGTCCACCAAGCGGTATGAACGCTTGTGCCCGCCGCCACGATGCCACACGGACACACGGCCCGTATTGTTGCGACCGCCGGACTTGCTCAGACCCTCGGTCAGCGTCTTGACGGGCTTGCCCTTCCACAGACGGCTGCGGTCGACAAGCACCAGCTGGCGCTGGCTCGGCGTCGTCGGTTTGAAGTTCTTCAGCGCCATGGCGTTAGATCCCTGTCGTCACGTCAATCGACTCGCCCTCGGCGAGCCGGACGACGGCCTTCTTCACATCTTTCTGGCGCCCTTCGATGCCGCGGAACCGCTTGGTCTTGCCCTTGCGGGTCAACGTGTTCACCGTCACCACTTTCACGCCGAACAGCTTCTCAACCGCGTCTTTGATCTGCGCCTTGGTGGCGTCGAGACGCACCCGGAACACCACCTGGTTCGACTCGGACGCCTCGCTCGACTTCTCGGTGATCACCGGCGAGAGAATGACGTCGTAGGCTTGAAGGGCGCTGCTCATTTGAACCGCGCCTCCAGCGCTTCCAATGCCGCCTTGGTCAACACCAGCGTGTCGTGCCGCAGGATGTCGTAGACATTGATGCCCTGCACCGGCAGCACATCGATATGCGGAATATTGCGTGCCGCCCGGGCGAAGCTGTCCTCCACCTCCGCGCCATCAACCACGAGCGCGGAGCTGACACCAAGCTTGTCGAAGCGTGACTTGAGGGCCTTGGTCTTGGGCTCCTTCAGCGCGCAGGAGTCCAGCACGACCAATGCATCGGACTTGGCCTTGGACGACAGCGCATGCTTCAGGGCCAGCGCCCGCACCTTCTTAGGCAACTCGATGGCGTGGCTGCGCGGCTTCGGACCGAAGGCCTTGCCGCCGCCACGGAAGATTGTAGGCTTGGCGTTGCCATGACGCGCCCGGCCTGTGCCCTTTTGGCGGAACATCTTCGCCGACGTCCCGGTGATCTCCGAACGATCCTTGACTGCCACCGTGCCGGCGCGCCGCTTGGCGAGCTGATAGCGCACCATGCGATGCAGCAGGTCGGCGCGGGGCTCCAGCCCGAACACATGCTCGGAGAGCTCCACAGTGCCCGCCTTCTTGGCATCGAGCGTTGTTACATCCGCCTTCATCACGCCTTATCTCCGCCTTCCGCCGGTTTGGCAGCGTCTGCGTCCGCCTCTGCAGCCTGTGTCTCCGGTGCAGCCTCGGCGGTCTCAGCCGGTGCCTCATCCTCTGCGCCCTTGCGGAACGCACCGGGCTTCGGCGCCGCATCCGGCAAAGTCCGCTTCACGGCATCGCGCAACAGCACCCAGCCGCCCTTGGCGCCTGGCACCGCGCCGCGGATCATGATCAAGCCACGGTCGGCGTCCGTCTTCACCACCCGCAAGTTCTGCGTGGTGACGCTCACGGCGCCCATTTGGCCCGCCATCTTCTTGCCCTTGAACACCTTGCCCGGCTCCTGGCACTGACCCGTGGAACCGAGACTGCGGTGATTGATCGACACGCCGTGGCTGGCCCGCAAGCCGCCGAAGCCGTGGCGCTTCATGCCGCCGGCAAACCCCTTACCGATCGAGGTGCCGGAGACGTCCACGAATTGCCCTTCGACGAAGTGGTCGGCGGTGATCTCCGCGCCCACGTCGATCATGTTCTCCGGGGTCACGCGGAACTCCGCGATCCTGCGCTTGGGTTCCACGTTCGCCACAGCAAAGCCGCCGCGCTCAGCGCGCGTCAGGCGCTTGACCTTGGGGCGCCCTGCGCCGAGCTGCACGGCCGTATAGCCGTTCTTCTCGGCGGTGCGCTGGCCGACCACCTGGCAGTTTTCCAGACGCAACACCGTAACGGGGATGTGCTCCCCGGCATCGGTGAAGATCCTGGTCATGCCGACCTTTTGTGCGATGACACCTGATCGCATCTTGTTTCTTCCTTGCTCGCCCTTAGCCGCCTAAAGCTTGATCTCAACGTCCACGCCAGCTGCGAGGTCGAGCTTCATCAGCGCATCGACCGTCTGCGGCGTTGGATCGACGATGTCGAGGAGGCGCTTGTGCGTGCGCATCTCGAACTGCTCGCGGCTCTTCTTGTCGATATGCGGAGAGCGGTTCACGGTGAACTTCTCGATACGGGTGGGTAGCGGGATAGGTCCGCGAACTTCCGCACCTGTGCGTTTCGCCGTGTTGACGATCTCCTTGGTCGACGCATCGAGAATGCGATGGTCGAAGGCTTTCAGCCTAATTCTTATGTTCTGGCTCTGCATCTCGACGGCCTTAAGTTGAAGAAGCGCGCCGCCCTAACCGGACCAGCGCGCTTCGGATCTTCCTACTCGATGATCGACGACACCACGCCGGCGCCGACGGTCCGACCGCCCTCACGGATGGCGAAGCGAAGCTTCTCCTCCATGGCGATCGGCACGATCAACGTTACTTCCATGGCGACATTGTCGCCCGGCATCACCATCTCGGTCCCTTCCGGCAACTGCACGACGCCAGTCACGTCGGTGGTGCGGAAGTAGAACTGCGGACGGTAGTTGCCGAAGAACGGCGTATGGCGGCCACCCTCTTCCTTGGTGAGGATGTAGGCCTCGGCCTTGAACTTGGTGTGCGGGGTCACCGAACCGGGCTTGGCCAGCACCTGGCCACGCTCCACGGCCTCGCGATCGATACCGCGCAGCAGGCACCCGACATTGTCCCCGGCCTCGCCCTGATCGAGCAGCTTGCGGAACATCTCGACGCCGGTAACGGTCGTCTTGGTCGTGGGCTTGATGCCGACGATTTCGACTTCCTCGCCCACCTTGACCACGCCACGCTCGATACGGCCCGTCACCACGGTACCGCGACCGGAGATCGAGAACACGTCCTCGATCGGCATCAGGAAGGGCTGATCCTTCGGACGGTCAGGCTGCGGGATGTAGTCGTCCACGGCCTGCATCAGCTCGAGGATCGCTTTCTTGCCGATCTCCTCGTTGCTGTCCTCAACCGCGGCAAGCGCGGACCCTTTGACGATCGGGATCTCATCGCCCGGGAACTCGTAGCTCGACAGGAGCTCACGAACCTCAAGCTCCACGAGCTCGAGCAGCTCCGGATCGTCGACCTGATCGACCTTGTTCATAAAGACGACGAGCGCCGGCACGCCGACCTGACGGGCGAGCAGGATGTGCTCGCGGGTCTGCGGCATGGGGCCGTCGGCGGCGGACACCACGAGGATCGCACCGTCCATCTGCGCCGCACCGGTGATCATGTTCTTCACGTAGTCGGCGTGACCGGGGCAGTCGACATGCGCGTAGTGGCGCTTGTCGGTCTCGTACTCCACGTGCGCGGTCGAGATCGTGATACCGCGCGCCTTCTCTTCAGGCGCCTTGTCGATCTCGTCATAGGCGGTGAACGTCGCGCCGCCTGTCTCTGCCAAAGTCTTGGTGATCGCAGCGGTCAGGGTCGTCTTGCCGTGATCGACGTGACCGATGGTCCCGATGTTACAGTGCGGCTTTGACCGATCGAATTTCTCTTTAGCCATGTCGGCTCTCCATTCCTCTCACCAAAAGCTAAACGTCTGGAACGCCCAAATTCTTAGGCGAACTTTGCTTGAACCTCTTCCGCAACGGCTTGCGGCACCTGCGCGTAGCTGTCGAACTGCATCGTGAACTGGGCACGCCCCTGACTCATGGAGCGCAGCGTGTTCACGTAGCCGAACATGTTGGCCAGCGGCACCATGGCGTTGATGACCGTGGCGTTGCCGCGAGCCTCCTGGCCGCGAACTTGACCGCGGCGGCTCGTCAGGTCTCCAATGATGCCGCCCACATAGTCCTCGGGCGTCACCACCTCCACTTTCATCATCGGCTCAAGCAACTTGGGCGCGGCCTTCAGCGCCCCTTCCCGGAACGCGGCTCGGGACGCGATCTCGAACGCCATGACGCTCGAGTCGACGTCATGCGAGGCGCCGTCCACCAGCGTGCACTTCACGTCGAGGATCGGGAAGCCGGCCAGAATGCCCGCGTCGATGACGCTTTGCACGCCCTTCTCGACGCCCGGGATGAACTCCTTCGGCACGTTGCCGCCGACGACCTTGTTGACGAACACGTAGCCTTCGCCCGCTTCGGCCGGCTCGATCACCATCTTGACCCGGGCGAACTGACCGGAGCCGCCGGTCTGCTTCTTATGGGTGTAGTCCACCTCGGACGCCTTGGAGATGGTCTCGCGGTAGGCCACCTGCGGCGCGCCGACATTGGCCTCGACTTTGAACTCACGCTTCATGCGATCGACGATGATGTCGAGATGAAGCTCGCCCATGCCCTTGATGATGGTCTGCCCGGATTCGTGGTCGACCGTCACGCGGAAGGACGGGTCCTCCTGGGCCAACCGGTTGAGTGCGACGCCGAGCTTCTCCTGGTCGCCCTTGGTCTTGGGCTCCACCGCGACCTCGATGACAGGCTCGGGGAACTCCATGCGCTCCAGGATGACCTGCTTCGTGGGGTCGCAGAGCGTATCGCCGGTGGTCACGTCCTTGAGGCCGGCGATGGCGACGATATCGCCCGCATAGGCCTCCTTGATGTCCTCACGGTGGTTGGAGTGCATCAAGAGCATGCGACCGATGCGCTCCTTCTTGTCTTTGACCGTGTTCGCGAGCGTCTGACCGGATTCCACCTTGCCCGAATAGATGCGGCAGAACGTCAGCGAGCCGACGAAGGGGTCGTTCATGCGCTTGTACTTGCCGCACAAGCACTCGTAGTCCTT
>Ga0207422_1003080_pt1 | contig 18230 bp, 7 predicted proteins | sample MarCyaLeptolynsp_FD_187757 | JGI IMG/M metagenome (GOLD analysis project Ga0207422, IMG submission 187757) | Marine cyanobacterial communities from Panama - species 1 Leptolyngbya sp. (SPAdes) | ecosystem: Environmental > Aquatic > Marine > Unclassified | place: Panama: Panama City | collected...
CCCGGTTTATCTCCTTTATAGTGGCAGGGTGTGTCCCCGCTGAAAAGCTTGTGGTAAAAGAGATGTAGCCGGGTCATATCTGCAAAAATGAAGTCGATGGGATCGAACAAATTTTTGAACGAGTTTGCGTAACATAAAACAGTCTTGTAATACATTCAGACCTAAAATTCAGTTCCAAAAGAGCGAGCGCGCTCCACAATCTCTCTCTTCTCTCTTGAATTGGAAGGCAGCGGTGACAGAAGAGTTAAATGCGATCGCTTTTCCGGGACTCGACTTCACTTTTCGAGCCTGCGAGCGCACATTCGATGACCGCGCTGAAAACTAAGGCAATGCGATCGCCCTGACTACTCCCTCTCCATTCCCCAGCACATACTCTCCCAGCTTGGCGATCGCTTCCACCCTCATCTCATCGCCTTGAATTTTTACCAGAGCCGGTCACTTTTCCGCGACCGCGATCGCACTGACAAAGCCCTCTCTTCACCCCGACGCACACGGCTATCCTTGTAGTACAAAACGGACATTTTGGCTTCTGTACTACGGTAGTCGCTGACTTATTTTGACGCAACGCACATCGTTTTTCTCGTAGTCGCTGCCTTGTAAGCTATGCTGTATATAGCTTACAGCCGGTAGTCGCTGACTTCTATAATAGATAATATAAGTTCTCTCCAACTCCCCACATTCAGCGACTATCAAAGTAAACTACAAATCCCCCTCACTCTCTTTTGAGTGGAGAGGACGGCGGCGGGGAGATTCTGGGACGGGCTTTCTTCTTGAGGTCGATCAAAAAATTAGAGACAATTTTTAGCGATTCTGATAGAGCCACTTGCCAAACAACTGCGTCACTTGGGGCATGATGACATAGGTCAGCAAAACGACCATGATGCCGCAAATAATCAACGATGCAATCCAAACTGGAAAAGCTTGGAGTAACGGCGTTACAAATCGGTTCAAGAGGTTGATTAAAACATACACGGCGATCCAACTCAGCAATGCTGTTTTATATCGCGGCGGCGTTTTCAGTGCCTGACCGGGGAGAGAAAACCAGGCTTCGATACCGCTAACTTGCTGGATTTCAGGATCGGAGGCAATCAAGGGTTTGACCTTTGCTAGCCAATCTTCGCGATCGCGCGATGTCATCCAAACTTTCAAATGTTCGTAACAGTCGAATCGAAACACCACCACATATTCCGGCCGAACCCTCGGTTGGGGACGAACGACATTGGTTCCCATGTGACCCGGATAGATGCTGGCAACTTGTGCAATATGACTCACCCAAGCCTCATATTCTTCTTCTCGACCGGGTTTGACTCGTTGGGCAACAATGACAGTAACAGGTTCGGTTGGCTTGTTCATCAGCTACGCGACGCTAAAAGAGTATCCGGGTTTGACTCGTTGGGCAACAATGACAGTAACAGGTTCGGTTGGCTTGTTCATCAGCTACGCGACGCTAAAAGAGTATCCGGGTTTGCCGACTTCTAGCCGCACCACATTGGCCGGAACCACGCCACCCGCAGGTGGTAAAAACATCCCTCCGTTGGTGGTGACATAAATATTGGTCGCATCGCTGGGTCGCCGTCCAAAAGCCACGGCCGTGCTGCCAATCACGCCTTGTTCTGCCAGGGCAATCGCGGTCGTCTTTCCGTCGGGTTCGATGCGAAGGACGCTGTTGTAGATGTGGGTCGCGGCGTAGAGATTGCCTTCGGTATCAAACGCAAAATCGTCGATATTGGTCGGCGCGATCAAAATGGCGGGTTCTCCCGCACGCTCATCCCCTGAAATTGGGATTTTCAGTAGCAGCATTTTCTCCGTGTTAGACACATAGAGACTGTTGCCGAAGCGCTTAATTCCGTTCGCAGCAGGGAACGGGTTGTCCGGACTGCTGCGTGCGAGTAGGGGATGTTCTAACCAGATCGAAACTTGGCGAGTTATTCGGTCGAACTGCCAAATGCAGCCGCGATAAGAATCTGCCGCGACATAGCGATCGCGCGTTAAGGGGGTAATCCCATTCAAAAACAGGGCATCCGGTAGCGTTGCAACTTGTTCGACCGCTCCCTCCAGAGTTGCACAGAGGATGATGGAAAGGCCTTGCGCGTTCCACCCCGTTAAAATCAGGCTGCCATCGGGGGCAAAGGCAATCCCCGTCACTTTCCCGTCAGTGCTAGCAAGAACAGAGGAATCGCCCTCTGGTGCAATCTGCAAAATCTGTCCGACTTCGTGGTTGGTGACGAATAAAGTGCCGTTGGAAGCGATCGCTAAATTTTCTAAAAAGGTATTAGCGGGGAAGGACGTAACTATCTCGTGGGGAGCCAATTCCACCGGTGTATCGGCATAAATGGGCGGTAAACCCGCATCTTGACTCATGGATGACTCCTGCAACTAATAAACCGTGCCATCTTTCACCTCTTGAAGCTGTTGGCAATGGATGTATTTCAACGATAAAGCGCCCTAAAATATTAATCAAATCGATTATTTTGATGTTTCTAATCAATGAAATCAATTGATTTATCCTCCATCGACCTCAATTTGTTGGTGGCGTTTGAAGCGATCTTTGCTCAAAGAAGTGTTACCGCAGCCGCACGGCAAGTTCACATCGGCCAACCCGCCATGAGTTCGGCCTTAAAACGGTTGCGTTTTTTATTTGAGGATGACCTGTTCGTTCGCGTCGGTCGAGACATGAAACCCACAGCGAAAGCGCTAGCAATTGCTCCGGGAATTTCATCGGCACTCAAGCAAATTCGGCTGACCCTGCGATCGAGCCAGCATTTCGAGCCGGCGACAGCACGGCAAGCTTTTGTCATTGGCTGTTCGGACTATGCCGGTGCGGTTATTGCCCCCAAACTCTTGCAGGCCTGTCACGAACGAGCGCCGGGAATCGATCTGAGGTTGATCCCTTATGAAAAAGAGCGGGTCAGCGCTTTATTGGAACAATCTGAGATCGCGGCTATTGTGGGGAGTAGCTTCCAGGATTTACCGCAGCAAGCCCTTGAGCAGTCGTTGATGAAAGAGCGATTTGTGGGAATTTGCCGCCCAGGCCATCCGGTTGCGATTGCTGGTTCCATTTCTCTGGAAAGATTTGCCGAATTGCCCCATGCTCTGTTTACGCTGCGGCGCGATGATGTGGGGGCGATCGATCGGGTACTGGCGGCGCGGAATTTAAAGCGTCGGATTGTCCTGACAACGCCCTATTTTTTGACATTGCCTGCGATTGTTGCCGACACCGATACCATTGCAGCAATTCCTTCCCGCCTAGCGCAACAATTTAGCGATCGCGGTCGGGTCGATCGGTTTGAGTTACCCCTCCCCATGAATCCTTGGACAATTTCAATGGTCTGGAGTCAGCTTTCAGATTGCGATCCGGCCTGTCAGTGGTTAAGGCAAATAATTCAGCAGATCTGTGGAGCCATTTGAATGCTTTGCACGCAAGCATCCCCAGGTTCGGCACAACCGGCAATGCATTAATTCAATCCGAACTTTGCGAACTCTATAGAAGAAGACTCGGATGTTTTCTATTGGGCAAGGCGATCGCTCTGACCACTCCCTTTCTCAATTCTCCAGCGCTGGAGGAGTGAGGGAATGAGCAAAGCGACTTTGTACAACTCGATAAAATTGAATTAGCTTTCAATCTCCGTCAAGTCTGATGCGAAACACACTCTCTGTCGGTTGTTTATCTGCGTCCCTCTTTTTCCTGGCACTCCCAGCTTATCCACAACCGAGCCAACCCCTGTCTGGAGCAACTGACGTTGAACTCTCTCAAGCTTCAACCAATTCGACTGTCTTATTAACCCGGGTCAATCTTAACGAATCCCTCTACCCCGGTAGAGATTTACCCTATCGCACCGTTATTAACATCGGCACTTATCAACGTTTAGTTGCGGTTGGTGTCCTCACTGATTGGTGGCAAAAACGACCCACACAAATCCGAATTTACGAATTCCGAAATGGTCGCAAAGGAGCCTTGATTGGCACGGGCCAATTTCCCACTTACTTGGATCGCGTCTGTGGGTTGCGGTTTAATCGCAAATGCCAAGTTCCCGATCGACGAGGCTCAGGAACCGCTCTTTTGCCTGTCCGAATCAACTCGACAACAAACCCTTCCGCAATTGTTGTTGAAATTGATGGACTCCTCAGCCGAGAAAATGAATATGTCATTTTGAAAGGAATTAACGTCTACGGTCGCCGTTAATCTTCACCCAAACTTGAGAATGCGATCGCTTTTTCCCACCATCGCTCTGTTGACCCCCACCGTGTCTGCCCAACTCTTGCTCTGTCTGTTTCACCCGAAGCCGATGACTCACACTCTTAAAAATCTTCACCCGCCTTTAAATGATTAGAGATTGGCTCTTTCCCCCGGTTATAAACTTTGCTGACCATTCCTAACATCTGGTGATGGTCGTTAATCTCTTCAACCATCGAGCCTTGAATTCCTCCAGTCGGATTGCCTAGGACTCTTGCCATCACTGCGGTGGAACATTGAGTGAGTTCTTTAACAATTGGGTAGGTGATTTGATAGCGCAAGTCGGGCGATCGCTGTTGGTTGTTCCACTCCATTACGGCTCGCACGGCGCGTTCGACTAGGGCTTCACCGTAACCGCGCTTTCGACTTCCCATCAACTCGGTTGTGGGGAGTTTGCTGATTTGAGCGTCATCCCCTCCTTGGTTGGCTCTGCCATAGGCGTAAATCGCTTCGACGATGAAGCGATCGCGTTCCATGCTTAAGCGTTTGAGAGCGACTTGTACGGGTTCGCTCGCTAGTGCCTCTTCAATCCCCGCACTGTAGGGCGTTTCTGAGAGGTCTTCAGTCGTTGTCTTCTCTTCTTCGACAGCAGGCGGCGGCTCAACTGATTCAGTTTTTGGGGGTTGAGTATCTTTCTCTGGCAAACTCTCAATCGCTACTACTGTGTCATCTCGAAAACGTTCGGCGAAAAGCTTGTCTAATATCTCTTGAGTGCCGTCGTGTATTTTCCCAGCATCGTCTCTGATAGCGCGTTTATTCCACCAAACCCCACTAGGCATCTTTTTCACGCCGTACTTTTCCTTGAGTTGGGTTCTGAGTTTTTGAGTGCGTCCTTTGGCGGTGTTGTACTTCTTTGCGTAACTTTGAGCATCGCTCAGGTTGAACTCGCGAGCGATCGCGTCGATTCCCTCTTCCCACTCTCGCTCTAGTCCTGATTCCCATTGTTGTTTGGATTCTTTCATTGTCTTGTCCTCTGTCGCAGTGTCTTTATCTTATCAATATAGATAAGCATTGTCTTTTTAAATCAGATACAGATAACTGATGAGAGCGAGGTAATCCCATCAATATTGTTGTATATAGATAGTCACTGCAATTAATTGTTGTACATTGTTGGGGAGGCAAGAAGAGGACAAGGCAATGCTGACAATACGACTGACGCAGGCGATTGAGGCGATCGCTGATTATTTGCAGTTGGAGCGCGATTCTCTCAACGATTTAACGGTTATGGGCTTGCGTCCCATTGCTAAGACGTTGGGGATTGTGGGGCTAAGTCGCCTTAAGAAACATGAGTTAGTGGAGGCGATTGATCGCGAATTGACCCAGCTTCGCGAGATGGTGGCGGCGGATAAGACGGAGCAAGAGGAGGGGGCTAAGCTGATTGAGGCGGCTAAGGAGGGCGATTACATCGTTCCCATTGGTGATGTGGCACGGAAGGTTTACGAGCGCTTGCGGGAGGTTGTGACGACAGCACAGAGTTTGCAGGCGGCTAAGGAGGAAGTGAATGGTTTAGTGGCAACCGTAGCCAGACAGGAGATGAGTCATTATGAGTTCTCCACTGTGCGATCGCGCCGCTATGACATTAAGCGTTTGTTAGATGCTCGGGTGGCGATGGAGGGTTTGCTGAAGCGGGATTTGGGCGATTTGGTTGAGTATTTCTATGCTCAGTTTTTAAGCTTTCAGAGGACGGATGCGATCGCCCTTTCTAAGAAGTACAAGTCGGGGTTGAATCAGAAGCATCGCGATCCGGTGCAGGTTGAGGCGATCTCCCTTTATCGCGATGCGTTGAGGACGCTTGAGGAGTTACCGGATGAGTTGGTAAGGGTGAGGGAGGGGAAGAAACCGCGTCGGGGGTTCTGGAAGGCGGTGAGTCACGCGGTTATTTTGGGAACGGGACGGCGGATGTGCGAGGTTCATTGTTTGGGGGAGTTTGAGAAGACTGGGGAGTATCGGCTGCTGTTTTCAGGTCAGGCGAAGACGCGGGGGGCTGAGGGGTCTAGGGATAGCTATGAGATTCCGACGTTGTTCCCGGCTTCTTTGATGGAACAGGCGATCGCTTATCTCCACTTTTGTGGCAAGCGGTTGGAGAAGGATGAGCAACTGCGCGATCGCAGGGCTTGTAACAGAGCGTTCTCGGTTGAGCTTTCGCGCCAGACTCGTTCTTATAAGGTGCTGTTAGGGGATCGAAGCTATACCTATGAGGAGAGTCGCAAGCTTTATTTTCAGGTGATGTGGGGGGTTTTTTCCGATTCGGGAGTCGTCACTCGCGATTTTACTAAGTGTTCCGATTGGTTGGGACATCAGGATAAGGATGGGGCAACGGACACAACCTTCCTCAGCTATCTCAAGTACCATCTTTTAGACCTTGAGGAGATTAAGGGCATTTTGGATGGGGAGGGCATTAGGGATGATGCGGTCAAGTTGCATCATTCTCTCGACTAGTACATTTGTCTAGCTCAAGAGTAGTAGCCCTACTCTTGACCTTGAGCTGGAGGGAGTGGGGGGACTCACAACGATCTTGAGACGTTATTGATGGGTTGTGGGGGAAAGATTATTGAAGATGAAGAGAATGGTCATTTTATCCGATGATTTGAAAGAGGTGGGCAATTGCCCACCCTACATCTACTACTGAACTTCTACTCGTATAATTTTGGGTTCCTCCACAGATAAAACATCAATCACATCATCATCAGTTAAGAATCGATAATGAATAATATTTTTCTCCTTATAAATTCCATAGCTTTCCTCATGAAACCAATTTAAATATCTTGAATTCATCACCTTAACAAAACACCATTCAGTTAAACCTTTACATTCATTAAAGGTTTTCAAAAGATCTCCTTCGTTTGTATTTCTGTATGATAAGACCCAATCAAAACCAAACGTTATTAGCGAATCATTTTCTTCTTTAAAGGATATTATTATGCCTAGGTTCGGATCATCTTTGAATTCTTTAAGATAAATCTTTGTTGGAAGGTTTTGCCTTGGCTCCCATTTTTCAAAAAATTCTTTCATCAATTTTCTTCTTTTTGTTTGTGAATATTAGTAACGGAATTTCAATCTGTTCTTGCCACGTTGAATTTCTAAGGTAGGACGACCATCTTTACTGTTACTGCGAACAATAACAGTTCTACCATCTAGAAGATTACCAACACGCCCATTTGGTATATTTCTAACCAAAACTGGTTGAAGTGAGTCAAAATCTTTATTGGCTTGCTCCATGCCGCCACCTCTTTCATACAATTTCGATCTCCCTTTAGTTTCACGACCAGGTTGTGATTCATTGATTAGCCTATTTACTTCTGGATTCAACTCTGCGTTGAAAACATACTGAATAAAATTATCCCAAGTTATGTTATGCCCCGTATGACTAGGACCTGGATCGAATTTAGCCCCTTCGTTAAAACCGGGAAGACGAAGCAACTTGCTCAGGAGACTTTCATTAGGTTTATGACCGCTATGATTCGGTATGGAAAGCTTGGGCCCATCCCCAAAACCTTTCAGTGGTTCGGGAGGAGCAGTTGCAACCCTTATAGCGTAGATTGTCGCGGCTAAGGCTGCCACAAGTGCGTAAACAGCAGATTGTCCAGTTAGGGTTCCTGTAAACAACCCACTCGGATCGATGCCATTAACCGGATTAGCATTCGCATACAAATACTTATGCAACGTAATCGGTTCGTTGGCTCGTCCCTCATAAGTATCTCGTCGCGTAAACCGTCCCGAATTCGGATCGTAATACCGCTGCCTGAGATAATACTGCCCTAGCGTCCCGTCAAACTGCTCTCCTGCAAATAAGTAATCATTCTCCGTCGTCCCAGCAACACCAACGACATTGCCATAAGCATCATAGGTATAGGTATCGGTAACATTGCCACTCTCATCCGTTAACCCTCTCGTACTCCCCAAACCATCAACCGAGTAGTACGACTCATTTCCATCTCGTTCCTGCTCGATTAAATCCAGACCATAAGTATAATTCGCAACCTCCGTATCCCCTTCATACTCCGCCAGAACCTGAGCATAGGGACGATTCTTATCGAGCACGTAACTCTTGGTCGTTCCATCAACCGTCTCGCTCACCCGAATATTATCGTCATCGTAGGCGTAGTTAACTGTCTCATTGGCAGTCTGCACCTGCACCATACGATTCTGGTCATCCCAGGTGTAAGTCGCCGTTACGACGTCATTCTCCCGGCGTTCGGTGAGATTGCCATTATCGTCATAATCGTAAGTAATGGTATCCCCACCCGTCACCTCAGTCCGCAAGCGGTCATTCTCGTCATAGGTATAAGTCGTCGTTACGCCGTTCGCCGTCTTCGACAAACGATTCCCCACATCGTCGTAGGTATAAGTCGTGGTATCCCCACCCACAACATCCTCAGAAACCAAGCGATACAGATCGTCGTACCCGTACCGCACCGTCCGTTCCGCCAGCGTTTCATCCGGTTGTCGCACCGACTCCACCACCTCCAAGCGATGGCCCGCATCATTCAAAGCGTAGTCGAAGCGACTCAACAAGGTATCCCCTCGCACCGCCTCCAACACATCCAAACGATTCAACTCATCGTAAGTCCGCCGTTCGACAACCCCATTCGGGAACGCTGTCTCCGCTAAATTGCCAGCAGCATCGTAACTGTAAGTTGTCCTTTCCCCATCCTCAGTCACCGTCGCCAAGCGGTTCTGCTCGTCATAGGTATAGGTCGCCACTCCCGCCGCCGTGCGAATCTCGGTAATATTCCCCGCCGCGTCATAGCTGTAGCCAATGCTGTAGTCGAGTCCCCCGCCATTCTGTAAATGGGGGCCGTTGGGGTCTTGACGCTCAATCAAGCGTCCCTGAGAGTCATAGCGGAACGTCGTCGTTTCCCCATCGACAGTAATCGTTTCAATCTGACCGTCGGGAGTATAGGTATAGGTCACATCGGGATCGTCGGGTAAAATCTTATCCACCAAACGATTCTGCTCGTCGTAAACGAACTGAATCGTGTCGCCGTTGAAGTCTTCAACGCTTTGGACATTCCCCACCGCATCGTAGGTAGTCAACGAGATATCGCCGGTAGGAAGTTGAACCACCGTTCTTCGTCCCGCTTTGTCGTACTCGTAGGAGGTGCGGTTGTTATTGGCATCCTCCTGCCAAATCAAACGACCCGCCTCGTCATACCCGTACTCGGTTTCCAACCGCCGTCCGTCGAGGGTTTGAATCACTTTGCTCAGGCGACCCAAGTTGTCGTATTCGTACTCGGTGACTTCTCCTTCCGGATCGATACTGGCAACCCGACGACCCAAATTGTCGTACCGCGTCGAGGAGGAAGTGCCATCAGCGTAAATCGTTTCTACCAAACGACCCAAAGCATCGTAGCGGAACTCGGTGGTGCGTCCGTTGGCATCGGTGGTGTGGGTGCGGCGACCGGCCGCGTCGTAGCGGTAGGTCATGCTGGGATTGTTATCCGGGTCGGCATCCCCATCGGGAGCAATCACCTCAAGCAGTTGTCCGAGATCGTTGTAGCGGTACTCGATGCGGTTGCTGGGGTCTTCTATGTCCGCGAGAACTCCCTCTTTTTCCGCCAGAACCCGACCGTCCTGGGTATATTCGGTGCGGGTTCGGAAGGCAGAGGAATTGCCGGTCATGTAAGCAGGAGTTTGGTCGGGATAAACCACCTGCGTCCAATCGACCGTCGCGGGGGTTTGACCGGGGGCAATGGCATCGAGAAGCTGCTGAACTTGGTTTGAGGAATCATCGAGATAGATGGTTTCAATCAATCGTCCCGCCGCATCGTAGCGGTAGTGGGTGACGTTGCCTTCAGCATCAATGGACGCTCGTTCCCGTCCGCCTCGGTCATAAACGGTTATGGTACGGGGATTATCGGCATTGCTCGCCGTGCCATCAGCATAGAGGGTAACAACTAACTGCCCTTTCTCGTCGTAGATATATTGAGTGCTGTTACCCCTGGCATCGGTGACGGCGGTTTGATTGCCGTTACCATCGTAGGCATAGGTGGTGGAAGCGTTAGCTGGGTTGGTAGGATTGTCGGGGTCGAGGCGTTCGGGGTCGGTGTAGAACTCTTGGCGACCTTCGCTGTCGTACTGCCACTGACTAATGATGTCTTCCGTCCCCACTCGCCGGATCTCTTGGGTGCGGTTGCTGTTGTTGTCGTACTGATATTCAGTAACGTTGCCCGCTGCATCGGTAACGGAGGTGACATTCCCCGCTCCATCATAGCTAAAGCGCGTGACATTGCCCGCTGCATCCGTCAGAGTTGTCAGTAAGCCATTCCAAAGATAGTCATACTCGGTCACATTGCCCAAGGCATCAGTACTGGAGCGCAAGTTGCCATTTCCGTCGTAACTATAGGAGGTGGTATTGCCCAAGGGGTCGGTTTCAGTTAATAACCGCCCATACTTGCCGTAGGTGGAATAGGTCGTGCGTCCCAAGGGGTCGGTTTCGCTGAGCTGATTATTTTCCCCATCATAGGTATAAGTGGTCGTCCACCCCTCCGGGCCGCTCTCGGCGGTAATAATCGTCTCGGTCAGAACATTATTGCGCTCGTCATACGTCCGCACCGTCTGCAACCCTACCGGGTCAACCTCCGTCAGCACATTGCCCCGACTGTCGTACACATAGGTGGTGGAATTGCCATACACATCCGCAACGCTCTGCACCGAATTGTCCGGGTCGTAGGTCAACTGCACCGCCTCCCCGTTGGCATCCAACAACCGCGACAAGCGCCCGGTGGCTTCGTCATACTCCGTCCGAATCCCTTCCCGTCCCAAGGGGTCTTCAATCCGCGTCAGATAGTGAGGGGGCGCAGGTTCGTCGTAGAAATACTCCGTGCGATTGCCCTCCCGGTCGATAACCGCCACCAAATCTCCATTCTCGTCGTACTCGTACTCAATCCGCTCTCCTGCCGGGTCGATAACCGCTACAATTCGCCCCTCAGCATCCCGTTCAAACAGAACCTCCTTGCCCGAACTGCTCAGAATCCCCCCGTCGGTGTAGGTGAGGGTATTGCCATTGAGGTCGGTCACTTTGTTGAGATCTCCGCTGTTGGCATCAATTTCGTACTCAATCCCCTCCTTCGTTGTCAGCGTGTACTTGCCACCAAAGAGATAGTGAGCGGGATTGTAATCCAAGCCATTGGGAGAGAAATACCTACCGCTATTCGCGTCATATAGCAGCGAAGGACTCTCGACCGTCAGAGACAACTCCGACCCCTCCTCCGAGACAAACCTGGGGATGTAGAAGCGAGCGCTTTCGGGCCAGTTAGCCCCCATGCGGATGGCTTTACGCACTTCCGGGTGCAGGATCGGTTGGAAAGTAAAGGCTTCCCGCTTGCCCCCAGGAAGGGTGATATAGACCTTCGACCCCTCGCGGAAGCCGGGATACTCGCCCAATTGTTCCTGCAATTCCGTGCGGGGGGGCAAACTGGTTTGCAGGTTCGTATCGCGGAACTCCAACCGCCAGCCGTAGCCAAAGTTATCCTGCTGCGCGACATTGAGACTGTCGTAGGTGCGGGTGACGGAGATGGGAATGCCGGTCACCGGAACCTCCAAGTCGGTGAAGGAGAGTTGGAAGTTGCCCAACTTCAACTCCCCAGTCACATCTACGGTATTCTCCACGTAGGACGAGGCTCCCGTGGCATCGGTAGCCACCAAGCGCAGGCGATAGGTATTGTTAGGCAGTAAGGTGGGGTCGAAGATTCCCAACACCCCATTCTCCACCGCCTGGCTGCCCTCAAACACCGTCGTCCACTCTCCCCCGGCAATGGGGGCAGCTTCGAGGCGATAGGAAACCGGATTGCCATTGCTATCTTGCACCGTCCCCCGAATCTCCACGGGGGCTGAAACTTCCCCATCGGACAGGTTGCTCAAGTCGAGGTCTAATTGCAGGTCGGTCTGCACCGAGAGGTTAACCCTTTGCACCTCCAGACTCGTTTGCGTCTGATTGCCCGCTGCATCAGTAGCAATGGCTGTAGCGACAATCAACGACTGCAGTTCCCCATCCCCAACCGGAACCGTGGCAATGCCATAGGCATCGGTCTCAACCGGAATCCCATCGACGAGCAACTGCAAACTCTCGACCCCCACATCGTCCGTTGCTACGGCTCGGAAGGAAACCGTGGATTGCTCGCTAATATCAACTTGGTATAGGGTTTGCCCGTTGTCCTCAACCACGTACACCGGACTGGCGGGTTGCAACGTTACTGCTGGAGCTTGATTGTCTCCGGCGACCGCAAGGGTAAAGGTTTGAGTCGCCGTCGCTCCTAATTCATCGGTGACAAGCACCTCGACTGGAAACTCTCCATTGGCACTGCTGGGAACCTCCCAAGCAATGCGACCCAACTCGTCAATCGCCATGCCAGCGGGCGGATTGACGAGGCTGTAAGTTAAAGCATCCCCATTGGGGTCGGTAGCCGTCACATCATAGCGGTAGGGCTGACCTGCCGTAGCGCTCAGCGGCGCAGTTGAAGTAATTGTCGGCGCATCATTGACGCGAGTGTCGATTAAGAAACGTTGAAGTCCTGCCGCACCCCCTGTATCGGTCGCCTCGACAATGACCTCTTGCTGACCCACCTGGTCGGCGGCGGGAGTCCAGCTAATCAATCCCGTCTGCGGGTCGATGCTCATGCCAGCCGGTGCGGAGCGCAACTGATAGGCGACCGTTCCTCCCTCCGGGTCTTGGGCGGCCACATCGTACTCGTAGGACTCTCCCACCGCTGCCGCGTAGACCGGCGTTGAGGTGACGCTGGGAGCAAGATTGACGGCAGTTTGAGCAACTTCGAGGGTATAGGTTTGGGTTGTGGCAGCTCCCAATTCGTCGGTAACGACAACTTCAAGATCGTAGGAGCCAACTGCCGTGGGAGTCCAATCAATCAATCCCGTTACGGGGTCAACGGTCATGTCCGCAGGGGGGTTAACAAGGCTGTAAGTTAGCGCATCGCCTTCGGTATCGCTGGCGGTAACGGCGTAGCGATAGGGGATATCTACGGCGGCGGCGGTAGGTGGAATTGAAGTAATCGTTGGTGCGAGATTGACCCCCCGTACCGTCAGGGTATAGGTTTGGCTGCTAATACCTCCTTGGGAATCGAGAACTCGCACCGTCACTTCCTGCTCGCCGATTTGCTCGGGTGTCGGAGTCCAGCGTAACTCGCCGGTTTGAGAGTCAAGGGTCATGCCTACAGGCGATCGCTCCAAACTCCAAAGCAACGGGTCGCCCTCTGGGTCGGTCGCGCTCAAGTTGTATTGATACTCGCGATCGCTCGTCGCCGCCAAGGGAGGAACAGAGGTAATCGTCGGCGACTCGTTGTCGGCATTGGCCGGTTGGGGAGCGACATCACTTGCACTCGGTAAGTCATCAGAGACAACTCGCACGGAGAAGTTTTGTAAATCGACCCCACCTTTCCCATCTCGAACAACAACAATGACATCGTAAACTCCCAATTTTTCGCCATCTTCTGCGGCATCAAAAGACAACAAATCAACAGAAGAGCCGGCGATTTGTTCTGGAGTTGGACGCCAAACAACTACCCCAGTGTCGGGATCGATGGTCATCCCATCCGGTTTAGCAGCCAGTTCGTAAGTTAAAGAATCGTTATCCAGATCGCTCGCCGCAGCATCGTAACGCCAGAGTTGTCCGACTTCAACGGTTTCTGGGGGGGAAGTACTCGTAATTTCTGGCGGATTATTGGTGGCAGGCGGAGTCGTTAAATTATTGCCAAAGTTAATATTTTCAACAATTTGACCTTCTCCCAAATTGACAACGTGTTCGGCATCTGAGTTGATGGTTTCAACGACCGAAACATTATCCAGTACCGGCCCGCGAGCCAAGAATGGACTTTCGCTCGTAAATTCGAGCGTTGTGCGATCGCTATTGGCTGTAAATTGCCAGCTCTGAGATTGGTATCCGATGTCCTGATAATCTCCAGTGGTCGTACCGATGAAGACAGTCGATTGATCCGCAGCACGAATCCTCATCGGCGCTCCTTGTCCTACCTCGATACTAGGATTAGCCGCTAAATCGAAGGTAACGGTGTATTCTTGTCCGGGAGTTGTGGCAAATGTTTGCCTTACGCCTCCAATCCCGGGAGATCCCGTCAGATCGAGGCTAATATTTCCCTCAGAAGCTTGCCAAAAATCATCAATAACGTAGTCGATTTGCTCTCCAGTAACGTTCCAGCCGGGTATCGCATCCGATCCAGCCCCAAGAATTGCAAAATCATTTGTAGTCGGCCCTTGCTCGAAGCTCCCATTTCGCAGCAAATTCGGACTGATTAATGGATCGGCGACGGGAAATGTATAAGTCAAGCCATCCGGGAACACTTCTCGAACTTCATAGGTTCCAGCGGTTAGATCGGTAAAGCGATACTCACCCTGCTCGTTGGTTTCAACCGTTGGCTCTCCAACATCAAACTCTTCGTTTTGATTGAGGTCGAGATAGAGTTGAATGCCAGACAAACCCGGCTCATCAACATCTGGGATGCGATTTTCGTTGTCATCGAGCCAAACCCGACCCCGAATTTCTCCTCGGGCAACTTCGTTTGTGACATTGAGCTGGAACGTTTGAGTTTCTGTCCCTCCTTGACTATCGGTAGCGCGAACGGTAATTTCATGCTGTCCGAGCGCCAGATTGTCGCCCCGAATTTCACCAGTTTGAGGATTAATAGTCATGCTGGCTGGCGGGTTAACTAGCGAATAAGCCACCTCGTCTCCGTCGGGGTCGAGCGCTTGAACTTGATAGCGATAGCCGCTCGAACTGTAAGCTTGAGTCACCGGCTCGGACGAAATCAGCGGCGCTCGATTGCCCGACTCGGGCTGCAATCGAATCTCATATTCCTGCGTTGCAGTTCCCCCACGTCCGTCTGTCGCCGCCAACTCAACCGTCACCGTTCCTGGAGGCGAACTCGGACGGCTGGCATTTTGCCCCGACCCCGGAGTCAAGACAGTTTCGCTGCGGTCGGCGGTATTGAGGAAAGCTCGGAAACTTGTAGAAACGGGGTTGTCGCTATTGCCATTGCCAACGTAAAGGGTATAGCGCCCATCGGCGGGCAGTTCGGCTTCAAAATCTTGACCGAGAAGATTGACAGCCAGAGTTTCGTTAGTCTCGATGCGGTAGAGCGTCCAGTTGGCATCGTAGTTAACTTCATCGTCCAACGTCTGGAAGTAAACTGTTTGCCCCTTGGTTCCCTCAAACTCGTACAGTTGCCCCTGCCGCGCTGAAGGCAGCGAGAGGGATTGGGTTTGACCGGAGGTTAGAGGCTCCCCGCCGCCCCAATCAAGCAATTGGAAGCTATAGTCGCTGTTGCCGGGAAAGATGTGTTGCACAACCAGGTAATAGTCCCCATCTTGCTCCAAAGTTCGAGGAGTCCCGTCGCTGTTAAATGTCTCGAAAGCAACAACTCGCCCATTGGCATCGTAGAGCGTTCCCCCAATATTGCCGCTGCCGGTCATGCTATTCCAGCGCACTTGCTGTCCGGCTTCGCCCTCAAAGCGATAGACCTGCGCCTCAAAATCGTTGAGGCTTCCAGAGATAGCACTATCTAGGTTGAGAACTTCCGAGCCAGAAGAGAGTTCCACCAACTCAAACCCATAGTTCCCGCTTCCTCCGTAAATTTCGAGGGTATAGTTGCCGCTTTGGGGTAGTACTAGCGGCTCGCGGCCGAAATAATTGGGCTGATTCTCAAAGACCGTGCTGCCATCGGGATTGAGTAGGCGGTAGTAAATCGTCTCGCCATCGCGAACGAGGCTGTTGAAGAGGAGCTGGGTGCCTGCCGATGCGCTGAAGCTGTAGCTCTCCGTCGCTCCGGCGGCCAGCGTGCCGCTAACCGGGACATTCAAGCCGCTGCTGTCAACAGAAGCGGGCGTGGCATCGCTGACGCTAAAGCTGTAGCTTTCCGGCGTGCTTCCCGAAATGGCCAGGGTATAGGTTCCGGCTGTCGCCAGCACCGCTTGGAAATCAGGGTCAAAGGCAGGAGGACTGGCAACGACGCGGCTGTCGGGACCGTAGAGCGTCCAATTGCCACTCTGCCAGGAAGCTGCGTCGAGGTCGAAGTTGAGAACTTGACCAGCTTGCCCTTCGAGGCGATATAACTGCGTTTCCCCGCCTCCTGGGTTTGTCCCCGTTACCGTCTGTCCGGGGGTGAGGGGAGTGACAAGGGCGCGATCGCTCAGGCGGAAGCTGTAATTGCCGGTTTCCTCGGAAAAAGCATCTACCGTCAAGCGATACGTGCCATCTTGCAACAGAGTGAGAGCGCGATCGCTGCCGTTAAGGCTGGTGTTGAGAATCGAGCGCCCGTTGGGGTCGTCGAGTTGGACGGTGAAGTTGCCTGCCAAACCGTCGAAGAAGAGCTGCTGTCCCGCCGTGCCGGTAAAGGTGTAAGCATCGCGATCGCCCGCCTTATCCAAGCTGTCGTTATTCGTTTGTCCAAGAGTTAAAGGAATGTCGTTCGTATCGGGAGCAACGATGCGGAGATCGTAGGTGTTGTTGCTCCCGCCATTGCCCCGCAATGCGAGGAGATAGTCGCCATCGGCGGGCAATTCGATGAGATCGCGATCGCTGCTCAAGAATTGATTGACAATTCGCTCTCCATTCGGGGCGTACAATTCGTAGCGGTTGGAGAAGTCGCCGCCGAGAGAATCGAAATAGAGGGACTGCCCGGATGTTCCTCGGAAGCGATACAGTTGAGTTTCCCGTCCGGATGGGCCGAAGTCCCCCGTCAAATTCGTATCGAAGCTTGCGGCAAGGGCCGTTTCGGTGTCGAGCAGGCGGAACTGATAGTCTCCCGTCGTTTCGGGAACAACTCCGTCAAGAACCAGACGATACGTCCCGGCTTCGCCAAGAACAACAGGAAACTGGTCTTGGTTGAGATCGAAAACGTTCAACACCACCCGTCCGCTGGGAGCATAAAGCCTCCCGTTGATTGAGTTGGAATTCAAGAGGCTATCGAGCCACAATTGCTGTCCGGGACTGCCGGTAAAAGTGTAGGTATCTTGTTCGCCCAACTCGCCGAGACTGCTGCTAATCGTTTCTCCAAGCGTCAAGGGCGTGTCATTCAAATCTGGCGTAACGACGCGCAACCCGTAGGTATTGTTCGCCGCGCCATTGCCGACCAACGCCAAGACATATTCGCCATCGCTTGGCAGTTCGATGAGGTCGCGATCGCTGCTCAAGAATTGATTGACAATTCGCTCTCCATTCGGGGCGTACAATTCGTAGCGATTGGAGAAGTCGCCGCCGAGAGAGTCAAAATAGAGGGGCTGTCCGGCTGTGCCATTGAAACGATACAGTTGAGTTTCCCGTCCTGATGTGCCGAAGTCGCCGTTAATGTCAGCGTCCACACTCAAGGGCGCAGCTCCAGCCCCGTCGAGCAGTTGGAAGCGAGCGGTTGTTGCCGCGCTATTGTAAGACTCCAAAATCAGGTAGTACTCGCCGTCGGCTGGGAGAGAAGGCACTTGGGCATTGCTACTCAAACTCCCTAAATTGGCAACATCTTGCCCCCTGGAGTCCAACAAGCGGACATTCACGTTGGGATCGCTGGGATTGAGTCCATCGAGCCAAATGCTTTGCCCCGCGCTGCCGTTGAAGCGGAAAGCTTGGGTTTCTCGTGCCGCCAGGGGAATGTCTAAGGGGGTATTGAGCGTCAGAGGAGCAGAAGCTCTCAGGTCGAGCAACTCGAAGCGATAGCTGCCCGAACCCGACATTTGAAGGGTATAGTCTCCCGATTGAGCTAACAAGTGCGGCCCGCTGTCGCTGTCTAAGTTGTAGCGATCCAAAGCGGTCGTGCCATCGGGATTGAGCAAAACGGCTCGCATCCCGCCGCTATCGCTTTGACCGTCGAAATAGAGAAGCGTACCAGCAGAAGCGCTAACAATGTTGCTCGACGCAATGGTGCTGTCGAAAACGCCAAAACCGCTGTGGGTCACGGGGGCGGGAGTTACAGCATCGGCACGGACGCTGTAATTGACGGCATTCTCCGAGTTATTCCGCAGCGCTAGGATATACGTGCCA
>Ga0207422_1003082_pt1 | contig 18202 bp, 14 predicted proteins | sample MarCyaLeptolynsp_FD_187757 | JGI IMG/M metagenome (GOLD analysis project Ga0207422, IMG submission 187757) | Marine cyanobacterial communities from Panama - species 1 Leptolyngbya sp. (SPAdes) | ecosystem: Environmental > Aquatic > Marine > Unclassified | place: Panama: Panama City | collected...
GGCTGGTCTTGAACGAAGGAAAGTGGTGGTTCGGGGGAGACTTGAACTCCCGACCTCACGATTATGAGTCGTGCGCTCTAACCAGCTGAGCTACCGAACCATCAGAAGCGCGCTGCATACACTGCACATTGACCGCCTGCAACCACTCTTGTGCGGCTAATTCAGCGCGGCCAACCGGCCGGCAGCTGGGCCGAGACGAAATGCTGTTCCAGCTCTGGGCTGGCAAAGAAGAAGGTCGCTTCGGTGATCACCGCGGTATAATCTTGGCGGATCGTTCGAAACGCCGCCTTGGCTTCGAAATTGAGCGCGAATTGTGAGACATAGGTCAGGCCCCATTCCGGTTCGGTCTCCAGCAGATAGCTCTGTTCGAAGCGGGTCAGACGGCCGCCTTTGGGGCCGCGAACCGGGCGTGGCAGGGTATAGTCGATGCGCATGAAACGGCCATCGAGCGGTTCCATCCAGGCCTCGGCCTGCAGGCGCTGTGTGGCCCAGACATCCAGCGCATTGTCATTGGCCGACGGGGCATGGTGGAATTTCAGGCGCCAGGCCGGGCCCATATCATCAACAAAGACGGTCTCGCCAAAGCTGGCGCGCAGATCGTCCGGGAACAAACGTCCATCCGGCGCCGCTTCAGCGCCCCAGGCAGCGGCCGCTTGGTCCAGATCAGCATCCTCTCCGCGCGCGATCACCAGACGCCAGCGCTGGCCTTCCGGCTCGCGCGGATCGAACGTGTAGGTGCGGCGCGCCTTGGCGCTGCTCATCTCCACAGTGAAGGCGGCGCGCAGGCTCTCAGGCGCTTCGGTCGCGCGCAGAGCCTCGTCCATCGGTCCGGTGCCGACGATGAGCGGAAAGGCAAGACTGAGGGCGAAACTCATGCAAGCTGTCTCAGGTTTAATTACGTCTGGTTTAAGGCAGACAAGATTAACTTTGAGAGCTTGCCGATCGAAGGTTTATGCGGCGTGAACGCTATGTTTATCGAGGCGTGAAAAAGCCCGGCGAACCAAAGCGGCGCGCCGGGCTGTTTTGAGTGAGCTGGCCAGGTCGGATCAGGCCGTCGGCAGCTTATAGTCCTTGAAGATCTCGCGCAGTTTCAGCTTGTTGATCTTACCCGTGGCGCCGAGCGGAATCTCGTCGATGAAGGCGACATCATCCGGCGTCCACCATTTGGCGATCTTGCCCTCCAGCTGGGCCAGCATTTCTTCCTTGGTCGGCTCCTCGCCAGGTGCTGCCTGGATGATCAGCAGCGGGCGCTCATCCCATTTCGGGTGATAGATGCCGATGGCGGCGGCATTGGCGACCTTGGCATGACCGACGGCGATATTCTCAATATCGATCGAGCTGATCCACTCCCCGCCAGACTTGATTACATCCTTGGCGCGGTCGGTGATCTGCATGGTGCCGTAGGCGTCCATATTGGCGACATCGCCGGTATCGAAGAAGCCGTTCTCGTCCAGCACATTGCCGCCATCGCCCTTGAAATAGCCCGCGGCAATGGCCGGGCCACGCACGACCAGACGGCCGGAGGTTTCGCCGTCCCATGGCAGGTCATTATTCTCGTCATCGACGATCTTGAGTTCCACCCCGAAAGGCGGGCGGCCTTGCTTGAGCTTCTGAGCCATTCGGGTGTCGATATCGGCGTCCATCAGATGTGGCGGCAGCGTACCGAGCGTCCCCAGCGGGCTGGTTTCGGTCATGCCCCAGGCATGGATCACGTCGACTTCAAACTCTGTCTCAAACGCGCGCAGGATGGCTTCCGGCACGGCTGAGCCGCCAATCACGACCTTGCGCAGGTGCGGCAGCTTCAGATTGTTCTCGCGCAGATAGCCGAGCAGACCGAGCCAGACGGTTGGCACCGCCGCCGTGACCGTCACTTTTTCAGTGTCGAGCAGCTCATAGATGCTGGCCCCATCCATTTGCGCGCCGGGCATGACCATATTGGCGCCGGTGGCTGGGCAGCCAAAGGCGAGGCCCCAGGCATTGGCGTGGAACATGGGCACAACCGGCAGGACGACATCGTCAGAGCCCATGCCCATGGCGTCTTTCGACATGGTGATCAGTGTGTGCAGTACGTTTGAGCGGTGCGAATAAAGCACGCCCTTTGGATTGCCGGTGGTCCCGGACGTGTAGCACAGCCCGCAGGCAGTCTCTTCCGGGAAATCGCCCCAGCTCGCATTTAGCGGTTTGCCAGCGATCCAGTCGTCAAAGGCGACCGCGCCAAGCGAGTTTTCCGGCATATCGTCTGCGCCCGCGAAAATGACGAATGTCTTGATCGTCTCGAACTTGTCCTTCACCGCCTCGACGATGGGCAGGAAAGTGGTGTCGAATATCAGGACCTTGTCTTCGGCATGATTGGCGATCCAGGCAATCTGGTCCGGGTGCAGGCGCGGGTTGATTGTGTGCAGCACAGCGCCAATGCCCATTGTGCCGTACCACGCCGCCATGTGGCGGGCCGAATTCCAGCCGAGCGTTGCCACCCGGTCGCCGAGACCGATACCGCCTTCGATCAGCGCACCGGAGACCTGTTTCGAGATGTCATACAGCTCGGAATATGAGGTTCGGACAATGTTACCGCCGACGCGGCGCGTGACGATTTCGCGTGTCGGGTTGGTGCGCTTCGCGTGTTCCAGAATTTTATTGCTGGTCAGCTGCCAGTCTTGCATGATGCCTTGCATCGATATTCCTCCGTATTTCTGTTCTTTTCGCCTCTTTCGGGGCCTGAAGAATGTTGTAGGTTGGCGAGCCAAGATCGGCAAGAATCGAAAGCGGATATCCATGCGACCAATCCTCCCAATGCTCGTCCTGGCAGCAGGTTTGAGCCTGACTGCCTGTCAACCTGATGCGGGGGAGTTTGATCCGCCTGTGCAGGAATCAACAGCTCTGTCGGACACGCAAATCGACGAACTCACCCGGATCGGCGAGTTCGTTGAAATCGAGCCTAACGAATTCGGCCCTCTCCCCGACTTCTTCGACTGTGTCCGCGAAAACGGCGGTATGTTGATCGCCTCGCATCGCGGTGGCCCGGCGCCAGGCTATCCGGAGAACGCCATTGAGACGATGCAATATGGCCTGGAGCAGGGTCTGCTCGTGCACGAGATTGATGTTGCCGAAAGCCGCGATGGCGTCTTGTTCCTGATGCATGATCGCACGCTCGGGCGGACGACGACGGGTGAGGGATTTGTCGCCGACACCGATTGGGACACGATTCAGCGCCTCAATCTCGTAGACAATGATGGCGCCATTACCGATTTCACCGCCCCTAAACTCAGCGACGTCCTGCTCTGGGCCAAGCAGAACCACGCCATAGTAGAGCTCGACAAGAAAGAAACGACCAGTTTCCGCAATATCATTTCACACATCCGCGCCGCCGAGGCGGAGCAAAACGTGATCCTGATCACCTATAATGATGCCCAGGCCATGGACGTCGCGCGCCTGGCGCCGGATCTGATGATGACGGCGGGCGTGAACAGCCGAAGCCATCAGCAGGATCTCGAAGCCGCCGGCGTGAACTTTGACCAGGTGATCGCCTGGATGGGGATCTCTAATCCCAATCCGCGCGCGTTTCAGGCCGTGGGGAGCCGTGGGGTCGAGACCGCATTTGGCACGCTTGGGCGTCCAGGCGAGCGCCTGGATGATCAGTATTGGGCTGATGGCGACCCCAGCGAGTACCAGGCACTCGCCGATGGCGGGCTGACCCTGCTGGCGACCGACGCGCCATATCGTGTGGCGGCCGCGCTCACGGCTGACGACATCGCGTATCGCAGCTGCCTGAAGCGCTAGAGCACGAACCGGGCGCGTTCATTCGAGCTGATAAACTCGATCATCTCGTCATAAGAGGCGCGTTCCAGCAGGCTCATGGCGGCGATTTTTCGGCCATGCGTGCGGGCCGTCTCGAAACTCTGATCGGCGTGATTGATCGCTGCGGCGTAGAATTGCATGCGCCGCGTTTCACGCTGTGGGCGCAGGCCTTCCAACATGGCGCGGACCCCGACAGCGAGGATCGCGAATGCGATGGCGAGGGCGCTAAGCACCGAGGTGCTCGCGGCAAACGGTTCCCAGAGCGCCGCGCCAAGGGCGATGAAATTGGCGGCAAAGGCAAAGACGACGAGCAGATAGGAGAGATTGCCGAGAATATGCATCTGCTTGGCGGGAGATGACCAGAACTTGCCTTCGGAGGAGAGGACGTAATTGGTGTACTGGACCTGGCCGCGGATGCGGGTTTCCTGCAAGGCGCGATAGACTTCGTTCAGTCGTTCCTGTTCAGCGCCGTCTGTTTTCATCGCCGCTTTCTTGGCCCAGGCCTCGTCAATCCAGAAGGCGTTTTCCGACTTCGCATCGGTGATGCTCTGCCCGGAATAGGCCGCGGCAGAGGCGTGCGTATATTTGGTGTATTCGCTCGATACCTGATCTATGAAGCTGCGCTTGAACCGGCGGAAACCGAGATCGCGCTGATCGAGAAAGGCTGAGACCTTCTCCGGACTGTCAGCGGCGGCGATTTCGACCGCGTGAGCGGCAATGTGCTGTGCATGCCATTGGCGCAGGCGTTCTGTGATCAGACGCTTCATCAACCAGTCGCGTTTGACCTTGCCGAACCCGAGCCCAAGATTGCCGAAGATGAGAGCAAGGATGCCGAAACAGGCCCCGGCAATCGCCATGTATCGCAAAATCGGCTCTTGCTGTTCTTGCTGGATCCAGATGCCTTTGATGATGACATCGAGGGGAAAGGCGAGCAGGGACAGAGTGGCGAAGATCAGAGCCGCGCAGCCAATCCATCGCGACCGTCGTTTGGCCGCGACGGCCAATTTGTCGACGCGCTGGAACTCTTCTCGCAGCTCAGGATGATCGAGTGCGAAAAAGACGTTCGGGAAGCTCCGTTCGGCCAGGGCGCGATCTTCTTCTGACAGCAGAAGTTCGTCATTGAATCGAAAGCTCATGCACCCGTCCCTGGCTGGCCCATGGCTCGCAGGAAACACGCTCGCTTCGCAGCTGGCAAGAAGATATCTCGCTTGGCGGCTGAAATGAAAAGACTTTTCGAGATGGGTAAAGGCAGTTCCCCGCCGAACTTCCGCTTTGGATTGTCGGGATTTTGTGCCATGCCTGAGAACAAGGTCGCATTAACTATAACTCATAAGAGGGACCGGGGGACGATGGCGCACATTTTCTTATCCTATAGCAGGGCGGACCGACCGACCGCGCAAATCATAGCGGAAGCGCTGGAAGCGGAAGGCTTCTCCGTCTGGTGGGATAAAGTCCTGCGAGCAGGCCAGACCTATGATGAAGTGACCGAGAATATGCTGCGCGATTCCAGCGTCGTGGTGGTGCTGTGGTCCCAGACTTCGGTGAAATCCAAATGGGTGCGCGCAGAGGCAACGCTTGGCCAGCGCAGTTGCGAGCTGGTCCCGGCCATGATCGAGGATGCCGACCGCCCGATTATGTTCGAGCTGACCCAGACGGCCGACTTGATTGGCTGGGCTGGTGATCGCAATGAGGCGCGCTGGGGTGATTTTGTCGCCGATATCAAGCGTTCGCTCGACAAGCACGATGCCGAGGCCGCAAGCCCTGCCACCGCGCCGGAAGACGCGGCTCCCGCCGCCGCATCTCAGGGCGATGCCACGATCGAGACCGTGTTCTGGACCTCGATCAAGGACGGCGATGACCCAGCCGATTTTGAGGCCTATCTGTCGCGCTACGAAAATGGCCATTATGCAGCCCTCGCGCGCAACCGACTGGCGGCGTTGCATTCATCCAGCGCTGCAGTTGAGCCCACGCCCGCTGCGGCACCGGCGGCGGCCCCTAGCCCTACGCCAGCGCCTCAGCCGGCCCCCGCACCGGCGGCTGCGCAGGCGCCTAAACCTGAAAAGAAAAAGTCCAATCCGCTGCCACTACTGCTCGGCGCCGCTGTGGTGCTCGGCGCAGGTGGGTGGTTCGGCTTTCAGATGATGTCCTCGTCCGATCCGGAGACGGAAACAGCCGAGGTCACGCCACCGACACCGCCGCCGCCAAGCTGCGACGTTTGCCCGGACATGGTCGAGCTTCCGGGCGGCAGTTTCACCATGGGCTCGCCGGCGTCGGAGCCCAACCGGTCTGGCAATGAAGGGCCACAGCGCGAGGTTACCTTGCGTGCCTTCGCGATCAGCGCGACGGAGATCACGCGCGGGCAGTGGCAATTGTGCGTCGATGCCGGGGCGTGCAGCGGCGCGCAAGGCCTTGCCGACAGCACTGATCCCGTGACGCGGGTGAGTTATGATGATGCTGTTGCCTACACGACCTGGCTGTCGGGGCAGGGCGATCGCCGCTACCGCTTGCCCAGCGAGGCGCAATGGGAATATGCCGCGCGGGCCGGGACGACCACACCTTATTGGTGGGGTACGAATTTCGCCGGGCCGGGCGCCATCTCTGGTGAGCCGCGGGACACAGCCGACTTGCCAGACAATCCGTTCGGCGTGTCCGGCATGCTCGGCAATGTCCGCGAATGGGTCGCCGATTGCTATGTCAACAATTACTCAGAGGCGCCATCTGACGACTCCGTCGTGCGCCGCTCAGGTTGCGACCGGTTCGTTGTCCGCGGCGGCTCCTGGCGCCTCGGCGCAGCAGAGCATCGCGCGGCCAATCGCGCCCGATTCAGCCGCTCAATCCGCGACCGTTCTGTCGGTTTCCGCGTGGTAGCCGAATCTGCCGTCGATTAATCCGTTACCAGTTCGATCACGACACGGCGGTTGAGTTGCTCGTCGACACCATCATCGGTCACGACGGCGAGATCGTTTTCGCCGAAACCGATCGTGGTGATCAGGCGCGGCTCAACGCCATTATCGACGAACCAGTCGCGAACGAGATTGGCGAAGCGGACCGTCTGAACGCGGTTCACAGCATCTGAACCGGCCGTATCATTATGGGCGCTGATCGTCAGCGACTGGATCGTGCCGTCGGTCTCGAGGACTTGCCGCAACACCGCCTCATACGGCGTCAGGTCAAGCGACTCGTAATCGGTGACATAGAATGTCGTGACGGTTGGCAGAGATTGCGCTTCGACCAATGGCTCCTCTTCGATCTCAGGCGCTGCTGATGGCGGTGGCAGACTGCGATCCGATGGCGGCGGTGCGGCCTCGGGCAGCGCGTCCTCGACGTCGAGGTCCGCTTCGGGGCGAGTACCTGCCGGGAAGGCGGTGCGATGCAGCGTGCAGGCTTCGCTTGCCGGCTCGATCAGGGCATTGACGCGGTAATACTGATCGCCGTCCGGCAATCCGCCATAGCGGGCGACTTCCAGAGCGCGCTCCTGCGGGCCTGTCTCGCCAATTGTGCACATCATGTCCCAGAGAATGGTCGGATTGTCGGAATAGTAATTGTGCCCGATGCCGAACAGCTGCGTGGTGACGGCGGTGGCGTCGATCGTCTCGTAATTCTGGGCGTCGCGAATATAAGGCTTGTCCGTGTCGGTATCGCCCAGGCGCTTGGCCTGATTGAGAATGTTGGATGCAAACAACGCCCGATCGGTATCAGACGTGTAAATGGTGACGTTCGCATCGAGATTATCAAACATGCCATTGGCGGCGGCGAAGACGTCGCGTTCGACATCAGCGGCGACCAGCAGGATGCGGAACTCAAGATCATCGCGGTCATGGCGGACGAGATAGTCACGGGCATAATCTTCCAGCGCCTTGGTCAGCACGCGATTGCCCATGGAATGAGCGATGATATTAATCCGATCGACATCCAGGTCTTCGGTGATGAGATCCAGGAATTCTTCTAGATATGGGGCTGAATCGATCGAGCGATCCCGATCGCCGCGATAATCGTCAATCGAGACTTCGCCCACGGATGGCCAGCTATAGAGCACAGGTATCCCGACATCATAGGACTCATTGCGCGAGAGATCATTCGACAATTGCGCCGCGCGGACCAGGGCTTCATCAAACTTCACATTGAAGCCGTGCACGAAGAGCAGGATGGCGTCCGAGCCGTCATAGTGAATGGCGTCCTGTAAGGTCGCGGTGAAGGTCTCGCGGCCGCTCGTGGTGATCCGGGTGAGGAAGACATATTGCGCCAGTCTGTCTGCATCACGTGGCGCCTGACCCTGGACATGCGGTGTTTCTCCGAGCTCGCGAGAGCCGCCATCCTCGATCAGCTTGGGCAGCCAGATATCGGCGCGGCCAAGCCGCAATTCGCCGCTATTCTCGCCGGTGCCTTCGAAAACGTCGGCCGTGTCATTGGCCAGCGTCGCATCGCCGGTCTCCAGCTTGCGATTGGTGCCGTACCAGACGCGGATACAGTCGACCTTACGATCGAGGTTGCTCTCGGAGACCAGCTGAGAGCAGTCCATGCCAAAGGCCGGATGACGAATGATCAAAGGCCGGTTCATCCACCACCAGGCCGCGGCGGCGCCGATACCGACAATTACCAGGATACCGAGAATCCACTTGAACACGCGTCACCTCCCAAATCTCCAAGGAAGCCTTTCTACATCAGATTTGCCGACCAGAACAAGCGGATGTCCGCTCTGCATGTGCCTGGCTTTCGCAATCTTCACAAATGCGCCTATATCGCTTCGAACGCCAAATAATCAGAGCCAGTCACATGTCCGATTTTCTGCTTCTTGCCTTTATTCTCCTGTGCGCCGGAATTATTGCGGTTCCAATCGCCACGCGACTGAAACTCGGGTCGGTGCTGGGCTATCTGATTGCGGGCATCTGTATCAGCCCATTGCTCGGTCTGTTGCATGTCGATGTCATTGCGATCCAGCATTTTGCCGAATTCGGCGTCGTCATGATGCTGTTCCTGGTCGGACTGGAGCTGGAACCGAAGCTGCTCTGGCAGATGCGGAACCGATTGATGGGCCTGGGTGGCGGTCAGGTGCTGCTGACCATGATCCTAGTCATGTCGGTGGCGATGGCCTTCGGCCAGCCCTGGAACATCGCGCTGGTCATCGGCATGATCCTGGCCTTGTCCTCAACCGCGATCGTGCTGCAGACACTGAATGAAAAAGGCCTGATGAAAAGTGATGGCGGGCAGGCGGGGTTCTCGGTCCTGCTCTTCCAGGACATTGCCGTCATCCCGATGTTGGCATTGTTGCCGCTGCTTGCGTTTCCGGAAGTGGCGCAGCTGACGGCCGGTTCAGAAGGCGGGGAACATGCCAGTCTCAGCATCGTTGACGGCCTGAATGGCTGGCAGACCATGCTGGTGACGGTCGGCGCTGTGGCCGCCGTGGTCCTCGGCGGGAACTATCTGACGCGGCCAGTCTTTCGGTTTGTCGCAAGCGCCAATCTGCGCGAGCTGTTCACGGCGACGGCGCTGTTAATGGTGATCGGAATTGCGCTGCTGATGACCGTGGTGGGCCTGTCACCTGCGCTCGGCACCTTCCTGGCTGGCGTGGTCCTGGCCAATTCGGAATACCGGCACGAGCTGGAATCCGACATCGATCCCTTCCGCGGTCTGCTGCTTGGTCTGTTCTTCATCACCGTCGGCGCGAGCATCGATTTTGGCCTGCTATCGAGTAATTTCGGCATTGTCATTTCCATGACCATGGGCCTGATTCTGCTGAAGGCCACGGTGCTGTTCCTGCTCGGGACGATCTTCAAGATACGCGGGGCGCAGCGCTGGCTGTTTACGCTGGCCCTCGCACAGGCCGGTGAGTTCGGCTTTGTTCTGCTCTCCTTCACGACGGCCAATGGCATCCTGCCGGACGTCATTGCGGATCAGCTCTTGCTGGTCGTCGCACTGTCCATGCTGATCACACCGCTTCTGTTTATCCTGTATGATCAGATTGTGGCCGGGATCTATTCGCGCGGGCAGGAGCGGGAAGCCGATGAGATTACCGAAGATAACGGGATTATCATTGCCGGACGCGGCCGGATTGGCGGCATCGTTGACCGCATGTTGCGCACGGCGGGCTATACGTCGACTGTGATCGATTACAGCTCCAAACAGCTCGACATCCTGCGCGCCTATGGCATCAGCCACGCCTATTTCGGCGATGCGACGCGGCCGGATCTGTTGCACGCGGCTGGGATCGAGAAGGCAAAACTGCTCATCGTTACCATCGATGACAAGGAGCAGATCACCGAGCTGGTCTCCTACGCCGTGCGCAATTACCCGGACCTGCATGTTATTGCGCGCGCAGTCGATCGGCATCACGTCTACGAACTCTGGGCGCATGGCTGCCGCGATATTGTCCGCGAGACCTATGACAGTTCGCTGCGCATCGGCCGCTCGGCCTTTGAGGCAATGGGCGTGCCGCGGTCTGCGGCGGACGAGATGAAAATGGCCTTCCACGAGATGGATCAACAATCCATGATCGAGGTCGCCGATGTCTATGACATGGACATCCCTGCGCACGAGAACGAGGCCTATGTCGGCCGCATTCGCGAGCGGGCGGAGTCCTGGGAAGCCGAACTCCATGACCGGATGATGGAGATCATGGACGATGAGCCGGAACAGGCCTGACGCGGATTTTTCGCGCAAGGGAGTTGACCGCGCGGGCAAGTTTCGCGTATGGCACCGCCTCGGTTGAGGCGCCTGCCGCTCGCTGGATGCAAATCATCCCTGGTGAAGACCTCCCGGTTCATCCGGCCTTTCGCAGACCTTTTCATTCCCGGTCTGGCGGCAATGCGAGCCCCGCCCTTTGCAGGACCAAATGGATTTGTGGAAGGTATCTGTGATGACACAGCACATCTATACGCGCGTTCAGGCCAAGGCCCGGGCGCGCAAACTGAAGAGCGAGAGCAGCGGCGCGCTGTCTTATGGCGCGGCGCTCGAACAGGTCGCGCACGAAATGGGCTTTCGTGACTGGAACACCGCCGCGGCGCGGCTGTCGAACGAACCCGAAGCCTGTTGGCAAATTGGCGAGCGTGTGAGCGGCGCCTATCTGAAACGCCCGTTCCGCGGCCGCGTGCACGCCGTACGCGAGCTGCAGGACGGGGCGGGGTACGAGCTGACGCTGCACTTTGACGAACCGGTGGACGTGGTCGACTGGGACAGTTTCTCTGCCCATCGCCAGCGCGTGACGGCCTTTGTTTCGCCGGAAGGCGTGTCCTGGACCAAGACCAGCGACGGCGTCCCGCACCTGACCGTGACGCGTGAAGGCGCGTTTGCGGTTTAGCAAAAAGGGGAAGGGGCGGCCGTGGTCGCCCCTAAACCTTCTCAGGCTTGCCTTTGCCTGGCGTCTTCGGTTTGCGCTTGGCGGGCTTGTCCTCGACATATTTGAAGGTCAATTCGTCCTTCTTCTTGTCGTGGCCAATCTTCACCGTGCCGCCTTTGGCGAGTTTGCCGAACAGCAATTCCTCCGCCATCGGCTTCTTCACATGTTCCGAGATGATGCGCGCCAGTGGACGGGCCCCGAATTCGGCATCGAAGCCGCGCTTGGCGAGCCAGTCGCGTGCGCCCGCCGCAAGTTCGATCGTGACATTGCGGTCAGCCAGCTGAACTTCCAGCTGCAGGACGAATTTCTCGACCACGCGCTCGATGATCTCTGGCGTCAGGCCACCGAAGGTGATGACAGCGTCGAGGCGGTTGCGGAATTCCGGCGTGAACAGGCGTTTCAGCGCCTCTTCCTGTTCGTCATCCTTGCGCCCGCGGCCAAAGCCGATCGAGTTCTTGGCGGCGTCCGAGGCCCCGGCATTCGTGGTCATGACCAGAATGACATTGCGGAAATCGACCTTGCGGCCATTCGCATCGGTCAGCGTGCCATTGTCCATGACCTGAAGCAGGACATTGAACAGATCCGGATGCGCCTTCTCGATCTCGTCGAGCAGGACGACAGAGTGCGGGTGCTGCATCACCGCATCGGTGAGCAGGCCGCCTTCATCATAGCCGACATAGCCGGGAGGCGCGCCGATCAGGCGTGAGATGGAATGACGTTCCATATATTCCGACATGTCGAACCGATGCAGCTCGACCCCGAGGATCGAAGCCAACTGGCGCGTGACCTCGGTCTTGCCGACGCCGGTCGGGCCGGTGAACAAGTATGAGCCAATCGGCTTGTTCGGTTCGCGCAGCCCGGCGCGTGACAGCTTGATGGCACTGGACAGGGCATCGATCGCCTGGTCCTGGCCAAAGACGACTCGCTTGAGATCGGCCTCGAGCGACTTGATCGCCTGGGCATCGTCCTTCGACACCTGTTTGGGGGGGATGCGGGCAATCTTGGCGACGATCGCTTCGATTTCCTTCACGCCAATGGTCTTGCGGCGCTTGCTTTCCGGCACCAGCCACTGGGTCGCGCCTGCTTCATCGATCACGTCGATGGCCTTGTCTGGCAGTTTGCGGTCGGTCATGTAGCGGGCCGACAGCTCTACCGCAGAGCGGATGGCGTCATTGGTGTAGCGCAGGCCGTGAAAGTCTTCGAACGTCGATTTCAGACCAGTCAGGATTTTCACCGCGTCTTCGACATTCGGTTCCACAACATCAATCTTGCGGAACCGGCGCGACAGGGCGCGGTCTTTTTCGAAATGCTGCTTGTATTCCTTGAACGTGGTCGACCCCATGCAGCGGACTTCGCCATTCTGCAGCGCCGGCTTCAGCAGGTTGGACGCATCCATAGCACCGCCGGATGTCGCACCCGCGCCGATAATGGTGTGGATTTCGTCGATGAACAGGATGCCTTTTTCCTGTTCGCCAATCTCTTTCATGACGGCTTTCAGGCGTTCTTCGAAATCGCCGCGATAGCGTGTGCCGGCCAGCAGCGCGCCCATGTCCAGCGCCCAGATGACGGCATCATCAAGGATTTCAGGTACTTCGCCATTGACGATCATCCGGGCGAGGCCTTCCGCGATGGCGGTTTTGCCAACGCCGGGGTCTCCGACCAGGATCGGGTTGTTCTTGGCCCGGCGACAGAGCACTTCGATACAGCGCTCAATCTCAAGCTGGCGGCCGATCAGCGGATCGATTTTGCCTTGCTTGGCTTTTTCGTTGAGATTGACGCAATAGGCGTCCAGCGCCTCGCTTTGCGGGGCATTTGGCGGGGCTTCTTCCTGTTCCGCGCCGCGCGGTGTGGTCGGACGGTTCTGACCCGGCACCTTGGAGACGCCATGGCTGACATAGTTGACCGCGTCGTAGCGGGTCATGTCCTGTTCCTGCAGGAAATAGGTCGCGTGGCTTTCACGCTCCGAGAAGATCGAGATCAGGATATTGGCGCCGGAAACTTCATCGCGGCCCGAGCTTTCAACATGCAGCACGGCGCGCTGGACAACCCGCTGGAAGGCGGCGGTCGGCTGAACCCGGCCGGATGGATTGTCCGTGATCAGGCTGGACAGGTCTTCGTCAATATATTGCTCGAGCGCCTGTTTCAGCGAGGCGATGTCGACCTTGCAGGCGCTCATCACTTCGATAGCGTCTTCATCATCGGTCAGGGCCAGCAGAAGGTGCTCCAGTGTCGCATATTCATGCTGGCGTTCACCCGCAGCGGTGAGCGCGCGTTCCAGGGCATTTTCGAGACTAGGGGTTAAGCTTGGCATTGTTGTTTTCTCCTAGTCCTCTTTTTCCATCGTACATTGCAACGGGTGTTCGTTGCGGCGGGCCATGTCCATTACCTGGGCGACTTTCGTCTCGGCGACTTCATAGGTGTAGACGCCGCAGACGCCGACGCCCTTCTGGTGCACGTGCAGCATGATCCGAGTCGCCTGTTCGCGGCTCTTGCCGAAAAAGCGCTCGAGGATCAGGACCACAAACTCCATCGGCGTGTAATCATCATTCAGAATCAGGACTCGATACATGCTCGGTTTCTTGGTCCGGACGCGGGTCTTGGTGGCGATCCCCAGGCCACCTTCGTCGCCTCCATCAGGGCCCGTCGGGCCTTGCGGTCCTTCCGGGTCTGAGAGCGTGATGCGGTCGATTCTGATAGACATGGCCTAGAAGATAAGTGTTCCTTTCAGTTTGTGTAGACTGGCGCTGTGTTGCCGTAGGATCAAGCTAGAATTTGATCAATATGTGTTCACTCTTCGAATAAAATCCTTCACGCGTTTGCGATTGGCGCCGAGATCGGAATAGCCAACCCGCGAGCGCGAATATATGGCGAAGGTCGCCTTACCCTCATCGACAGGGATCACTTCGATATCCACATCATCCTTGAAGCGCATAAAACCCGTGGTTGCGACGAACTTGATTCGCAGAGTTTCCGCATCGGCTTCGATCTCTCCCCAGCGGCGCTCTGAGGCGATCACTTCGCTCATCCGTGAGAACAGGCCGCGCGCCGTCATCACCATGATCGGCGGGGCGAAATCCGGTTCATCCGCCAGGCAGTGATTTTCAGGGGCGACCAGGCAGGTGTTCGGCTTGGGCGGGCGTTTCAGTGATTTGAAAGTGATAAAGTCAGTCATAGCCTGCCAAGCTTGCCGGAAGTCGACAGTTTTGTCAGGCCTAAAAACAGAAAGAGCCGGGTGTTTTCCCCGGCTCGATCGATCTTTTTGCATTGGCCGCGGGGCCAGATGCGAGCTTTAGGCGCCCGCCGTGCTTTTCGAGGCTTTCTTAGCCGCTTTCTTGGCTTGCTTCGCCAGCGGTGCAATCGCTTCGCTGAGCGTCTCTGTGTAGAGGTCGGCCAGCTCGTTAAAGCCATTAATGTGATTTTCGAAGGCAGATTTTACGAAATCAGTCTGCACCGTCATCGCTTCGGAGAATGTGCCCGCCTCGGACAGTTTCTTTCCGGTTTCCACGGACAGAGAGATTTGCTGCTTGAGCTGTCCCATGATCGCCTGTCCGGTTTCCTGCATGCCTTTGACCGAGGCGCGGGTGCTGGCGGAGGAGGCTTCCATCGCACCGCGAGTGAAAGTGCCGAGGGCGTCCTGGTCCGGAATCAGACCGGAAAACGCGTCGGAATCAAAGCCGCGGAACGGAAAAGAAAAGGGTGAAGAAGATGTGGCAGTCATGGTCAGAATCCCTTGGTTACGCCACGGAATATAGGCTTGGGATTTCGCTATTGCAACAAAAAATTGTGCACTGCACAAAATTAGGATTACAGTAACGGAATCTGCAAGAATCCTAACAGAAAAGCCATGTGCATTTACCTCTAGCTAACCTTATGAATTGATCCTACTGTCCTCCCGGGATGCCGGGGTAAGCTCTCAAGGAGACCCGTGCATGGCCGTCGGTTTTTCTGTGTTTTCGATTCGATCCGCGCTCGCAGCCGGAACCGTTCTCGCGCTTGGTGCAATGCCCAGTGCGACCGCAGAAAAGTACGCGTCCATCGTCATTGATCTGGAAACCGATCAGGTTCTGCATGCCCGACATGCCGATGCGCCGCGCTACCCCGCCTCGCTGACCAAAGCGATGACGCTCTACATGCTGTTCGATGCGATGAAGAGCGGCGAGGTCAAGCTGTATGAACGTTTGCCCGTGTCGCGCGCGGCGGCCAGCCAGCCACCCTCGTCACTGCGCCTGCGCGCCGGATCCACGATCACCACCAAGGATGCAATCAATGCGCTGATCACCAAATCGGCCAATGATGTCGCCGTCGTTGTGGCTGAGCGTCTGGGCGGCACCGAGCAGCGTTTTGCGACGCTGATGACGGCCAAAGCCGCCGCGATGGGCATGGACAGCACGACCTTCAAGAACGCGTCCGGACTGCCAAATTCGCAGCAGCTCTCGACCGCCCGAGACATGTCCATCCTGGCCGAGCGCCTGCTGCAAGATCACGCCGATTATTATGGCTATTTCGCCAATACCAAGTTCAGCTGGGGCCGGGCTAATTACAAGAACCACAACAAGCTGATCGGCCGTGTCGTCGGCGTTGACGGGATCAAGACCGGATACACGCGCGCCTCCGGGTTCAACCTGATGGCCAGTGCCAAGCGTCGTGGTCGCCGCGTGGTCGCGATCATGTTTGGAGGATCGACCGCTCGCTCGCGCGATCAGCACGTCTCGGATCTGATCGAGGCCGCTTATAAGAGTTTCGAACAGGGCGATGAGGCGCCGGAATTGCGGATGCGCATGACGTTCAGCGATATTCAACCGCCAATCGATCCGGACGCCGCCGCAATGCCGGTTTTGAACGGACGCATTTTCGGTGCCAATGCTGTGGTGGCCGAAGGGGATGAAGGCTCGAAGCAAGACTAGGAGGCGACCATGTTCGCAGTTCGCCTGTTCGGTCTGTTCCTGACCACACTTTTCCTGACATTTCCGGCTGTAGCGGCCCCGGTGGACCATGATCGGCTGGATGAGCGCCTGACCCGGCTCGCGGCAGAGACCGAGATTGTCGGCCTCGCTGTCGCCGTGATCGAGGATGGCGAGATCACCTTTGCGGAAGGCTATGGCGTTACCAAGGCAGGCGGTCAGGCCGTTACCGATCAGACCGTGTTCCGCTGGGCCTCCCTGTCCAAGGGGGTCGCTTCGACGGCGGTTGGCCAGATGGTGGCCGACGGTCAACTCGCGCTTTCAGACACGATTGCCAAGTTCAAGACCTCTCTGCAACTGCCGCTGGGCGGGGAGAAAGTCGGGACGCTGGACGATTTGCTCTCGCATCAGATCGGCATTGTTCCCAATGCTTATGACACGCGCCTGGAAGATGGCGGGGATCCGGCCCAGATCCGACGCGCCCTTGGCAAACTGAAGCGCACATGCGTGGTTGGCGAATGCCACACCTATCAGAACGTCGCGTTCGACGCGATTGCTGAAATCGTTGCCTCGGTGCGCGGAATAGACTTCGAAGAAGTGGTCCGCCTGGAGCTGTTTCAGCCGCTCGGCATGCAGGATGCGAGCTATGGCCTCGAAGCCTTGATCGGCTCCTATTCCTGGGCGGAGCCACATCGCAAGCGCCGGGTTGACCCGAAACCGGTCCGACGCACTGTCAATCGCAACTATTACCGGGTTCCCGCAGCTGGCGGTGTGAATGGGTCGATCGTCGATCTTGCCCGCTTTGCGCGCGCCCAGATGGGGCTTGAGCCCGAAGTCCTGTCGGAAGAAACGCTGACAGAACTCCACACCCCGCGGGTCTATACGCGGCGGGAGCAATCCAGCATGAGCCGGCGTTATGGTGGCCATTTACGCGATGCCCGCTATGCGCTGGGCTGGCGCGTCTACAAGTATGGCAAGCCCGGTTACCGCGTTGTCGGTCATCGCGGCGCAGTAGATGGCTATCGCTCGCTGATCCTGTTCGACCCGGAACGCAATTCAGGCGTCGTGGCTTTATGGAATTCAAACTCGCGCAAGCCGGTCGGCGTCCAGTTCGAAGTAATGGACATGATTTACGGCCTGGACGCGAAAGACTGGCTACAACTGGATACCGCAACAAGCGGCTAGTTCAGGCCGCTTACGCCCTGAAAAACATAACAAAATACTACCTGGCTAAGAATATTTAGATATTCGCGCAGAAGTAGATTTTTATCCAAGCCTGATAGTGTTCGCGAATGCCTGGAGGTCATACTCACTTCGCGGCGAGCAAGCTCGACATGTCCGAGCGCACCAGAATGAATGCCTACTGGGTCGGCATTCTGGGCGTTTGCTTCGCCGCATTCATGTACTTGCTCTATTTTTCGAGCGGCAAGGACACCTGGCTTGTCCGCATTGTGATTCCCGCTTACGCGCTGATCCTGGGCGGAATTACGCTCAGCGCCTACCGCAATTTTCACGTCAAGACGATCTTCTACAATGGCTGCATGGCCATGTTTGCGCTGTTCTGGGTGAAGAATTTTGGGGACGGTATGATGGGCCATTCCCGCCCATTTGATTTGCCGGTCATCCTGCTCGTGCCGCTGTTCTTCGCGATGACACTCGATGTCCGGCGCCTCCTCATTCTCGCGCCGATCCAGTTCATCTGTGTGTTCACCTATGTCGGATCGTACGCGATTCAGAATCTCGCGGTCGAATTGTCGGCGCGAGAGGCGTTTGCCTTCAATCTCCTCGTCGCGGCCTTGTCCGGCTTTTCGATCTGCCTGTTCGCCGCCGTCGCCTTCTCGCGGGAGCGCGCCGACGAGAACCTGTTCGAACTCGTGGCCGAAACCGAGCAATTGGCGGCGACCGATGGCCTGACCGGTCTGATGAATCGCCGCGCCTTCATGGACAAATTGCGCGCCCTTTGGCCGAACCGCTCAGAGATCTGCATCGTCTTCATCGACCTCAATCATTTCAAGCCATTGAACGATCAGTATGGCCATGCCGTCGGCGACCAGGTCCTGTGCAAAGTGGCGCAGCGGATTGGCGATGTCCCGCATGTCGAAATGAGCGCCCGTCTCGGCGGCGACGAGTTCGCCGTCCTTTTCGATACCGAGGCCTGCGAAGAAACCATGGA
>Ga0207422_1003083_pt1 | contig 18189 bp, 21 predicted proteins | sample MarCyaLeptolynsp_FD_187757 | JGI IMG/M metagenome (GOLD analysis project Ga0207422, IMG submission 187757) | Marine cyanobacterial communities from Panama - species 1 Leptolyngbya sp. (SPAdes) | ecosystem: Environmental > Aquatic > Marine > Unclassified | place: Panama: Panama City | collected...
CATCTTAAGGCCATATTCGGAATCCGAAAAGTAATGCTGCACGGTTGTTAAACCCTTAATCCATTTCGTGGGTAAGGGAACTTTCCTTTCAATCATGGATTTACCTTCCCGGTGAAAACCAACTTCCTTTGGTCCAAGGGATAAGGTCAAATCATCACCCCTTTTAATTTTTCCCAGTTCAGATATAAGGGGTGTATTAAAATCAACATTAGTGGTGCCATTTTCAATGAACTCCCCAACCTGGCCATTTTCCAATATATCTACGCGTGCATATACTCCAGCACAATGGGAAAACCCTTCAAATCTGATTTGATCATTTCCGGCGGTAACGATTGGATCCTTTAGTAAGGCCATCTGAAAAGGAGAAAGATTAAAACTGGACTGCACGGTATTAGAGAGGGCAATAAGACAACGCGAAAGGATGTAAGGGTTCTCCAATTTTCCCCAATAAAAACATGGAGAATTCCCTTTATCGAGCTCACTAAATTTAGACAACAATAACTCCTCATTGCCTTTGGATTTATCTAAATGGGAAAGGGACTGGTACTGATAATTTAGGGTATCCTGCATAAATGGATTGGGCTAGTAAGAGGCAAGCAAGCCGGCGAATTTGATTAGTTGGACTTAGGAGGTTTTAGTTCATTTGGTCCGAGGGCTTGCTAGGAGCGAAAGATCAGAGAAAATGTTTGCATAAGCTTAGATTAGAAATCAGTCCTTGAAGATAATCTTGGAAAAGCACAATTACAAAAATTGGTCTGCTAAGCACTTTTACATAAGGGCATTAAACTTAGAAGGCCTGCCTCCTAAATCGCACTCCATCCCAGATATAGCTAATCTCCTCGGTCTTTAATAAGGAGCGGTCTTCCTCCCTAAAGGTTATAAGCTGATAAATCACCTTGCCTTCTTCAAGGCGAATATCATAGCTTGAGCTTAATCCCTCAATTAAGCTCTTTGCCTCTTCCGAAAGGGAACCCCGGGCAAATTCAAGGGCAGGAATGGATTCTGGGAGACCCAATTCGGCACTTCTTTGTAGTTTTTCATTTTGATACTCAAAGGTGTAGAGGAATACTTGGTCTCTAATCCAAAAATTGCCTGCGTAGCGGGCCAAGACAATTACCGGGCTTTGGTCACTTTTCCTAAACACAGCTAGCTGGGTGTTACTCCCCCATGACTGACCGGTAGTGAAATAATAATTTAAGCTCAGATAATTGCTATCTGTATGAATCTCGATTACTTCAGTTTCTAGACTATCGCCGCCTGGTAAGGTGATAATTCGTTGGAGCCAAAGACTATCCCTCTGAGCAAGGTTTATATCAAACAGCAATTCTGCTGGTAAATCAAAGAAAACCTCTTCCAAATTTTGCCCCTTCAGGCGAAAAGGCCCGGTCTGGCAAATGAGAAAAACGAGGAAGATGAGCAAGCGAGACTTAAACATTAGCAGATCTAAAAAAGATTAGAGGTCCTTTTTGATAAGCTTGGCAATTCGTTCCCTTTCCAAGCGGTACTCATAGCGTAAGACCAGGCCAAAGGCAATATATGGTATACTTGCGACGAACATGGCTACCAGGATCCGACGCCAAAGAAAGGTCCAAGCATTAATCTCCTGAATCACTATGGTATCCACCAGAATGAAGATCCAGAGTAGACTGCCCATTAAACTGATCAATTTGGCCATGGGATTCATTCTTGCTTTGAGCTTAATCTCCATCCGACTGCCATCCTTAATTAGTTCACCCTCAATTATCGGATAAAAAGCGCCCCGCCATAAATTGAAATTCCAAACTTTAAAGCCCCGCTCCGTTATACTACCTGCAAGTCCCCTCCTAGCCATCACATAGGTAAGCAGATGGTTTTTGATATTATCCTCCATGGGGTATTTGAGCTTTTCACGCAGAGAGATGAGCCGGAGCATTAATTCTGATGATTTTGGTTTTTTTAATGGAAATGACACTTAGTATAATGCCTATTGTCCTATAATTTGATTTATTAGATAAGCTTGCATTAATAAAGGGGCGTCAAATAAACCTTAAACTCATTACTGGAATCGGGATGCATGAAGTTTTCCGCTTTTTCGAAAATCGGTGCCACGGCGGTATCTCCATTGGTATCCAAGAAGCCCACTGTAATGCCATTATCACGATGATAAAACATGGAAAACCCATTCTTAAATGGGAACGCCTCTGTGTAAATCGCCTCAGTAATCCAGTCACCTTTTTTATTGATGAATCCCCAAGCGTAGCGATTTTTATGTTTTTTCATCACCGGAGCAAGGCCATCCCCAAAACTCTTTACCCGAAAGAACTGATAGTCAATTACTAAATTTCCATTCGTATCAATGTAACCGTATTTATCACCCTTCTTTACCACGGCCATACCATCGCTAAAATCTTCTGCATCGCGGTATTCTAAAGCTCCGAGCATCTGCCCCTCTCTATCCACAAAGCCGAATTTCAAATCCTTTAGTACCCGACCATAACCATTGGAGAATGGATAAGCTATATCATAAGCTGGACTCACTTTTTCTTCCCCATCGCGATCAATATAACCCCAGGCATTTATAGTGTAATCAAGACCTTCCCTCAATGGCCTTTTGCTCATTACCGCCGCACGGCCTTCGCTAAAATCCCTGGCTTCATTGAACTTCAGATTAGCGGCCAAGGAAATAATGGTTTGGCCAGCAGTATCAATATAGGCCATTCTGTTATTCTTATCCATTACTAAAGCGCGACCATCGCGAAAATTATTAGCATAGAGATAATCACCAAAAGCCTCTCCAGCTTTGTCAATTATGCAAATCCGTGACCCCATTCTTGCGGCGGCGAATGATTCGCGAAAAAAGCTTGCGGCCGAAAGTCCCGGACTTAATACTGTTTTCCCCGTCTTGTCTATAAAGTGAAAAGTATATCCGCCAGCTTTTTTAAGTCCCACGCAGGCCAAACCATCCGAAAAAGGCAAGGCCCGATCATATTGAGCGGGAATCACATATTCGCCATAAGGATTGATGAAACCCCATTTTCCGTCCTTTAGAACCAAAGCTAAAAGCTCTTCATTATAGTCCTTAAGCTGTTCTAGCTCTTCTTCAGCCGATGATATGGAAGGAGAGCAAGCGCTAATTATCAAGATTAATACTAGGCTGCATATAGCGCTAATTAGATGGTAAAACCTGAAGAAAGACATATGCCAACTTAATAATTATGGAAATTAAGCTTCTTCTCAAGCCGAAAGGAACCTTCAAATGGCGCTTCAAAATTGATTAAATCATCGCATAAGCAAGCGCGGATAATCGACCCGTCCTTCATGTAAAAATATAAGCAAGGTCCGCTTGGCTTGCAAACAAGGCTTCCCGTAGCGCGCGAATCCATCAGCAGAGGTTTTAAAGAATTCCAATTGGAAGAGCTCAAGTCATGTAATCCCTCCACATTTCGCAATTCGACCTTCATTATATTTTCGAAGTCGAGACGCTGCCTTAGTAAAGTCCGCGCCGCAACGATTGGCTTGGATTCGTAGTCCTTTATAAAGTCAGGCTCTGGACTTGGCGGAGCTTGAACCGAGTTCCCGCTGGAGTACTCGTCCAGGGGTGGCGGCGGCGGAGGTGGCGGAGGCACTGCATTCCGATATTCTATTATCAATTTGCTATTGATGAAATCCCTCAAGTTTGCGGCGGCCTCTTCGTCTAAATCCGAATAACTTTTGTTGTAGAACTTTCGCGCGATATAATCACGGTAATCGTGAATACCGGCTGCTGCTTCGCGAATTACGGCCAGGGTAAAATCGGTTAAGACTCTATCGTATTGAACCACCACCAGTCCTTTAGCGATATAAACCTCTTGTCCCTTGACCTTTGAATAAATTACAGAATCTGATTTAACTATTTCCTGTTGTGGATTTTGCAGATAGTTAAAAACCGCCTTTCGCAAACTTCCCAAAGGCAAGGGGGAGCGGAGGCTTACAATTTTTCCTTGATGGCATAGTAAATGGAAGCAAAACTTAGGTTTACATCCATAAATGGCCATCCATTCCGAGCTGTCCTGCTCTGTGTTGTACCGGTCGCAGAGCTTTTTTAAATCTACGGTGGCTGGATTGTCGATTATGGCTCCCAAGGTAGCGCGACGCAGATCTAATTCTTGCGCCTTCAATAGGCCTGCACAAAGAAAGAAGACAATTATATAACGCATTGAGCTTGGCGAATTAATTTATCAGGTCCGTGGTTTAGCAAGGTAAAAATTGTCTTCCAGTTGGCTTTAAAAATCTGAATGTTCTAGAGCTAGGCCCGAATCCTTCCTAGATATTAAAAGAGATAAAATGAATTCTATTTGCAGGTAATGATTTATTCTACAAACTTTCCATGAACGAACAATTGATCCATTTTGGCATTAAATTCATCTTTTTGATTAGCCCTGGAGAAATCTTGCAGAGGAATTTCCCTAGCTAGAAATTCGCATAGTGGAGCCCAGCCTTCTTTTATCTCATACATCAATAGCTGGCCCTTCGGTACCAAGTCTTGCACACGACGTTCATGTTCGAGGAAAACATCGATGGCAAAATGCTTATCGCTAAACCGAGACTGAAACTGACCCTTCCAAATAATCTTTTCATTAAACATAAAGACGGGAGCACGTTGGCGGAATTCCTTGTGAAGGATGGAGTTTTTTATAAGCCGAATAATATCCTTAGGCCCTTGTGGCACCCCTCTATATACCGTGTCCCTAACACTGTCGTACCAGGTTTCTGGATCTCGTCGAGTATGAATCACCTTAAGTCCAGGGTTTAAGGCTAAAAGTTCCGGTAGGTAAAGGCAAGCGGGGTAATCCACTGAACTATGATAATCTTTAAAAAATGCCGGCCAATCCGTGACTCCGGATTTATAACCCGCCTTGAGAATACTTAATCGGGAACTGTTTTTTAAAAGTTCTATCATATGATAACAAGGTTCCCCAGTTAAAACTTCTAAAGCATGCTTTAAGGACATGGTGCCAGTCCGAGCCAATCCGCTTCCTAGAATTTGTATAGGCATTATTTGATTTATAAATAATTCATATTAACTCAGCGAAAGAGTTAAAGACCAAGGTTGCCAGCTCTTTGGCGTGGCAAAGGGTATTATTCGGCAAGATAAATATTTGACTCCCATGCAGGAATAAACCTAAAAATGTCGACTTCAATTTTACTCAGACCTAAAGAGCTTAGTTTTTTATTTCTAAAAATTGGGCGATGTGATATTCAATTATTTTTCAAAAGCAAAACCACATCCACTATGCTTAAAATTATAGCAATTAGCCCCCCGAGGGGAAGGGTAAACAAGCTTAACCAGGGTAGAACCATCCACATACAATTACCTTCGTGACAAGTTTGTCCAGTGAAAAACTCATGTAGCCAAGCTCCTCCCAAGCCGATGATAGCCGGGGAAAAAGCAAGGAAGATGATTATACCAAACACCAATGGCAGTCGACTTAGCAGATGCTTCTTTTCGTTCACAATAATTGCCGTGCTAGATATCTAAATGGAGGGTGATCAATTCAAATTCCCCGGCAGATAAATCGAAGTATTCTTGCTTGACAGCCTCACTGTGGTTCATGAGGTAATACTGCATAGCAGGATCTTCTTCTTCCTCTTCCTGCTCGTCATCATAAGGATCGACATAGGGAAAGATTTTATACTCTACTTGGAGCGTATAGCTGATATTATTTCGCCCCCAAGAAGACTCGGTTATTTCAATCACCGAATCGCTGCGAATTTGACATTGTCTCCGCACCGTTCCGTTTGGATTCCCGAATGTAGATCGATAGGCCACCAACCAATCCTTTAATTGTGCCTGATGATCCACACTGAGCAGTAGTCCATAACTCTCACCGTACAGCTCTGCGGGCTTTAATTGCAAATGCAAGAGGAAGTGATCCTTATCGATTGCGGTATAGCCCATCAAATGAATGGCTTTATAATCCTCCATTTCAAAACAGGCGAATTCGCCTTCGCAGTCGAGCATGCCGAAAGCCGAGCTTACCACATCATTCACCACATGCTGCTTCATGGCATATAATTGCTCTACCAAATAAAGGCTATCCGCACCCCTTAAAACCTTTACTGGTGCGGCATGCTCGCGTCGAAAATCGTATGGAAGGGGCATCTCATAAGCATCCAACAGCAAACTGTCCATGGACCTTTGCGCCGCACCGATGGTCGAAAAGAGCAAAAAGAAGAGAAGGATTCGCATAGCAACAAAAACTAGTAAGGAATAAAGATAAGGCGCTTAATGAGGATTAGAAGATCTAATCCTAAACAAAAGGCGGACGACAAGCAAGCCATCACCACCTCGCAATTCCTCCACTGAAAGATTACTAGCTGGATTGGGACTGGAGCGATACTCTCGGCTATACATTGGAGTCATATCCGCGTATTGTCGGAATAGAAACTCGCTTGAAAAACGTGAGGAAAAACGCAAGCCAAAACCGGCATTAAAATAGATTCCGAACTGAAAAATCCGATTGGTTTCGAGAAACTCCTCACTAATACCATCGGTATATTTAATCAAGGCTGAACCAAAAACACCCACTCCCAACTTTGGATAGAACCAGCCATTCCCAACATTTATATCCGTGCCGAGAGGCACTCTTAAGTAGGACAGCCCTCCCTCTCCTATTTGCCGATCTGTGTAGTGCAATCCTCCAACCATACTCATAAAGGCCTTGGGAGGAGTATAAGTGAATTGCAATCCAAAATCCCTTGAAGATGACTCGAAGGGAAAAGCGATATCCAGTTCTTCTAAGGGATTTATAATATCAGTTCCCTTATTGTAGGAGAAGCTTCCTAGTCCAGCAGACCAAGCCATATGATAAGTCTGAGCCTGCAAGCTAAGGCCAGATATGACAAGCAAGAAACTGAGAATCATTAATTGACTGTCGCGGAGCAGGTTCATAATTAATCAAAGCATGGAAAAGGTAAGGAATTCTGTTGTTCTTGGCTGAAGCTTAGGCCTAAAGGCCTAGCTTTCCTTAATCACTCGAACTAATGGACTAAAGCCTCCATAAACCATACGACTGGCATCGAATACTAAGCGATCGGGATTCATTAGAGGTGCAACGATTTCTCGCATACGAGGGTCTTGTGAAACTTTGGCATTCGCTCGGTCTCGGCTGGCCTTATCGGGAAACATTGCCCAACCAAAAATAGCCGTTTCGTCCTCCGCCAAATTTAAAACTTCCGCAAAGGAACGCACTCCTGGTAAACTCATATCGTCACCTTTATACTCTTGGTATTCTAATGCTCCATATTCTAGCCAGATAGCCGCTACTCGCTCCGCAACTGATTGATATTCCTCGAGATGAATTTGTTGCAAGGGGAAAATGAAAGAATCAATATAAGCCATGGTCTTAAAGTTTTATTTCAAAATTTTCTTTTCAGATGAATTTCGATATCCTCAATGTGTAAACTCAAGGCCCGGATGGAAATCTGAATTTCTTTGATGAGCAGTCCAAGGGAAAGAATCAATAAGACCAGGGCCACTCCGAAAACCCATACAGCCAGAACATGGTAATCAATATAAATCAAGAACATGGTCAGCACGCAAAGCAAGAGGCTGCTAATGCCGAAGATCTGCATCCAACGGGTTAAGTTGAGGCGAAGTTTCAAATTCTTGATTTGCTCAATTAAATTCTGATCCTGTTTTTCCAGGTATTTATCATGCAGATTACGAATCACCGCTGCATAGGCCAAAAAGCGATTGGTATAGGCCAGCATAATTAGGGAGATGGCCGAGAATAATAAGGCGGGGGTAGTGAGGGTCAGTTCTTCCATGAAGCCTGTTTCATTATGACATTTAGGAGCTTGAAATTGACGAAAACCGATAACAGCTTTTCGACGGGCTAAGTTTTAATTAAGAGCTCCGAAGTAATAAGTTCAGATTATAATCTGCTAAGGTACAGGTAAAGACAGGTCCTATAAAAGCAAGATTCCATCTATAAGCTGGATCCCCTCATTTTAGAATCTACTGCACCAACTTATCAATATAAGCCTGTGGATCCCTTTGTGCTTCCCTGATCTGTTCTTCCTGCCAGAGCTCGATGACCTCCTCTGCCACCTTACGCTGCGATTTGGCGAGCTTAATGGCTAGATCCTGATTATTATCTATTTCCGCTTTGAGTAGATTATCATTCTCCACGGTTTTAATCTGCCGGCGGGTTTTAATATCGTCCATTAAATTTTCCAATTGCTCCTCATCTAGGGCTTGCACACTCTCCTCCTTCACCTTGATTTTCAAATCGTAGTTCCCTCGGTCGGTGAGGATTTTGAATAATAAAGGCGCCAATTCCACGCAGAGGAAGAGAACAATAATGGCCCATTCCGCCCGGGCCATGGAAGGATCTCGCGCGGTAAGCCTTCCCAAAGCTTGAATGCGTGCGAGTAGTCCATCGTAGTCCACTTGTTCCCGATTTACTAATTCCGCCTGAAGCTTTTGCTGATCCTGATTATTCTGATTGCGTAAATCCAGAATTAGAGCATTATTAGTTTCCGCACGATTTCGCCATACTTGAGCCTGTTCATCAGCTGAGGCTCGTTTTAATTTGTAAATACTGCCAATCCCGGTATTCCCAGATCCACCCGAACCGTCCGCTTCTTGATTCGCGGCCTTTTCCAGTGCATCGTAAGCTTCCTTTTCCTGCTCAATTTGGGCTTGAAGCATGGCAATTTCCTGATTGCGTTTGGCTATATCCGGTTCATATCTACCCTTTATACTTAGCTCCTGATCCTTGATCAATTCCTGTTGAATAGTCAACAACTCATTCTCAATTTCCTTTTCGAATATTTTAAGTTCCAAGGGTTTGGATATCACGATAGCTAAAAGGATAGCTAGGGCAATTCGCGGGGAGGCTTTGATAGTTTCCACTGACTTATTAGCCAGATTATTCCAGAAGGCATGCTCTGAATATTTTCCCGCTTCCTTTTTAAGAGTGGAGACAATATACCGATCTAGGCTGAAGATAAAACTACCCCAAACCAGGCCTACCGCCAGTGCCGCGTACCAATTGTCAAAGACGGTATAGAGCGCATAAGTCGCAGAAACAAAGGCAAAGAGTCCGGTGAAGAACACCGCCGTCCCTATGCCGACATATTTGTTGTGGTCAATTTTACAGTCTTCGTGCAGGAGGGTTTCAATATCTACCCCCGAACAGAAGAGAAAGAACTTCTTCATAATTAGTACACCATTAGTTTCGTATTATTTTAAACTAGCAACGACTCTCCTTTATTCTATTGGCCCAGATTTTCATCAATAGAAAGGACGGGAAAGATTGCTTAATAGCTAAAAGGAAGCCCGGCTAGGATTCAGGAATTTGGAAGGTGATAAAAGTGATGCGCCCCAAGCCTTGGCAATAAGTCTGGCGGTGGAGATAGGATATAAAACGGCTCTGCCGAAGGTAGGGAAATGCTTTATGCCACTCCTACAATGGAAGAAGCATTAGGAATATTTTAGGCTTTATATGTTGATTAAATCGCCCGTTCAAGATGATTTACTTTCTAGGGTTGGATTAATTCACCATACTCGTACTCCTCCACCCTGTCAATTTCTCCCTCAGAATTAAAAAATGTCCATATACCATGCTTCTTATCATCCAGATAAGTTCCCTCTGCAAGCTTTTGCCCTATGGAAAATCCACTCTCCTGATCAGAATAATCCATGAAGTAATCAACCCAAACTCCTTGTTTTCTGCCCAGCGAATCGCTTTGATTCTTCGACAGGTTAACACACCAAGTATTTCCCAAACTATCCTCGATTAAGGCGGAACCGAGGGAATAATCAACTACCACTTCCGGAAAAGTCAATTCTTGCAGGACAAAATAGCGCTCTGAAACAGAATCAGGAATTATTAGGTCAAATACCTTTAAGGACTTAAAACCAATAAAGTCTAAGTCTAGTTGGTAAGCTCCGGCCTTGAGTTCTTCAAATTGGAATTCACCCTCAAATGAAGTTAAGGTGCTATCCACACTACCATCAGGCCCCCTTAATACCACTCGGGCAAAAGGGATTTCATCTCCTAATTCATTTACCACACTTGCATGAAAGGTATTCTGCCCGATCCCTACAATCGGTAAAGCACTTAAAATTAGGAAGATAATTGCAGGTTTCATAGACTATCCGAAGGTGGAATGATGAATGTATGGGGCTTGGGTGCTCAAGTAGGTTTACACCAAGTATTACAATATTCGACAATAAAGAAAAATCCCACCATCAGGGCTATTTAAAACCAAACCCTTAGGATCAAGACTTTCCACGGTGAATTCTTCTGTGTTGGGATCCGTATTTATACCACTCCCCTCACGGTACAGCTTAACCTTGGTATAATGAATTATAAGGGTTGAGCTTTGTGAATCAAAGGTCCAGGTTCCAAGCTTGGAATAACCAAAACCACAATTAAAACCGCTGTAATATTGAACCGTCGAATCCTGATTGATTCGAATAGAAGCACCTCCACCCCTCAAAAATTCTGGGCGAATGATACTATCTCTTACTACATCATCGTAGACACCCTGCTGCCAATCACCAATAAGTTCATCTGAATTAAAGGATTGGGCATGAATACCATTAGCAGTAAGTGCAAAGCATGCGAAGAATATTAAATGTTTCATCAGAAAAGGCTAGGCTTAAATTGAGCTATCAGCTTAATAGTCTTAAAAATAAACGAAAAAGCAGAAAACTAATTACCACGTAGAATCGCAGCATAAATATTAAGACTAAGAAAAAGCTGTTAAAGGGAAACTTTGGGGGGAAAATGGTGGTATGCCAGCCGGGAATGACGGATGTGCTGAAATCAAAGATTGTTTGAAAATTCCATGATATCCAAAGGCTAGCAATTAAAGCTAATAAAAGGGCTAATCTATTTTTGGTTAAAAAGGACAAGCTGTTTTATTTTTTAAAGGCATTTCAATCTAGGCTTATGTAAAGACTCGAGCAAAGTACTTTTTACGCCTAATTATATCCAAACCCCTCATGGTCAAGTCTCATTTTACTACTCAATTTCTTAGGTCCTCTCAAGCAAAGTCTGCAACAATTTCATCCCCTTCTCTTCTACTCCAGCCAGCCGGATGGTTTCTTCTTCTCCGTCGCCATTTTCGAAGAGCAGTTCGGCCTGATTTTCTAAACAGACCACAGATTTTAATTTTATGAGCGGAATTTTAAAGCTCAAGCTCATATCGGATTTGAGGTATTGATAAAGCTTGAAGCCGCCAATCGGTAGACCTAAGAGTAAAAGTAGACTGGCTGAGTTGCCCGCTAAATTGTGGAGCATAGCCGCCAGAAAAAGGCAGATTGCAATCAGGAAGAAAACAATGATTCTGCCGCGTCTAAAATTGCCTTTCCGGGTATTCCTATTCGTCTTTTCAGGGAGCTGTTCAGTTTCGGACCAATTCCCGGTATGGGTTAAGTAAATATCTTCATCGGTAAGATTAACGTAACCGAATTCATATTTAAACCATTCTTTCATGTGAATACTTTCCTTTTTCGCAGGCTCAAATCAATATTAGGCCTAAAGATAATTGTCAATGCCCAAGCTTGAAATCCCATGATCCTGATCTTGCAGAATATTTCAAAATCTAAAACCCCAAGTTGCCTTCTAACGATAAACTATTCGCCAATCTAATCTTCCCACTTTTTCCAGGAGCTCGGCTATCTCCTGGCGGTTCCTAAGTTTTAAGGTGTCCGTTGCACTGCTTATTTGTAGATAGCTTAAATCAAGATCCGAGGGCTTCGGATTATAGCTCGCTACAACTGTCCCAATAGGCAGTATTTCATCCGGTCCTAGCCTTAGCTTACGGAATTCTTCTTCAGAGCCTTCAATTTGCATCAATTCAAGCTCCCCTTTAGTCTCTATTGATAAATTACCTTGAAAGACAATCTCCACCGATTCCTTGGAGGCATTTTCTAAGATTAGTGTATGGACTGGATCACAGCTACTAAGGAGAAAGAGGAGAGTCACTCCTTTCGCGAAGGTTCTTAATTTCATAAGAAACAGGGATTTACCAATTGCATGGAGATTATTAGGTACAGGGGGAAATTAAGCAATATACCTTTGCCTTAGTTCCAGCTTATAAAGTCAATGTCTTAATCCCCTAGGGCTATAACCCTCGGTCGCTTGGTGCAAAGGACATCAATCAACTGATCTTCGGTCCAGATCATATAGTGTCTTGCCTCTTTCTGGACCAGGTCTTGATACCAAGCATGATTTGATTTGATATAGTCTAGATATTTCGACTTAGAATAGATGCTAATGAAATCTGATGAATCCCGGATTTCATCTTTATCATAGGCGGTAAAGGTTTCATCAATCACTTGAAAGTGAACCACCTCTTTAGCATCAAACTGTACCAGAAATTGATCGCTTTGGGCGCTTTGCCCTATGCTTCGTATGGTTTTGAATTCTTGGCCCGCTACCTCCACCGATTCATTTAAAGCTGTAAGCCGGCCTTCAGAAAGGTAGATTGAAAGATTCTCATCAAATTCCAAGCGGTTAAAAAATAGAGTAATACCATTATCTAGGAGGGTATTCATGCGACAACTAATAGAATAAAACTTCCAATAAAAAGCTTGCTAAAAAGGCCAAGCTTGGGATTAAGTAGGCCTTTAACCAAGCCATCTTATTTCGAAGAAGAAGGTATGCGCAATAAATTCCCGTTAAACCAGCCAGAATATTCAAAGCTATAATTTCAGCAGGAACCTGAAAAGCCCAGAGAATTTCCGGATGCATTTGGTATCGATAAAGTAGAGAAAGATGATGGTATAGGCTTAAACCGGAAAACAATAATTCAGTTAGTCCGAGAATAAAATTTAGGCTTCGATTTTGGTCTATCTCCTGATGCATTTAGCAAATTCGCCCTAATGAAGGATAAATATTCGCTCATCAACAATATCCCTCGTGCTATACCTGATAGTGTAACAGCCTTCAGCCAATTGTGATAAATCCAATCTATGGCTCCCTTCATAAGGAAATTGTTCTTCTAAAACCATCTGACCTAGGCCATTAATGATAGAAATACTTCCCGCCTGAGGAAGTTCGACCTGGACTTCGCCAGAGGAAGGATTTGGGTAGAAGGTCCAGGCTAAGAATTGCGTTTCCTCGATTTGCAAATGGCAATTCTCAATTAAACATCCGTGCTCATCGGTTTTATATAACCAGGCAAAACCCTGAGGAACCGAATCGGGATTATGCAAATCGACGAAAGTGCTAATATGCACTATGCCACTATCCGGCATCTCAAAAAATGATTCTGGGAAATGTAAATCAAAGGTATCCTGATAGCGGTAGCTTCGATACCATAGACTGTCCCCTTGAGCCGAAAACTTTGCCCCAAAGCAATATTCAACACCATAATATCCGGCACCAGAGGTATAATAGTTTCCGTCGGAGGTCTGGATTAAATCCATGGCCGCCTGCGCTCGATTATTTAATCCTATGGTATCCCGACTGACTAATCTGCCCGTGGTATCCATGATACCCACATGAAGTTGGTTATTAGACCCTGAGCTATTGGTCCAGCTGTTTAAAACGTATTGATAGGTCCCATTACCTTTATCTACGCAGTGCATCCCCCAGGAACCAAAAGGATGAAAATACTCTTGATAATACTCTTTAGTCCCATCTGGGGTAAAGCGTGCACTAAAAGTCATCTTCTTGGCCGAGTAGTAATAAGGGTTACCGGTTACTAAAATGTGTCCATTGTCGCTCACCACAATGTCGGCGCCAGTTGGTCCAGCTGGCCCTTGCGCTGGAGTACCGTTGACGGTGGTATACCAGAGAGGCTTTAGATCTTTATCGAACTTAAGCAGCAGCAAAAGGTGTCGGCTGGGAATGTCGTAGGTTCGTACCGACCCAGTAATCAATAAATTGCTATCCTGATCCCATGAAGCGGCGAAAGCCTCACTGTACTTAAAACCTGGGACGGCGAAATGAATCGCAGAATCGAGGCTTAAATTCGCTTTATTCAAGACATTTATAACTATGAAAGCGGAATCCTGAGGAAATGGCGGAACATAATTGGTGAGCACCGAATACAGTTGAGAGCCCTTAGACAACAGACCATTATGCGCATTATACATTCGACTTAATGAATCGTTGTAATGCTTTCTAAAGTTTTGCACCACCCCTCCTTGTTGATCAAGTTTTAGATAGTCTAAACGTGAAGGATCAAGATTATTGATGCCTGAAATGTAGAAGTGCTTATCATCATAAGCCAAAGCGGGCCTGATATTGGAGATTTGAGGGTAAACCTGATTAAGAGCCTGCGGGAAAACCAGCCTGGGCAGGATTACTAGGCAAAGTGTAAGTACGGTTTTAGCGAGGCTCATTAAGTTTAAGGTCCTTTGGTTTTGCTGTAAAGCTTAGTGGAAGGTACTAAGCTTCTTTTAATTCTTGGAAAATAGGATGACTGACCTAACCTTCCTTAATGAAGATTTTATCTTGGCTAAGCTCTGTAAGTTGTACTAGTACGAATAGCGCGGTGATTTACTCTTCGACTGGCAAGGGGTAAAAAAATAATTCCCTGCGCTACCTTTACCAAAAGAATTATAAAAGATGCTTTGCATTAAACACCACAGCACTGATCCCTATTTCAATATTGCGACCGATGAATTCATCTTTAAGCATTTGCGAGAAGATTGCTTTATGCTTTGGCAAAACGACAATGCCATTATTGTAGGCAAGCACCAGAATGCTTTAGCGGAGATCAACCTTGATTATGTGAAGGAACATGATATAAAGGTGGTACGACGACTGAGTGGTGGCGGTGCGGTGTATCACGATATGGGGAATTTGAATTTCACTTTTACCCGCACAAGCGACCGCGAGGATGATTTGGTGGATTTCCGACGTTATACTCAACCCATTATCGAAGTCTTACAAAGCATGGGCGTTAACGCTGAGTTTGGCGGCCGAAATGACATCATGATTGATGGCAAAAAGTTTTCCGGAAATGCGGAACATGTTTTTAAAAACAAAGTCATGCATCATGGTACCCTCCTCTTTTCCAGCAATATGCCCAATATTAGTGGAGCGCTCAAAATCAATCCCCTTAAATACAAAGACCGAGCGGTGAAATCGGTACCGAAGAGGGTCACCAATATTCAAGACCACCTCTCGGAGTCGATTACAGTGGAGCAATTCGCAGATCGAATAATGGATTATATCATTCAAAATTTTGAGGACTGCAAGATGTATGAATTTAGTCCGGAAGACCTCGCTCAGATTGAGAAAATCAAGAATGAAAAGTATGCTACTTGGGATTGGAATTTTGGCTATTCACCTAATTATGACTTTCAACAAGGGGTGAAAACCAAAGGAGGAGTAATCGAGATGAATATGAACGTATCTCAAGGACTTATTCAAGAAGTGAAAATCCAAGGAGACTTCTTCCATATACGGGATATATCCGATATTGAAAAAGCCTTACAAAACACCCCTCATGAAGAGGCTCAAATCCGTGCGGTGCTTGGCAGCTTTAATCTCAGCGATTATTTCAAGGATATCAGCGAGGATGATCTGCTAGCCGCCATGTTCTAAGATTTTTAATACGCAGCAATAGAAGCTAAGGAATTAAAGATGCTCAAACCATTTTAAGCTATGCTCGGTGCTAATGGTCCGACCTGCTTGGATAAATGCCAAATATTCTTCCTCATTGAGACCGTAGGCAGGTCGATTATCGACATTAACATAGAGTACCAATAGAGATAAATCTTCTTCGGCCAGGCTTTTTTGCAAGCTTTTAATATTACGCCAGTTCAGATTATCGTCGGATAATCGCCAATAGAATACCAAATAATAATCAGCCCTCGGCAGGTCCTCTAGCTGTACATCCTCCAAAGCGCTTAATTCATTTTGCAAAGGATAACTTGTCACCCATTGGTGAGGGCGATCATAGTGCTCGATGGAACGCTTGATATCTTTATAATGAGCATTGCAAACCGTAAGGTTGATGAAGGTATCCTGTCCCTTGAAGAGAAAGGCAGTTGGCCGGAAAAAAGTTCGATTCGGCAAGGAATCCAGCAAAGGGTCAAATCGCAGAACCTCGGGCACGCCGGCACTATCTAGAAAGGCATTAATCACCTCTGGAGATTGTGGAACCCCAAAACTAGGCGCATTTGCGCTTCGGATATAATCCTTGGGCATGGAACAAGCCACGAGGCATGGGAGCACTAAAAAGTAAATGATACTTCTCATCTATCGAAAGCTAAACTAGCCCGGTCTGTTCCAGGCTAGTTGATGATAAATATCGGTTTATTTGAAGTTAACCACAATTACCTCCGAGTCTTCATAAACCACGTCATAAATCCCAGGATTTATGGCATGATCGGCGGTTCCTTGGTAGATTCCCGCTTGACCGATGGTAATGCCCGTTACGAGATCAAATTGATCATTATCGAAGTGATAATCTAAATCCCCCGGACCCATAGTGGCTTTTTCAAACATGAAGAGAAAATCTCCATTAAGGTCATAACCTCCGGCAGCATTGGTAGCAATACCTAGTTCGAGTTCTATTTCAGCCTTGCATATTCCTCGATAAACACAAATAGAGCCATCGCCAGCCGCATTAGGTTCCGGATGACCAAATTCGACATCTACCCTTACTTTCTTTTTCAAGAAACCTTTGATCTTATCAAAGAGGCTTCCCTCGTCTTTTTGCAGGATTAGATTTTCTGAAGGATGGATGTGGAGGCTCTCGTTTTGGTTTTTAGAGCATGAAACCAAACTGAGCGTAATACTCAGCGCTAATAGGGTGAAAAACTTAATTCTCATTTTAATTACGATTTCTACCTTGGGAAAGGCATTTAGGTTAACAATTAGAAGCAGGCCCGCATTCCATTCTGAGAGGATAATATTATAACTAATTGATTAACAGTCTGAAGGGATTCAAATTACAACTGCAAGAATAAAGCAATCGCTGTAGATCTAAGCCCTCTGAATCATGACTTTAGGAACCTTCAATTCCTTGGAAAAAAAATTATCTGCCTATTAGGAGTATGCAAGGCTTAGTCAATCAATGCATGAGGTCGAGCTAAAGGCTGATTTATCTTCAACTTGAAGGTGAGCTTAGGGCAGAAAATAGTCTTGTCTTCAATACCAAAAAGTATAGTGCCAAAACTCTTGGTCTGTATCGCCAAGAATTCAAATTGAATCATTTTGACGGAAACTACCGGAGAATAGCCGCTGAAGATTTACCGGGTAACAATGAGCAAAAGAAATATCTTGAAGGGAATACGGTGGATTGAGGACCTTAATTCATTATCGAGCATATTAGCCTCGATATCAAGATGCATTTTGGCTAATCAGTGATTCCAGTGCTTTGATCTGGAAAGCTAGTCTTTTTTCTTGCCTAGTTTCAAACGCAACCAATAGCTCAAGCCTAGAAGAATCAGAAAAATAGGCAATTGAGCCAAGGTATTATTAATTGAAAACATGCCCCAAGTGCTCGGAAGGTAATCACTTGACATGGAGTAGATAAATATCAGTAACCATTCCCAGGGGAGCAGAACTAGCAGTGCTACAGTAATACGTAAGCCGCGATTTCCGCTTATCTTCTTGAACCACAAAGCTTGACTGAGGAGAATTTTAATTAGGGGAGGAAGCCAATAATTTACCCAATAAGGTCCAAACATGCGATTATCTAAAGCGTAATAATCCTCTTCGCTACCTATTGAATCAAAGGACCAGTAGAAATCATATAACTCCCGACCGAGTAGCAAAAGGCCCCCTATCGAGAAAAGTACACATGCCGCCTCATCGAGCTTATCCCATTGTAATTTATGTTCTCTACCGGTTAGAAGAAACCAAAAAATGGTATAAATGCCAAAACCTAGAATAATGGCATCGGGGATAGAATATAGAATCATTTTCGCAGCAATTTGTCTGGATTAGGAGGAGCTTAGGCCTAAGCTTGATCCATTATTTCAATTAAGTTATCTTGACTGAGGTAATACTGAAAAGGCATCAAGACGAGCTGAGGAAAAATGGCAGCAATCATGGGGATCAAACAGACAAAGCTCTCATAATACATATTACCAAAAAATACCGCAAGAGCAATCAAAACGGTTCCACCTAAGCCAATAGTCCACATTGGCCTGAGGTATAATGAGGGGTAGCACAAGTATGTTTGATCATCTTTTATCTTACACATTATAAGAGGCCCTATCTTACCTTGAAACAGGTAATCTTT
>Ga0207422_1003088_pt1 | contig 18095 bp, 18 predicted proteins | sample MarCyaLeptolynsp_FD_187757 | JGI IMG/M metagenome (GOLD analysis project Ga0207422, IMG submission 187757) | Marine cyanobacterial communities from Panama - species 1 Leptolyngbya sp. (SPAdes) | ecosystem: Environmental > Aquatic > Marine > Unclassified | place: Panama: Panama City | collected...
TTTCCATTATCCAATTGGCAGTAGTCACCCTGAAGCACATCTCTGGGATAATGGAAAGAACCCAGTAGATCAGCTAAACCATTTGATGAAAGTGAGAGAGAAAGTTCTGGGCAACTTCTCCGAGAAGAACATCCCTATTGGTGTGCCTATGGCAAAGCTCGAAGAAGTGCTGGTTCCGATGTATATGATTCATCGCTATCAACTAGAAGGCGCAGTCAAAGTCATTGGTGGTACTTATTACAACTATAAGTTACGGGGTGACAGTCAACCAGCCCAGCGTATGGTGCCTCGGGCAGAGCAAGATGCTGCACTGGATGCACTCCTCAATGTGGTAAATCCTAAAAACCTGGCATTCCCTGATCATATTATTGCTATGATACCTCCACGTCCTCCGGGAAATGGTAGATCGAGAGAGACTTTTAAAGTAAGAACGGGCCTGAATTTCGACCCGGTAGCGCCCGGTGAAACAATAGCCGGAGCAGTGATGAGTTACATCTTCAATCCACAAAGGGCAACAAGGTTAGTTCAGCAAAAGGCAATGGATTCAGAGCAACTGGGGCTAATTGATGTCATTGATAAGCTACAAACTGGCATTAATAACATGAATACTGACAATGGCTATCATGTTGAATTGAAGAGAGGTGTAGAAAAGCAATTGATGCATGCATTGATGAATCTTTATAATAGCAACAGTGCATCTTCTCAGGCTCGAGCCGAAGCCGCTCAAGGTCTGCGAATGATGCTGGCAAATCTTTCTAGCTTGAAGAACCTGGATGCGGAAGAAGCTTTGAGGAGAATAGCGAGTGCCATGTCTCCAGGGAGTACTACCAACGCCAGTGAAGAAGCACACCAGTTCTATCTTTCAAATATGATCGTACGGTTTTTCGAGAACCCCGGAGACTTAAAAATCCAAAACATATTGTCTCCACCTGATGGCTCACCGATCGGTACAGATTTACAAGATTGGTGCTCGTTTGGTACTCACAATTAGAAGTTATTATCCAATGGACTCTCTCCTTACGTCATTCCGAACTTGTTTCGGAATCTATTCAATCTTGTCGCCAATTTTCAAAGACCCTGAAATGAATTCAGGGTGACGGGTTTGTCTTTAGGGTAATCACTTTTTTATATTTTCACGTTACTTTTTACCACGTTGGTGCGTCATTAGCTTATTGAATTAGACTTTATGAACGTTAGAAACATCATTGCTTTTGTATTAATCATTGCCTCATTGCTTTGCCTCTACCCTGGTCTGACAGAACCGATGCTCAGCATACGTATTGCCGCAAAGATTCCACTTATAGGTGATTTTGAATTATTTGAACGTACACAAAGTGTAATCGAAGCGATCCGATCTCTTTACGACTTCGATAATAATCTGGTGGCTACACTTATTCTGATTTTCTCAGTAGTTATCCCAGTGCTTAAGGCTGTGTTGTTGCTTATAGTCCTGGCTGCCAAGAAATGGCGGTTCAGAAGACATATCTATCGATTCGTTGCAGCGATCGGTAAGTGGTCTATGGCTGATGTTTTTGTAGTAGGTGTATTCTTGGCCTATCTGGCAACTGCTTCTGAAGAGAGTATTTCGGCAGAAATATTCGAGGGCTTCTACTATTTCACAGCCTATTGTATTATTTCCATCCTTGGTATTCAGATCATGGACCTTAGAGAAATCAAAAGGACTTTAAGCACTTATAATAACTAAGTTCCAACCGATTATCATTTTCCGTTTTCGCCCAATGCGCAGCCATTAAGTACCTAAAAAGGTATTAGTGATTGAATACGCTATATTCATTTAGTACTTTTTAAACGTATTTCTTCATTTCTGTAACCAACTATACTAATGGAAGCACTTTCAATGATACCCTGGTGGGGCTGGACACTGGCAGTTCTACTTTTTATTGCTATTCGTGATATCACACAAAAGCGAAGAACAATACGTCACAATTTCCCCATAGTTGGCAATCTGCGCTACATGCTGGAGAAAATAGGCCCTGAACTCCGACAATATATTGTGGCAAATAACAGAGAAGAATTGCCATTCAATAGAAGCCAGCGTTCCTGGATTTATGCCTCATCGAAAGGGCAAAACAATTATCAGGGTTTTGGTACAGATCAGGACCAATATGCACCCGGGCATATCTTCATTAAACCCAATATGATTCCTTTTGCCTTGTCCGAAGATCACATTAACCGAAAAGAAGTTGATTTAATACCTTGTGCCAAGGTAATGGGAGCTTATAACCAAAGAAGAAGACCTTATAGACCAAAGTCTATTGTCAATATCTCTGCCATGAGCTACGGGTCGCTTTCCGCTAAGGCGGTCGAATCATTGAACAGAGGAGCCCAGCAGGCAGGCTGCTATCATAATACAGGAGAAGGTTCCCTATCAAATCATCACAAACATGGGGCTGACGTAATGTTCCATTTCGGCACTGCTTACTTTGGTGTCAGGTCTGAAGACGGTGGGTTCTCAATGGAGAAAATGGTCTCCTTGGTAGAGAATTACCCCCAAATTAGAACCATTGAAATTAAGTTATCGCAGGGTGCCAAGCCCGGTAAAGGAGGCGTCCTCCCTGCCTCCAAAATCACCCCTGAAATTGCAGAAATTAGAGGAATTCCATTGAACAAGGATGTGATCTCCCCTGCCTACCACAAAGCATTTACTAATATCCCGGAGTTGTTAGAATTTATCGAACGCATTGCCGAAGCAACAGGACTTCCGGTAGGTATCAAGTCGGCCGTTGGGAAACTTGACATGTGGGAAGAGCTTACAGATTTAATGTTATCAACCGGCAAAGGTCCGGATTTCATTACCATTGATGGTGGCGAAGGTGGAACCGGAGCTGCACCTCCAGCTTTTGCCAACCATGTGTCCCTACCATTTGTATTCGGCTTTGCTCAGGTATATCAGATTTTCACACGAAAGAACTTATGCGACCGTGTGGTATTCATTGGTTCGGGAAAGCTTGGATTCCCTTCCAATACATTAATGGCTTTTGCCATGGGGGTTGATCTGATTCATGTGGCCAGAGAAGCGATGATGTCCATTGGTTGTATTCAGGCGCAAGTTTGTCACACCAACACTTGCCCAGCAGGAATCGCCACACAGAACAAGTGGCTTCAGGGCGGTGTCGATCCCGGTCTAAAATCTTTTCGGTTTTATAATTACCTCAAAACACTCAGAAAAGAAATCCTGGAGATTACCCATGCCAGTGGATATGAGCACCCTTGCCAAATGACGATGAAAGATGTGGATTTGAGTATGGGAGATAATAACTACACCAATGCCCTGCAAGAGGTCTATGAATACGAAAAAGTGCCAGTACCATTTACGAGCATGAAATCCCTAAGTGAAGACAAGCACCTTGGAGGACAACCAATAGAGGAGCAAAGGGCAATGGTCGTGCTCTGAGACTGATAGATTATTCTGTAAATTGGTCTTGCTCAAACCGATTTATATGAAGAAGTACGTCCCCATCATTGCGCTCCTACTGATTACCAACAGCTGCTTCTTGTTTTATGATAAGTATGATACACTATTGCTCAATGGGCTGGTATTCGATGGAGAATCCCTTTCAGAGCAACCACTTGACGTTGGTATTAAGGATGGTAAAATAATCGCCATTGGCGATTTAGAAGGTCAATCTGCTTATCGTACAGTAATGCTGAACGGTAACGAAATCATTAGCCCAGGCTTTATTGATGTTCATGCGCACATAGAACGGATCATGCGCATGCCTGATGCTACCAGCTTTATTAGACAGGGCGTAACAACAGTCTTAGCAGGACCTGATGGTAGAGGTCCTTCCCCTATGGGAGAATACCTCGATAGTCTTGAATCTTATGACTTGGGTATCAATACCGCATGGCTCGTTGGGCATAATACGATTAGAAGAAAAGTGATGGGCACAGAGAATCGTGCCCCTTCCAGCGATGAACTTCAAGCCATGAAGGACCTTGTTAAAGAGGCCATGGACAATGGTGCTTATGGCATCTCTACTGGCCTAAAATATGTACCCGGTTCGTTCTCTTCACTCGAAGAGGTTATTGAATTGTCCAAAGTGGCAGCCTTACAAGGAGGCATTTATACATCTCACCTGAGAGAAGAAGGGCTTGGATTGATTGAGGGTGTTAAGGAAGCACTGGTCATAGGAAGGGAAGCCAATATTCCAATTGTTCTCACGCATCATAAGGCCATAGGAAAGCCCATGTGGGGAGCCAGTACCAAGACCTTAGCCATGGTGGACTCCGCAAGAAAAGTCGGCATTGATGTTATGATGGATCAGTACCCCTATACGGCCAGCTCTACAGGCCTCTCCGTACTGATTCCAACTTGGGCGCTGGCCGGAGGACAGGAGGAATTCAAGAAGAGGGTCAACGATCCTGTTACTAGGAAACGCATTCATAAAGAGATCATGTTCAATATTGAGAATGATCGTGGTGGAGCCGACCTAAATGTGGTGCAGTTTGCCAATGTCAGTTGGAAACCTGACTTAAACGGAAAAACCCTGAAAGATTGGGCTATTGAAAAAGGGCTGGACCCTTCTTTCAGCATCGGTGCGGACCTGGTCATAGAAGGTCAACTTAATGGAGGTGCCCAATGTATCTTCCATGCAATCGGAGAAGAGGATGTCCAGCGCATTATGCAACACCCACTGGCTATGGTAGCGTCAGATGGAGGTTTGGTTGAACCAGGAAGAGGACACCCTCACCCTAGAAGTTATGGCACCTTCCCTAGAGTATTAGGTTATTATGTGAGAGAAAAGGGGATAATCAGCTTAGAACTTGCGTTAAGAAAGATGACCTCTCTACCAGCCGAAAGATTGGGCTTTGAGGATAGAGGTTGGATAAAGGAAGGCATGAATGCCGACATCACCATTTTCCACCCTGGATTAGTTGAAGAAAAAGGAACGTTTGAAGATCCACATCATTACCCTGAGGGTATTTCCATGGTATTTGTGAATGGTAAACTCACCTACAATGTAGGTTTAAGTGAGTCTCAATTTGCAGGTATAGTACTACGAAAAGGAGATGATTAATTAGCCTCCTATGAATTTATTCTGAGAAGTCACCCTTATTGTAATCGACTCTTGGTTGGCATCAATAATGACAAAGCTCATTAAAGCATTTCCTTCGAGGTCCATTATACTGACTTCTTTTCTTTCCTCATTGAAATTCCATCGCCCCTCTTGGAAGTAGTGCGCATCATTGCTTGCTAAGACCAGATAATCACAGGTGAAATCAGCACGAAATTCAAAAACTTGCCTAAATCTACTGGCCGGGAAAGATTGACTTTGACAACCACGGTAAACTCCATCTCCTTCTTCATATGAGTTCGTCCAGCAACCGATCAAAGGACTTTCCTCTAAAGATTCAATAGATAACTCGTCTTCATTTTCACAAGAAGATGATCCACCCGCAATGATCAGGATTAAGAAGATGTACTTTATAGTTTTCATGGATTCTGGCTGGTCTTTACTCCTTTGACTACACAAATGCTAAAATGGTTGTAACTTGAATAAGTCAATTTAGCCTGCAAAACCATGAAGAGATTTTTGATTCTTTTACTCACTGTCTTACCACTTGCGCTTACTGCCCAGTCGAAAGAGGCAATAGCGGATGAAAAACTACAGGCCTTTGTCGAAAGAACAAAGGTCCCGGGATTGAGTATTTCTATTTCGCAAAAGGGAGAATTGGTCTACTCAAAAGGTTTTGGCTTTGCCGATCGTGAAAAGAAGATTCCAGTTGATCCATCAAAATCTAAGTTCCGGATTGGGAGTGTATCAAAGACCCTTACTGCAGCTGGTCTTGCCAAGCTCTATGAGGATGGGAAGATTGACCTGGACGAACCCATTAAAAAATATGTACCGGCCTGGCCAGACAAGGGGGAAACTATAACATTGAGACTACTGGCGGGACACCTGGCTGGCATCAGGCACTATCGGGGTGCAGAATTCATGAGTCGGGTGAAATACGAAGATGTAGTTGATGGGCTGGTGATATTCATCAACGACCCACTCATTAATAAACCCGGAACCGAGTACTCCTATTCTTCTTATGGCTGGAATCTGATTTCTGCTGCCATGGAAAACGCTGCAGCTCCCCAAGCCAGCTTTCTCACCAGTAAAAGCTTCTTGTCGATTATGCAACAAGAGGTCTTTGATGCTATCGGCATGAAAAATACAGTGCCTGATCATGCAGACAGAGATATAGCCAACAGAACTCAATTCTACCAGAAGAGAAATGGTGAGGCTGTCATTGCACCCTATGTGGATAATAGCTATAAATGGGCTGGTGGTGGTTTTATTGGTACTACCGAAGACCTATGCAAATTTGGTCAGGCACATATGAAAGCTGGTTATTTGAAACAGTCCACTTTGGACGAGTGGATGACCTCTCAGACCACCACTGATGGTAAAGAAACCAATTATGGAATTGGTTGGAGAACCCTAAAACGACCAAGCGGCAATACATTCTATGGACATAGTGGTGGTTCTGTAGGGGGAGTCACGTTTTTCATGATACACCCTGAGACAGAAACCGTGCTCGCCATTGTCGGTAATATGGATCCGCTTCGCTATGGTAATTTGCACTTCGAGCTCATGGAGCTTTTCATAAAGTAAGCTAACCGACAAGTTCAAGCTCAGGCTGACCAATATGGCATCCTTATGTGACTTAAGTCACATAAGGATAAATGCTTATTCCTGAACTTCATCATATGAAAAGTAAAATCATCAAGTTTTTGATGGTATGCCTGATCTGTTCGGGCATCATTTTCGGTATTTCAATTTTGATAGAAACCTTAAAGTAAAAAAGCGATGAAAAAGAATATGGGATCCATTGATAGAATTGTGAGGCTGGTTATTGTAGCGGCATTGGTTGCATTATATGCCATTGGAACCGTGACAAGTCTGTGGGGTACTGTAGCGCTTGTCGCTGCAGGCGTTTTCACATTGACCAGCTTAACGGGCTTCTGCCCTATTTATGCCATTTTTGGTGTGAGAACATGTAAAGTAACGTCCTAGCAAATGGGCCATACCTCGGTGTGGCTTTTTTTTATAACAAATAACTAATACATTAGTTGTATATTTAATTAATTAGTTAACCAACCCACTATGAAAAAACTATCACTGCTGATGATTATTGCCTTAATCGTTTCGTGTGAAGACGCTGAAATGTTTGTCGAACCTGAGGGCAACGATTATGAAGTCGGTTCGACAATTCACGAAAAGCCTTCAGATGACCAGGTATTTTTAGTTGTAGAAAAAGACCCCTCCTTCCCTGGCGGCATGAAAGCCTACAATAAATACCTATTAACCAACCTTAAGTATCCACAGGAAGCAAGAGCAAAAGGTATTGAAGGAAATGTCTATATCAGTTTTATTGTAGATACAGATGGGTCTCTGAGCGATTTTGAATTACTTAAGAACCCAGGCGGTGGACTTGGTGCAGAAGCACTTAGAGTTTATATGGATGGACCTAATTGGGTACCGGGTATGCAAAGAAATCAAGCAGTCAAAACTCGCCTTACAGCCAGAGTGGCATTCAGGCTAGACGATGAAAACTTGAAATCCATTCACGTCCAAGAACCTAATAAGGAAGAGGAAGAAATATTAGTCTTCGAAACAGAAGGAAACAATTGAGTCCAAAGGTCGGTCAAAATATTCGGGCAAGTCTTTTGATAGGGCTTGCCATTTTTATAGCCAATTGTTCTGGAGTAAATACAGGCATGCCTGTTTGGCATAGCTCTCGACTAGAAGGCAATACCAGCCAAGAGTCCACTATTCACAATAAAAAGAAACTTGAAAAAGTATATGCAATTGTAAATAAAGAGCCCACTTATCCTGGTGGAACAAAGACCTGGTTTGAACATCTTCGCAAGAACATGCGCTATCCGGGTGCTCAAAAACTTAAGGGCAAAGTCGCATTAGCCTTCGATGTCACTAGAAATGGAGAAGTAGTGAATATTAGAGTTCTTAAGAGCTTCAATTCTGACTATAGCCAAGAGGCGGTGCGGTTACTTACAATTTCAGGCAAATGGCATCCGGCATTCTATCAAGGTGAGGTAGTTAATGCCAGTGCTCAAATTAGAATAAACTTCTAGCAAGACGCTGTCAAATAAAACTAGCCTTTCAGCCTGGCTTCTTCCATCTCCTTCAGCTTTCTCCTAAGAATCTTACCCACATTAGACTTTGGTAGCTCATCAACAAACTCAATATACTTCGGCTTCTTATACCCAGTCAACTCCTCTTCGCAAAAAGCCCTGAGTTCTTCCTCAGTCAAAGAAGCGTCACCTTTAACGACAAAAGCCTTTACACATTCTGACGACTTTTTATCAGGAATACCGATAACGGCTACCTCTAAAACCTTCTCATGATCGGCAATTACATTTTCTACTTCATTCGGAAACACATTGAAACCTGATACGTTGATCATATCTTTCTTACGATCGACAATCTTGAAGAACCCATCTGCATCCATTTGTCCGATATCTCCGGTGCGGAACCATCCTCCTTCAAAGAAGACATTTGAGTTATCCTTCTTCCAATAACCGCTCATTACTTGTGGACCTTTAATACATATCTCGCCTACCTCACCTTGCGGTAAGTGATTCCCCTCATCATCGCAAATAGATAATTCTGTCGAGGAAATAGGTAGACCAATAGTGCCCATTCGGTGGCTTCCATCCAAAGGATTACAACTGGCCACAGGTGATGTCTCTGAAAGGCCATATCCTTCGACCAATGGAGAGTTTGTTTGCTCCTCCCACTTCTTGGCCACAAAGTCTTGCACAGCCATACCTCCGCCTATAGCTCCCTTCAAATGACTCCAATCCACCTCACCAAAGTTTGGTTGATTCAGAAGACCGTTAAAAAGTGTATTGACTCCTGTGAACAGTGTAAAAGGATGCTTCCTCAATTCCTTAATAAAGCCTGGCATATCTCTTGGATTGGTAATCAAGACATTTTTAGCCCCAATATGCATCATAAAAGTACAGTTCACATTCAAAGCAAAAATGTGGTAGAGTGGAATAGCCGTAATCATTAACTCTGTTTGTCCTTCTTGCAGCAATGGAGTAAACCAATTATTAATGGCAAAAGTATGTGCCACCACATTGCTATGAGACAAAGTAGCGCCCTTCGAGACTCCCGTAGTTCCTCCGGTATATTGTAAAAATGCCGTATCTGTGGACAGAACTTCGGGCTTGGTGTACTTCATTCTGGCCCCTTTCTTCATTACCGCATTGAATTTCTTGGCAGTGGGTAAAGAATAAGCAGGCACCATCTTCTTCACATTCTTCACCACAAAATTCACCAACTTGCCTTTCAAACCACCCAGCAAATCACCCAACTCGGTGACGATCACATGTTCAATTTTGGTCTTGTGAAGTATCTCCTGAAGACTGTGTGCAAAGTTGGCAATGATAACGATAGCTTTCACTTCGGCATCGTTGAACTGATGCTCCATTTCGCGCGGTGTATATAGTGGATTTGTGTTCACAACTACACAACCTGCCTTTAAAGCGCCAATCAATACAATAGGATACTGCAGGCAATTAGGCATTTGAATAGCGATGCGATCTCCCTTCTGCACTTTGACTTCATTTTGAAGGTAGGCTGCAAAGAAGTCTGACTGAAGATTGATTTCCTGAAAAGTCAGGACCTTGCCCATGTTTTCAAAGGCCTCGCGGCTACCGAAGCTTTTGAAAGCTTGGTTGAATAGTTCAAGTAAGTTTTCCGGTCTGTCTTCTGAGATTTCTGCCGATATACCCGTTGGGTAATTGGCGATCCATGGGTGAGTACTCATTCAATAAAATTTGGCTAACACCAAATATAAGAGAAATGTAGTTTCATCAATTTAATATCTTAACTCACTTGCTTCTTCTTAAGGCTTGAGCTGCGCGTGCATTCATTTCAAAGTCAAAATCTGACACTTGACTATCAATCTTTCCCAGGATTGAGGTGATATCCGCATAGACATCTTCCAGGTGCTTGTAGTTACTTTGAACCTGGAGATTCGCTTCATCTAAACCTCTTTCCTGGCACCAAACATGGTAATCATCGGCATAATCATAACCTTCCAATTCTCTAAGTACTAAACAAAGGTTGAGCAGCGGATAGTTATTTCTAAAATCGTCATACTCATCATCAACGAAGAGGTAAAATTCTTTTCCTCCGAATTTAAAATCTATCCTTGGGTAATATTGCTGATCACCCAAAACTTGACTTCTATTGATCTTGATGTATACCTGATGGGTAATGTAGATATCATTCAGCGCAACTATTTCAGGATAGCTCGAGTCCATAATACAATCTATTTCATCTGCGATAGGAAAGCAAGCATAAGGATTACTCATCGCAACAAAGCATGCTGCACACCCTCTCGTGTCCCTAGAACTCGGGATCGAACCAAGGTACTCATCAGTAGAAAGCCTACAAAAAAAGGAAACCGAAATGGTTTCCTTTTAAGATGCTGTAGGAGAAGGATTATTCGTACACAAAAGCATGCCGCACATCCCCTCATGAATCTTCGCTGCGCTCGATTTCGAACCGAGGTTCTCATCCCGAGAGGTTTTACGAAAAAAGGAAACCGAAATGGTTTCCTTTTAAGATGCTGTAGGAGAGGGATTATTCGTACACACAAGCATGCCGCACATCCCCTCATGAATCTTCGCTGCGCTCGATTTCGAACCGAGGTTCTCATCCCAAGAGAGTTTACGAAAAAAGGAAACCGAAATGGTTTCCTTTTAAGATGCTGTAGGAGAAGGATTCGAACCTCCACGGAGTGATTAGGCCGATTGGCTTTATTTCAGAACCTCCACCCTCGAGAAAGGAGGGCACGGCTGCCTGTTTCGTCACCCTACAGTGTTTTTCAACATTGAGTGCCTGATTGCAAGACACTCACTATTGATACTAATCATACTAAAACGTTATGCTGTAGGAGAAGGACTCGAACCTTCACGGAGAGATTAGCCTTACTTAGGTAGTTTAATTTATCTCTTTTTCTCCACCCCCGGGAAAGGAGGGCACGGCTGCCTATTTCGTCATCCTACAGTGTGTCAATTCAACGTGTTTCTCATTTGAAACTGTTTCAAAGGTAATATATCTACTGGTTTTGATAAAATATCATTAATGAATTGGTTTAATTTTTACAGATTAATTAATTATTCATTAGTTTTAATAAATATATCATAATTTAGATAGCCAACCATGCCTGATAATTACGAAATCGATAATGTAGACCTAAAGATTCTTTCGCTATTGCAGCATAATGCAAAGAAACCGTATACTGAAATAGCCAAACAAGCCTACGTATCAAGTGGTACTGTACATGTCAGAATGAATAAGCTTGAGAAAATGGGTGTGGTTAAAGGAGCTTCACTCGATTTAAATTTAACTGCCCTTGGCTATACAGTAGGTTCATTCCTTGGCGTATTTCTCTCGAAGAGTTCCTTATATGATAAAGTAGCAGAACAGCTAGCCAAAATACCTGAGATCACATCCATTCATTATACCACTGGTAACTATAGTATGTTTGTGAAAATTTATGCCAAGAGCACAGATCACTTAAAGGACATATTGCATGATAAAATCCAAAAAGTGAGCGGCATTGAGCGCACCGAAACTTTTGTAATCCTGGAAGAGACACTGAGCAGAAGTATTGAGCTCAGAGACTCATAGAATCAGTCTTTTAATTAACATTTTCTATATCCCATTTATAAAAAAGAAAGTCTGAAACCTTTCGTTACAGTTTTAGGTTGTACCTTTGTATTTGAAATCATTCTAAATAAGATTTGATGAGCAATGACGACCAGATTTTAGAAGAATTCACCTCGAAAGAGTATGAATTTGGCTGGACTGTAGACTTAGAAGCAGACGAAGCTCCCAAAGGGCTCAATGAAGATATAGTTAGATTCATTTCTGCTAAGAAAGAAGAGCCAGAATGGTTGCTTGAATGGCGACTTGAAGCCTTTAGGACTTGGCAAAAAATGACAGAGCCAGATTGGCCTAATGTTGACTATCCAAAGGTTGACTATCAAGACCTGATCTACTATTCTGCCCCGAAACAAAAGGTGAAGCCTAAGTCGTTGGACGAGGTAGATCCCGAGTTACTAGCGACTTTCGAAAAGCTTGGTATTTCATTAACAGAGCAAAAAAGACTCACCGGTGTAGCAGTGGATGCAGTAATCGACTCCGTATCTGTTGCCACTACTTTTAAAGATACACTTGGTAAACTCGGCATTATTTTCTGCTCTTTTTCTGAGGCAGTAAAAGAACACCCAGAATTAGTGAGAAAACACATGGGTACTGTTGTACCTACTTCTGATAATTATTTTGCTGCATTGAATTCTGCAGTGTTTTCGGATGGGTCATTTGCTTACATCCCCAAGGGAGTAAGATGCCCAATGGAGCTCTCTACATATTTCAGAATCAATGCTGCCAATACAGGCCAATTTGAAAGAACGCTTATTGTAGCTGATGAAGGCTCTTATGTGAGTTATTTAGAAGGCTGTACAGCACCGCAACGCGATGAAAATCAATTGCATGCAGCAGTTGTTGAAATTAAAGCAGCTAAGGATGCTGAAGTGAAGTATTCTACTGTTCAAAACTGGTACCCCGGTGATAAGAACGGCAATGGAGGTATTTACAACTTCGTGACCAAACGTGGTATTTGTGAAGGTGATAACTCCAAAATTTCATGGACACAAGTTGAGACAGGTTCAGCTGTGACGTGGAAGTACCCTTCATGTATCCTCAAAGGAGATAATTCTCAAGGTGAGTTCTATTCTGTTGCGGTTACCAACAACTACCAACAGGCCGATACAGGAACCAAAATGATTCACATAGGGAAAAACACCAAATCGAGAATCGTCTCGAAAGGTATTTCAGCGGGTTACTCTCAAAACAGCTATCGTGGCCAGGTTCAGGTAATGAAACGCGCTGAGAATGCAAGAAACTTCTCACAATGTGACTCATTATTAATGGGCGACAAATGTGGGGCACATACCTTCCCTTATATCGATATTGAAAACTCATCTGCACAAGTGGAGCATGAGGCAACGACATCGAAAATCGGTGAAGATCAAATCTTCTACTGCCTGCAAAGAGGCATTGATGAAGAATCAGCAGTAGCCCTTATTGTAAATGGTTACGCCAAAGAAGTATTGAATCAATTACCAATGGAGTTTGCTGTTGAAGCGCAAAAACTACTCGCATTGACCCTGGAAGGTTCAGTGGGATAATCACACTCCTATTTCAAAAAGACAAAAAAATGTTATCTATAAAGAATTTAGAGGCCAGAATCGAAGAGAAAGAAATTCTCAGAGGTATTAACCTAGAAGTAAAACCTGGAGAGATTCATGCCATAATGGGACCCAATGGATCTGGAAAAAGTACACTTGCTTCTGTACTTGCTGGTCGTGAGGACTATGAGGTGACTTCAGGAGAAGTTGATTTCCTGGGCAACGACCTTTTAGACATGGATGCCGATGAAAGAGCACGAGAAGGTATCTTCCTGGCATTTCAATACCCTGTAGAAATCCCAGGAGTTAGCACTACTAACTTCATGAAAACCGCCATCAATCAAGTGAGAGAGCACCATGGTGAAAAACCTTTGGATGCTGTTTCTTTCTTGAAGTTGATGAAACAGAAGATGAAACTCGTTGAAATCGATCAGTCATTGCTAAGCAGATCGTTAAATGAAGGCTTCTCAGGAGGTGAAAAGAAGAGAAACGAGATTTTCCAGATGGCAATGCTTGAGCCGAAGTTAGCCATCCTTGATGAAACTGATTCTGGACTTGACATCGATGCACTCAAGATTGTGGCAAACGGTGTGAACGCCCTTAAGTCAAAGGATAATGCAACTATTGTTGTGACACATTACCAAAGGCTACTGGATTACATTGTGCCGGATTATGTACATGTATTGTACAAAGGACGCATCGTTAAGTCCGGTACCAAAGACTTAGCCCTTGAATTAGAGGCCAAAGGTTACGATTGGATAAAAGAAGAAGCTGACGCAACTGTTTAAGCAATGGATAAATTATCAGGCCAATCTATTTTAGATGCGCTGACTGGTAGGTTCGAAGCTTTTGAAAAAAGCTTAAACGGTCAAAGCAAGTCAGTCATTCATCAGGTCAGAAAAAGTGCTTTCGAGACATTAAAGGCCAACGGCTTTCCTGCTCCCAAGGATGAAGAGTACAAATTCACTAACCTTACGAGAGCTTTAGAAAAGAACATAGACTTTCAAACAAAAGCCTCCACCCCTTCGATCACTGTTGAGCAAATAGAAAGCGTCAAGGTGCCAAATCTTGATGCATACAACTTAGTATTTATCAATGGTGAATTCTCAGCAGAAAATTCTGACGACTTGTCTATTGAAGGTGTTGTAGTAAACACTTTCGAGCAGGCTTCAAAGGAGAATAGCGACCATGTGGCTGATTACTTTGGCAAGCAGGCAAATTTTGAAAAAGATCCGTTTATAGCCTTAAACACAGCTTTCAGCCATAGTGGAGTTGTGATTAACGTGAGAGACAATGTCGTTGTAGATAAGCCAATCGCATTGTATTTCGTAAGTGACAGTTCTAATGAACAGCCCATTTACAATACGCGTAACATTGTCGTTATAGGTAAGTCCGCACAAGTGACTGTTCTTGAGAAATTCGACACGCTTGGTAAAGAGAAATCATTCACTAATGCGGTAAACGAGATTTTTGTTGCCGAAAACGCTCATGCCAAGTACTACAAGATAGAGAATGACGCTGATGCTACTTATCATATTTCAAATGTGAATGTAGCTCAGGACAGAAACAGCAATTTTACAGCTAATACTATCGCCTTAAATGGTGCCATGGTACGTAACAACCTCGATATCAAACTGAATGACGAAGGTTGTGAAGCCCACATGAACGGACTTTATGTATTGGGAGGGAAAACGCATGTTGACAATCACACCACGGTAGATCACACGATGCCAAACGCCTATTCCAACGAGCTCTATAAAGGCATTATGGACGACAAGTCAAAAGGGGTTTTCAATGGTAAAATCTTTGTAAGAAAAGATGCACAGAAAACTAATGCCTTCCAGTCCAACAAGAACATCTTAATGACCAATGACGCTACTGTGAACACAAAACCACAGCTGGAAATATGGGCAGACGATGTGAAATGTTCACATGGATGCACCACTGGTCAGCTTGACCAAGATGCATTGTTCTATTTGCAAGCCAGAGGTATCAGAAAAGAAAGAGCAAGAGCCATTCTATTGCATGCTTTTGCAAGTGATGTAATCGAAAACCTTGAGATTAAGGCCATTCAAGATTACGTAGAGGAAATTATTACGGCAAGGCTAGAGAAGTAATCATGTCAAATACACTGACTGATCACCATATCGATGTAGAGCGCGTTAGAAAGGAATTCCAAGTACTTCATCAAGAAGTCAATGGGAAACCTCTAATTTATTTTGACAATGCTGCTACGAATCAAAAGCCTCAGCGAGTTATTGATGCGCTAATCCATCATTACCAAAATGATAATGCGAATATTCACCGAGGCATTCACACCCTTGCGGAAAGATCTACTGCGAAGTTTGAGGAAACGAGAAAAGCCGTTCAAGAATTCATTGGGGCCAATGAGGCTGAAGAAATAGTCTTCACTAAGGGCACTTCCGAAAGCATCAATCTTGTCGCCAGTTCTTGGGGACGCCAGTTCTTAAACGCTGGAGATGAGGTGTTGATTTCCGCCATGGAGCATCATTCCAATATTGTCCCTTGGCAAATGATCTGTGAAGAAAGAGGCGCTATTTTAAAGGTAATGCCTATTAATGAGGCAGGGGAAATAATTCTTGCTGAGGTTGAAAAACTATTAACAGAAAAGACCAAAATGGTTGCTTTCAACCATGCTTCCAATACGTTAGGCACTGTTAACCCCGTAAAAAGGATAACCAAAATGGCGCATGCTGTTGGGGCAAAAGTCCTAATAGATGGCGCACAATCAACGTCTCATCTAGAAGTGGACGTAAAAGATTTAAACGTTGACTTCTTTGCCTTTTCAGCACACAAAATGTACGGTCCAACAGGACTGGGAGTGCTTTACGGTAAAAGGAATGTTTTAGAAAAAATGCCCCCCTACCAAGGAGGAGGTGAGATGATCAAAGATGTTTCATTTAATGGAACAACTTACAATGACATACCTTATAAGTTCGAAGCAGGCACGCCAGACATAGGAAATGTCATCGCTTTTAAGAAGGCCATCGAATTTATTGATGAGCTGGGCAAAGGAAACATATCGACTTATGAGCAAGAGCTCCTCTCCTACGCTACACAGCAGCTATCAGCCATCGAAGGCCTGAGGATTATTGGGACTGCCCAAGAGAAGGTAAGCGTTGTTTCCTTTGAAGTAGAAGGAATCCATCATTTCGACCTGGGAATGTGGTTAGATGCAAAAGGGATTGCGGTAAGAACAGGCCATCACTGTACGCAACCATTAATGGATCACTATTGTATTGAAGGAACCGCAAGAGCATCATTCTCTGTTTATAACACCAAATCTGAGATAGACACATTTGTCTCAGCTTTGAAAGATATAATCACCAAATTCAAGTAATGAGTCAGACCATCGACCAAATACAAGATGAAATCATAGAGGAGTTTTCTATGCTCGATGGAGATATGGAAATGACAATTAGTTATATCATGGAGCTTGGTGAACAACTACCGGTCATGGATGAGTCTATTAAGACAGAAGACAACATTGTCAAAGGTTGTCAGTCCAAAGTTTGGATGAAAGCGGGCCTTGAAGATGGGAAAGTAGAGTTTGAGGCGGACAGCAATACTGCCATCACAAAAGGCTTGGTGAGTTTGCTCGTCAGAATTCTTTCAGGAAAATCGCCTCAGGAGATAATCGATGCGGATTTATACTTCATTGATAAAATCGGTTTGAATCGATTTATTGGAACACAAAGATCAAATGGCTTTGGTGCAATGATGAAGCAAATGAAAATTTATGGCTTAGCCTTTTCCACCAAAACACAAAGCGCGTAGTATGGCTGAAGGATTAAAAGAAAACTTGAGAGACGAAGTCGTAGCGGCAATAAAAACAGTCTATGACCCTGAAATACCCGTAGACATATATGAATTGGGCCTGATCTATGAGATCAATGTGTTTCCAGTAAATAATGTCTATGTACTAATGACATTAACTTCTCCTTCTTGCCCGGCAGCGGAGGTTATTCCGGAAGAAACAAAGCAAGCCATAAAGAAAATAGAAGGTGTCAACGATGTTGAGATAGAACTAACATTTGATCCACCTTTCACGCAAGACATGATGTCTGAAGAAGCCAAGCTAGAACTTGGTTTTATGTAAACAAGAATATAAAAAAGTAGAGATATGTACCCAGAACATTTATTAGTCCCATTTAGACAAGAATTGACTGAAGCAGGCTTTTCAGAGCTAAAAACAGCTGAAGCTGTTGAAGAGCATTTATCAGATCACAAAGGAACATCTTTGGTAGTGATCAACTCAGTATGCGGATGTGCAGCTGGAACGGCTAGACCAGGAGTTAAAATGGCCTTAAAACTTGCCGACAAACAGCCTGATAACCTGACTACGGTTTTCGCGGGTGGCGACCTTGAGGCTACAGCAAAAGTGAGAGAGTTTCATTTACCATTCCCTCCTTCCTCTCCTTCCGTTGCGCTCTTCAAAGATGGTGAGTTAGTTCACTTTGTGGAACGCCACCATATTGAAGGTAGATCTGCAGAAGTAATTGGAAATCATTTAGCTGACGTATTCGAAGAGCACTGCTAGTCGAAAAAGATAAGCACAAAAAAAGCCACCCAAATGGGTGGCTTTTTTTGTGCTTGGAAAAATTTCTCAAAAATTCTTTGATGTTTGTACATATACTATCCTGTCGTTCACATTCAATTCGTAACTACTTACAGACAAAAAGTGTGTTTAACGAGTTTGGGAGCCTATTTTACATTTGGTTGGTTCGCAAATGCATCTTATAATTGTTGTACCCTAAACATCTGAGATTACTTTGTACACTCAGTAAAATTCGAAAGAGGGTTGCCATTAATTTGGTGACCCTCTTTT
>Ga0207422_1003089_pt1 | contig 18088 bp, 17 predicted proteins | sample MarCyaLeptolynsp_FD_187757 | JGI IMG/M metagenome (GOLD analysis project Ga0207422, IMG submission 187757) | Marine cyanobacterial communities from Panama - species 1 Leptolyngbya sp. (SPAdes) | ecosystem: Environmental > Aquatic > Marine > Unclassified | place: Panama: Panama City | collected...
TCCGGTAAAACCGTCATTCGAGAACGATACAGGTCGGAATGGCACAACTCCTAAGCCGATGGATGCCGAAACGGGGCGAATGGGCGCAAAAGCTGAGGCTCTGGTCGGGTCTGGTGCTGTTTGCGTATGCGCTGACGCATTTTCTCAATCATGCACTCGGTATTCATTCCGTTGAGCTCATGAACGAGGTGCAGGTCTACCGCCGGGCCTTCTGGCGGTCTTTGCCGGGGTCGTGGCTTCTTTTTGGTGCGCTCGGGCTGCATGTTCTGTTTGCGCTCTGGAAGACAATCAACCGCAAGACGCTGCGCATGCACTGGTGGGAAGGGCTGCAACTGGCGCTCGGCCTGATCATTCCCTACCAATTGCTGAAACACATTATCGGCACGCGCGGGCTGAACAGCGCTTTTGGAATCGATGACGACTATGTCTGGGAACTGACACTTCTGTGGCCGGGGCTGGCATGGGAGCAGTCGATCCTGCTGGTCGTGGTCTGGCTGCACGCGATGATCGGGTTCCATTTCTGGCTTTCCGGCAGGGCCTGGTATCAGGCCGCCTTTCCTTGGCTCAGCCTTCTGGCATTGGCGATTCCAATGGCTTCGCTCTGGGGCTGGATCGAGGGCGCGCGTCGTCTGGCGCTCACAAATCCGGTTGTCGGCAAGCTGACCGGGGAACAGCTGGATTGGGGTGTCGCTGCCATCGCCAATGCAACGAACGGGTTTTTTGTCGTCCTTTTGGGTGTGGCGGCAATCCTCTTCGTCCGGCTCGTCTATGGCCGTGTGCGCCGGAACATAGCTGTCGAATATCCCGGCAATCAGATTGCCCGCTCGGCGCCGGGCCCGACCGTGCTTGAAATCAGCCGCATGAACGGCATCCCGCATACATCCGTGTGCGGTGGCCGCGCGCGGTGTTCGACCTGCCGTGTGCGGGTCTTGAACGGAGCGGAGACACTTGAGGAACCGAGCGACCACGAACGCGCGGTGCTTCGGCGGGTCGGTGCCGGTGACGATGTGCGCCTTGCCTGTCAGATCCGCCCAAAGAAAGATCTTGCGGTAAGACCGCTGCTGCCGGTGCGCGATGCGGCACTGAAACCGGGCAGCGTCACCGATGCCTACCATTGGGGGGTCGAACAGCCGATCGTGATAATGTTCGTGGACATTCGCAATTTCACCGGAATTTCCGAAAAGCGCCTGTCCTATGATGTCGTGTTCATGCTGAACCGTTATCTCGACCGAATGAGCAGGGCGATCGAGGACGCCGGCGGGTATGTCGACAAATATATCGGTGATGGCATCATGGCCATGTTCGGTGTGTCGATCGATGTGCGCAAGGCAAGCCGGCAGGCGCTCGAAGCCACCATTGCCATGGAACGGGCTCTGCGGGTTCTGAATGTGGAACTGAAGGATCACCTGGAGGCACCGCTCAGGATCGGTATCGGAATTCATGCCGGCCCCGCAATCCTCGGTCGGATCGGCGCGGCGGGCGGCGGCGGCAAGAACGTCAACCTGACGGCGCTGGGCGATACGGTAAACACCGCCAGCAGACTGGAAACGATGACCAAGGAACTCGGCTCGATGCTTGTCGTTTCCGCAGACGCCTGGAAAGCGGCGGGACTAGAGGACGATGAAACGCTGATGCGGCACATCAGGGTTCGGGGACGGGAGACCGACCTGAAAGTGTTCAGCCTTGCGGACCCGGCGGTCTTAAAGCAGAAATTCGCGGCATTGGATGCCGCAGATATCAAACAGTCCGCCTGAGCCGGCTTTTTGTTGCCGGCGCCAGGATAGATGCAGTGAACAAACCCAGGGAGATCCACACGTGGCCAGCACCTACACACCTCGCGAAATGCTCGACAAACTGGTGTCGTTTCCGACGGTTTCGCGCAATTCCAATCTGGATATCATCCACTTTGTCCGGGACTATCTGGACGAGCACGGGATCGAAAGCACGCTGGTGCCGTTCGAAGGCGGGCGCAAGGCCAACCTCTATGCCACCGTCGGACCGAATGTAGAAGGTGGCGTCGTCCTGTCCGGTCACACCGATGTGGTCCCCGTGGATGGTCAGCACTGGTCCAGCGATCCGTTCAAACTGGAAGAACGCGACGGCAAGCTCTACGGCCGCGGGACCTGCGATATGAAGGGGTTCAGCGCTATCAACCTTGCCCTGGTTCCGGAAATGCTGCAGGCCGACCTGAAATTCCCGATCCACTTCGCCCTGTCATGCGACGAGGAGATCGGATGCCTTGGCGCTCCGGTCATGATCGAGGACATGGTCAAGACCGTGCCGATGCCCCGCGCCGTCATCGTCGGCGAACCGACGCTTTACAAGGTCGTGACCGAGCAAAAAGGCATTATGGGATTTGAAACCAATGTCAGGGGCCATTCGCTGCATTCCAGCCTCTGTCATCAGGGCGTGTCGGCGGTTACGATTGCCGCTCGCCTGATCAGCAAGCTCGACGACATGATGCAGGAAAATGCTGCCCGCGCTCCTGCCGATTCGGTTTTCGATCCGGCCTACACGACGCTGCATTGCGGCGTCGTGAACGGTGGAACGGCGGCAAATATCGTCGCCCAGGACGCCCGCTTTACCTGCGATATCCGAGCCGTGACCGGTGACGACCCACGCGACTATTTCAAGGCGTTCCAGGCCTATGTCCGCGAATCGATCGAACCGGCCATGAAGGCCCGGGTGCCGGAGACAGGCGTAACGCTCGATAACATCACCTATGTGCCGGGACTTGGCGGCAATCCCGGCGGCGAGGCCGAAGGATTGGCCCGCATGCTGACCGGCGACAATCAGATCAACGGCGTGGCGTATGCAACCGAAGCCGGCCAGTTCGAAGAGGGTGGTTATTCGGTGGTGGTGTGCGGCCCGGGATCGATTGACCAGGCGCATCAGGCCGATGAATTCCTGTCAGTGGAACAATTGGAGACCGGGACAACGTTCGTGCGCAATCTGATCAGTCATCTGAACTGAGTGCGACTGTGTTCAGCGGTCGGATGAATGGCTCTATCCCCAGAAAGTTGAACGGGTTCACCCCGTGACCTTTGTCAAAAAGCCGTATAGTACTAGAGTGCGCGATGCGTGTCCGACGGGAACGGGTTCGCAGGGTGTTGCGAGGTGGGCCTGTCGGGCCGGGGTTACAGTATTCCTGTGAGCGCTCCTCTGCCTCGCGAGCATGTGATTCCGGTCCGGGGCGGAAAATTTGTACGGTCTGAGGGAAATCAGGAGGTGGACGTGGAGGCGGCCTTCGTGCCAAGTTCGGGAATGGCCCGGATCCGGTCCGGGGCAGTGAAACCAAGTCGTCCGAATATGGGGCAACCATCTTATCAATCATAACACACCGGTGGTGTGCCCATCAGGCAGGCGAGTGGCTTCGGTCGCCGGCTGCATTCGAAGGCAATTCCGGTTTATGCAAAGCTCAACAAGAAGAGGGAGAATAAAACACATGAAGTTTAGATCGGCGGCGATAGCCGCGTTGGCCGCTACCGCGATGAGCGTGGCACCGGCTTCGGCGGAGACGCTGAAATTTGCATTTCAGGGAGACCTGAAACTCCTCGATCCCTATAGCCTGAATGAAACATTCACGCTCGGCACCTTGACCAATGTCTACGAGGGATTGACGCGGCGCGGTCCGGATTTGGAAAACCAGCCGGCGCTGGCCGAACGCTGGGAAATCGTTGAGCCGACTCGCTGGCGGTTCCATCTGCGCAAGGGCGTGAAATTCCACAATGGCAATGATTTCACCGCCGATGATGTCGTGTTTTCCGCCGACCGGGTTCGCTCGGAATCATCCGACCTGAAAACCCGCATCGCGCCGGAAGTCAAAGTGGTCAAGGTCGATGATCATACGGTCGACTTCGTGCTGCCCGGGCCGAACCCGATTCTCCTGTCGGAATGGTCGACATGGTCGATCATGGACAAGGAATGGACCGAGGCCAATGACGCGGTAAAGGTCACCTCGGCTTCGGATGAAAATCCGAACTATGCCGGTCTGAATGCGAATGGAACCGGCCCTTTCAAGATCGTCAGCCATGAATCCGGCATCAAAACGGTCTTCGAAAAGAATGATGATTGGTGGGACACGCCGGTCCACAATCTGACGCGTGTCGAGTTCACGCCGATCGGTTCCGACGCGACGCGGGTCGCCGCGCTCCTGTCCGGCGAATTGGACATGGTTTATCCGATCCCCGTTCAGGACATCAAACGGGTCAACGACAATGCCACGACCACGGCTCTGACCGGCCCGGAACTGCGGACGATCTTCCTTGGCATGGACCAGATGCGCGATGAGCTTCTGTATTCCAACGTCAAGGGCAAGAACCCGTTCAAGGACATCAAGGTTCGCAAGGCCTTCTATCAGGCCATCGATATGGAAGCGATCAAGAAGAAGGTGATGCGCGGACTGTCGACACCGTCGGCAATCATGATCTCGCCGTTCCTGTTCTCGCGCAGCGAAGAGTTCAGCCGCTATTCCTATGACCAGGCTGCGGCGAAGCAATTGATGGTCGAGGCCGGCTATCCCGATGGCTTCGAGGTCGGCATGGATTGCCCGAACAACCGCTACGTGAATGACGAGTCCATCTGTCAGACCGTTGCCGCGATGCTGGCCCGGATCGGGGTCAAGGTGAACCTGAACGCACAACCGAAGGCGCAATATTTCGCCAAGGTGCTCCAGTCCGGCGGTTTCGATACGTCGTTCTACCTGCTTGGCTGGACGCCGGGATCGTTCGATTCCTGGAACGTTCTGTCGAACCTGATCAATTGCCGCAACGAAGCCGGCGATGGCAGCCCGTTCAACCTCGGCGGTTATTGCAACAAGCGCGTTGACGAGCTGACCAAAATGGTGCTCAGCGAAAACGATGCGGAAAAACGCGACGGCATGATCGCGGAAGCCTACAAGCTGCTGCACGACGATGTCGGGTACATTCCGCTGCACCAGCAGGGTCTTGCCTGGGGCGTTTCGACCAAGGTTGACCTGAAACAGCGCGCCGACAACCAGTTCATGTTCTTCCATGTGAACAAAAAGTAGGCAACGTTCGCTGAAAAATTCGAGGCCCGGAGTATTCCGGGCCTCGTTTCATATACCCAAACCGGACACGTATCCGTGTCAGCAGGCCATACCCTATGACCGCTTTTGTCATTCGCCGCCTCTTTCAATCCTTCGTCGTCATGTTCGTCGTGGCCTTGCTGGCCTTTTTGATGTTTCGCTATGTCGGCGATCCGGTCAATCAGATGGTCGGGATCGAAACCAGCCCGGAACAGCGTGAAGCCATGCGCGAGCGTCTCGGATTGAACGATCATGTTCTGGTTCAGTTCTTCCGCTTCATCACCGCTGCAATGCAGGGCGACTTCGGCATCTCCTATCAGTTCAAACGCCCGGTGGCGGAACTGATCGGTGAACGCATGCCGGCGACCTTGGAATTATCTCTGACTTCCGTGATCTTTGCGCTCATTGTCGGTCTGGCGATGGGGGTCTATACCGGGCTGAACAAGGATTCCTGGCTGTCAAAAACCTTTCTGGCAATTTCGCTGGTCGGGGTTTCCTTGCCGCCGTTTCTGATCGGTATTCTGCTGATCTTCATCTTTGCCGTAACCTTCCAGATTCTGCCGAGCTTCGGACGCGGAGAGGTCGTTCAGATCGGCTTCTGGCGCACCGGTTTCCTGACCGAAACCGGCTTGAAGGCTCTGATCCTGCCGACGATCACGCTCGGCCTGTTCCAGATGACCCTGATCATGCGTCTCGTCCGGTCGGAAATGATGGAAGTGATGCGAACCGATTTCATCAAATTCGCCCGGGCGCGCGGACTGCGCAAGCGTGCCGTCAATTTCGGGCATGCGCTTAAGAACACAATGATTCCCGTGATAACGATCACCGGTCTGCAATTGGGCTCGGTCGTCGCATTCGCGGTGATCACGGAAACGGTGTTTCAGTGGCCGGGCATGGGACTGTTGTTCCTGCAGTCGGTTCAGGAAGTGGACATCCCGATCATGGCCGCGTACCTGCTCATGATCGCGTTTCTGTTCGTGATCATCAATCTGATCGTCGATCTGCTCTATGTGGCCGTTGATCCGCGTATTCGCATCACCGGAGGTGCACAATGACCGTGCAGGAAGCCCCCGGCCAATCCCCCGCTCCGGCCCCGGTCACTCCGGCCGCAGGCGGCAATCGCAGCCTGATGACGCGTATTCTGGACAGCGATCTCTATTATTCGTTCCGCCAGTCCAAGGTTACGATCGGGGCGGCGGTGATTACGGCGATCTTTTTTTTGGGGGCCTTTCTTGCGCCCTGGATTGCGCCGCAAAACCCCTTCGACCTTGCATCGTTGAGTATTCTGGACTCCTATCTGCCGCCCTCGTGGGCCCAGGACGGCGATACCCGATATCTGCTCGGGACGGATGACCAGGGGCGCGATCTCTTGTCTGCGATCCTCTACGGGTCGCGAATCTCGTTGTCGATCGGCTTTGCCAGCGTTGCCTTCGCAGCGGTGCTGGGGATCGGTCTCGGTCTGCTCGCCGGTTATGTCGGCGGTACGACCGATACGATCATAATGCGGGTCGCCGACGTGCAACTGACCTTTCCCTCCATTTTGATCGCATTGCTGATTGATGGCACCGTTCACGGAATCTGGGGCAACCTGAACAGGGAAAACTCGGCATTCTGGATTCTGACATTCGCCATCGGCCTCTCGTTCTGGGTTCAATATGCCCGGACCGTAAGGTCTTCCACCTTGGTGGAACGCAACAAGGAATATGTGCAGGCAGCGCGCCTGATCGGTATTCCCCCGATCCTGATCATGATCCGGCACGTCCTGCCGAATGTCATGGGACCGGTGCTTGTCATCGCCACCATCAACCTGGCGCTGGCGATCATCACCGAAGCCACGTTGTCTTTCCTCGGCGTCGGTATTCCGTCAACCCAGCCCTCCCTAGGTACCCTCATTCGCATCGGGCAGGATTTCCTGTTTTCCGGTGAATGGTGGATAACGATTTTCCCAGGGATCGCGCTTGCCGTGCTCGTCCTCGCAGTCAATCTGCTTGGCGATTGGCTGCGTGATGCCCTCAATCCGAAATTGCGATGACAGAACCAGTTCTTTCCGTACGCGATCTGCATGTGGAATTCCCGACCCGGCGGGGAATCCTGCGCGCCATCGACGGGATCTCCTTTGATGTTGCCCCGGGCGAAGTTCTTGGCGTCGTCGGGGAATCCGGCGCCGGCAAGTCGATTACCGGCAGCGCCATTATCGGGTTGCTCGACCCGCCCGGCCGGATTTCCGGTGGTTCCATCCATTTGCGCGGCGAGCGGGTTGACAATCTCGATCCGGACCGGATGCGCGTCGTCCGCGGCAAGCGCATCGGCATGATATTCCAGGATCCGCTGACCAGCCTCAATCCGCTCTACACGATCGGGCGACAATTGACCGAAACGATCCTGACCCACCTGCCGGTTTCGGCGGACGAGGCTCAAAAGCGTGCCATTGGATTGCTGGAGGAGGTCGGCATTCCGGCCGCGGCCTCACGGATCGATGCCTATCCGCACCAGTTTTCCGGCGGTATGCGACAGCGGGTGGTGATCGCGCTGGCGCTGGCGGCGGAGCCGGAACTGGTGATCGCGGACGAACCGACCACCGCGCTCGACGTCTCCGTGCAGGCACAAATCATCGCGGTCCTGAAGCGCCTGTGCAACGAGCGCGGCGTTGCGGTCATGCTGATCACGCACGATATGGGCGTGATCGCCGAAACCGCCGACCGGGTTGCGGTCATGTATTCAGGACGCCTGGCCGAGGTCGGGCCGGTCAAGGACGTGGTCAAGAAGCCGCACCACCCGTATACGACCGGGCTGATGGGATCGATTCCCGCAATCGAGGGAAATGCCGATCGCCTGGTACAGATCCCCGGCGCCATGCCGCGGCTCGATGCAATTCCAAATGGCTGCGCCTTCCATCTTCGCTGCGGGAAAGCGTTCGCGAGATGTTATCTCGAGCGCCCGTCGCTTGCCGATGTCGGTAATTCCCAGGTGGCGTGCTGGTTGTACGACGAAGAAACCGGTGCTCCGGCCGCAACGCCGCAACCGGCCGGTGAACATTCTGGAGAGGTGCAATGAGCGAAGCGTCCCTCGTTGAAGTCGCGGATCTGTCGCGCACCTTCGATGTCTCCAGACCCTGGCTCAACCGGGTGATTGAACGCACTGACAAGGAATTCCTGAAGGCGGTGCAGAACGTATCGTTTTCGATCAAGAAGGGCGAAACCTTTGCTCTTGTCGGGGAATCCGGTTCGGGCAAATCCACCGTGGCCAAGATGGTGGTTGGCCTGCTGCCTGTCAGTGGCGGCAACATCATCATCGACGGAGTGGATCTCGGCGATGCCAGCCAAAGTGCCCAATTCCGGGATCTGCGCCGGCGCATCCAGATGATATTTCAGGATCCGTTCGCCAGCCTCAATCCGCGCTGGCGGGTCGACCGGATTATCGCGGAACCGATCCGGGCGTTTGAAACCGGACTGTCCCAGGGCGATGTTGACAAACGCGTTGCCGATCTCTTGTCGCTGGTTGGTCTCGATCCCCGTGACGGACGGAAATTCCCGCATGAGTTTTCCGGCGGACAGAGGCAGCGGATCTGCATTGCCCGCGCGCTCGCCTCTCGTCCGGAATTCATCGTCTGCGACGAGCCGACGTCGGCGCTCGACGTTTCGGTACAGGCGCAGATTCTCAATCTGATGCGCGACCTGCAGGATGAGTTCGGACTGACCTATCTGTTCATCAGCCACGATCTGGCGGTGGTGCGCCACATGGCAACGCGGATCGGGGTCATGTATCTCGGCAGCCTGGTCGAAGTGGCGACGCCGGCGGATCTGTTTGCAACGCCCAAACATCCCTATACGCGCATGCTTCTGGACGCTGTCCCCGACCTTGAGATGACCGGCCGCGAGCGGGCGCAGGTTCAGGGCGAGATCCCGAATCCGATTCATCCGCCGTCGGGGTGTACCTTCCATCCCCGCTGCCCCTACGCCAACGATCGCTGCCGGTCCGAGAAGCCGGCGCTTCATGATGCCGGAGGGGTTCTGACGGCTTGCCATGCCGCTGAGGAGGGACGGATCTGAGGCAGATTGACAGCGTGAACGTGATTGCCGGCGATATCGCGAACCGGATTGAGTGTCCCGGCCGTTTTTTCGACCGGACCGGCATGCATCTTGAGCCTTACAATGCGCCAACCGCCCTTGATTGACCGCCGCACGCTGCTTGCAGGCATCGCGTCCGTTGCGGGTGGCGGACTTGCGACACGTCCGGGTGTGGCTGCCGATGCGGAGGGTGCGCAGTTCGCGCCGCCGCGTCCGTTTTCTTTTGAAACCCTTATCGACAAGGCTCGGGCCCTGGCCTCGACGGAATACCGGGCGCCGCGGATCGTCGAAAACGAGGTTCTGGATCGGATCGACTATTCCAATCACGGCCAAATCTGGTTTCTGGAGCGTTACGGCGTCTGGCGCGAGGCTGGAGAACCGGGACCGGTACACTTCTTCCATCCCGGCAAGTTCTTCAAGGATCCCGTGCGTATCCATATTGTCGAAGGCAATGCGGCGCGCGAGGTTTTGCCGGTGCCGGATGCCTTCGGATACCCGGAGGGGCATCCGGCCTACGATTTGACCCGGGCTCCGGCCTATGCCGGGTTTCGAATGCTCAACAAGGGTGCGTACACGGATTGGCTTTCCTTTCTGGGAAAATCCTACTTCCGCTCATCGGGGCCCTTCGATCAGTACGGTCTGTCGGCCCGCGGCGTCGCCGTGGATCCGGGCCTGGCCAGCCCGGAGGAGTTTCCGCGATTTTCCCAATTCTGGCTGGAAGACCGAGATCCGGATTTTCTCGTCTGTGCGTTGCTTGACGGACCGAGCCTGACCGGAGCCTACCGGTTCCGTTGCCGCAGACCGGGCGATACGATCATGGATGTCGATGTCCGGTTGTTTGCGCGCAGGGATATCAGGCGGCTGGGCATCGCGCCTTTGACCAGCATGTACTGGTACGGGGAAAACAGCCGCGCAAAATCCGTCGACTGGCGCCCGGAAATCCATGATTCCGACGGATTGCTGATGCACAACGGCAACGGGGAGCAATTATGGCGGCCGTTGAACAATCCGCCGCGCCTGATGACCAATTCGTTCGTCGACAAAGCGCCGCGCGGTTTTGGCCTGATGCAGCGCGACCGCTCCTTTGACTCGTATGCGGATTCGGTGCTGGACTATCACAAACGCCCGTCCGCCTGGATCGAACCGCTGGACGATTGGGGCAAGGGCGCGGTTCAGCTTCTGGAAATTCCGACGGACGATGAAATCCATGACAATATCGTTGCCTATTGGGTGTCGGATGACCCAATGCGCCAGGGCACCGAAAGGGGGTGGCGCTATCGCCTGTCATGGACTGCCAGGGTGAATGCCGGCCCGGAGCGCAAGCGCGCGCGGGTGCTTGCCACACAATCCGGAACCGGTGGTATCCCGGAACAGGCGCGCCCGGCAGCGACCCGCCGCTTTGTCGTCGATTTCGAACAGGTGGAGAGTTCCGGCATTCCGCAGGATAGCCTTCCCGAAGCAAATGTTTCAGTGTCCCGGGGACGGCTCTTGCGACATTTCGTGCGCCCGGTCAGCGAGGTCCGCACATGGCGCCTGATATTCGACCTGGAAGCCGACGGCGATGCGGCTCTCGATCTGCGCGCCGACCTGACCTGGGAGCGCCGGTCGATATCGGAGACCTGGATCTACCAGACCTTCCCCGGGACCTGGCCGAATGCGCGCCCGGACCGGGGAGCGGAGAATTGAGAGATCACACGGGAAATTCGAAATGACGCCTGAATCCGGTCCCGGACAGATCAGCGAGCGACTCGGACCGGGAACGTTTCTGCTCGCTTTCCTGATTGTTTGCACAACAGTGGTGGTGCTCCTGCTGCTTGGCCGAAACCTGATATGCACCTGCGGAACCGTCAAACTCTGGCATGGCGAGGTTTTCAGTTCGGAGAATTCGCAACATATCGCGGATTGGTATTCTCCGTCGCATTTTGTCCACGGCACCCTGTTTTACGGTCTGTTGGCATGGCTGACCGGCCGATTTTCCGTCGGTGTTCGCTTCAACCTCGCGGTCCTGGCCGAAGCCGGCTGGGAGATCCTGGAAAACACGGATTTCATCATCAAACGCTATCGCGAACTGACGGTCTCATTCGACTATTTCGGCGACAGTATCATCAATTCGGTCAGCGATATCGGCTTCATGAGCGCCGGATTTCTGCTGGCCTGGCGGGTTCCCGTATGGGTTTCGATCCTGGTTGCAATCGGGCTGGAACTGCTCGCCGCTTTTGTCATACGAGACAATCTGACCCTCAACATAATCATGCTGCTTTTTCCAATCGACGCGATCAAGGCCTGGCAGATGGGGTAGATTGCGCGATCGGGACGGCTTCAAAAACAGTCCTGACCTTGCGAGCCGACCCGTTCGCCCACATCTCTGGTGTGTCTGCAACAAGGACCAGACGTCATGATTGCACGCGTTTTTGTTGTCATCGCAGGATTGTTCGGGGGCGTGTCGGCTTCCCAGGCGCCTGAATTTGTTCAACAATATTCCCAGCGTCTCGGCGGGGCCGTTGACGAACTTACCGATTTCGTCGAAACGTTCGACAGGGACGCCTCGGAGCATAACCTTACCCGGCAGCAGGCCCTGCAACGGTATGGACAGTCCCAGGATGCCTTTCTTGATACACGCGGCAAGCGGGTGGTCGAGACCGTGCAACGCTATGAACGGCTGACGGAGCACAAACAGGATCTGGAGGCCGCCGGACCATTCGCAAGGCTTTATGTGTTTGCGCGAAATTTCGATCCGGAGTTTGTCGAATCGACCTACCAGTCCTACGAACCGGCCGTGCCCGTGACGTCCGAAGGCGCTCTTCATGCCGGCGCGGGATTGCTGGCCGGAATGCTTGCTGCGCGACTGTTAAGCGGTTTTTTCCGAATGTTCCGCCGCCGCTCGCGTTCCAGGGCCGCCTGAGAGCCGTGTGGGGCTTTTCATTGCGCGTTGATTTGACCGGAAACGATCCGCTCTGCCATCTGGTCGGCGATGATAACCGGCGGGCTTCCAGTTTTGCCGGACTGGTCGAATATCTTGCCAAGTGTCCGGGATATTGCCTGGATTCGTTCAAGCACGGGATCCGCTCCGAAGTCCGGTGTCCCCAGCGCAATGCTTATGACACCGCCGGCGTTGAGAACGTAGTCCGGAGCATAAAGGATCTCCCGGTCCTGCAGGCGCTGGCCGTCTTCCGGTCGAGCCAATTGATTGTTGGCGGCGCCGGCAACCGCGCCCGCCCGGATCTGCGGAATTGTGGTCTCGTTCAATCCGGCGCCGAGCGCACACGGGACAAAAACGTCGCTGGCGACCGCATGGATCCGGTCGGTAGATACGGCCGTTGCGCCAAATTCCGACACGGCTCTGCTGACGGCGTCCGCATTGATGTCGGCCACGATCAATCGTCCACCGGCTTCATGCAGATGGCGGGCAACGCCATACCCGACCGAACCCAATCCCTGGACGGCGAACGTCATGTTGGTTATGTCGCTGCGGCCGAAACGGGCCTCGACTGTGGCCAGTATCCCGATGTAAACGCCAAGCGCGGTATAGGGGGACGGATCTCCAAGACCCTTTGCCCGGGTGCCGCGCGCGAAGCGGGTCATCGTCGAAACCGTCTCCATGTCGCCTGCGGATATGCCGACATCCTCCGCGGTGATATAGCGCCCGGCCAAGCCTTCGACACACCGGCCGAAGGCTTCCAGCAGGGCTTCGCTCTTGCCGGTCTCGGGATCGCCAAGGATCACGGCCTTGCCGCCGCCGAAGGGAATGCCGGCCACGGCGTTTTTATAGGTCATGCCCCTGGAAAGGCGCAGGACATCTGTCAGTGCCTGATGGCTTGCCTGATAATCCCACATTCGTGTTCCGCCCATGGCCGGGCCAAGCTGCGTGCTGTGCAGGGCGATGATCGCTTTCAGTCCGGATGGTTTGTCGTGGCAAAAGACGATCTGCTCGTGGTCACTGAAGGATTCGTCTTCAAAAACGGTGCTGTGAGCAAAGGCAGTAACGGGGGCGTTCATTTCGGCGGATCCGTTGAATGATTTCTTCTTCTAGAAATATATTGTGATTGAAGAGGAAAAATTGGTTTGATATTTGAAAATTGAATTCTCTTTCGGTGATAAAATTCAGCTCTCATGCCGAAAGGGGAAATTTGTTCCTCGGGAACATTAACCGTTTCCAGCCGACGTGCGCGGCAGAATCAGCAGGCCAATTCGCCGCGCTTACATTCTGTTGTTCGCATCGCCATATATCGGCCCGAAGGTTTCTGCTATACAACAGTGACTGATTTGGATGACCGGGAGCTTACAGATGAGTTCAGGTGTTATGCGCCAACTCGTGAAGGGACTATCGGTGGCCGTCGTTGCAACTGCGATGATTGTTCCAACGGCGGCCAGCGTTTTTGCTCATCCGCATGTCTGGGTAACCGCAAGAACCGAGTTGGTCTTCAACGGTCCGGTCATGGAAGCCGTACGCCACGTCTGGCGGTTCGACGAAGCCTTTACCTCTTTTGCGATCCAGGGACTGGACACCAATGGGGACGGCAAACTTTCCCAGGAGGAACTTCAACCCCTGGCCAAGGTCAACGTGGAATCGCTGCAGGAGTATGATTTCTTTACCTATATTGAAGGCGGCGATTTCGAAGTCGAGTTTGGCGAACCTCAGGAATATTGGCTGGATTTCAACGACGGCATGCTGACATTATTCTACACATTGCCGTTGAAGACGCCGGCCGCGCCGGGCGGCGATGCGATGACGGTGGAAGTGTATGATCCCGGTTTTTTCGTGGCGTTTGAAATGGTCAAGGAAGATCCGGTGATCGCCAGCAATCTGCCCAGTTCCTGCAAACTTGCATTTGAAGAGCCTGAGGAACTGGATAACAGCGTCGCTGCCGCGCTGGCCGAAATTCCTTCGACGGTCCGGGATTTGCCTTCGGAATTCATGAATATCACTGAAGCTCGCGCGAACAGGGCTACGATCACATGCGGTTCATGATGTCCGGCGGCCCGGCAAATGTCCCCCTGATTCGTTCGAGGGGCGCTTTGATCCGGCGAGCGGCCTGTATATTTTCTGCAGCGGCCGCGCTTTGTCTTGTCGCTTCGCTCGGCCACGCCGCACAGAGCCCGTTCGGCGTTGCCTTGCCGGAAGCGGCGCCGTCGGCTGCCGGGGGACCATTCAAGAGTTTTTTCCTCTGGATTGCGCAGCAACAATCCGAATTTTACAAGGCGATGGTCGAAGCGGTCAAAGCAATCAAATCGTCCGGCCATGCGACATGGTTCCTGGTGGGCCTCAGCTTCCTCTACGGCGTGTTTCATGCCGCGGGGCCCGGGCATGGCAAGGTCGTCCTGTCCTCCTATGTGCTTGCGTCGAACGAAACCGCACGCACCGGCATCGTGGTTAGTTTTGCGGCGTCGCTGGTGCAGGCCGTGAGTGCAATTGCCCTGATTGGAGTCGCGGCCGTCGCCCTGAATCTGACCAGCATCGCCATCACCGACACAACGGCCGTGTTCGAGACCGGCAGTTACGCACTGGTCGCCGCGCTCGGCCTGTTCCTGGTCTGGAAGAAGGTGGTGCGCCCGCTGGGATCGATGCTGGCACGCTCCAGGCCAGGTCTGGTTGCCGTTCCGGCAGGTGCCGGTGAGCATAATCTCATGCAACAGCATGAGGCCGTTCACCATGGCCACCATGACCACGATCATCACGCGCATTCGGGCCACCATCATCACCATCACCACCATGATCACGATCACGGCGCGCATGACCATTGCTGCCACATGACCGGAGCCGATCAGGCCGCGGCGATTAGCCGGTCCGCAACCCCTGTCAAGGACGCCATGGCCGCAATTCTCGCCGTCGGCATGCGGCCCTGCAGCGGGGCACTGATCGTACTCGTGTTTGCCCTTTCGCAGGGCCTGTTTTGGGCCGGAATTCTGGCAACGTTCGCGATGGCGCTGGGCACAGGGATCGTGGTGGCCGCCCTTGTGCTGCTGTCGGTTGCCGCCCGCGACACTGCTTTGAAGCTGGCCAGCGGTCAATCCCGGCTTGCTGGTCGGGTGCAGGCCGTGCTGGAGGGGTTCGCGGCCATGTTCGTCCTGGGCATCGGTCTGTCGCTGCTCTATGCGTCGCTGCTGAAACCGGCTTTGGGATAAAGACTATTCTGCAACCCGTGCAAGTTTGATCGGTTGTCCGTGCGGCGTCGATTTCGCTGCGTCGTCCCACGCCTGTTTGCGGGTTGCAAGATCTGCGTCGGAGGTAATCCGCTTTGCTGCCACGAGCCGTTCAAGAGCGGCGAGCCAGTGATGATAATAGGTGTCGCCAAGGTCGGGGTCGCCCGCCGCCTGGGCGGATCTTATCTCCGAGGCAAGGGCTTCCGCCCATTCCGTCCAGGTGAAGACACCGCGTTCGTTCAGGGTAACGGCCATTGCGAACGCCTGCGCCTGCCAGGGCTCGGCAAAGACCGGTCCATCGTCATTGTGTGGCAGATCCGGCAGGGCGTTCAGAACGGCGGCATCAGGCGTGGTCAAGATAGGGCTCCCACAGATCGACGTGAACGGTCAGGGTCGGGTCGGCTTCGGAGCCCCAAAGATCGGCGGCCGAGAAAGCAACGCTATAGAGCCATTGCGGATCTTCCCCGAGACCCTTGGCATTGCTGTCGGGAAAGACATGGGCGCCATGGACCGCATGGATCACGCCCGGTCTTGCCCGGACGTAACGCGGCAACCGGGTGTGGGCGAACGGATGCATGTTTTTGGTCATGATGCGGTCGCCGACGGCAAAGGCCGGCTGCGTCGTGACATCCCGGTCGACCGGACCGCCGGCCGCCAGAACCTTCGGCAATATGTCCAAGGTCAGGACCCGTTTTGCCGGTTCCGTTGCATTGAGCATCTTTCCAGCTTCAAGTTCCGCTTCGGTTACCAGGGCGCGCTCTTCCAGGAGCCTGATCAGGCCGGCGAGCCAGATTTCGTAATAGCTGAATGACAGATAATCGGAGGGTGGCAGGCTTTCGCGCGCATGTCGGGACTGATCCAGGTTCCAGAAACCCGTCGCACCCATGGCCACGGTAACGGCAAGCACGCGCTTTTCCCAATCGGCATGGAAATACGGCTCATCCGGTTCGGGAATGACCGGTCCGAAGCCCATCATTCCGCCGAGATCCTGTGCTCCGTTCATGCCTGTGCCTCCTTCGGGGATCTGGCGAGGCCGGTTCCGATCATGGAATCGCGGGTCACAAGGTCGGCCAGAGCGGCTTCGGAATAATTCTCCGTCCCGACAGGGCGGGCCGGTATCACCAGATAACGCATTTCCGCCGTCGAATCCCAGACCTTGATTTGCGTCTCTTCGGGCAGCGTTACGCCGAAGTCAGCGAGAACGCCGCGAGGGTCGATGACGGCCCGGGAGCGATACGGGGCGGATTTGTACCAGACCGGCGGCAGTCCGAGGACCGGCCAGGGATAGCAGGAGCACAAGGTGCAGACGACCATGTTGTGCACGCTGTCGGTATTTTCCAGCGCGACCATGTGTTCACCCTGGCGGCCGGTAAAGCCTAGCGACGAGATCGCGGCCGTCGCATCGCGCATCAACCAGTCCCGGTATTGCGGATCGGTCCAGGCTTTGGCAACAACCATGGCGCCGTTGCGCGGGCCGACCCTGGTCTCGTAGTTTTCGATCATCGCGTCGAGTGCCGGAGGATCGATATAGCCTTTTTCAACCAGAATCGATTCGAGCGCGCGCACCCGCAATTCAACATCGCTGAGCTCGCTCATTTCATGGGTGTGGCCGTCATGGGGCATTTTCGCCGCCTCCTTTTCAGTCTTTCGGTCCGGTCGATTGTCAGACCAACCGTCACGGCAATGGTGACTCGATTGAATATATCCTAGAAGACCGGACCGCCGATCACAATCGCATGACATGGGGCAAGGCGCATGTCGGCCCGATTGGTCCGGAAACTGGCCGACAATGACCGCAGCAGATCATGGTGCGGCGCGACTGCGGCGCTTGAACCGAGTGTACGGCGCCATTATGAGGGACTCTCTGGCAAGAGATGGAGCGGTGATGCCGGCGCTGTTGAGAATTGCGGACGACATCGACCGGCTGAATCGGGCTGTCGGCAGGTCCGTCATGTGGCTCACGGTCGCCATGGTTGTCGTGCAGGCCGCCGTGGTCCTGCTGCGGTACGTTTTTGCGGTCGGCTTCGTGCCGATGCAGGAATCGGTCTGGACGATGCACGGGTTGGTGTTTCTGCTGGGCGCCGGCTTTACATTGTCAAAAAACGGCCATGTCCGTGTCGACGTTTTTTATCGGGATGCCCGACAGCGCACCCGGGCTTTGATCGATATCCTCGGCGCTCTTTTACTGCTCCTGCCTTTCTGCGTTGTCACGCTGATTCTGTCCTGGCCCTACGTCGCAACATCCTGGCGGGTGTTTGAGGGATCGCGGGAAGTGGGCGGGCTACCGGGATTGTTTCTTGTGAAGACCGTGCTTCTGGTGTTCGCCGGTCTTCTCGGTCTGCAGGCCATCGCGCTCGCGATCCGCGGCTTTGACCGTTTCCGCAACGCTTCGAAACCGAACCCATGACATGAGTATGACACCCGAAATCATGTGTCTGCTGCTGGTGACCGGCCTTTGCCTGGGGTTGCTTGCCGGGTTTCCGGTCGCCTTTACGCTCGCCGGTATCAGCCTGCTGTTCGCCGGTCTGGGGTTTGCGTTCGGCGCATTCGACATGGCCTTTCTTACGGCATTTCCGCAAAGCGTGTTTTCGGTGATGAGCAGCGAGACATTGGTCGCCGTTCCCCTGTTTGTGTTCATGGGCGCAATGCTGGAACGGTCCAGGGTCGCCGAAGACTTGCTGACCACGCTTGCCCGGCTGGTCAGCGGGCTTCCGGGCGGGCTGGCGGTTTCCGTTGCAATCGTTGGCGCCCTGTTGGCCGCCTCGACCGGGATAGTCGGCGCGACGGTGGTCACCATGGGATTGATCTCGCTGCCGGTCATGCTGCGGCGTGG
>Ga0207422_1003091_pt1 | contig 18077 bp, 16 predicted proteins | sample MarCyaLeptolynsp_FD_187757 | JGI IMG/M metagenome (GOLD analysis project Ga0207422, IMG submission 187757) | Marine cyanobacterial communities from Panama - species 1 Leptolyngbya sp. (SPAdes) | ecosystem: Environmental > Aquatic > Marine > Unclassified | place: Panama: Panama City | collected...
TGTTCTTCATCCATAAATGAAGTTTCGATATCCAGCTGGGTAAATTCAGGTTGACGGTCTGCACGCAAGTCTTCATCACGAAAACAGCGCACAATTTGATAATAACGATCCATGCCGCTCATCATTAACAATTGTTTAAATATTTGCGGTGATTGAGGTAAGGCAAAGAATGAACCTGGCTGAGTACGACTTGGCACCAGGTAGTCACGCGCACCCTCTGGTGTTGCTTTGGTTAGCATGGGAGTCTCAATATCAAGAAAACCATTTTGATCCAAGTAAGCACGTAACACCTGTACCACTTTGACACGCATTTGCATGCGTTCCTGCATTATCGGGCGGCGCAAATCTACATAGCGATATCTAAGCCGGGATTCCTCATTGACATCATCATCGTCGAGTTGGAATGGGGGGGTTTCTGATTCATTGAGCACGTTAAGCTCTGTCGCAAGTACCTCTATTTCACCTGTAGAAAGTTCAGGATTAACAGTACCCTCGGGCCTGGCTCGCACTTTTGCAGTAACCTGTAATACAAATTCATTACGAATATGCTCGGCCTGGCTAAAGATTTGTGCACGATCCGGGTCAAAAACCACCTGAACCAGACCAGTTCTATCACGTAAATCGACGAAAATGACACCTCCGTGATCACGGCGGCGATTGACCCAGCCACATAGTGTGACTTCCTGGTCAAGATTCTCTCGAGTGACTTCTCCACAATAGTGCGTACGCATGCTTTAGCTTCCTGGCTGAGATATTTAAGTAGTTAGAGTTCTCTATAGGTGTTTATGCTTGACGCCCAAGGCGCTCATTAACCCGAAGTATTCTCATGAATTGTAGCGAGCTGTGGATATTACGGAGTCGTCTTGCTTGAATCAACACCGGGACTATCTGTATTTGCCGCAATACCAAGTGACATAATTAGCTTTAAGGCCGTTTCAATATCCATATCCAGCTCACGCGTATCTTCTACCGCCACCGCCATAACAAACCCTGAAGTGGGATTTGGCGTGGTAGGCACAAACACCATAATCGCCTCTTTATCTAATTGTGCCTGTATTTCAGTGGCTGCTGCACTGGTTTGAAAACACACAGTCCAGATCCCTTTGCGCGGATATTCAATCAACAGTACTTTTCTAAATGATTGGCTGCCTGTAGACAATAGACTAGACATTATTTGCTTAGTCGACAGATAGACTGTTCTCACTAAAGGTATGCGTGCAAGAAAGCTTTCCCAGACTCGCAAGACCGAGCGGCCGAGTAAATTTGCACCAATAGCTCCGGTAATCAACAAAATCGCAATAGCCAGAACCAAACCGAAACCCGGGATAGTGAACCCCAGCACCGTTTCAGGGCGCCATTCGACTGGTAACAGCAGCAGCAACCGGTCCATTAGCTCCAACATGAATTTGATCACCACGAAAGTGATGCCTAACGGCACCCATACGAGTAATCCTGCAACTAAGTATTTGCGTAACATGGTTAAGCGCTAACTACCTCGCGAGCACCTATGTACTACTCGAGCTCGACGAGCTTGAGCTAGTTTTTGTCTCGCTCGATTTTTTTGAACCCTGAGATGAACTTTGAGAATCGCTTTGTGCTAGATTTTTCTTATTCTTTGATTTGAAGTCAGTTTCGTACCAACCATTACCGCTCAGCCTAAAGCCTGCGGCAGAAACCAATTTCTTGAGTGCATTCGCATTGCATGCAGGGCATTGTGTGAGTGGGTCATCACTGATTTTTTGTAACACTTCATGGTGGTGGCCACATTGCTGGCATTCATATTCGTAGATCGGCATGCACTATCATCCCTAATTAATAATGGTGTGGGATTATATGGGGGTAGTTGATGACATAACAAGGTTAATTATTACCCACAATGACGCACTGCCAAAAGAACAAAATTCCCCACTAATTAAGTTCTTAGATAATTTGCCTACAAACATGTTTCAGCAATACCGACTAACGGGTGTAACTTGCTTACCATCATCACATTTCAGGCCATACAGTACAGCAATAACCTTAACAAATGTTCATTATTTAACAGTTTTAAATATGGTATAATTACACAATATTACCGATGAGGAGCACACCATGAAAAGAACTCCATATACTCATCATTTACTTATCCCAGCGATCGCCCTGTCGCTACTCGCTAGCATTGTGATTGCTGACGATAATGTAGCTGTCAAAACACCTCCTAGTGCCGAAGAAATTGCACAAGATGAGCCAAAGCTACAAATTAAAACTGAGACCATCTACGAATCGAGTTTCCTGCCTGGCGTTAGATTATGCGAAGAAGATGAAGTTGATTACCGCGGCGATTTTCGAAAAATAAACTGCCAAGATGAAGCTTTAATTGATGCAGTATCCACGCGCAAAGAGGACCCTTACAATACTCGCCCCAATACAGTTGTGAGTGATCGAGTTGAACCTAACGGCAATATATTCAGAATTAACTTTCGCAGAAAAGCAACTGTTGTTCAGGATACTTCAGAGCACTAGCTCACAGTCAAAGGGAATATTTAATTACCTTTACTAAACAGTGCCATGGTTTCAACATGCCCTGTGTGCGGAAACATATTAAGCACACAGACTTTTTCCAGTCGGTAACCCAAGCTATTTACTAGAATATCCGCATCTCGTGCTAATGTTCCCGGGTGACACGAAATATACAACACTTTCTCTGGATTAATTTTCGCTAGTAACTCCACCACTTCACGTGCACCTGCCCGCGGCGGGTCGATCACCACTGTATCCCATGATTGATTTAACCACGTGCATTGATCATCAACAGCAAATAAATCTTCTCTTTTAAATTCGACATTATTGAGTTGATTCTTATGCGCATTATGTTGCGCACGTTCAACGAGCTGCTCGTCGCCCTCAATCCCCAACACCGACTCAACATATTTAGCAATAGGTAAACTAAAATTACCCAAGCCACAAAACAAGTCTAATACTTTTTGATTAGCATTAAGTTGCAACCAGGCAATTGCTTGCTGCACCATCTTTTGGTTGACTTCATTGTGTACCTGAATAAAATCAATCGGCAGAAAATCAAGTGTGATACCAAAAGGCCGCAGAGTATAACTTAATGGTGAATCAAAAACTTTACCACTCAAAGGTGCAACGGTGGCAGGACCCTTAGTCTGCAGGTACACTCTGACATTAAACTTATCTGCAAACGTTTCTAACTGACTTATATCACTGCTAGATGGAGATTCTAAAACTCTAAAAACCAAGGCAGTCGCATTTTCAGCTACACTACACTCCACCTGAGGGAGCTTATCTTTAATAGAAAAACCGGAAATTAAATTCGACAATGGCGCTATAAGAGATGCAATACTTGGATGCAATACTTCACAATGCCACATATCTGCCACATAAGGTGCACTGTACTCTCTAAAGCCAACCAGCACGCGTCCTTTCTTAGCGACATACTTCACAGCCAAGCGTGCACGACGACGATAACCCCAAACCTTATGCACTACAGGTGGAAAAATTTTCTCTGGCACCACATTGCCAATACGACGCAAAGTATCTAGCACAGCTTTCTGTTTAAACTCAAGTTGCGCTTGTGTATTTATATGTTGAATAGAGCAACCGCCACAGATAGAAAAATACTCACAACGCGGCACAATACGTTGTGGTACAGACTTAGTCACTTCTATTAAACGGGCTTCATCAAACTTCTTTTTCTTTCTTTTTCTTTCAAATTTAACTTGTTCGCCAGTAATGGTAAACGGTACAAACACTACCTTACCTACGTTGTCTGTAACACCACGACCATCTAAGGTAATATCCACTATCGTTGCTTCGTTCATAACTTGCCTGAAATTTAGTTCTAAATATTTTGTTTACATCCACACTGAATGCATTACTTTATTCAACACATAACCTTAAATAGACAAATGTTTTAATATGACTAAAAATTTTAACTCAGTCACAAAAATGATTAAGATAGCAGGCAAATTTATTCGCAATCGGAAGATTATTGCCGTTTAACCTTTCTCTAGAGTAGTGTCTCAGAAATTATGTCACGCTTAATAACTATGAAAACGTTTGCCATCAAACACCGCTACTCAAAAAAAGCAACACTAGGCTTTTTTGTTGGCTTAGTATTAATCCTGGCTGGATGTGCCTCCCCTTCGCACACACCCTCACAACCAACAAGCGCAGAACATCATAGTAAAGCCAACACTAACAAGAACAACAAAACCTTCAAACGCTCAACACCTTTAAAATACTCTAAAGGCCATCAAATTGTATCTATTGCTGAATCATTAGTGGGCTCACCTTATCGTTATGGGGGCGCCTCACCTAGAGGATTTGATTGCAGTGGGCTAGTGTACTATACCCATCAACAGCTAGACATAACAGTACCACGCACCACACGACAACAGGCTCAATATCGACCGTCCAAGCAATTAAATTCCGCCCAACCTGGCGACATTTTATTCTTTAGAATATATGGAAGTAATGTGTCACATGTTGGTATCTATACCGGCAATGATCGATTTATTCATGCGCCAAAATCCGGCCAGCAAGTTTCTTACGCCAATATAAACGAACCTTACTGGCGAGAGCGACTCGTCAAAGTTGCCACACTTCACTAATCAAACAAAAGTACTAGATTTACAGTTGTTTCATTTATAAATTTTCTGAAGAAGAACTTTTAAGACTATGTTAATGTCACACTTAATTAATAAGAGTGTGAGACATTATTGTGTATATTCATGAATACCAATCCAAACGTTTACTCCACACCTACGAAATTCCTGTTCCACGCAGCGAAGTTTTTACCCAGGGCGATAGTATTGAAAAGTTCATTGCCAATTTCGGCGGAGAATCATGGATTGTTAAAGCCCAGGTTCATGCTGGCGGCAGAGGTAAAGCCGGCGGGATTCTATGGGCACACACCAAAGATGAGTTAAAAGACAGCATTAATAAATTACTCGGCACGCAACTTGTCACTAAGCAAACGGATGCTGCTGGCCTGCCAATAAATACTTTACTAGTTGAAAAGCCCGCTGAAATTAAACGTGAAATCTATTTGAGCTTATTAGTAGAACGAGCCAGTAAAAAAATCACTGCCATTGCCTCTGCTGAAGGCGGCGTCAATATTGAAGAAGTCGCAGCCAAGTCACCCGAAAAAATCGCTTCGGTGAATATTCACAAAACATCTGGCGTGCAAGGCTACCATTGTCGACTACTGGCCAGGAACCTAGACTTAAACAAAGAGCAGTTCAAACAGTTTTCGCATATTCTTAGGCAAATGTATTCACTATTCCTTGATAGTGATGCATCACTAATAGAAATCAACCCGCTTATTATCACGCAAAGTGAAGCATTATTAGCACTCGATGCTAAAATGAATTTTGATGATAATGCATTGTTTCGCCATAAAAAGATTGCTTCACTAAAAGATCCAAGCCAGGAAAACCCCATAGAGCTCAAAGCCCGCCAGCATGACCTGAATTATGTAAAACTTGAAGGCAATGTCGGCTGTATTGTTAACGGCGCTGGCCTGGCAATGGCGACCATGGATTTAATTAAACACCATGGAGGTGAACCAGCGAATTTTCTGGACGTAGGCGGCGGCACCAATGCTGAACGTGTTACCCAGGCATTTAATTTATTACTTGAAGATGAAAATGTACGTTCTATTTTCGTCAACATATTTGGTGGCATTGTGCGTTGCGACGTAATTGCCCAGGGCATACTACAAGCGCTTGAAAAAACTGAGCTAACAATGCCAGTAGTTGTATTGTTACAAGGCACTAATGCCGAACAAGGCAAAGACATTCTAAAAGACCAGCATAAACTTATCATACCTGCCAGCCATTTAACCGAAGGTGCAACACTTGCCATTCAACAAGCTGAGGAAAAAGCATGAGTGTATTAATAGATAAGCACACACGCATTCTATGCCAAGGCATTACTGGCAGTAATGGCACTTTTCACACTCAGAAGTGTATTGAATATGGCAGCCAGATGGTTGCGGGTGTAACACCGGGTAAAGGTGGATCAACCCATCTCGATTTACCCGTTTACGATACTGTTTATACTGCCACTCAACAACACGACATCGACGCCACAGTTATTTATGTCCCCGCTGCATTTGCAGCAGACGCAATCCTGGAAGCGGTCGAAGCGCAAATACCCTTAATCGTCTGCATTACAGAAGGTATTCCCGTTCAAGATATGATTCCAGTCAGTGACATCCTTGAAACCAGTCAGTCATTACTTATCGGTCCCAACTGCCCGGGGATTATCACTCCCGGTCAATGCAAAATCGGCATCATGCCCGGTAGTATTCACAAAGCAGGTAACGTAGGTATTGTTTCACGTTCGGGCACACTTACTTATGTAGCAGTAAATCAAACTCGAGATTATGGTCAATCCACTTGCATTGGCATTGGCGGAGATCCAATTCATGGCCTTGACTTCATAGAATGTTTAACCATGTTTGAACATGACAGTGATACAGAAGTTATCGTCATGGTTGGAGAAATTGGCGGTACCGCAGAAGAAGAAGCTGCCGAATTTATTGAAACTGCTGTAAGCAAACCTGTGGTCAGTTACATTGCCGGAGCAAGTGCACCCCCAGGTAAACGCATGGGGCATGCGGGCGCTATTATAAGTGGCGGCAAAGGTACCGCAGATGATAAATACAAAGCACTAGAAAAAGCTGGTGTGCATACAGTAAGAACCTTGGCAGAGATTGGAGATACTGTTAAAAAGATTCTGGTTTAGTTACCTAATTTCTTATCTTACTTGTCAGCACCTGCCATACAAATGTAGGTAATGCTGTCTGCCTAAAAATACGCTGAGGTTGACTTAATAAACGATACAGCCACTCGAGGTGTGTTGCTCGCCATAGCACTGGAGCTCTTTTTACATTTCCTGCGATTACATCTAATGTTCCGCCAACTCCCTGAAGGATATTTGCGTTTATTTCGTGCTGGTGCTTTTCAACCCACTTCTCTTGCTTAGGACTACCCAAAGCAACCAATACGATATGCGCACCGGATTCGTTTATTTTCGTTACAACTTCACTATCTTGTTCATCGGTGAAATATCCATTCCTTCTTCCACTAATTTTAAGCCCAGGATACTTTTCAATTAACTTTTCTGCAGCAAGAAGATTTGTTTCCTCTTTTGCACCCAACAAAAAAACACTGTAATCATTTTTTTCAGCTAGCTCACAAAGTTGAATAGCTAATTCACAACCAGGTACTCTTTCTTTAATTTTAACACCTTGCAACTTTGCTGCTAACACAACACCGATGCCATCCGGGATCAGTAACCCAGCATTTGATAAAATACCTTTAAGCTCATTATTTCTATTTGCAAAAATAACCTTTTCTGGATTCAGCGCAAAAACAGAGCATTTATTACCATGAGTAATTACACTATCGATATAATCAACTGCTGATTTCATATCAACACAATCAAGTGGAACATCACATATTTTTATACGCTCAGGATGCACTAATCTTTTCTCTAAATTTTTCAGCTATTAATTCAACATAATCGCTATTCATTTTGGAATCACTATTCCATGAAATATATGTATTAAACTCATGAGGTAACTTTCCATAATAATTTGCTTCTATGGTTGATATTGGTTCTTTATCACCATATCCATTAGATTTCCAACCTGATATAGGGTTTAGTTGACCTCGAAAGTTTTTAATTTCATCAGCCCCGCCAATACTCAACACTATTGAATCATTATTGGTAAAAATTTTATTATTTTTAATACTAGTTACTACTTCAAGATGCCATCTCAATATCAAACTATGATTACCGGCTCCATCTAAACGATCCCATACAAAACATCCATGCTGATAATTAATAAAAATTCCTCTTGAGCACCTTACCCCAATAGACTCATAACCATCATGAGATGCCAACATATAAAAACCAGCCTCATCTTCTTGTTGCAAAAGTAATCTAGGATTATATGTATCTTTCCACATAAAACTATTAACATAGTCAGCCTGATCATGACCATCTACTGTCACAGTATTATGCGCAGATGTTCCACGAAAGTATTTTCTCCATTCCTGGCTTAGTGAATATCCATAAGTACCACAATCTGTAATCACTTGTTCGCCCCCACAAGACATAAGCAAAGATAAGCAATCCGCATGCCCGTGACCAAACGATGGAGGCATTCCTAAACACCCATGATCCATTATCAAACTAACATTAGGAGTAACATTACACAGCGTATACCCGCTTTGCTCAAATGTTCTAATACCAATCTCTTTCTTAACACCTTTAAACGATATACGTAGAAACTTTGATAACGCATATCCATTATCGCTATCTCCAATGTCTGGAAGCTGCTCAGGACTGGATGCAAATGTACTCAAGAATTCACTTGCTCTTTCAAATGCAGATTGTACTTTTTGATCCCTGCTCCCGGAATGATCAAGGAGCTTATCAGCCAAACCATATAAGTCGCTTACAAATAACAAATACCAAAATGACTGCTCAATACTACCTCCATCACTCAAAATCTGCCGATCCGCTTCATCTCTAAGTAATGCCAATGCTTTTTTTCGCCAAATATTTGCACGCTTGAATTCAGGGAAATTTATTCCCGCATATAACAAACCGACCGACTCAGCAATGGTATGATTTCCACTAGATGAATATAAAGACAGCCTTTTTTCTATTAAGCAAGCATGGCCTTCAACAATACGCAACAAATCATTCCACACAGATGAATCAGGTTTAATATTCACCCTAGCAATATCCAGAGCGTAACAAACAGCAATGATGCGCAAGGCGCATTCCATAGAAGAGATATAGTTTATACCTGCAAGATACTGATTAGACTCAAGCCAGTTTCTTAACTGAGCTTCAATAAGGTCAACTGCTTGTTTTGATCGGTCAAACTTATTATCTTGAACAACTAATGCTAGTGCTACTAATTGCTGTAGCCGGGATGGTTCCCATGCAATACGAACGTCACCAACTGAATTGCCAGGCCTATAATTTATCGAGTTGAAAAAAGATACTGGCCACGCATTTCTTTTATCAGGTGCAATATTCCAGCAATCACTATCTTTCTCCCAACGCCAAGGAAAATTCAAGGCCGGCCAATTACCCGCAAGCCATTGCTTGATTTCAAGAGAACTTGGTTCAAAATCCCAATCAAGAATAGGCAATCTTGTTTCGCATGTACTACAAAATATATATTCTTTTGCGCTATATATCTTATAGGAAAGTTGTTTATTAAATTCAAAAAAAACTCTTAGATAAAATAAATATATTTGCTCATTTATTCGATGCAATATCTCACGTAGAGACATAACTCGTAAACGACGTACATACCAAGCGAGCTTCATATTAACCAGAATATTATTCAAGCAACTTTAGAACTTTCTATGCCTGAAACTACAAATCTTAGCTTACCTGTCTTGCTGCGTTCGAGTTTATCAACATATTCAATACCAATATTTAACTCACTACCAAGTCTTTTAACAGCTTCTGAAAGTAGTTTTTTCTCATCATGCTCACTATAACCGCTGGCCTTAACAATACGAAACACTATACTTTTTCGAGTACTTTGAACAATCTGACATTCTCGAATCTCTCTCATATCCTTTAGGATATGATCTAACCTCCCTATCTTAGTTCCATCAGGCAAAAGCACATAATCCTCTTTTCTTCCATCAATGGAATCAACAATACGACCTGAATTTCCACAAGGACATTTATTATCATTAGCGTTAATTCTAGCTATATCACCCAACATATACCTTATTAACACAAAACCTTTGTTTGAAAACCCTGTTGATACAATATTGTAGTTGTCCGTATCGTTTTTCAAAAACTCCGTGTATGCAAAATCCTCATCGACATGGAGCCTACCATGTATACATTCTGAAATGTTCGCTACCGCCTCTGTCATGCCATAATGTTGCCTACATTTGGCGCCAAAAGCCTTTTCAATTTTTTCTTTTTGTTGGATTAATAAACTTTCAGAACCTATAGTAACAACTTTAGGAACATAATCTAAAACAATATTCTCAGAGAGGATGTAGTCAGACAACAATGCTAATAAAGACGGGTAACCTTGTATCCAAGGGGGCTTAAATTTATTAAGAGCCCCCACATAAAACCTTAAATTACTCGCATTCATGTGGTAGGCGGAAAATAAAATTTGTTTACCAGGATAATTAACACGCCAGAAGGGCGCTTTATTTTGAGTTATTGGTACGACTGATTTACCATAAAAATGCGCATACCATGTGTTTCTATCCAACCCGAACTGCCCTCGATATCTCCAACATATCGCCCACTGTTCTCTTTCAGCATCTATTGTTAATGGGAAAGAAAGGCTTGTACCTGTAGTCCCGCTCGTTTTCACCATCGCAAAATTTAACTCTCTTAAATTATCCGGGTAAAAATTTTTAATATTAGACCGTACTGTTTGCTTGTCTAACAATGGTAATAACTCAATATCTTTAAGTGATCTTATATCTTGGTAAGAAAAATCAAGACTTTTAAACAGCTCTTTATAGTAGGGCACATATACTTGAGCAAAATGTATTATTTCTTTTAATCGCTGAAATTGAATACTACATAACTCATCGGCCGACAATGCCCAACGATTAAGAATTATTTTTTCAAGCTTATTATATTCTTGATTATATCTTCTCGACTTCAGATATAACCCATATGCACTCATAGCAACATTTTGCAATGCTGTTGGCATTCTCAGATAAATAGCTTCTTTACTCATATCGAAATGCTAGATTTATCATAACAATCTACTATATACCTTATGCAGCATTCCTAATGCATAATCACTTGTGGATTTTTTTGGACATTGAATGTTACATGATATTTTGCGTAAATTTTCTTGCTCCCCATAGACCAATACAATAAGTTTGGATAAAGCAATCGAATCTCCCACAGGATAATAGAATACCGCATCAGGGCAGCTACTATTTAAAGTCATTACATTTGCACCTATATCGCTACATATGACAATTTGTTTAGCTGCTAATGCCTCTTTAAGAACCACAGGAGAATTTTCAAAGTGAGACGGAAATATCAACACAGGGCATATTGAAAAAATATTATCTTTATTATCTCCGACAACTTCCCCATAAAAATAAAAATTTTCCTTCAACCCTAAGGTTTCAATATGCCTCAACAACTCGTTATATTCACCTGCTTGCAAACCATCTCCAGCTGCATGTATACAAATATTTGGGATATCTTTTAATGCATATTTAACAGCATCAACTAAATCGTAGAATCCCTTTATCTTTGTTAACCTACCTATGTACATAAAATTATTATAAGACCTTTTCTCCTGATCGAGAGCTTGTTTTTCGAAAACAAAATTTTCAAGCACTTGAAGTTTATTATTATTAATATATTTCGAAAAAAAATCTTTATGTTTCTCAGACAAAACAATCACCACATCTGAAAAATTCAACACGAAACCAAATAGATTTATTAAATACTTTCGGAGAAAGAACTCACCACTTGACTTGGAATGAAGGTGTATTACAACTTTCTTTCCGAGCAATATAGACATGAGTATATATGATGCTTCTCGTACAAATGCACCGCCAGAAGTAACAAAAATATTAATAACTTTGGCTTTGGAAGTTAGTATAAATTTAAAGCCTTTAACATATATCGTCAGCTTATCAAATATCAACAGCAACCATGAGTGCCGTCTACTACTGGCCGTGCTATAACGTTCAATTTCATAGTCAGCCATCAATAGCTTTTGGATATTCTCATTCATAACAGATACCCCACCAACAGGTGGAGAAATAGGCCCAATAAATGCTAATTTCCTATTATTAACCATTCTATGTTTAAAAATTACTATCCATAACAATAATATATTGGCCCATCGTAGTCGGCACCATTCGCACCTAATTTAATCTGTATTAAATCATCGTGTTGATACATATTCGAAGCAATTAATATCCTTTTGACTGCTCTGCGATCAAAATCAAGTAACTCAATAAATTTACTCATGTAGTTACTCTCAGACGGAATAATCACCAAGTCCCTTCCACTCAGTACGACTGTTCCCCATTCATAATCTACTGCTACTGATTTTTCGATATCTCTGTTCATACCTGAATCAAACACCCGCATTACAGATACAGTTCTAGACACTCCCTCAGTATTGTAAATTGGTAACTCCAATCTCCATGCACCAGCGTCTCTATTATGCTTGTACCCATTAAATAGTTCTTTTGAGTTCGGAGGGTAATTCTTTCCTTCAACAAACCACTCATACCCAGCGCCACCAACTAATGTAATCTCATTAAATAATCCTCTAGGAACCTCCAGTCTAAGTATCGTGCCACTCAAATTATTTATATCCCAACTATCTTTGTTCTTTATTGGTTTATAGTTAGCGTGAAATAGTATTTTTGCTTCTGTATTAATTTTCTTATCAACTTTGTCCACAATAATTATCAGCGGCGGATAACCCATCTCCTCTGGACGAACAAATACTAGTTGCCTCTCAAATTTACTGAGATCTTCTCTTCTATAAGCTCTAGCGGCTTCACCAATAGCAAAACCACAATCAGCCCCACTTCCAAATTCCAGAATTCCGTCAAGCTTATACTTTTCAGAAAAAAGTTCTTCTAAATTATTAGGTTGTTCACCTTTAGGAGGAGAAGGCGGATCTGGAAACACTTGACCACCATCATTGGAAATATTTTTATGCAATACTTTAAAAGTAGTATCTACCGTCTCCAAGACCAGCGTGTTATGTGCAATCGATCGAGAATAATAATTTAGCCAATGGTTTGAGCCATATCCATCATAAACACCAGAATCTATTAACAAAGATCCATTCCTAGATACTTCGAAATGATTTTGATCTCTATGATGATGAGTAACGCTATTAAATGAAGATGACTTAAAAACCACTTGTGTCGTATCCATGTTCCAGGCATCCCTAAAAATAGCTACACCACTGTTTGAAAACAATCTATCAAATGGTAGTTTCCCTTCTGGAGAAATAGCTTCTACATTATTATTTCTAAATAAAAACCTCCACACTTTATAAGGTTCCCACGAATTATTTAGATATTCCAAATAAAACCACTCCGCAAAAGGATCTTTAAAATTTGCAGCTGAAAATGCAATTATTTGGTTCCAACTTTCTCCCAATCTGACATCATTGATGTCACCCAATCTAGGGAATGTTTCATCACCTCTTAAACCATATAAATACCAGTATGAACGCTGCTTTATATAATCTGGTAACACATTCAACACTTTATTATTTGTTGCCTGCCATGCAAAGTAAGGCCAAAGTGACAATTGAGCGCTATACTGCCAACCCATGAAATAACCACCATCTATAGCGATATGATTTTGCAACGGCATATAACCTTCTTCCCATTGCAATACCAGTTGCGACATTAGCTCCTCTCTTGTTACTTCATCCCAATACTCCCATATACTAATCAAACCATATAAAATAGCAGTACTAGCAAATCTACTATGCCCTCCGATATAAACTGGGTTATCCAGATATGGCATTAACACTTTGATATATTCTTTTACCGCTGAAATAATTTCTTTTTTATGCTCGTCAGAAAAATTTTCATGGAACCAATCAAAGCCTACAGCCAACAACATTAATCTATATCGCTGCTGTAAATCAGTATCCTTATTTGGTGATACTCTAGCAAAACTAAGAATTGCTTCTTTGGCATAACTTAAATACTTATCGTTAGTTGAAAAATATGCTGCCGCATAGATCGGAAACATGACAGATGGCTGAAAACCAACTTCAGCAAGCTCATATGGAGGCGTACTGACTATTCTGCTATCTACATATCTCAAAATAGATTGATAATCATCTTTGCGGTAATGATTAAGCCCAGCACTGATATTAACTGCCAAGTCTTTTGTCAATAAAAGCCTGGGACGATCTTTAATAACCTCTGTACTAAAACTAGTATTTGAAAAAAAAATCAATGCAAGAAAGAGCAATGCAATTAAATATGTTTTATGCAAACTCAAAGAATTCATACCGACTTTCTTGCTTGGCGTAACTTAATACGACTTTTACTACCCTCATATATTAATACAGCAATAAGCATTACTTGTAGATATCTATGTCCTACTATTGGGATACTTTCTCCACCTAGGCCAGATATAACAAAGAACATTAACACAAAGAGGCGACCAAAGAATTTTTGTCTTCCTTTTATGCTTAGAATTAGAGATGTAACTACAATCACATAGAGCAACAATCCAAACCACCCTTGAATAGATAACAACCAAATAAAATCATTATGAGTTGATGACTCTCCGGTGCGCATGGAATACGCACGTTTATAATAACTTTCTATTTGTCGACTAGCCCATCTGTAATCTTGTCCAAAAGTTTGGTTGAAAAATGATTCGTTTTTATATGCATCTAACACTATTTTAATTAGTAAAGACCTACCCTCAAATGCCGGCTTTTCAGTTTTCTCGCTAGAGATAAGAGGAATATCATTAAATCTATTGATAAATCTATCTGCTCCTAGAAAATTCACGAGGAAGCCAATCGACAAAATACCAACAATTGCATATAAAAAGACGCCCTTCCATTTTCCATATTTAACCAGAACTATTAAAATAAAAGGCACCAATAAAAATACAAAAGTCCTCGTAAAATTTAAACCCAACCCAAGGACGATCACAACCAAGTAAAATAATAAGCGAGAATTAAAATTCCTTTCTATATATCGCTTCAAAATCAGCACTACACCCATACACATAATAGATGCAGAACCACCTGCAGCTAAAAGCAATCCTCCAGGCCTTACAGTGCCAGAGCCTTGACCCCAAAATGCTTGTCGCCCAAATATTTCTATTGCAAGTGATGGGGATATAGAAAATATAAAATATTGAACTATTGTATATACAGCTGTTAGCACAGCTAAAAAAATTAGAACATTTTTTATCAGTTCAGCTTTACTATCATTTAGTACACACAAGAGATATAGTAAAAGTGCAAATGACCCATAGGCACGAATAAAAACACCAAGATCTCCAAGCCAATCAGCACCGAAAAATACATGTGTAAACATATAAAGAATAAAAATCACTACAGCCCACCATAAATGAGTAGGGATCTTGCTTTTTCTGGCCAGCAGGAGATTTAAACTTACATATATGACAACCAAAATACCAACAAGCCGCGATATAGTTAACTCAACCCCTCCAATTACACCTAAGCTATATGTAGCGCTAAGTGGTAAAGTCGCAAACCATAACCCAATAAATAATATAAATTTATCTTTACGAGCTTTATTTTCTCTGACAAGCATAATCTAATGAATAATTATTTATATTTATAAAGTTTTATTTCCAGTTATCATCTTAAGATAAACTCCAGAGCTTATAGTTAACACGCAGTAATAACTTACAAAAATAATTGCGGCAATCTGCGCATTACCATGATTAGAAAGAATTAATATGTATATTAAAAAAGGAAGCAAACAGACAACGCATATCCAAGCCAAATTATTAGCTTTATTAATTCCTTGTAAACGACTAGATATATATCCAAATAGCAAATCAACTCCTGAACCACATACTAAAATACCAAGAGCTATTGCAGACACATTATAATTTGAAAGACTCATTACTGAGAAAATCAAATCCCCCATTTCTGTAAACGCAATAAAAATACCAATAGGTATGGGCACTAATATCACTAATAAAGCCGCCCACCAATTTAATGCTAACCCGTTTCGCTCATCGTCAGAAGCACTCATAGGTATAACTGGTCTCACTAATGCTGCAAACACCAGTCTAGGTATACCATAAAATACAAATGCCGCATCCAAATAAGAGACCTCTTGAATCCCGCCATCTTTTGCAAATAACCTCAAAAAATAAGCAAGAATCAAAACTGAAAATGATATGATGACTACCGAAACTGCATGAGGAGTTAATTTCCTGATTATCTGGACAATTCTTATTGCTGAATAATCACTCCTTAAGGATAAAGCTATTACTTTTAACTTATTAAAACCAAGTATCATAACAATTACTGGTGCAGCTAAAATTAGAGACCAGAAAAACGATAACCAACTGAGATTAATGCCGACAATAAGCAGGAATAAAAGTATTATAAATTTTGAAATTGCCTCACCAACTTCCCAAGCAGCCAATCTAATAAATAATTTTTTACCAAGTGCAAACCCCATATTAATCTGCATTAATGCTGACCCAAATAAACCTATGAAGACAGCTATAACAATGCTAGTAGCAGAATAATTATTTGCTAGATCAGGAAATAAAAGAATAAACAGCAAACCGCCAATTAGTGCTGCAAAAAACCCAATAGTTACAGAAGCCAAATAAATTTCATTATCACTTCCCATATTCTTATCAGAACTTGCTAGAAATCTTGCCAAAGATGAAGTCAATCCAAAACCAGCAATAGGGATAACCGCAAAATATAAACTGGCCATCAACGCAAAATCGGCATACTGTTCTAGATCAAGTGCATACATGCCCCACCATCGATGAATGAAGCTAATACCCCTAGCGATAACAGCGCCTATAACAAGAATTAACCCATACTTAGCAACTAATTTAAACTTAGACATTAATATCAAAAAATTTTCTGAAATTTTTCAACGCACTTAGACCAACCCATCACTTCCATGACATATCTGGAATTTACAACCTCAGAGTTAGTCATTACTGAATCTATCTCATCAACAATATCATCTATTTCAGGATCACAAATTCTAAGTCCCTCTATATTTAACCTTCTTAAATCTCCTATATCATTAGCAATAACATTAACACCACAAGCAAGCGCTTCCAGTATCACAATTGGAAATATATCTTTAAATGAAATATGACAATGAAGATTTGATATAGAATAAAAATCTGCTTTATTTTCCACTAAACCCACTCTAATAGCGCAATCTTTAATCCCAAGATCGCTAATTTTTTTATCCACTTGCGCTTCTAACGCTCCTCCACCAGCAATCAATAGTTTCATATTTGAATATCTACTACAAATTACAGAGAATGCACTTAAAAGCATAATCAACCCATCAACTTTCTGCTGGTATTCCATTAAGCCCATATATGTAATAACAAAATCGTTTTTTTCACTTTTATATTTCAAATAAATGTTATTTGATGAAGCTTCTTTTAAGATATCATTTACACCAGGCCAAATAACTTCTGTTCTTATAGCTCCTATGTTTTCATGAACAGACAAATAAGACTCTCTAAATTTATTTGAAACAAAAACTAAGCAATCACAGCGTCGATCAATCCAACTTAATATTTTAAATTTTATCGACCTTCTATTTTTAGTTATCTCAGTATGCTTAACTGCTGCGATTGGAACATCTTTTAAAGAAAAAAAAGAAACCCATTTATATATGAGACAAGATAAAAGCAAATACCATGTGCCATGGCAATGAATTTCAGCCGGCTTTAACTCTAATAATTTTTTAACTGTTTTAATAATGACCCATACCCGACCCTTACTAGCAACATTGATATGAGAAATATTTTTATCTGTATATATATCGGGAGAAATAATGGAGATTGATTGATTGATTTTTCTAAATTCGACTTCCAATCCTTTTACATACGAACTTATTCCACCATTTGTATTGTAGAATGTACAAACCACTCCTATTAAGGATTTCTTACTATTCATCGATAAAGCATCAAATTTATTTAAATTAAGCGTATAGCTTCATATTGACCTATAATAAGTGATCTAAAATAAGTCTCAGCAAGCAAATTCTTTTTTAAACACATTATGCAAAAAACGATAATTTACTATAACTGTAACTGCTCAAAGTGCAATCAAACCAAATCTATTCTTGACGAAAAGAATATTCAAACCGAAGTAATCGAGTATTTAAACACTACCCCGACTCAAGAAGAACTCAGGCACATTATTAGCTTAGGCATTTCTGCAAAGCACATGATACGCACTGGTGAAAATGAATGGGCTCAGACCGGGCTCGACATTGAAACAGCATCAGATGATGATTTGATTAATGCGATTATTCAGCACC
>Ga0207422_1003093_pt1 | contig 18068 bp, 13 predicted proteins | sample MarCyaLeptolynsp_FD_187757 | JGI IMG/M metagenome (GOLD analysis project Ga0207422, IMG submission 187757) | Marine cyanobacterial communities from Panama - species 1 Leptolyngbya sp. (SPAdes) | ecosystem: Environmental > Aquatic > Marine > Unclassified | place: Panama: Panama City | collected...
GAAAATGTCGTATTCGTTCTGTTGCCCCTGCCCGATCCGGGCAAGCCAGACGATAAACGCAGCCAGCGCCACGAGCAGAAGCAGCGTGATCGCGCCGACCCAAAGGTGATTGGCCCGTGTTTCCATCGGCTTCTTTATGAACCCCGCACGCTGAGCTTGTCCATGATCTTATCCAGTTGAGCCTCCATTGCCATGCGCATGTGTCGTCTGCGCCGCGCGTCCGCGAGGGCCGTTGAAATATTCCTCAATCCAGGGGTGGTCGGTCTCAAGCAGTTCGGGAATTGTCCCGACTGCGATCACCTTCTTGTCTGCCAGCACCGCCACCCGATCGCAGATTTCGTACAGCGTATCGAGATCGTGCGTGATCAGGAAAACGGTCAGGCCCAGCGTTTGCTGCAATTCGCGCGTCAAGCGATCGAACTTGGCCGCGCCGATCGGATCGAGACCAGCCGTCGGCTCATCCAGAAACAGCAATTCGGGATCGAGCGACAGCGCTCTTGCAAGCCCCGCGCGCTTCTTCATTCCGCCTGACAATTCGGCTGGATATTTGGCGATCGCATCTTCGGGCAGGCCCGACAGCAGGATCTTGTAGCGCGCGATCTCACAGCGCAGCTCATCGCTGATCTCAGGATAGAATTGCTTGAGCGGAACTTCGACATTCTCGCCAACCGTCAATGTCGAGAACAGCGCCCCGCCCTGAAACAACACGCCCCAGCGGCAGCGCACGCCGATATTCTGGTCCGGATCGATCCCGGTAATCCGACGGCCGAGGACGTCGATATCGCCCGCGCTGGGCGTTTGCAGCCCGATGATTGAGCGCATCAGCACCGATTTGCCGGTGCCCGAGCCGCCAACGACGCCCAAAATCTCTCCGCGTCGCACTTCAAGATCGAGCCCTTCATGGACCACGAAATCGCCGAACCTGTTCTCCAGGCCCTGGACCACGATTGGAGCGTCAGAAGCGGGCGCTTCAGGAGCCGAAGTAATATCGTCTTCGCTCATTCCTCACCCCCACCCAATGCTGGTGAAGAACACCGCGAAGAAAGCGTCTAGCACGATCACAGCGAAGATCGCCGACACAACCGCCATGGTTGTGCGCAGGCCAACCTCCTCCGAATTGCCTTCCACCCGCATGCCGTGGAAACAGCCTGCCAGGGCGACGATCAGTCCGAATACGGGAGCCTTGATCAATCCGACCCACAGATCGTGCGCGGGCACCACTTCCTGGATCCGCTCAAGGAAGGTGAAGAATGGAATGCCAAGCGCAAAGTTGCCGACCACCGCACCACCGATGATGGCGACGATTGAGGCGTAAAAGCCCAGCAGCACCATCATGAAGGTGCAGGCCAGGATCCGCGGAATGACCAGGACTTCGGTCGGCGAGATACCGATCGTCCGCATCGCATCGACTTCCTCGGTCAGTTTCATCGTGCCAATCTGCGCTGCGAAGGCGCTGCCTGATCGGCCCGCGACCATGATTGCGGTCATCAGCACGCCCAGTTCGCGCAGAGTGATCCGCCCAACCAGATTGATCGTCAGCGCCTCGGCACCAAACTGTTCCAGCTGGACCGCCCCCTGCTGCGCGATGACGATGCCGATCAGAAAGCTCATCAGGCCGATGATCGGAAGTGCGGACACGCCGACCAGCTCCATCTGCCGCACCAGCGCCCGAACCGGGAACCGGCTGGGGTGGCGGATCAGTCTGGCCATGCCGATCAGGACCTGCCCCAGGAACCCGATCACGCCGATCAGGCCCGAACGGGCATTGAAGACCTGCTCAGCCAGTGCCAGCGGCACCCGTTCCCAAATCGGCACTCGCGGCGGGACCATGTCAGCATCATTGCTGGCGCCCTCTACCGCGTCGAGCAATCGCTGCGCGCGGCCATTTGCGCCCACGATCTCGGCCTCGTGATGAGCAGCCAAGCGACACGTCACCCAGGCTCCCACAGTGTCAATTTCATTGACCGCGGAGAGATCAACAATGTCGATTTCTCCGTCGAGGGCGGACACTTGATGTTCAGCCTCGCCAATGGTCGAAACCAGCATCGGGCCGGACCACGCAAGCACCATGCGTCCGCTGGCGTCCTCCGAGAGGGTAAACTGCGCCGTCCCATCCATGGATTGAATCTATGCGGGCAAATAGATGCCCAGACAAGCAGACAATTGCTCATGCCGCGGCACGGCGGTGCGATAGAGCTTGGATAAGCCCCTCATTTCGGTCCATAATCCGCTTGTGTTGGTGAGAGAGGGGAACTGGGAATGGACTATTTCACAATCGAGCATCGGGGCGAGACCTGCCTCGTTACTCTGACCAATCCGCCCTACAATTCGCTGCATGCCGAGCTGTTTGATGAAGGCACAGCCATGCTGCGTGACCTTGCCCAGGATCCGCCCAAGGGTGGCGTGGTGCTGACCGGCGCGGGTGACAATTTCACCCGCGGCATGGATATCAAGATCGCAGCGGCCTTCACCGAAGCGGATGCCGATCGCACAAGGCTGGCGATCAACCGCTTTTGCGCTGCTCTGCACCAGCTGCCTTGCCCGCTGGTCTGCGCAGTGAATGGCCATTCGATCGGGGCCGGAGGCATTGTCATGCTGTGCGCCGATTGGGTCGTCACCGCAGAAGGCGAACACAAGATCGGCCTGCCCGAAGCCAAAGCCGGCCTGCCCTTCCCCACCGTGCCGCAGGCGATCCTCGATCATTGGCTCGATCCCGTTTGGCGACGCAGACTGGCACTGACATCGGTCCTGCTCGGTCCGCATCAAGCGGTCGAAGCTGGGATTGCGGATGAGGTGGTTTCACCGGGCCATCTGCTCGATCATGCATTGGGCCGCGCCGCCGAGCTGGCGTCGCAACCCGCCTTCGCCGCCTGCAAACGGCAATTGCGCGCCAAGGCCGATGCAGAGATCAACGCGCTGCTGACCTAGAGCGTAAGAATTGTTGCACTGCACACGATCGGTTGGCATGGGACTGCAGAGTTTTGATGCGTGCGGATCAGCCATCCGGCTGATCCTTCGGGCTGAATCACCCGGCCCGCGAGCGCTAGCGAGCAGAGAAAATGAGCTTACCCACCACGTTCAACCCGGTCGAGATCGAGGCGCGATGGTATTCCCATTGGGAAGAGAAAGGCCTGTTCCGGCCCGAACGGCCTGACGCCGAACCCTATACGATCGTCAACCCGCCGCCCAACGTCACCGGCTCGCTGCATATCGGCCACGCGCTCGACAACACACTGCAGGACATCGTGATCCGGTATGAGCGTCTGCGCGGCAAGGACGCGCTGTGGGTGGTCGGCACGGACCATGCCGGCATCGCCACGCAAATGGTGGTCGAACGCCAGCTTGAGGAACGGCAGGACAAGCGCACCAATTATTCGCGCGAAGACTTTGTCGACATTGTCTGGAAGTGGAAGGAAGAAAGCGGCGGCACGATCACCCGCCAGCTGCGCCGTCTGGGCTGCTCGATGGATTGGTCGCGCGAACAGTTCACGATGGACCCGCACTTCACCGAGGCCGTGCTCAAGGTCTTTGTCGACCTCTACAATGACGGGCTGATCTATCGCGACAAGAGGCTGGTCAATTGGGACCCCAAGCTCAAGACCGCGATCAGCGATCTTGAAGTCGAACAGCAGACCATTCCGGGCAGCTTCTGGCACTTCAAATATCCGCTCGAGGACGGCGTAAGACTCGATGACGGGCGGGACTATATCGAAGTTGCGACGACCCGGCCTGAAACCATGCTCGCCGATATGGCGGTCGCGGTGCACCCATCGGATGAGCGCTATGCCAGCGTGGTTGGCAAGCATGTGATCCTGCCGATCACCGGTCGCAAAATCCCGATCGTCTCTGACGAACACGCCGATCCCGAACTCGGTTCGGGTGCGGTGAAAATCACCCCTGGCCACGACTTCAACGATTTCGAGGTTGGCAAGCGCGCGGGCATCGCCGCCGCCGACATGCTCAACATGTTGGATGGCGAGGCCAATGTCTGCCAGACCGCTGACGGGCTGGTGCCTGAGGAATATCTCGGCCTGCACCGCTTCAAGCGAGACGGCGTCAGCGGCGCGCGTGAATTGGTGGTCCAGCGGCTCAAGGAAAGCGGCAATCTGATCCCGCATGTCGCCAAGACCAAGAAGGGCGAGGACATCGAGCACGACGCCGAGCCGCGTCAGATCGCGACACCATTTGGTGATCGCGGCGGCGTGGTGATCGAGCCGTGGCTGACTGACCAATGGTATGTCGATGCGGAAAAGCTCGCTGCCAAGCCGATCGAGCAGGTCAGAAAAGGCGATATCGAGATCGTCCCCAAGAGTTGGGAGAAGACCTTCTTCAACTGGATGGAGAACATCCAGCCGTGGTGCGTCTCACGCCAGCTGTGGTGGGGGCACAGGATCCCGGCTTGGTTTGATACCGAGGGCAATGTCTTTGTGGCAACGACCGAGGAGGAGGTTCGCAACCAAGTTGTCGAACACCAAGTTGCCCAACCAGCCGATCCGGACGATCTAACACCAACCGCAATCTACTTTGCCAAGAGTGAAACCGAAGCTCGCGCGGCTATGGCGGGCGAAATCGATGTCCTGCCCGATTCAGAACTCGACTCGAAAGTCTATGCGGTCTGGCAAGATACCGACGTTCTCGATACCTGGTTCTCTTCGGCGTTGTGGCCCTTTGCCACGCTTGGCTGGCCCGACGCCTCCCCTTCCGTCACCCCAGCGAAAGCTGGGGTCTCAAGCGACGATGCTCAAACGCCAGAGATGCCAGCTTCCGCTGGCATGACGCTTTTGGAAAAGCACTTCCCCAACAACCTTCTCATCTCGGGCTTTGACATCCTGTTCTTCTGGGATGCCCGCATGATGATGATGGGGCAGTACAATATGGGCGATGCGCCTTGGCCGCGTCTCTATCTGCACGGGCTCGTACGCGCCGCCGATGGGCAGAAAATGTCCAAGTCCAAAGGCAATGTGGTCGATCCGCTTGGCCTGATTGACCAATATGGCGCCGATGCCTTGCGCTTCTTCATGGCAGCGATGGAAAGCCAGGGCCGCGACATCAAGATGGATGACAAGCGCGTCGAGGGCTATCGCAATTTCGCGACCAAGCTGTGGAACGCGGCGCGGTTCTGCCAGACCAATGGCATCACCGCCTCGACCACGATCAAGGCACCCGAAGCCAAGCTTGTCGCCAATCAATGGGTGATCGGCGAAGTCCAGCAAACGCTGGCCGCGCTCGATGCCGCGATGGCCGATCTGCGCTTCGATGCCGCCGCCAATGCGATCTATCAATTCACCTGGTCGCGATTTTGCGACTGGTATCTTGAGCTGATCAAGCCGGTTTTTGTCGGCGATGCCGACAGCCCTGCGGCGATCGAGACCCGCGCGGTGGCCGGATGGGCGCTCGACCAGATCCTGGTCATGCTTCACCCCTTCATGCCCTTCATCACTGAAGAGCTGTGGCACGCTCTAGGCGATCGCAATTACGAGCTCATCTTGGCGCAATGGCCCAATCCGCGCGGCGAAGTGTCAACCGACGCGACCGATGCGATCGATTGGACGATTGAGCTGACCACAAATGTCCGCAGCGCCAAGAATGAGCTGGGCATTCCACCGGGCGAGAAGCTGGCAGCGTTCCTGCCGCAGGCGTCTGATGTCGCCACGCGGACGATCGATCGCAGCAGCGCCGCGCTTGAGCGGCTCGCACGGCTTACCCCGGTGACGATTGGCGACGCGCCCGCAGGGCCTGCGATGCAGGTGACCGCGGGCAGCGATGTGTTCGTGATCCCGCTTGAGGGCATCATCGATATCGACGCCGAAAAGGCTCGTCTGGAAAAGGCGCTCGCCGCCAGCCAGAAAGAGGCCAAATCGCTCGAGGGGCGGCTGTCCAACGCGAATTTCGTCGAACGCGCTAAGCCTGAAGCGGTCGAGAAGGCCAAGTCCGACTTCGCGCATCACTCGGCAGAGGTTGAACGGCTAGAGAGCGCGTTGAAGCGGCTGGGATGATCGGATTGCTGCGAGGTCTGATCGCCCTTCTCGCGCTGGCGCTGCCCGCCACGCTTTGGGCTGAGGAGGCCGAACAAGCATCCAGTGAGCCGGTTGTCATCACCGGAATCGTCAAGGAATTTGACCTCGGATTCGAGCCCGGCACGATCAGCGACAAATATGAGCGCTATGCCAGCTTTGCCGCCTGGCGTCTGGGCGATGGTCCGGTGGAAACGACCCTGCTGTGGCTCACTCTGAGCGTCGACACCGAAGAACAGGCCGAAGCGCTCAAACAACAGTTTCGTGAAAAGGCTCTGGTGCGCTTCCTTGCCAAGGGAAAGCCCAGTTTCCGTGGGGATGGCGGCGCTGCTCAATCAGCCGAGGTTGACTGGCTCGCAACACTCGATCCCGTAGCGGATGACGAAGTGAGCGCCGCGGCCGATTTGATCTTTAATCCGCAAGCGTTTGATGATCCCGAACTGGGGACGTTCGAGCCGCATCCCTCCGCCTTCGGATATTTCGGACAGCTGCGCGAATGGCTCGGTGAAGAGACCATTTTCGAAGTGATCCTGGAACCGATGGGACCCAATGCGCGCGAGCAGGCATTGTCTATGGCGCGTCTGGCCTGGGCTGAGCGCGCAGCGATCGACGCTCAAATCCGGGAACAGGTGACCGACCATATCTATTCAAACCGCACCGCAGAAGCCGGTCTTGTGCTTGCTCCCGTCGACGGGAGCGTGGCGCCCGAAGAGGAGGAAGATTCCGGTCCCAGCCTAAGCCGAGAGGACTTCAATTCGGATCACAAGCTCGTCAGCGTTTCGTGCTCGGCGCAGCAATATTGCGTATTTGGCTATTCCGCGCAGCAAGCCTCATGGGAGTGGAGTTACAACGCCACGATCATGCTCAGTGATGATGGCTGGTATGTCGACGGATGGGATTTCCCATGATCTTGCGCCTCTTGCTCACGCTGTTGGCATTGTGGCTCCCCGCCACGCTTTGGGCTGAGGAGGCCCCGAAGGCTGAGCAGGCCGAGGATCCGGTAATCTTCACCGGAGTGGTGAATTGGCGCGGCTATCCCTACAAGCCAAATGAATACCGTGAGGCCTACTCGTTCGACGTGCAGTTTCTGGCGTGGCGGCAGGGCGATGGCCCGGTCGAGACGGTGCAAGCCAACACCTATGTGAGAACCAAGGACGAGGCTGAGTTTGAGAGGTTCAAGGACCTCTTCCAGAGGGGCGCTCTGGTGCAATTGGCGATCGACGGCGCGGTGAAATTTGAAGAAGACGCATTGCTCGGCCGGACCGCGTTCGCTTCGTTCGTTGACGTGCTGGCACCGGTGCAAGACACGGAGCTTTCGGCAGCCGCGGACCGCGTGCTCAATCCGCGGCCATTTGAAGACCCGGTCTTAGGGCAGTTCGAACCTGTCGCAAATGAGTTCACGCTGATGGTTCAGAAGCGCGAGTGGTTTGGTGATGCAATCCCGTTCGAGCTGATCCTCGAACCGCTCGGCCCAGACGCGCGAGATCGGGCGATCGCCATGGCGCGGATGGCGTGGGAGGATCGCGAGGCCATCGACAAAGCCATCCGCCGAACGGTGACAGAGCGAATTTACGGCACGGAGGAGGAGCCCACCGAAGTCGACCGGAGATATCTCCCGCCGCTTACCTCGGACGAATTCGAGATCGACCATATCCTTCGCAACGTGGCCTGCGGTGCGCAGAATTTCTGCGTCTTCTTTTACAAATCGCAGGCGGACCGGCGCTGGGGCTATCGCGCAATTATCGAACGCGACGGCGATGGATGGGTGGTCGCGGATCATGGCGATTTGTGAAGCGGCCCAATAGAAGCCGCTCAGAGGCTTTTTCCGTAATCTGGCAGGTTGGGCCACACGCGGCCCGATTGCGAGCACAGGACATATGCACACGGCTATCCTACGGCGTATTTCGCGCGGAGGTAGTGGTCAAGCAGTCTAGTGTTTCCCTCAAAACGGACAGTCAGCTTACGACCCAATACCTGCCGAACGCGGACATTCATCCAGATGTGCGTTGGATCACATTCAGCAATACTTTGGCCGATGTCAGAGCGAAGCGAGAAAACTGCCCAACCGGTCGATCGTTTCTTCATCAGTTCGTCCATTGGTCACACACGCCCGCAGAACTGATTGGCCTTCAAACTTAGCTTTCGAGACCCAAAATCGTCCATCACCGTGGACAGCATTCACACAACGATCAACGTCCGCATTGCCTTTCGGAGGCACGAAGCATGCGACGCCCATCGGCGAGGAATTCACGCGCGTCCAACCACCCGTGGCAAGAGATTCTGCCAGTCGGTCTGTGAGCCGGATTGAGCGTTCGACGTGTTCTGCGAATCCATTCCAGCCCGCAGAACAGAGTGCCAAGAACATTTTCAAGCCGATGAAACGCCGCGACCATTGCATCGAATTCGAGTAGTAGTCCTTACTGGAATCACTTTCCGGCATGTAGCTGGCTGAAACTCGGAACACATTGCCAAGAATTTCAGGCCGTGAAGTGAAGAAGATTCCGGTTCCCATCGTCGTCGCGAACCACTTGTGCGCGTCAAGGGTGATTGAATCGGCATTTTCAATTCCACTAAGATTCGACCGATGCTTCGGACTAGCGATGAGAGCACCGCCCCAAGCTGCATCCACATGAAGCCACAGCCCAAATCTGTCAGCCATTGCCCTGCATTCTGCAAGCGGATCTATCATCCCGGCATTCGTGGTCCCGGCTGTTGCAGCGATCATGACGGGAGCAAGGCCGCTTTCCACATCTCGTTCTAAGGTGGATGTGAGGCAATCAGCATCCATGCGCCCTTGGCCATCGGTTGCAATCAGGCGGACCGCTCGACGTCCGATGCCAACGCTATGCGCAATCTTTAGCCAGGCGAGGTGGCTCTCTGCCGAGACGTAGATCATTGGCTGGCTTCCGAGGCTCATCAAGCCGTCCTCGCCATAGTCTGGAAACTTGGCCTGCAACGCACACAAGACCGAAGTTGCATTCGCCTCTGCACCGCCGCTTGTGAAATGTCCTTCAGACTCGGCAGGCATTCCAATCTTAAGCGCGATCTGATTGATCGTATGACGCTCAATCTCGACCGCTGCGGGAGCATGAGTGTAGACACAGACCTGCGGGTTGAATGCCGAGACAATTCTGTCTGCACATTCAGACGCGAAGTTGGGTGAAGGGTTGAAGAGACCAAGGTGGCCCGGATGTGTCATTTGGACAATTCCGGTTTCGAGCGCCTCGATCACCCAGTCCATTGCGACGCTGAGTTCTTCGGTCTGGTCGAAGGACTTACTCTTGAGGTTCGCCAGCCAGTCTGGCGAGAGCGGCTCAGGCGTTGTTCGCCTAGTCATACTTCGTTGTCTAACGTCGGCTAGTTTTTGTGAAAGTTGATCCTCAATGGATCGCATTTCACCGATGCTTGGAAACAGCGAATCTATGTCTTGCACGAAGACCTCCGGTTGATTGGTTGGTTGAGAGACTAGCCAACCAACCGCGTAAGGTCGTCCCGTTTCTTGCTGCCAACTCTCTGTCCGCTTTCACCTACCAGCTGCAGTCGCCTAGTGCACTAAGCGCCTAAGCCTGAAGCAGCCGCTCGGGTATCGACGCAAAAAAGGACTATGGGATTGCGGCCCAACATCGCTTTTTCGCTCACGAGGTTCCAGGAGTAGGCATGCCGCCTTCGCCCCCTCGGTTGAACGAAGCGAGGCCAAGGTTTCCTACACGCGGCATTCGTGGCATGGCCTCACCATGATGTGTCACGCAGATCGTGTTTTGGATTGGACAAGTGTCAACCGTGCCATTGAGCGCCCCAACCCGGGAATTTCTGCGGAAAATGGCCGCTTTTGCGCGGATGACAGGGTGTCAACTTCGTCAATTTTGGCGGGTCGATGAGCCTGGTCCTCGCCACGCAAGCTCCCGGAGAGCCCGAAATCTTCGCTTCCCTGCAGGGCGAAGGGCCAAGCACGGGCATGCCGGTGGCGTTTGTCAGGCTGTCTCGCTGCAACCTGGCCTGCATCTGGTGCGACACGGCCTATACCTGGCATTTCGACGGCGATGAGCGGCCGCATCGCGATGGCGAGACCTTTGATCGCAGGGCCAATCAGTTCAACCTGACCCCGAAAGAGGCGGCCGAGCGCATTCTTGAGCTGGGCCAGAAGCGTCTGGTGGTCACCGGCGGAGAGCCCTTGCTGCAAGCCTCCGCCCTGGCTGATCTCCTTGCGGCTTTGCCCGATATGGAGATCGAGATTGAGACCAATGGCTCAATCAAGCCGATCGGGCATGTCGACATCTGGGTCGATCAATACAATGTCAGCCCCAAGCTGGAGCATTCGGGCAATGCTGCTGAGCTGGCGATCAATTCGGAGGCGCTGGAATTCTACGCGTCGGATCCGCGCGCTTTCTTCAAATTCGTGATTGCAGAGCCGGATGATGTGGCTGAAGTGCTCGTGCTGCAGAGCGAGCATGGTCTCAAGTCCGAGCGCATTTTTCTGATGCCCGAAGGCACGACCAGTCCGGCGCTGCAAAAGCGTGAGAAATGGCTCAGCGAGCTGTGCCTCGAGCACGGCTTTCGCATGTCAGACCGTTTGCATATCCATCTTTATGGAGATGAGCGCGGCACATAGTCGGAAAGCAATTTTTACAAACACTTGTCCTTTTTGATTGCAAGCAGATCTGCTATCGATTCCACATGGGTCGCACCATCAGAACATCTTTCGCCTTCGCAGGCACATGTGCCCTGCTTGCTCTTGTCGGATGCGGATCCGATCAAACGAACGCGCCACCTCAAGCGATTGGCTCTGCACCAACGCCTGGGCCAACGGCATCACCGCCGCAGCCGATTGTTGGGATCAGCCAGGGGCCTGCCATTGCCGAGTTCATAAGCCCTTGGGGGCTGGCAGCCTTGCCGGGTGAGACATTTCTCGTGACGCACGACACCGATCCAGGTGGTCTCGCGCTTGTTTCCTCTGATGGTTCAAGGGTTGAAGTGAGTGGAATCCCTGAGAATGCGCGGCTCCTCGACATTGCGGTGGATCAGGGCTTTCTCCTTACGCGGCAGATCTTCTTCACCGCCATCATTCGGGATCCTGCCGCCGTTCGAGTGGGTCGGGGCGCAGCAGATCCCGAGCTTGTTCCAGAGCGGATGGCTGCTTTTCGGGCGTCGCTATTCGACAATGGTCCGACTGCCCATCTTTCCGACGTTAGGGAGATCTTTCGGCAAATTCCGACTATCACAACACTGCCAGGGTCGGGCGAGCCGGGAGGTCGGATTGCCTTCGGCCCCAGCGGGAATCTGTTTATCACTTCCGGCGACAGGCAAGAGCTTAACGCGGCTTTCCTCCATTCGCTGGACAACAATCTCGGGGCCACGATCCGGATCAGGCAGGATGGCAGCATCCCCGAGGACAATCCCTTCGTAGACACGCCCGGCGCGCGCCCCGAAATCTGGAGCAAAGGTCATCGCAATCATTATGGGATTGGGTTCGCGACCGATGGGCGATTGTGGTCGGCCGAGCATGGTCCGCTCGGAGGTGATGAATTCAATCTCATTCTGGAAGCTGGCAATTACGGTTGGCCAGCTGTTTCGAACGGCTCTCATTATGGCGGCCGCGACATTCCCGATCACGCCGACGGAGACGGATTCGTTGCTCCAACAATCACTTGGACACCTGCAATCGCACCGGGCGGCATGACCTTTTACAGGGGGCGTATCTTTGAGGATTGGCAAGGTGACGCTCTTATCACCGGCCTGAAATCCCAAGCGATCATTCGGGTCCGCGTTGAAGGCGACACAGCCGAGGAAGTCCAAAGGTTCGAACTCGGTGCAAGGATCCGCGACATCGCCGAAGATCCATTCGGCGCGCTTTATGTTCTAACTGATGGCAGCAATGGCCAGCTGATCAAACTGGAACCCGAATTCGAATAGCTGGCTTGCAGGCTAACCCTGAGAGCGCCAGCGCAGCACGACGCGTTCGACGGTCTCGTCTTCGCTGCCGCCTTCGTTCCACAATTCGACGAAGCTCGGGTCTTCCGATGCCGGACGCTTGTTCTCTTCAAGCGTGTCGAAATTGACGCGGATCGGGATCGCCACACCCTCGCCGCAGACAATGCATTCGCGGTTGCGCAAAGCGGGGATGGAATCGAGGAAGCCGCGCGCGCCTTCGGGCATGGCGGCTTTCACAAAGGCTTGGTCGCGATCATTGTTGAGACGCATCGAGATGATGGTGCCGCATTGCGACAGCACGCCTTCGGCCAGGTCGGATGGACGCTGTGTGATCAGGCCCAGGCTGATGCCGTATTTACGGCCCTCCTTGGCGATCCGGCTGAGGATCTTGGCGACCGACGAGCCGTCAGAATTCTTCTCGTTTGGCACATAGCGGTGCGCCTCTTCGCACACGAGCAGGATCGGACGGGTCTTCTCTTCGCGACCCCAGATCGCGAAGTCGAACACCAGGCGGCTGAGCACCGCGACAACGGTCGAGGTGATGTCAGACGGAACACCCGAGACGTCGATGATCGAGATCGGCTTGCCGTCACCCGGCATGCGGAAGACCTTGGAGATGAATTCGGTCATTGTGTCGCCAACCAGCATGCCTGAGAACATGAACTGGTAGCGCGGGTCTTGCTTGAGCTCTTCGAGCTTGCCCTTGATCCGCATGTAGGGCGCGGACGAGGTCGCCTTGTCGAGCTTGCCCATCTCGTCCTGCAGATGGGTTGACAGGTCAGACAGCAGATAGGGGATTGGCGAATCCACCGTGATCTTGCCCATCGTCTCAGCCAGCCGGTTCTTGCTGCGTGCATACAGCAGGCACTTGGCGAGAATATCGGTGTCAACCTGTCGCTCATTGCCATCGCTGGTGAGCAGGACTTCGCAATGCTCTTCGAAGTTCATCAGCCAATAGGGCATTTGCAGGTTCGACACGTCAAGGATCTGCCCTGACTGACGGAACGCTGCCGAATACTCGCCGTGGGGGTCAATCATCACGATATGACCCTTGGGAGCGGTCTCGCAGATGCGGTGCAGGATCAGCGCGGCGCTGGTCGACTTACCGGTACCGGTCGAGCCCAACAGCGCGAAGTGCTTGCCCAGCATCGCGTCGACATAGAGGCCGGCGCGGATATCCTTGGTCGGATAGACCTTGCCGATGGTGATGTTGGCGCGGCCATCGCTGGCGTAGACCTGTTTGAGGTCTTGCGTCGACGATGGATAGACCAGCGCGCCAGGCACCGGATAGCGCGTCACACCGCGGCGGAAACCGTGGATCCGTCCGGTGAGCTTTTCTTCCATGCCTTCGCCGAGGAAGTCGATATGCGCGATGATGCCGCTTTCGCTGCGGCGGTCCTTGCGCTGATCGCGGACATTGGCGAGGAGCCAGGAATCGCCGACGCGGATCTTGATCTGGCTGCCGACCTGGCCCGAGAGCGCGATCGAAGGATCGTCATCTTCCATACATTCGTTGAGGCGCTGCAGATCAAATGCGATTTGAGAGCCTGAGCCCGAAATTTCGAGCACGACCCCGATCGGGAGTCGCGAATTGTCCGCTGGCGCAGCGCTTTGCGCATTCGCCTCAGCGTTGGGCGCGCCTGCGTCTGCGTTGCCCGGCTGGCGAGCGTCGAAATTGTGATTGGCCATGTCCGCCATGTGCGGTCTCTACCCCTTGCATATTTCGCCGGGGGCATAGCAAAATCTCGGTTAACATCGCGTCAACAGACACTATTTGACGCGCAAGTTACTGGCGGTTCAACTCTATTGCAGGCGGGCGAACAAGCGTCCGGCAAACCAGCCCATGCCGAGTGACAGCAGGATCGCGCCGAGCCCGTAGAATAGCGACCAGCGGTCAGCGGCGTTGACCACTTGCCCTTCGAGGCCAACTTTCGTGACTTCGATATCCGCGGTGGCACTGGCCAGCACGCGGCCGTCAGCGATCGCAAAAGTCTCTGCCGTGTATTCGCCCGTGGTCACATTGGACGGCAGCGCAATACGGGCCTGGTAGAGCACCTTTTCGGTGATTCGGACCCCGTTCAAATCCTCTTTGTAGAGCCCGAGACGCTGGCGCATATCGACCAGCCCGCTGGCAAAGCGTTGCTGCTTTTCGGGATCGATATCGCCCGACGGGCTCAGCTGGATGAACTCGGTGCCCAACTCGTAAATCGCTGCGGTGCGCTCATCCACGATCTCATCGATCGGGCTGGACGAGGCGACAGCGAAGAAGGAGGGTGCAGAGCGGAAGTCAGACGATTCCGCATTCATCCAAATTCCCGCAATGCGCTCCTTCTCGCGCAGGCGGATCGGCTCTGCCGGACCTTTGAGCACAACGACAATATCGTACTCCGTCCCGCGCTGCGGCCCGCGCGGATCAACAATCGCGCCGTAAAGCAACAGGTTCGCCCCGGTGAAGCCTTGGCGGACTTCGATCCGCGACTGGCTCACCTCGGGAACCAGGATCGGTTCGCGCTGAGCGGAAAGGGCCAAGGCGGCCAGCATGAGGAACGCCAGACGGAGCCTCATAGCGGGCTCACAGTGTAAATTTCGTCGGGCTGGACCCCGAGCCCATAAAGCATCCGCAAGGCCACCAGAAGCACGATTCCGGCCAGTACAAGGCGCAAAATTTCGGGACGTGCCTTGAGCGCAATCTGAGTGCCGAATTGAGCGCCCATGACCGATCCCAGCAGCAGCAAACCGGCGAGGACAATGTCGACCGCCTTGGTTGTCAGCGCATGCGTCATCGTGGTCACCATGGTGACAAACAGGATCTGGAACAGCGAGGTTCCGACCACGACATTGCCGCTCATCCCCAACAGGTAGAGCATTGCCGGGACAAGGATGAAGCCGCCACCCACGCCCATCAGCATGGTCAGCACGCCGACAATGACGCCGAGGATAAGAGGTGCCAGAGGCGAGATGTAGAGGCCCGAGCGATAAAACCGCCAGCGCATCGGCAAGGATGCAACCAGCGGGTGGTGCCGCCGCTTGCGGATCACACCAGCGCCACCTGGCGTTGGTCGCAGCTTCTCCATCGCCTCGCGCATCATCAGGCCGCCAATCGTGCCTAGCATCAGCACGTAAAGAATGCTGATCACCACATCGATCTGCCCAACCGCTTGCAGGAAGCGGAACAGCAGCGCACCAATCAACGCGCCAACAATGCCTCCGCCAACCAGCACCCCTCCCATGCGATAATCGACACCATTGCGCCGTCCATGTGCGACCACGCCGGAAACGCTTGCGCCGGTGACCTGGGTTGCGGCCGATGCGGCGGCAACCGTTGGCGGAATACCGTAGAAAATGAGCAGCGGCGTTGTGAGAAATCCTCCGCCGACGCCGAACAGGCCGGATAGAATACCCGTCAGAAAGCCCAGCATGACGATGAAAAATCCATTCACCGACAGATTCGCAATGGGCAGGTAGACATCCATGCGACCGGCCTACCCTACCGACCGCCGCGATTAAACCCAGATAACCGCTGACTTCTTCCGATCCGCCCAAAAAGTGGAGAGGATCGATCTAAAATCGCGTCGACAATGTCGCCGCAACACCTGATGCTGGAGCGGCCTGGCCACCAACCCGCTCGCGCCAATCGACCGAGAGACGCGCGGGCGTATCCGACAGTCGCAGGTCAAGCCGGAGGCTGGGCCCAATGTCGATCCGATGCGCATCGCGTTGCGCACCGGCCCAGGCCCCCGCGCCGACATGGATTGTGCCAAGGTCAAAACTTGCCACTTCACGCGCCACCGTCATCTGCGCGTCGGCGAACAAGGTCGCGTCTTCACCGCTGACATATCCAGCCTGTACGTAGGCCTCCACGCGCGCATCAAGCGGCACCTCGATGGGAGCGATTTCGGTGGTCGCAAACACCGATCCGCGCAATTCCTGGCCGCCGGCTCGATCCAAGGCCCGCACCTCCCCGTGCAGGCGCAAGGGGAGAGCCGCCACAGGTCGAATCGAGACACCAGTCGCCAGCTCAGCTTCACCTCCAGCAGCGAGAGCGCGATATCCGCGGAGATAGGCGCGCGGCGCATATTGCGAGTTCGGTGCGAGCGAATAGCGCAAGACGGCGCCGGCCTGGCTGCCGCCATAGATGGGGCGCGTGCCGGCATTTGCACTCGCCGCTGCAGATCCCGCGCGCCAGAACGCCCAGGCGTCGAGCGACCAGCGCTCGGCGGAACCGGGAGCTTCCGTAACTTGAGCCGGAGCGCCACTGCTCGCGCTTATGGCCTGTTCGGCTGCGCGCGGAAGCGGAAGGTGTGCCATGGCTGCCATGAAGAGGATGTTATGACCCGCAGCCGCGCTTGCATCGCTCGAAAACAGCTCAGCGAGCCCGCCCGGCTTTGGCCGCACCACATGATGCCCGCGTGACTTGGCCAACCTGTCATTGACCATGGCCAGCGAAGCACCTTCAGGCCAAACCAGGGCCGCATCGCTAGCTTCAGTGTTGGAGTCGCCGAGCGGCAGCCGGGGAGACACATCGCCGACGGAAGAAACCGCGACATCGCCGATCAAACCTGCCGGTGGTTGCGCTGGAAAGGGATTGACCCACAGCAAGCTGCGCACGGAAATCCAGCCCGCCAGCACCAGCACAAGCAGGATGAGAGGCGCGCCGCGCCGAGTCTGGTTGCGGACCACGGTCATGCTTGCTTCACTCCCGCTCGCTCAACTGAGGCGGGGTGCAAGTCGTGCGCGGTCTTGTCCCAATGCAGTTTGCCACCCAGCAAGACCCGCACATAGGCAGAGACAGCCCGTCGCCCCGCCATGATCGCTATCACATTGGCGACTGGAATCCGGAGGATCGCGCGCAATCCCTCGGCAAAGCCATAATGGCGCGCCGCGAAGGCAAAGCGCCACATTGCGCGCCATATCAGCGCGAACAGACACAGCGCCAGCAGCAGCTCCACCAAGGGATCGTGCGGAGCATGCACTGGTATTCCCAGTGCCGCTGTCACCCAAGTCACGGCGGACACGGTCAGCATCGCATAGGCGGTGAACAGGACAAGCGCGGTCATAGGACCGCGCCGATCGCGGATCCGCATCCAATTCTCGATCAGCCCGCCATTCCAGCCGAGCCGGTCCCAGCCTTGCAGCGCGATACCATGCACCCAACGCGTCTTCTGACGCACGATTTGATCGATCCGGGCAGGGAAATAGGCCCGCGTTGCGATCAGCTCACCAATTTCATCGCGGGCCCTGAGGAAACGACAATTGCCGCCCATTTCCCCAATCGCGATGCCGAGCTCATAGTCCTCGGTCAGTGAATCCGCTCGAAAAGGTTGGCCATCATTGCCACGCTCGATGAGCCAGTCTGCGGCGCGCCGAGAGATCGCGCAGCCAGTCCCGGCGGCGGGCAAAGCGGCTCCGAGCCTTTCCCTGACCACCATGGCCTTGCCGTGTTCCTCAGCAAATTCCTCACAATAATGATTGCCGATCCATGTGCTGTCTCGGCGTGGGAGCGGGAGCACAGGCATTTGCACGAAGTCGGTTGCTTGGTCGGCACCACCAATCGCGCGATCGAACAGGCCCAGTGCGGCCGGGTCCACCATGTCTTCCGCGTCATGAAAGAGGATCATCTTGAAACGTTCGCCCATGCGAGCTTCATCTCCTCTCATGGCCGCGAACAGACGATTGAGACAATCAGCCTTGGTGGTTGGTCCATCAGCAGCATGGACGACAACGCGGATGCGAGGATCACTCAGACTCGCGTCCATCGCCGCCGCTATCGTGGCGGGATCGTTGGCATAGCAACCGACATAGAGCCGCATTTGAGGCTGCGGCCACGCCGCGAGTGTGTGGCGTATGGTGCTGGCGATAATGCTGGCCTCGTCCCAAGCGGGAACGAGCACCGCTGTTATCCCGCTGAGTTGTCGACCTTCGAGAGAGGCTCGTTCGAAAGTCGGCGTTGGCGCACGCCCTCTCAGCCTGAGCCACAGCCAAGCGAGATCGACCGCAAGGTCGTCCAACGCCCCAAGCAGGAAGATACAGGCAGCAAACAACAGGGCCTCGTGCTGGATCAACACGAGCCACTGAGACGCATCAAATTCCGTAAAAGCCAAGGTGCGACCCCTTCCCTTTACCGAG
>Ga0207422_1003094_pt1 | contig 18068 bp, 19 predicted proteins | sample MarCyaLeptolynsp_FD_187757 | JGI IMG/M metagenome (GOLD analysis project Ga0207422, IMG submission 187757) | Marine cyanobacterial communities from Panama - species 1 Leptolyngbya sp. (SPAdes) | ecosystem: Environmental > Aquatic > Marine > Unclassified | place: Panama: Panama City | collected...
TTGGTGCATGATTATTACATCAGATGGAATGCAACAATATGGCTGGATAGAATATAAATGTGATGGTCAGGCGTATCTTAATAGTGATGGTAATTGGGACACGGACATAGAAGTAACTGATATATTTATATCTGAAATACCGAACCAAGGAATCATTGCCGGCAAAAAATAAAGTTTTTAATCCTTTGGACTTTCCCCCCTCTACGACATACTTGACGTGGTGTTGTAGAGGGGATTTCTATATTAGCTTCGATGTTTTATAACCCAGAATAAGTATTGAACCGGCAAGAACTACTTCCTTCTTTCGACTTCCCACCATTTCTTGATTGACTCTTTCAGAGTCACGTCACTATCACAACAGTGAGTAGCATGGCTTGGGAAAACTTCCTTATATCTGTACGCATTAATAAGTTCTAATACTTGATCACCAAGTGTATGGTGATTATGCGAAGGCAAATAGGAAGAAATAACCATAACAATACATTTTGCCCTCTCCTGTGAATCGATCAAGGTCATTAAGAATTCAATATCATCTTTAGTAATCCAGTTGGTATCCTGCTGTCCTGCGACAGTAAGAATAGAATGATTGGAATACCTATGTTTTGAAATTCTTAGCTCTTCAACGAATTCAGATACTGTGATATGCTCTATCCATATTATTTCGTTAGTATTAAGATTACTAGGTTCCTTCTTATCAGGTTGACTGAATGAATCTAAACTTAAAACTAGGATTACCAGTATTAACAGGTATCGATATTTCATATAATTAGAATAAATCTTCATAATCGGACCAGCTTAGTACTTGTTTTTTCGTCGTTCTGCCAGAACTGCTTTATAAAGCTTAGCAAGATCTTTTCCTTTTTTTCTTTTTTCTACGATAGTACTCGCAAAATGGATCTGTTCTCTTATAAGTTTATGATAATTTTCATATGCTTCCACTGAAATATCCCCTTCCTCGACTGCTTTCAATACAGCACAACCCAATTCACTTGTATGTGAACAATCATTGAATTTACAATTATTTGCCAAATCAACAATCTCATCATACGTTAATTCAATTCCAACCGAACTCTCTGTCATACCAACCTCTCTCATTCCGGGAGTATCAATAATAATACTACCATTTGACAGAATCATTAATTCTCTATGGCTTGTTGTATGTTTGCCTTTATTTGTACTTGAACTGATTTCATTGGTTTTCAATACTTGTGTTCCATTAAGCCAATTGACAATTGTTGACTTCCCTACTCCGGAAGAACCTATAAAACAATAGGTTTTATAAGGCTCAAATATTTTATTGAGTATTTCAAGACTACTGGCTATCTCAATGCTCAGAGGGATTATTGTAATTCCTTTAGCTCTATCACGGATTTGTTCTACTAGTTGTTCCGTTTCATTTTGCTCAATTAGATCAATCTTGGTGAGCAATACGATAGGCTCAATATTTGCTGAATAACATATTGTCAGATATCTATCAAGACGTTTCAGATTAAAATCATGTCCGACTGACTGAACTACAAATGCATAGTCAATATTAGCAGCAATCAACTGTGGTTCGCCATATTTACCAATTGCTTGTCGCTTCAGAACAGAAATTCTGGGAAAAACCGATAAAATAATAGCTGTATTATTATCCATAATAGTAACTTTCACCCAGTCACCAACAGCAGGAAAGTCCAATCGGCTTTTTGCGGAAAATCTCAAGTTGCCCGTTATTTCAGCATTTAGGATACCGAAAGAAGTCTGAATAACATATCGCTCCTTATGCTCTATAATCACCCGGGCTAATTCAAATCCCTCATAATCGGAAGTTTGAATTAACTCAGTTATTTTACCTGCAAAACCAAGATTCTTCATATAAATATCCTTTGCTCTAGCATGTGACAAATGCCCTACTTTTGTGAAATATGCTGCTAAAATTATTTAGTCGTGATATCAGAACTACTATCTTTATTACTCTTTTCATAGTGCAACTGAATTAATCCTGAATCAAAGTATTTAACTTCTTTAGCATTTAATTTAATCATTTCAGTCCCACCCAAAAACAAACGCTTACCATCTCCAAGAATTACTGGAATAATAGATATAATATATCTATCAATAAGGTTTTTCTCCATTAATAATTTCACAATCTCACCGCCACCATCACAATAGATATCTCCTGATCCTTCTTGCTTAAGTTTGGCAATTAAGACCTCAATATCATCATTATAAAATGTCACCCCGTTTTCCTGTTTACGCTTCTGCCTTGTAATTACATAACAGTCATACTTATCTGACTGGGGGAAAACACCACCGGTAAGCTTCAGAATTGTTTCATATGTTTTTCTACCTACAATATAGCTGCTTATGTTCTCACTAAATTTGGCATACCCATAATCCTCACCTTCTTTCTCTACTATCGAAAGCCAGGATAAATCATCATCATTGGTTGCTATAAATCCGTCTAAGCTCATACTGATATATAATATCAATTTCCTGTTATTCATTACTAATTATTATTTTTTATTTGAGGCAAATACCGGTTATTCATTCGGCTTATTCTTCTTAAAAATATATACCAAATCTTTATAATTCGAATCTTCTCTCAAGCCATGATTCGTAAAGCCATTTTTCTCGGCAACTTTAATTGAAGCAGTATTATCCCGGGTAATAGGTGCTACCAGTGTAGTATAGTCTGTACTGGCAAATATGTAATTAGTTAAAGCCTTTAGAATTTCAGTTGCAAATCCTCTACCCCAAAACTGTGGATCAAATGCATAGAAAACTTCAACCTCATTTTTTTCTAAAGGATTAAACCCTGTTAAACCAAGAAAACACCCCTCCCTATTATCTTCAATTACATACGCAAAGAGTGGTTGGTCTGAGTTGTAAGAGTTTATAGTCATCTCCATCAAACCCTTCACACCCTTTTCAGTCAGCATATCATCTGGAAAAGACATATTATCAGTAACATTATTATTACATAATAACTTAGTAAGAGCATTCAGATCTTCTACTTCTAATCTTCTGATAAGTGTTCTGTCAGTTTTTATTGACTCCAATACTTTCATTTTAAAATTCTAATTAAATATAAATCTTTGGGCAAAAAAAATCAGGGAATTAATCTTGATATTTATTTAAAGAAGAAATAAGGATCTGCTCAAATTCTTCAGGTTGATCTATCCAGCATAAATGACCAGCATCTTTAATAACATGTAGCTCTGCATTAGGAACATTAGGTATCCATGACTTATTATAATCTAAGGGTAAATAATCATCATCACCGTGAATTATCCCGATCGGACACCCGGCATTCATCATATCAGGGGTAAAATCCCACTTCTGAGGACCACTAGTAGCAGCAATAGTAGCTGACTGCTGATTCCAATAAAAAGCACCTTCAAGTTTTCTCCAATTCTTAACAGAGTGCATATTCAGGGCAGCAAAAGTTATCCGGTGAGTAAGCCCTTTTCTCTTACCATCATAGTTACCCCTGGCCTGAATATCCAAACCATGAGCTTCCAAAGTATCAATAACTTCTTTTCTTTCCCACCTCTGGAGTGCAGAAGCATTTAGATCTTCTGTCAGCTGTTTGATATTTCCAATAGCAGGTACTGATGAGATTGCGATCAAGCCCTTTACTCTTTCAGGATATTTTTGAAGATAGCTCATACCCAGAAAGCCACCCATAGAGTGTCCAATTAATAATAGTTTTTGCTGGCCGGTAGAAATTCTCAAGCTTTCTAAGTCAGCTATATGTTTATCTATAGAAATAAGGGTGTCAGGACATTGCGATCTTAAGGAACCACGCTGATCATAAAAAATGAAATGATATTTGTCACCTAGTGGAGCAAAAGCTTTTATTAAATAACTATGCTCGGCCCCCCAGCCTCCATGCAAAACCAGTATAGTATCACCAACCCCAAACTCTCTTACGAACAGACTAATTCCATCTTCGGTTCTTAGTCTCCACTCATCCCAGAGTTCAGAATTATTAAATGATATTTCTGCTCTCTTAGTATCATCTTGATCAGTTTGCCTGCACGAACTGATAATAATCACGAAAAATAAAAAAATCCAAAATTTCATTTTAATTCAGTTTATATTAAATATGCTATTGCTAATTTAAATATAGCTATGATAATTTGATAGAAGTAATTCTCTTATAAAATTAATTCACTACTAATTTATGAGTCTCTATGCTTTGCCCATCATCGATAACTAATATATAGTTACCTATGGTTAGCCATCCAAGATCAATCCCGCCTCTTTCTACTTTATATTCATTTAGCTTTCTTCCTAGAAGATCATATACCACAATATTAAATGGTGACCTCCCAGAGTTCCTAATATTGACCACGCCTTTAGTGGGGTTTGGCCATATCTTAGTATCCCTTTTCGGGGGCTGGTTTATGATATTGCTCCAAGACAACCATTGATCATAAAATAACATATCCTCAAACTGGCCAGTTAACATCAATACATTTCTTTCATCTGCACTCCCCGGCGTTCCTTCAACATCAATATTCCCCAGAAAAGCATCATTAACTGTATGATGTCCAGAACCGTAGTCCCAATAGTACTCATTTAATAAGCTATCCTCATAATCCTTTACAGCTAAATAAATTTCATTATCTGCATAAGTACCTGTTTGGGTTTCTCCAACAATAAAGATAGACCGCTTGTTGAATGCCATATCTCTCACAATTACATTCAAGGGCAATTCTAATTCCCCTACTTTTTCAAAATTCTGATTAAATATAAATACCATATTACCTACTTTGGTATTTATGTTATCATATAATATTCCCGTTACGAATATACCCGCAGGTGTATCTTCTGCATATCGTGCTGCAAACTTATACCCCTTGTATCCGAGTTCAACATCAGAAATCGTCTTTCGATATTGCACATCGAATGCATCATCAAAAGAGATTAATTCAAAGACATAATCACTAGGCTGCATATTTGGAGCATAAAAAGAACTAAGCATCAAATGACCTCCCTCATACTCTCTTAAGCACATAGGTATCATATTATTTGTACCGTGGCCAAGACCAAGACTTATTGTATCACCTTGCCAAGAACCATTTTTGTGAATAACACTAGCAAAAGGAACTACTGCATTCTGTCCCTCTATGAGATAGCTAATAAAGAAGGAGGTAGAATCATTAAGTGATCCCCCATTCAGTAGGCCATTTGTATAAGGCAAACGGATCGACTCCGTGGAAAGAGTATCAATTAGACCGCCTTTTGTTAAGTCATAATTTAGCGGTTTGTACCAGACCGAACCCTGATAAGCTCCTATCATGTTCAATGTTTGAAATGAATATACTCCGTTGCTTCCATTTACTGTTACAAATAGATCGTCACAGATGATATTGCGGTCTGGCGTTTTAAGAAACCAATATCGATTCGGCTGCTCAACAAATGTTTCCATCTCAAAAAAATGAAACTCACCTACATCATCCAGAGCCGCTATTCCAAATATCGGCTTTCCTATGTCATCCGATAATTGTAGTATCATACGCCCATCAAGCTTCTTTACTCCATACTCTACGGGGTCTATGAAACCTTGATTCCCTGCCGACACAACCAGGATAACTTCAATACAAAAGCTAGCTAATAAAACAAGTGTTCTCATAACATAAGTATAGTTGGATTTATTATACTATAAATTAATCATTTTCAGTCTAGATGATCTTATAGCTTCACCTCAAACAAAAATTTATTTAAGTCAGCTAAATGAGAGCCCACACCTAGTCTTTCCTAACCATTCCGTATTTTTGCACTTCTATCTAAAAGCAATACAATCAAAAAATAATTTTTATGTTCGAGCCACAGAAAGAAAAAGTCAAAGTACTTCAGGAAAGAATAATAAAACTACGGGGGTATCTTTGACCTCGATTCTAGGGCTGTAAAAGTATCTGAACTCCAGAAACTTACGGAAGCTGATGGATTCTGGGATGATCCTGATTCTGCCAAAAAAACTATGCAGAATATGGCTTCAGAAAAAGAGTGGATAGAATTATGGGACGAAACTAATTCGGCAGCCGGTGATTCTGAAGCTATAATTGAACTAGCCGAAGAAATGGAAGATATATCCATGGAAAAGGATATTGATGCAGAAATACTAAAGACCGAAAAGCTTGTAGAAGACCTAGAACTTCGTAACATGCTCAAAGGCCGGGACGATGACAAAACTGCACTTATTACAATCAATGCCGGGGCTGGTGGTACCGAAGCATGTGACTGGGCTGCGATGCTAATGAGAATGTATGCTCGCTGGGGTGAGCGCCACGGAATGAAAGTTACTCTGATGGATGAAATTGATGGCGATGTTGCCGGTATAAAAAGTTGTACCCTGGAGTTTGTAGGGAAGTTTGCTTATGGATTTTTAAAAGCAGAAAGTGGTGTTCACCGTCTAGTACGTATATCACCCTTTGATTCTAATGCCAAAAGACATACTAGCTTTGCATCTGTTTACTGTTTCCCGGAAGCTGATGAAGAAGTCGAAATAGAAATCAATCCGGCTGACTTGGAATGGGATACATTCCGATCTGGTGGCGCTGGAGGGCAAAATGTCAACAAAGTGGAAACTGCCGTGAGGGTAAAGCACAAACCTACAGGTATAGCTATAGCCTGCCAGAAGGAGCGCTCCCAGCTGCAAAATCGCGAACACGCATTAAAGATGCTAAAAGCACGCCTCTATCAACTGAAAAGAGAAGAAGAAGATGCAGCAAGAGCCGAAGAAGAAGGCAAAAAAATGAGAATAGAATGGGGTAGCCAAATCAGGTCATATGTCTTCCAACCATACACCATGGTTAACGATCACCGTACCGAAACAAAAATAACAGATATCCACTCTGTGATGGATGGTGATTTAGATGAATTAATCAAGAGTTATCTACTAAGCATGGGATAGAGAATAAACTAATTCTTATAAGAAAAGCCTTGTCACTCTCTCCAATACGTTCTTATCATCTATATCTGGTAAGTCTTGGTTTCTGTTAAATTTTTCCTGACCCATTGCTACTACGGCAATAATTAATAGTGATATGGCTGCAAATACTCCAAGAAAATATCTACTCTTATTGCCAAATCTATTTCTGTTGTTAAAAAAATGGATCATTGGCAATACAGTTGCAAATAAACTTACCACAACCATCCACTCCTGAAGAGTAATAGGTGATAATCCAGCCGAAATAGCCATGCCGAAAAATACAGCTAGCCAATAGTCTGCCAAGCAGCTTTGGGCAGATGAAAGATCTTCTCGCTCCTGCTGCCATTTTTTGAAGAAAAAGCCTCTGATATAACACCACACAGAATAGATCCCTAAAACAACAGTGAATACAGATAGGAGCTGGAGTATAATAATAAGATAACTATAATCACCATCCCAAAATATTGTTTCTTTTAACGATCTTACACCATCAACCCCCGATAGCTTGAACATATAAAAGATACCTTTCAGAAAAGGGGCCACATTAACAAAGCCTTTTCCAAAATATCCGGATGAAGAACCAATAGCTGGTAATCCACCTTGCAAAAGATCAAGTATTAAGGGAATAAAGAAGATCAATCCCATTACAGAACCAACAGCTACACCTTTCCATTCAAGTTTCAATTTACCTCGAAAAAGTAGATACATACTAGCCAGGCCCAATATCAATGCTGAATTATGTATCTGTACCAACAAAAACAAGGCAAATACATGGATAACTGTATAACCAAAATGCTTTGGTATCTTTTTTAACCAGAAATAAGATACCAGGTGCATTGCTGCGGGTAAGGAAAGATATGCCGGTTCCCACAGAAAACCGGTATTATATAATCTTGTTGCGGAAAGCCAGTAAAAAATAGTAAAGAGAAGTACTCCATAATCACCATATGTTTCCTTTATAACAGATGATACAAGAAAATACGAGACTACAGAAAACATCAAGGGTATAAGCATAGGAGATCTAAAATTTTCCCACAAATACAAAGGCCCTGCCACTAGCAACTGCATAAGTGATCCAAGGTTAGCCCCACCACCTTCTTTTAGCTTGGAATAACCCAACAACTCGTTTTCATATGCCAGCTTAGCGCCAAGATCTAAGAGATGCAATTGATCACCACCAACCCAATAACTAAATGATAAGTATATCTGTACTACCAACCCTACAAAGAAAAGGATCAATATGGCAATACGAAGGTTATAAGTATTCATTTGAGAAATCTCCGACAGCTTATATCAGCTCAGATATTGGTTTTATACTTAGTACTTTATCTAATCTTACAGTATCTCCTTCATTGATTACCATAAATTCTTCACCTTCACGAGTATATATCTCTTTAATACGTGACTGAACAGTGTGTTCAATATCATTTATCAGATAGGATATACTCAGCCGTGTTTTCAGAGTTATATGATGTTCGTATGTATCATGTAATGAACAGTCAACAGGTTTATAATCAGTCTTTTTCACAATACTATATTCTTAGTTATCTGATGGACAAAACTCAAACTAACAGTACATAAAGGATAAAACAATGATATCAAAATGTTTTCTTATTATTAGCTTGTTTTGTCGTTCTCAGAACTAGTATACATATTTGCGAAATAAGATGATAAAGAATCCATTCAAATCAAATTGAAGTAATTAAGGTATGATTAAAAAGCAGCATGACTATAAGATTACGTTGAAATGGACAGGTAACAGAGGTAATGGTACTAAAGACTATAGAAGCTATGAACGCTCTCATACAATCTCTATAGATGGCAAAAGAACTCTCGAAGCTTCATCCGATCAGGCTTTCAGAGGTGATAATAAAAAATACAATCCGGAAGAATTATTAGTATCATCACTTGCCTCATGTCATATGTTATGGTATTTACACTTATGTTCCGAAGCAAGTATAGTTGTCACTGATTATACTGATACAGCAATTGGAATTATGAAAGAAATGCCATCAGGAAGTGGATACTTTTCGGATGTTATTCTTAACCCAATAGTAACTGTATCTGAAATATCAATGATTGAAACAGCCAATACCCTACATCACAAAGCAAATAAAATGTGCTTTATCGCTAACTCAGTAAACTTTCCAGTTACGCATAAACCTAGTACAATAGTCTCTGACTAAGGGTAGATTTCTAGAGAAGTACAGACAATCTAATAGTTATTGTATTGAATAAAACAGAAGATACCACCTTCGCTTTTTTTAAAACAGATATACTTGATCTTGAGATCTAATTGTATATTTTGTTTTCTGTGACATTCGAAGAAATATATGATAGTAGAAGCAATATGGTTTTTAACCTGGCATTGAACTACTTGCAAAACAAGGAAGATGCTGAGGAAGTAACCCAGGATGTTTTCATAGCGGTACACAAGTCGCTAAATAAATTTAGAGGCGAATCCCAAATAAATACCTGGATATACAGGATAACCATTAACAAATGCCTGGATTTTATTAAAGCAAAAAAAAGAAAAAAAAGATTTAGTTTTTTTACACAAATAAATGAATATAGTGTTAGCAATAACTTATATCGGAATCATGTCTTTGATCACCCTGGAGTCCTACTGGAAGAAAAAGAAGCTTTAGAAATACTATTTAATCATATAAATAGATTACCTTCAAAGCAGAAAACAGCTTTAATACTTAGCAAGCTAGAACAAAAAAAACAAAAGGAAATTGCTGAAATTATGCAAACAAGTACAAAAGCTGTTGAGTCACTCATTCAGAGAGCCAAAATAAATCTTAAAAAATTAATCGACCTCAACGAGGGAAAGTAATAAATTAATCGTCTAAAAAATAAAACGAATAATACTTATGGCAGATTCTCTTAAAAAGCTCGAAACTATACAGAAGGTTGAAACTCCACCATTTCTAATTACACGGCTGCAAGAAAAAATTAAGGCTGAAGCTAATAATAGAATTCGGCCTTTCTATGCATGGGCACTGGTAACTGCTATGATTGGCGTTTTTGCGGTTAATATTATCATTATAACAGACACCGATAACAAAGAAGAATACAAGACAAAGTTCTCTCAGGATCTTCAGTTAATTCCTAACAACAATCTTTACTAATGAATAAAACAAAACTACTGGTGATTATCGTACTTGGGCTATTAGCTTCTAATCTTGTATTAGTGTTTTACATATACTCTGCCTCTGGCAACAGGTCACCTAAGCGATCAAAAAAAGAATTAATCAGCAAACAACTCAATTTTACTCAAACTCAAATCAGAGATTACGAAGAACTTATAAAACAACACAGATCAGATATTAACGCAACAGATTTATTAATAAGACAGCATAAAAAGCAGCTGTATAAGGGACTTATTAATCATGATCAAATACAAACAGACTCAATAATAAATATGCTGGGGCAATTACAAATCAGGGTAGAAAAAATACACTATAATCATTTCTTAGATATAAAATCGCTCTGTTCCGAAAAACAAATTGACTATTTCGACCATTTAACTAATGAACTAGATCACTTGTTTACCCACCCGCCGAGGAGACACCCAGATAGATGACAAGATTATCTTTCCTCATTCTTCTACTTACTCTTAGCATCGGCATAACCATTACCAGTGCAAGCGAAGTCAATATTTCCTTCAGAATTCTCTATGGCTCTTCACAGTGTCTGAAACTTGATACATTGTACAATGAAAATGATCATAACATTCAATTTTCTACTTTGAAGTTTTATATCTCTACTATCACTTTAGCCGATAACGGGAGCGCTGTATATAATGAAAATAATAGCTATCACTTAGTAGATTTATCCAACCCTGATTCTCAAGAAATTATCTTAGAAGATTCAAAGAACATCAATTATAATTCGATAGAATTCAATCTTGGAATTGATAGTATTACAAATGTTTCTGGTGTATTTGGAGGTGAGCTTGACCCAACAAAGGGCATGTATTGGACATGGCAAAGTGGTTATATTAATTTCAAGCTCGAAGGAACAAGTAGCAAATCTCTAGATCCGAATCATGAATTCAGTTTTCATCTTGGCGGATATCGCTCCCCCCTTAACCCTCTACAGCGGATAAGCTTAGAAACCAATAAAAACCAAATTGAGATCATTTTAGATGTAAGTAGTATCATTAATGATATAGATTTGGAACATATGAATAGTATAATGTCGCCAGACACAAAAGCTATAGAAATATCTCACCTCATTGCAACAAATTTCAGAGTAAATAATCCATGAGGAATTACATCATAATCTTCATTGGTTTGCTTCTCTGTGCTTTTATAATAAAAGACAACTATTTCACCTCCCCGGACAATTGGCCAAAACCTGCATACGACTTTGATCGAAATCCACTTACGGAAAACAAGATCTTACTGGGTAGAAATCTATTCTATGAACCTATGCTCTCTAAAGACTATAGTGTTACCTGCGAAAGTTGTCACTCCCCTTTTTCTGCCTTCACTCATATCGACCATTCATTAAGTCATGGCATCGGAGATAGTATTGGTAGTCGTAATTCACCTACTCTTATAAATCTAGCCTGGCAAAAAACATTTATGTGGGACGGAGCCATAAATAATCTTGACATGCAGGCGCTAGCCCCTATTTCACATCCGGACGAAATGGGTAGTAGTATCAATGAAGTAGTAGACCGACTAAATTTGTCACAAAAATATCGAAGCCTATTCTACAAGGCATTTGCAGATAGTGTAGCTACCGGAGAAAAAACCCTGAAAGCTATTTCTCAGTTCCTGTTGACATTAGTTAGCTCCGAGTCAAAATATGATAGTGTAATGAGGAAAGAATCTGTCTTTACTCCAAAAGAAGCAAGGGGATACAAAATTTTTAAAAAAAATTGCTCTTCATGCCACACAGAGCCACTCTTTACAAACGGAAAATTTACAAATAATGGATTGCCAATAGATACCTCCTTGCATGATATCGGAAGAGTACAAATTACTTTGGACCCATCTGATTCATTCAAATTCAAGGTACCCACTCTCCGAAACATTGAATATTCATACCCATATATGCATGATGGACGCTTCAAAAAGCTTTCCCAAGTAATAAAACACTACACTAAGGGAATACAAAATTCTGCCACACTTGATCCACAATTAAGCAAAGGTTTGGAATTATCATCTGCTGAAAGAGTAGATCTGATTAACTTCTTACTTACCCTCTCCGATAGAAAGTTTGTATTTAATCCCGAATACCAATATCCAAAGTAATTGTTAGAAATACGGCGAAGGATTTTTATTCTGGCATCGTCTAATATGATAAACACAAATCACTACAGAGAATTATGAAAAGCCTACTCATATCCATTTCTATTCTGACTACAGCAATGACAGTAGTAGCACAAACAAATCCAATTATTACTTCCTGGCTTCAGAATACTGAAGTCACAGCAAGACACTATGTTGAAGGCAACTCTACACCTATCAATGATGACGAGCTTGTTAATGTCCAAGCTGTTCAATATTCAGATGAATATGTCTATATCTCGGCCACTGGCCTGCCTAGTTATATTACCGGTCCTTTCCTTGATGGTAATCCATCATTAGCAACGAACCAAAATGCTATATTTAAGTTTCCATTAGAACCAGTTGCAAATACCGGTACCCCTCAGGAATCAAATCCTGGGAATATAGGGATTTTTATTAATGGAGTGGCACTATTTGATTTCAGAGATGGAGTGGCCTGGAATTCAAATACCAACTCATTGTGTGGTGGTCCTGGTAACCCACCTTGCCCGGGTGGTCCGGGTTCAAGCCAAGATTGGAATAGAGATGCGATCCTTGCAGAGAGAGGAGGGTTTGACTGCTCAAAGGCTCACCCGGCAATGGGTAATTACCATCATCATCAAAATCCTAGTGCATTCAAACTTGATCTAGTTGTATTATCAGATATTTGTAATCTATATAATGCAGATGGCCTTTATACAATTGATAATACTGTTCATTCACCCCTTATCGGCTTTGCTTATGATGGTTTTCCAATCTATGGAGCATATGGACATAAAAATGCTGATGGAACAGGGGGAATTGCCAGAATTAAATCAAGTTATAGATTAAGAAATATCACCGAGAGAACAATGGGGCCTTCTGGTGAATCTGTATCTCAAGGACCCGACATAAGCTCTGAATATCCCTTAGGATATTTCAGAGAAGATTATGAATATATTCCAACCAGTCCGGATACACCTGATTATCTTGATGAACATAACGGAAGATTCTGTGTCACACCAGAATATCCCGATGGCATATATTGCTATTTTGCTACTGTTGACGAAAACTGGAACTCAGCTTATCCTTATGTAGTAGGCCCTACCTTCTATGGTAATGTAGTTGCCGAAAAAGTCAACTCGATTGATGAACAAGTTATCACCTACTCAAATCCATCCAGTAGTGTGAATGAAAATGATCTTGAAAAGATACATGTAAATATCTTTCCCAACCCTACCTCTGAGATTCTGATTATTCAGCTTGTCGATGTAAATAAAGAAAATTTACAAGTCGGTTTATTTGACCTAAATGGAAATCTCATAACCGAAACAAAACTATACCAGGGAAGTACAATCACTTATATTAACACCGAAACCTTATATGGCGGCCATTATATGCTGAAAATCTCAGACAATCGCAATATGATAACCAAAAGAGTATTCATTGATAAAGACTAATCTACCTTTCATCAATACTATTCCCTACCTAAATTGCCTCATACATAAGTGAGGCTTTTTTTATGGCTTTAAACATTACAATATATAGTGTTCTCATACCTAATTACTAATATCGGACTACTGCTTAATCATCTCATTCATATGATCAAGCAAATGCTCTAAGCAAATAATAAACGATCAAACAAGGATTCAACAAATGAGCATAGACAACAAAAATCCATTTGAAGACTCTGCACTTACAACAATACTAGTTGTCACTGATATGGCTAAGTCTAAATCATTTTATGTAGATATATTAGGAGCAAAGGTGTTCAGAGAATATGGTGGTAATTCTCTCGTCCTGGAATTTCTTGATAGCTGGATACTCCTTGTAACATCAGGGGGCCCCACGGAGGACAAGCCTGACACAAGTTTCTTACCACCGACAAATAAGAATATAGTTAGTCATTCATTTACCATAAGAGTCAAAGACTGCAAAACATCATTTGAAATTCTGCAAGAAAGAGGAGCCGAATTCATTACCCCTCCATTCACTAATGGAGCAGAAACAAGATGTTTCTTTCATGATCCAGATGGGCATCTATTTGAAATTAGCGAATACAGAACATCATAAAAAGTATATAAGCAAACAATACTGAAGGCTTATTTGTTAGTGATCAATCAAAGCCAGATTAGATAATATTTGCTTACCTATCTATTTTCCTAGTTTGTTATTCACATAGGGATAATCGATTTTTGTAATAGCAAAAACTTCCATAAATCTAAAAGATAAAATGCAGAACATAACACGTTCTTACTTAGTTGATTATATCCGCACACCAATTGGTTCCTTCGGTGGATCACTTTCGCCCGTAAGGCCTGATGATATGGCTGCACTTGTGATCAAAGAGATACTCCATCGCAACCCATCTCTTCCTCAAGGCCATGTAGAAGATGTTATTCTTGGAAATGCGAATGGTGCTGGAGAAGAAAACCGAGATGTTGCCAGGATGTCACTACTACTAGCCGGAATGCCCTGGAGCGTACCTGGAGAAACTGTCAATAGGCTATGTTCTTCCGGTCTGGCAGCAGTTGTGAATTCAGACAGAGCTATTAAGCTCGGTGATGGTGGTGCATATATTGCTGGTGGTGTAGAATCAATGTCCCGTGCACCGTTTGTAGTAGCTAAAAGCCCTAGTGCATGGTCCCGAAAAGCCGAAATGTATGACACATCAATTGGGTGGCGTTTCGTTAATCCTAAATTAAAAGAACGCTTCGGAACCGACGCAATGGGAGAAACAGCTGAAAATCTGGTAGAAAAATTTGGTATTTCTCGAGAAAGTCAGGATAGCTTTGCATATAATAGCCAGATGAAGGCTACTGAGGCACAAAAAAATGGAAGACTTGCCAAAGAAATTCTTCCTATAGCTATACCACAACGCAAGGGAGATGATATCATCGTCGACAAAGATGAGTTTATCCGACCTACAACAACAATCGAAAAACTATCTACCCTACGTGCCGCTTTCAAAAAAGATGGTAGTGTTACAGCTGGCAATAGCTCCGGCGTTAATGATGGAGCCGCTGCACTACTTCTTGCATCACATGATACATGCCAAGAGTATGACTTAAAACCAAAAGCAAGAATTCTTTCTTCAGCTGTAGTAGGTGTTGAACCCAGAATAATGGGTATTGGGCCGGTTGAAGCTGTACGTAAGGCCCTTACAAAGGCCAATCTCAGTTTCGAAGACATCGACCTGATCGAATTAAATGAAGCATTTGCTGCACAATCCCTTTCCTGCATCCGTGAATGGGGACTGGAAGATAATGACCCAAGAATAAATCCGAATGGTGGAGCTATTGCTCTCGGACATCCTTTGGGTATGACAGGAGCCAGACTAGCGGGAACTGCTATGCTGGAGCTGGAAATCCAAGATAAAGAGTTTGCTGTAGTAACAATGTGTGTTGGTGTAGGGCAGGGTTATGCAGCAGTAATAGAAAGAATCGCATAGCTTTGGTTACCACCAGTCAGTATTGAAGAAAGAAATATCTGAATGAAAACCTTACTCGGGGTCGAGTAAGGTTTTTCTTTTATAATTCAGTAGAAGCTAAAGAAATTCCCAAGCTATCAATCAGCTTGCATAATCTCCACTTTTACATCCCTCCCTTAAAAACATGTAGGTAACTGCAACCTTTTCTATAGATGATTTGTTCCTCGATAAAAATCATATTTGTATTGAAATATTAAGGAATATCGTATGAAACTCTTAACTCTTTTTCTTGCTTTTTCATTGACTACTGCGGCCTTTGCACAAGAACTTGCCTGGCACACTCCCAATGCTAAAAAAGAAGTCATACAACCTAGCTTCAGTATATCCGGACTTACATTTGCTTTTACTGACTCATATACAAATTCCTCGATAAGGATCATTGATATGCAGAGTGGAGAAGTCCGTATGAAGTTTTCTGATTTTGAAAATCAGCTAATTAGAACTTCTATCTGCCTAGCAGACGATAATACTCTGGTATATGCTACATCGGGTTCAAATACAATTGTTAAGATAGAAATAGCCACAGGTACTAAAACCGTAAGAGAAATACCTGATTACTATATCCAGGCTATATCACCTATTAGCGATAATCTCTTTATTGTTTCCACAGTTGTTGATGGAAAACCCAGATACATCAGATATGACTTCGCTAATAATGAATTTAGTGAAGCAATGACCGAGGTCTCAAATATCTACCAGCCAATAACCTTTAGCAACGACAGATCAAAATTATTGACCTCAGGTGTAGAAGAAGTATGGGTTCAGGGAGCCAGAAGATCTTTCAGAGTAATAGATACCGAAACTATGGAGCCTATATTCGAAAGTGAAAAAGAGCTGCGAATGATGCCAATATCTTTTATTGATAGAAACAGTAGCATACTAATGATCAATGGAGGTTTGCTAGACACAACTATAAACGGTAATCAAGGAAACTATTCCTTCACTGAAATTACCGAGTATGATGAAAACTATGAACAAATAAGATATGAAATGATGCGCGGCGAATATGCTTTTGTAGGAAACAAATCTATGGACGATATATATCTTTATGAAAGATTCAGAAAAATGCTCTATACTTATAATCTACCTAGCGACTCTTTTATTGATAGTATAAAAACAGACATTGGTCAATTTATGCAATCTGCTGGCACCCAGACATATAGCCTGAATCGGGGCAAGCTTATAACCAGAAATGAAAATTATCAAGAACAATCTAGTGTAGCGCTTTTCGATGGTAATCTCCACAATAGTGAGATAACGGGAGTAGGTAATTTAGATGCCAACTCTCTGATAACAGGGTCGCGCTTTGGCATAATTAAGCGATGGGATATGTCTACCGGTAGCTTTATTGATGACTATCTGGACGTAGGCGACGATATTAGAAACATGAGTACCTCAAATAATAAAGAAATGCTGGGTGTCTGTACACAGTCCAGTTTTAAGCTTTTCAAAGGTAAAGATTTACTAGACGAGATAGAATTAGATGTAGCTCTTGACTGCAAGTTCTCACAGGATGACAAAATGGTTGTTATCAGTTCATATAATGATGAACTAGTAGTATATGATATCGAAAAAGGAGAGATTAGAAACAGATTCGACGCCGGTAGCTGGATAAGAACATGTGAATTTCTAGACAACGACAGAGTTGTTGTCGGTTTTGAAAAATCAATTGTGATCTATGATATCGAATCAGGTAACGAACTTGACTCCAAGGTACTATTTCAGTCAGGTTTTGCAAACTCAGTCGAAGATATAAAACTGTCTCCTGATGGAAGTAAGTTCTCAGTCTGTACAAACTGGGATGTATTCTATGTCTTCGATGCCGCAAATACAGCAGAGCTTTTCAAAATATACAGTGATAAAATCATCGACAATGGTTCCTCCTATTTTCAGGGTGCCTCTTGGACTTCTGACTCAGAAAATATCCTGATATATACTGTAAACCGAGTGGCACTGGTGAATACGATAACCGAAGAAGTATATTTCTCTACAAATGAAATAGATGGAGAAGCACTTACCTTATATGAGCGCATAAATAATGCTTTTGTTAGCCAGGATGATAAATATCTTGTTTTTACTACCGACTACGGCCGAATGGCTGCATTCCTGAATCCACTGATAGAAGTATCTGTAGAGCAACAAGACAATCAGTCCTTCAATATCTATCCTAATCCTGCTACAACAAGCATTCGCCTGGATGGTAATTTTGAAGGATACAATTTTGAGCTAATTGACATGCAAGGAAGAACAATGAATTCAGGCCAGCTTCAGAATAATTCTATTCCACTTCAAGATCTTCCTGCAGGCAGCTATTTACTCAGATTATCCAATGGTTCGGATCTGAGGATTCAAAAAGTCATGAAAAGATAGATCATTCTAGCATAATTTC
>Ga0207422_1003096_pt1 | contig 18039 bp, 10 predicted proteins | sample MarCyaLeptolynsp_FD_187757 | JGI IMG/M metagenome (GOLD analysis project Ga0207422, IMG submission 187757) | Marine cyanobacterial communities from Panama - species 1 Leptolyngbya sp. (SPAdes) | ecosystem: Environmental > Aquatic > Marine > Unclassified | place: Panama: Panama City | collected...
CCTGATCTCGCGATCTGCCGTGACTGCCACATGGGTGAAACCGCCATCGAGTCAGACGTGCCCTCCAGCTGCGCGATGTGCCACTCTTATCACGTGCCGACCGGCCCTGCGCCGCTCGACCACCCCAGCGACCGAACAAATATGGCGGCGCTGACCAACCGAAGAGGGCCATAAGATGTCAGATCAGGACACAATCCTCACCGTCGCACAGATGACCGATATCCATATTGGCTTCGATCAGAGCGCCAAGCCGGAAGAGCTCAATCGGGTCCGGTTCCGACAGACTCTTGCGCGCCTCAAGGAACAGCCCAGCCCGGTCGACATGCTGGTCCTTACTGGCGATCTCACTGATCGCGGGGACCGCGACAGCAATGAGAAGATGGCCGAGCTGCTTGAGGACTGCCCCTTCCCGCTTCACCCACTGGCCGGCAATCACGACAATCGCGAAGAGCTGCTGCGCGTGTTTCCCGATTGCCCAACGGTTGATGGGTTCATGCAATATGCGGTCGAGAACAAGGGCCTCCGCATGCTGATGCTCGACACCTTTGAACCGGGGCGTCACGGCGGAGCGTTCTGTGAGACGCGCGCCGCCTGGCTGAGCGATCAGCTCGCCGCGCACCCCAACACGCCAACGCTCCTGTTTCTGCATCACCCGCCGGTCGTATCCGGGATCGCATGGATGGACCCCGGGCCGAACGAGAAATGGATGCAGTTATTGGGCGAAGCGATTGCCGGCCATGATCAGATCTTGGCGATGCATTGCGGGCATCTGCATCGTCCGCTGACCACGTCTTTCCAGGGTATTCCGCTAGGCGTGACGCCGTCGGTCGCGCCGCCGGTCTCACTCGACCTGCGCAGCATTTCGACCGAAACGCCAGACAATCGCGCGCTCATCACGACGGAGCCGCCGGTCTATGCCCTGCACCGCTGGGATGGATCGCATTTGGTCACGCATTACGAGACCGTCAGCGATTGGAATGTGCTGGCCTGGTACGGGCCGCATCTGCAGCCCATGATCCGCGAACTGGTCGGCGAAAAAGAGTAAGCTAGCGGCCTAAAGAGGCCTCAGTCTGCTGCCACCCATGCATCGAGATCGGGCTCGTCCGAGACCCGCCACGGAACACCTCGGCGTGTCATGAACAGTTTCTCCATCTCGGGCCGCGTGAATGGCCTTGATCCCAGCCTTCCAAACACAGCCATCTGGCCACCTGTCTCGTCCACCGCGCGATCACGATCGAGGCCCTTGCTCAGCGACACGGCGGGTGATGGCGTCTTCGCCCAAGCGATCAGCTCGGGCACCGGCGCCGGGCTGAAGCCATAGAAATTGCGCTGGCTGTCAGGGCTGGTCAATTGCAGCACTTTGAGCCCGTTCCTGCCATCCGCGACATAGGCGAACAGCGAAGCATTGGTGGATGCGACGATTACGTCCTCCGCGTCATTGAGACTGCCCCCGAGCGTCTCCTTGCGGAAGATCTTTGGCTCCAATGGCCGTTCGATATCGACGATCACCAAACCGTCCTGTTTGGCAGCGACATAAGCATAGGTGCGCGCAAGATAGATCCGACGCGCATCGGCCAGTTCAACCGTGCCCTGCAGTCGGGCGACAGGATTGCGCAGATTGGTAACGTCAAACAGTTTGAGCCCGTCTGCGTCGCTGACCCAGAGATAGCGGAACTGGATCGCGCTCGCGCGCGCGTCTTGGAGTTCACGAACCGCTGCGATCTGGGGATCGAGTGGATTGGCCAGATCGACCACGACCAAGCCGCGATCAGCGGTGATATAGGCGACTTCGCCAGCAAGATGGATGTGCGTAGCGCCGTTGAGCACACCATCGGGGTTCCACGCATCTCCGCCGCTCACTAGCTCAGCCCGGCTGAGCTTGTTATTGCGGAAATCTCCATCGGCCATTGTGTTGACGTCGACCAGGATCAGGCCTTCCTCAGCATCGGTGATAACCGCATAATTGTAGATTGGCAGGAATGGCTGCTCCTGGTTCATCTCGCGCATCTCAGGCGTGTTGCGCAGCGGATTGATGGGCTGGTTGGTCGCCAGCGCCATGCATGTCGCATTTGAACTGCTCACATGCGTGTCATGTCCAAGCGATGAGAAAGGTGCCGTGATAATCCGCTCTGAGAAGCCCTTATTCGCGATTGAGGCCACATCGTAGACCCTGAAGCCTCCTTTGCCCTCAGCGACGAACATGTACTCACCGCGCAATTGCAGGCATCCTACGCGGTCTCTCGTGCCCTCATGCACATTGGCAAATTCTTCAAACGGCTTGGTCTCGCCACTGAGATCGCCATCGAAGGTCTTGCCGCGCACCCAATTTCGCAGCTGGCGATCATTCTGCTCGACGTGGAGTTTCCAGTAATCAGGATAGGCGTATTTGTGCAGGTAAGAACCCAGGACGGCTTGCGGCTCATCATATTCGGTCACGCGGATCGCCGAGAAGCCACCTTCAAGCCCGGTCCAGGCATTGAGACCGACGAAGTTCACATAATTGGTTCCGAGCAGCAGCAATTGCGCCATGATCGCATTGTTGTCTTCAGCTTGCGACAAGTGACAGTCCGAGCACATCTTGGTCTCGGTCTTGCGCACCGTGTGCGGGAAGTGCGGCGCAAAGGCCTGGCTTGAAAAACCGATCGCCGAAACTGGCGGCTGCTGAACGTAGATCCGCTCACGGTTGATATTGGTCGATGACAGAACCAGCGCGCTCGACGAGCGAACAGGAGCCGTCTGATTGCCCTTGGTGGTCTGGTGCACGCCAAGCTGGAACATCTGATCGCGCGCGACCTGTGGATTGTAAGTCGCGAAGTTGCGGGTGCTCTCGCCCTCGTAGCGATGGACCTTGGTCTTCCAATTGGCTTCGATCGGCAGGTGGCATCCGCCACACGACGTTGTCCAAGACAGGTGGCATGTGAAGCACGCCATGTCGGGATCCTTGTGCGCGCGATCCTCGACAGCCACGCCCGATCCAAATTCGAAATTGCCTGTTTCAGCGCCGTAGCGGCTCATCAGCTTCGCTCGCGCCGCCTTGGCGTTAAAATGCGGATAGGCCGGATCGACGCTGTCCTTGACCAGGCTGACTTCCCATTCGAGTTCGGGATCGACAATCGAGCGCTGGATAAGCTTGCGTTTGCCGTACTCGTCTTCGACCCACTCAAACCGGCGCTGGCCATCAGGATTGCGCAGAAGCGCGAGATTGTTGCCCTTGGGCGGTGCAGCCGGGCCGCTGGTGCGCAAGGTTGGATAGGCGTCAGCCGTTCCGTGACAGTCCTTGCAGCCAATCTCGATCGCATTGGCGACTTCGCCATAGATCAGACCATTGCCATGGCTGTCTTGCGCGTAGTGACAGTCAGCGCATTGCATGCCCTGCTCGGCATGGATGCTCATCATGTGCACCGCTTTGCCCGGATTCACACCGGGTTCGACAAACTTGCCCTCGCCTTCCCTGCGCCATTTCTCAGGGTCATCGGGATCGACAATATTGCCGTCCGCGTCGAGCAAATTGCCATGCCGGTCACGCTTGAATATCGCTCTGAAATTCCAGCCGTGGCCATGATAGTCAGCGAACTGGGTGTCTTTGAGCTCCGGGTTGAGATCATAGACATTGCGCAGGAAGTCGAGATCCGCCCATTTGCCGCGCGGCGCAGCGCCTTCCGGATTGCGATCGAGGACAGCCCTGACTTCCTCAGCCGTGGGATAGGCCTGTTGCTCGGGCCACATCGAGGGAGCATCGCTTTCATAATCCCACATCGTGTAGCCGAGATAGGAATTGAGGAAGATATTGGGCTGGTGCATGTGGCAGTTCATGCATTGCGCGGTCGGAATTGCGCGCGTGAAGACGTGTCGCAGCGGATGCCCTTTTTCTTTCGGCTGATCGCCCTCGGAATGGTCATCGCCCGGCTGCTTCAAACCGCCATGGCCACCATAATCATCGGATGTGTGCTGTCGCTTATTGGCAATGGTCGGATCGACCGTCACCGTCTGCCCGTCCCGGCCATATTTGGCATAGATCAGCGAGTGACGCGGCTCACGATCATTGGCGTAGATGACGTGGCAGCTGGCACAGCCTGAATGGCGATAATCACCGGGCTGATCATTGGTGCCCATAAACCATGTGAAGGGATCGTTGAGGCGCGTCTTGTGAATGTTGAGCGCCGGAATTGCCACGCGCAATCCTGTGGCAGGCCCGCGATTGGACTGTTTGAGATCAGGCCGACCGGGCTCCTCCAGTCGCTGGATCTGGCCGGTTGGATTGGGAATCGCGATTTCGGGGAATTGCGAGTTGATTGTCCGGCCGCCGCGCTCAAACACGCGGAACACGTCTCCAGGCGGGATCACATGCCAGGTCGGAAGCGGATAGAGCTCAGCCAATGCACCGCGATCGCGCTGGCGATCTGTCAGCGTGCCGGGAGGATCGCCTGGTGTGGTGATCTTCGCCGCTTTGCCATCGCGGGTGTAGGCCTCACCCAGGAGGTAATTTTTGAAGGGCAGGATGCCGTTATTGTACGAGGCTCCGCCCCATAGCATCGCGCCTGATGCCATGATCGAGCGCTCGGCAGCCTCGATCACTTGAATGTGGCACGCTCCGCAGGCCTCGCGGGCCACGCGATAGTCGCTGGGGTTCACGAATTTGACGAATTCGGGCGATTCCTTGTTGAGCAGAGCATAGCTTCGCTCTGGATTGGCCGAGGACGGCCAATGCCACGAGTCCGGATATTTGGGCAGGACATGCGCCTGATCACGCGCAGCAACATATTCTGGATGGTCATGCGGCAATTCCGGATTGCCGCGCACGCTGACATCGCCGCCATGGCAATCCGTGCAACCCAACCGCACAGCAGGCGTGACATGCATCGTCGGCGCATCAGTCTTCACATGGCAGGTCAGACAACCTTCGGATTTGGCGTCCATCTCGGCGATTGACTGGCGCGCCGGCGCCGGTGGAGCGATCACGCGGCTGTAATCGCGCTTGACCGCCTTCTCTTTGTCGGCAGCCATGGTCTGCGACACGAATAGCATCCCCGCGAATGCGACAGAGGCCAGGATCAGAGCAAGATGACGGAAAGCAGACATCAGTAGGTCAACACCACATTGCCGAGGATCGAATAATACTCATTCGATTGCCCGAGATTGTCGAACAGGTCGCGGAACCCATCGCCGGAGAGCAGCGTCGCGGCAGAAAGACGAAAGACAATGTTCTGGGTCGCCTTGGGACGCCAGATGGCAGCCATCGACAGGTCCCACCCGATCTCGCGAGGGATCGAGCCTTCATTGCGCAAGGTCTCAATCGTCGCGGTGTTTTCGTACCATAGGTGATTGGCATTGGCCGAAATCCGGAATTCGGGCGAAAGATCGAAATCCGCGCCCGCTCCCAGCAGGATCAATCCTGGATTGTTAAAGTTGGACTGCCCCTGCTCTTTTGAGCTGCGCAGCGAATTGAGCAGGCCATTGCGGCCATTGACGGAAACCGCACGACCACCACCGGCAAACGGGATCGTCTGTCTGATCCAATAGGATGTGTCAGCACCCGCGAAGACGGGGTTCTCGAAAATCGCGTCGTAACCCGTTTCCTTGTCGTCAAACGGGTCATCATCCCCGCTGGCATAGGCGCCCGAAAGGCGGAATCGCACCCAATCGCGATCATAACTCAGCTCAACCGCGCCGAATTGGGCGCTGATATCGGCTGGCCTGTCAGTGAAGATATTGTTGCGGTCTTCGCCCAGGGCCCAATAGGCGCTGGCGGTCACATTGATGCGGCCGATCCTGCCGTCGGCGTTGTAGCCGAGATAGACGACGTCATAATCGCGCCCGCGCAGATTGCCGAGCAAGGCAGGACGGACGGGGAAGCCATTGTCGTCAATCTCGATATCGTCGGCTTCGCGGTTCCGATTGTAGACGACGGTGAACTGGCTCGTGAGCGCGGGGATCAGGAAATCCTGGCGATAGGCGTTGGCGACGAACACAAGATCATCGCGTGGTGTCTGCACGATCGAGTTGAGCCCGCTATTGGTGTCCTTCTCAAGCCGCCAGAACGCGCCGAGATTGAACTGGAAGCGATTGTTGTCGCGCGATCCGAACAGCCGCACGCCCAGCTGCTGGTCGTTGAACAGGAAACCACGGAAGTCCGACTGGAACGGCTGAATGCCACCGCGGATCGAGATGAAGTCAAAGCGATCATTGTCGAACTGCGTGAAGTGGTAGTCGACGAAGGCTTCCTGGACGCCAAGGAAGTGATCGAGGCGATCACTGTCGAGCGAGGGTTCGACAAACAGCACCCGCCGCTCAGGCACATCGACATAGTTCACGTTGTAAGCCAGCGTGACGCGATATTCGACCGATGGCGGTTTGAACGCCGTGCTGCCTTTGATCAACGCCGCGCCGACAATGAAGGTTTGCGACAGCACGGTCGAGAAATCGCCCCCGAAAATGTCGAGCCGGTCGGGGTCCTCGGTCGTCTGGATGCCGACGGGAATGGGGAATGTCCGCGGCTCAACCACCGTGTCGCTGACAGCGTTGACCACGAAGAACCAATCATCACCGGTGATCGGCAACCATGGCACCTTTTCGCGGTTGATCGGACGGTCGCCCTTGTAGGTGTTCTGATTGTATGGATCCAACCAGTTCTCTTTCACCAGGCCGAGTGACTCGATCAGGCGCCACCGGTCTGGGATCGGGAACTGATCCTGTTCGAAGGCTTCGGGCGGCGGCGCACGGACCGCACCTGGATTGTCCTGCGTGATCGCGTCAGGCAGCGGCCCGGTGTAATCAGGGCGTCGGCGCCCGTCGATAATCTCAGGATCAACCGGCGGCGGCTCCGCTTCCCACTCAGGTTCGCTGGGCGGAGCAGCCTGTTCACCCACCGCTTCGACCGGCGGCTCCTGCGCAGCCTCTGCCGGGATTTCGGCGGGCTGAAGCATGGCAGCGAGAGGAAGGAAGACAGCCGACATGGTCAGAGCCCCTCGCAGACATTTTGCTCGGCCGTGTCGAGGAACGGCGCGAAGGGGCAATTGATGTACCGCAGGCGCACCTGACGCCCACCGACCGTGACCAGGATCTGATCGGCCCGGATCGCATTGGGTGCATTGCCAATCCCGCCAACCAGTACGCCGGCATTGTGCAGGCCGAGGAAGCTGATCATGTCATCCTGATCGATCCCGTCGCCCGAAACGCCAATCCCGCCAACCAGCTCATTGCCGCGATAGATCGGGACCGAGCCGGGAAAGATCTGGATACCATTGTCCAGCCTTGTGTTGCCAGGCGTGATCTGCGGAAGTCCGGTGCAACCGCGCCGCGTATCGACTGCATTCGACCCATTCACAAAGCCGATATGTTGCGCGATCTGCGCGACAATCAGCGAAGATTGCAGACCGGTCGAGAACGGATTGAACTGTTCGATCGGTCGCGACAGCGGACCATGCGGCTGGCCCACCTCACCGTCCGGGAAATAGGGTCGCGACAGGTTTCCACCCGATCGATCGGCAAAGGCAAATGTTCCCGTCAGCGCATTCGGATCGTTGAGGAATGATCTGACATCAGCGACAAATTGCGGGATTTCTCCCGGCGCAGCCAGCATCTCACCCGCGGCGAAGGAGCCCGAGAAGAAATTGGCAGTCCGCGCCTTTTGCAGGCTCACATCGATCCCGAAGATCGGCGCGTCAGGCGACCGCACGATGCCGAGGACCTCACCGCGCGTATCAACCAAGGAAATGGTCACCTGAGCTCGGCTGTCGAGCGGCTGCCGGATCTGCGCCCGCGCACGGCTCATGATCGTAAACGCCTCTTCGAGGATCGCTGTCGCCTCAGCCTCGCTGATCGCGGCTGACACATCCGCGCCGTCGGTCCCAGCGCGCACGGGGAAACGGTTGGTCCCTGCCCCGTCAGACAAGACGAAGGCATCGATGTTAGAGAATTCAGCGGCGGTTGAAGCGCGGATGCCCGACGTCTCGCTGCCATAGGCCGCGCCAGCAAGCAGCGCATTGCCTGGGTAGTATCCTGTGACGGCCTGAAGCGAGCCCGCCGTGCCTGCAAAACTGGCGGCTTGGACGTCGATCAGCGAGCCATAGGCCGCGTCGGAAAACCGCAAGGATGTGCCGTCGACAAAGATGCGATCAGCCCGAATGTCGACCGGAGCCTCAAAGCCCACCGTGCCCGCCAATGCGATCGTCTCGTCACTGTCAGTATCGGTGTCGAGGACATTGTCGTCGAACCCATATTGGCCATCCGAGATGACACCAACGCCGCCCACCACCACGCCATTCTTGTAGAGCGGAAACCCGCCGGGGTCGGCTGCCAGGCCCAAAGGCGAGCGCTTGGGTCCGATCATCCCATCCATCGCCCGCGCCGACAGGTCAGAACACGGCAATTGGCTGAATTGAACGCCGAATAGAGGCCCGCTTTCCAGTCCCGCCGTGGTTGGAGCGGGCGGAAAGTGTTCTTGCACGATCATGCTCGCGGTGCGGCTCGAAAAGGCGTTGCCACCGCTTGAAAGATAGGCGCCGGTCAAAGCCTTGGCGATCGCCGCGAGATTTGACGGAACCGGAATGCCTTGCGCATCTACATTGTTGCCATTGGGCGCATCAGTGATCTGCGCGGTCATCGCCGCGCCGGGCATCCGAAACACGGCCAGGACATTACCGACCCGATCGACCACCGCAATCGTCGCCGGAGCGCCCAAACTATCTGCCTGAGCAGCCGCACGAGCGATCACATTGCCCACATCGTCGGCGCTGAGAAACTCAAGCGCTGGGACCGAATAGACCCCACCAGCGGGTGGCGGTGCGGGCGGTGGAGCAGGCGGTGGTCCCGCGATTGGCCCTGCCGGGGCCGCGCCATCGCCGCCGCACGACGCCAGGATCAGGGCTGGAGCCGCTACCAATGCTGTCCAACCCCTCCGTCGCGTCATTTGAGCGCACCGATTGCGCGCGCCGCGCCTTTCAAAGCTGTGCGGAATTGTTCCGGCTTATAGCTGTTGGGCTCGCGCACCGCGGCATAGGCGCGGTTGATATTGGTGCGGATACCGGCCGCCGCAGCGATTGTGATCCGGCCATCACGCACCAATGCGTTGAGCAGCGTATCGACCGCCATCACCGCCTGGACCGATCCGGCATAGTCGGTGAAGCGATCCGAGGTCGCCTTGTCTGCGATCATCCCGATCACCGAGAAAGTGTCAGCGCTGCCATAGCTGCGCCCGGCAAGAGCGTTGGAAAGGTCCGCTGCCTTGCTGCCCAATTGGCTCGCTGCAGAGCGGGCGGTTTCGGCGTCCTTGCCCATCGCACCGTGGAATTCGCGGCTTGCGGCTTTGAAGGCTTCTGCCTGCTGCGGAGCCAATGCACCCGCAACCGCCGACAGCATGATGATGTTCTCATCATTGAAGGGCGGATTGCCGAACGGAACTGGCCGCTCCGGATTGGTCTCGAAGGTCAGTTTGCGGGTGGGGCCATCGGTGATGTTGCGATGGCAGGAATGGCAATCGAGGAAATAGAATTCGGGGAACATGCCGCGCATGCTGAATTTGGGTTTGGCGAACAATCCGGTTGAGCGCCGGACCGCCTCGGCCTGGCCAACCGCCCATAATTGCACATTGTCGACCCTGCCCTTGCGATCAATATAGTCCGCGTCGATGTCGTGATGCTGCTGCAGTGCGCTGAAGAGATCGAGCTCAAACGAAATTCTCGGATGCCCGGCGGCCATCATCGAATGCGTCACGAATTGCCCGGGCTTGTCAGAGCCATAGTGGCAATCAAGGCAGACACTGGCCCGCACTTGCGGACGTTCAAGCGGGATCAGTCCAGATGCTACGTTGGATGCATGGGTTGCCGGCACCGCATAATGTTCCGCCAGCCATCCGCCTGACGCGCCATGGCAGCTTTCGCAGCCCACACCGTCTGACAGCAGAAAACGGAAACCGCGCTGGGCCTTGGGCGCGTATGTCGAATGGCAGCCGAGGCAGGCGGGAGCCGATGTTGCGGGGCCCAGTCCCAAAGTCGCTGCGATTTGCTGGCTGCGCTTGTTGCCAAGAACGGCATAGGCGCGACTATGCGCTCCACTCGCCGATGATGGCTCTTGCCAGGTCGCGATCTCATCCTGTCGGACGACCGCACCATTGCCTTCCGCACGGCCATGACAGGTAGAGCCTGCGCAGGTCGCCACGCCCTCAAACCGGGCATTGCCGCTGGCCTGCGATGCGGGCAGCACAAGCACCAGCGTGACGCATGCGAGAAGCCGCGTCAAAACACCCAAATCAGGCCAAAATCGGTTAGTCATCCCCACCCCCCGAAAAGCGACCGCAGTGCTAGCACAAAATGTAGGAGCGCAACAGCGCTGAACGCCCTCATCCTGTTGCATTTGCTTTCATCTGCGACGGCTCATACGATTCATGCGGGGAGTCGAGGCAAAGCATCGATGAAATCGCTGATCGAACGCATTCAAAAGCTGGGCGCGAGGCTGATTGGACTCGCTGCTTTGGCGCTGGTTGTGCTCGTTCAGTTTGCTGATCCTGAGCCTTTGGCTCGCGTGCGAATGCTGGTGTTCGACACCTATCAGAGCCTCTCCCCGCGCGACCTTGGCTCGACCCCTCCTGTTGCCATTATCGATATCGACGAGGCGTCGATTGCCGAGATGGGGCAATGGCCCTGGCCGCGGACCGACCTGGCGCGATTGACCGATCGTCTGGGCCAGGCCGGGGCGACTGCCGTCGTGTTCGACGTAGTGTTTTCGGAACCCGACCGGACCTCTCCTGAAGAAGTGGCGGATCGCCTCAGAAGTTCGGACCTCGATAATCCACTGATCGACGCGCTCGCGCAGCAGGAAAGCCACGATTCCCAGCTCGCCGAAAGCTTCGCAGACGTCCCTGTTGTGACCGCGCTTTTCCTGACCCGCGAAAGCCTGGGCCGCGACGTCGAGCCTAAGGCTCCGCTGACGATTTCCGGTTCGCTGCCGAGCCGCGACGTACAATCTTATGAAGGTTCGCTCCAAGCTCTGCCTGAACTCGAGCAAGCGGCCGCGGGCAATGGCTTTGTCAGCCTGGTCGCCGACGCGGATGGCATTGTTCGCCGCGTCCCGCTGGTGGCGATCCATCGCGGCGGATTGATCCCGTCGCTGTCGCTTGAGGCCTTGCGGGTCAAGCTAGCCAGCGGATCGCCTAACCTTCTGGCAAGCGATGGCAGCGGCGAAACATTGGGCAGCCCAGGATCCGCCGTGGCGGTGCGGATCAGCGACTTGGAAATTCCGACCAATGATGCAGGCGAGATGTGGGTGCATTTCCCGGATCCCAATGCACGCGCGCTCGTTCCCGCTGCGCCCATCATCACCGGCGCAATGAGCGATCAAGCGCTCGCAGATGCGGTCGGCGGAAAAATCGTGTTGGTGGGCGGCAGCGCGACAGGCCTGCAGGATCTTGTATCGACGCCGCTGAGCGACCTTATCGCGGGCGTCACAGTCCACGCCGCCGCGCTCGATCACATGCTGGCCGGGGAATTCCTGCAGCGGCCTGATTGGGCGTTCGGGCTTGAGCTGGTTCTGGTCCTGATCCTGGGCATCGGCTTTGCGCTGATCCTGCCGCGCATGGGCGCTCTGTTCGGAGCCTTGGCGGTCATGGGGGGCATCGCGCTGGTATTCGGCAGCTCCTGGCTAGGCTTTGCTCAAGCGAGCTATCTGTTCGATCCGACCTATCCCGTCATCGCCCTTGCGCTGATCTACACGCTCCAGACTGTCGTGGTCTATTATCGCGAGGAGCAGAAGCGCAGCTATATTCACTCCGCCTTTGACCGCTTTCTCTCGCCCGAATTGGTGCGACAAATCGCCAGCGATCCAGGTCGGTTGGAGCTTGGCGGCGAAGAACGCGATATGAGCGTGCTGATGTGCGACGTGCGCGGGTTCTCGCGCATATCGGAGCAATATTCGCCGACCCAGGTGATCGACTTCCTGATCGAATTTCTGACGCCGATGAGCGACATTCTGATGGCGCACAAGGCGACGCTCGACAAATATATTGGCGACGCGATCCTGGCCTTCTGGAACGCTCCGCTCGACGATCCGGATCATCACAAGAATGCAGCACGATCTGCTTTGGCAATGGGCGCGAAGCTGAACGAACTCAATCAGACCCAGCCGAGTAAAAAAGGCAAGGTGTGGCCCGGTGAAGTGAAGATCGGGATCGGCTTGAATTCGGGCCTGTGCTGCGTCGGCAATATGGGATCGAAGCAGCGGCTTGCCTATTCGTTGATTGGTGACACGGTGAATGTCGCCGCGCGGCTGGAAGGGCTGACCAAGCAATATGGCGTGCAAATCCTGGTCGGCGAGTCGCTGGCCGAGCAATTGGACGAGTTTGCATTGCTCGAAGTTGATCGCGTGAGAGTGGTTGGCCGGGAGGGCGCTGAGCGCATTTTTGGCCTGTTGGGCGACGAAGCCTACGCGACGGACCCCGCTTTCGAGGCGCTGACTCGGGTGCATGCGGACGTGCTGAAAGCCTATCGCGCGCAATCGTGGGAACAGGCTGCCTCGTTGCTCACTGAACATCAAAGCCACTACGCCAATGCCGGTGTGCCGCTGCTCGCGAGCCTGTTTGAATCGCGCATCAAGCATCTCAGCGAGACGCCGCCAGAATCCGATTGGGATGGCGTGTTTCAGGCCACCGCTAAATAGGCGGCCGATCAGCCCTTACTGATTGCGCCCGCTCGGATCGTATTGAACGTCATCATCGTCCGGATTGCGCGTGGTGGTTTGTGGATCGGGATCGTCATCATCGCCGTCCAGCTCGGTGATCAGGACACCCAGTGCGACAGCGCCAATCGCTGCCGGGATCAGCGTGTTGAGAATGCTTCCGCTGTTCGCCCGCGCCACCTCTGGAGCGTGCTGATCCTGGACTCGCGCCAGACCCTTGTTGGAGATCGCAAACGGACCAATCGGTGCGGCGCCGGCTTTGGGAATATAGGCCGCCAGTCCGGGCCGATCGAGGACCACGGTCACGCCGCCGCCTTCCACTTCGACCAGACCTTGCGTCAGGCCTCCGCGCGTGTTTTCGCCAGGGCCACGGAGCACGACCAGAGTGGCTTCGTCCTTGTCGCTATCGACACGGCCAACCGCGTCTTCCTTCTCAGCGATCTTCTCAGCATTCTTGCCGACCATCATGTCGACCGCGGTCCCGCGGATGCCGATCCGGCCTGCGGGCGTGTTGACTTCGCCCGAATTCTCGCCGTCATTGCGGCCCGAGAAGAAGCGCAATGCGCCTTTGAGGAAGGTGATGATCGAGGACCGACCCTCATTGGGGTCGTAAACAAAGCGATCAATCCGCAGCTGGGTGCGGGCACCAACGCCATAGGTCGACCTGTCGAGCAGCAGGATCTGCAGCTGTGACTTCTTGGCGGTGGTGATGGTGTCGCCCCAGGCAAACCTCTGCTTGCGCACGACTTCGCGTTCGTCGCCGCTGCCATTGGTCTGCATGGTCACGTCGCCGACGACGCTGGCGGCGTTGCCCACTTCGGTGCGCTGCGCGGCGGCGGGTGAGGCGCTCAGCGCGGCGAGCGCGAGCGAACTGGCACCGAACAGCGCCAGCATGCGCGAAGATCTGGGAGCGCTCATGAGCCACCTCCCTGTTCGCAACTTGCGCGAGCTTGTTGCAAAACCTCTTCACCGTAATGTTTCTTCTTGAGCTGATCGATCTCGACAAGTCCGCCTTGGATGTCATCGACCCGGCACAGGAAGATCGCATGGATCAACCTTGCTTCGCGCGATTTGGGGTTTTCAGCGAGCACTCGCTCGAGCGTTGCCAGCGCTTCCAGATATTCGCCGCGATCGGCCTGTTCGCGCGCCAATGCAATGCCAGTCGCTTCATCAGCAGTGGCATCTGACAAGGCATCGAGCACCTCGAACGAATTCGCCATGGCAGGAGCAGATGTCTGGCTGACGCACATTGCGCCCAGGGCCAGCAAGCCCGTGCGAATTGCTGTTGCGAGCATATTTCCCTCCGATCAGCCGAGTCCTAACACAGAGCAGATCAAGGACAAGCGATCAGGCTCGCCCAGATCGTCCAGCCCGTCAGGCCGGCCCGCCAAGGCGCGTTGCCATGACATCAACCTGCACATTGCATTGCTTGTCGATCAGCGCCTCTGCCAGCTGGTCCGCCCGCTCATATTCTTCGGGCAGTGCGACAAAGGTCACGCTGGTGACTGTCTCGCCATCCGGGCCGGTGATCGTGTATTCGGTGCCTTCGGACAATGCCATCCGTGCCGGGTCGAGCGGCGCCACACCCATCTTGTCATCAAACGTGACATCGACGGTCGCATCCGAACCAGCTTCAGCAATCGTGTAAGTCGCGATGCCCTGGCTGTCGGGCCGCCAGAAGCGGACCACGCTGAAATCATACAGGCACACGGTGCCCGAGGCGGAGACATCGACATACCAAAGGTTGGGATTGCGTGGAGCCAAGGCAGAGCCACCGGTCCGAACCGCTCCGGTCCTAACGCTTCGAGCCGCACGTTTGCGCGTCAGTGCGGCGAAGCGCGCGGTGGTAACGCGCGGTCGTTCGCCCACTCTGAATGTACCAGCGCCGCGCATAACGCGCGTGCCCTGCGAGGTGAGGACAGTGACCGTGTCACCCGCTTGCAAAGTGATGCTGGAATCATCGTCCAGCTTGGTGCCGACGGGATACTCGCTCGCTGAAGGGCCGCTCGATTTCACCACCACGCCGGCCATAGCCGTCGCAGAGGCTGAAAACGCAGCGCCAATTAGCGCCATACCAGCCATTCTTGCCTTCATCTTAGCCGAGAACATACGCTCCCCCTTCACCAAGTTTTGTGATCCGTTCGCTCAAATTTTGTAACGCCAAATCGTCGGGATGCCTAGCAAGCACTTCCTGAACGATTGCGGAAGCCGCCGCTGGCTCCTGTTCAGCCTGCGCCATTGCATTGGCCAGCTTTTCGCGGTCCTCAGACGGAAATTCCGGTGCCGGTTCAAAGATATCGACCGGTTTGGCACGCCCTCGCAATTGCACCCTGCCCATTGGCCGCCACCAGTCCAAATCGGATTGTTCGACAAATTCGCGGCTTGCCATAACGCTCGATTGGAGCGGTTTATTGGCCGCTTCGAGCCGCGCCGCCGTGTTCATACTGTCGCCCAGGGCGGTGTATTGAATCCGCGTATCCCCGCCAAAATTGCCGATCACCGCCTCGCCAAAGTGGAGCCCCACGCGCGTTTTGCCGACCTTGGGCAAATCCGGATCCATCGCCGCGACCTCTTCGCGAAAGGCCTCTCCGGCAAGCCAGATTTCATAGCCGGCCTTCGCCGCTCTCACCGCGTCATCCTCGCGCGCAATCGGCGCGCCCCAAAACGCCACGACCGCATCGCCGACAAATTTGTCGATCACGCCGCCATGGTCGAGCACAACCTTGCTCAGCATCTCCAGATAACGGTTGAGCAGCTTGGCGACCATTTCCGGCTCGATCGCGTGGCTCATCTTGGTGAAGCCCTCAAGGTCGCTGAACAGCACATAGATCGCTCGCTTTTCACCATGCAGCGAGAGCAGTTCGGGCTGATCGATGATCTGCTGAGCGATATCGCGCGGGATGTATTTTCCCAGCGCGCTGTGAGCGAAATTGCGCTGTGCCGCACCGGCCGAGCGGGCCGCCGCGGTGACAGCAGTGAAGGCCACGATCCACCCCACCAGCCAACCAACCGCAGGAAGACCATAGGTGTCGACCCCGCGCGCCTGCAGCGCGATCGGAATCCCGACAAACAAGGCCGCCAGGACCAGCAACAGGGGCACGACGCGCCTGCTTGGCCATTCGAGCAAGGCTGTGAACACCGCTGTCGCCACGACGGTGAGCGCCAGCAGCCACAGCGTCAATGTCGATATCTGCGTGCGCGCCTGGCCATCGAGCATCTGCGCGATGATCTCGCCGTGGACCTGTAATCCAGGCGGCCGATCTCCGTTGATCGAGGTGAACGATGTCTCGACGCGGTCATAATCTCTGATGTCGCCGCCAATCAGGACATATTTGTCCGCGACTTCGCTGGCAAAGATGGGCACCAAATCGGGCTCGAGCTCGGCAAAAAGATCGATGTCGAGTTTGGTGAACAACGGGACAATTGCCTGATTGGTATCATCAGGGCTCGCACCATCTTGCTGCTCGGCAATCGTCAGCCGGTAATGGATCGCGCCAAGATAGTCTTCGAAAGCTTCCGGCAATTCCCCGGTGTCTGCGAGCATCGATCGCCCAAGAAGCGGGGGTAGGCCTGGCTCGATGCTCGGCCAGATGCGAGTGACACCGCCCGTGTTGTCCAAGCGGATGCTGGCGGGTCGTGCATTGCTCCCTTCCAGCTCAGCCATAAACGCATTGAGGAATTGCTGCTGATCGTAGACGATATCGGCTTCGTTCGTATCCATGTTGGCATAGGCGACCGAGACTGGGGTCTGCATCGATCGCAAGGTCTCGATCAGATCGCTGTCTTCATCCTGAGGCTGATCGAACAGGATATCGATACCGATCGCCTTCGCACCCATCGCATCGAGATTGCGCAGCGCCGCCGCCAGCATACCGCGATCCAATGGCGATCTCTTGCCCAGCTTGATCAGTGTCTCGTCCGAGAAGACTACTAACAGGATGCGATCATCCTGCTCGATAATCTCGGCCGTTAGATAGGAGCGAACGTCATAGAGCGCGTTCTCCGCCGCATTGGTGAATGGCGTCGGCGATTCTCCATTGGGTAGGAACCAGCTAAAACGCCCGATCAAAAGCGCGAGCATAACCAGCAAGGTGGTTGCCGCCAGCTGCAAGGTCCCCGCCTCGCGAACATTGCGCCAGCCGCGCTGTAGCAGACTCACTTGCTGCTGAGATTTATCCGCCTGTTGTTCCATACGAGGACCGTCGTGGCCATTCTCCTAGCGCATCACCGCAACGGATCCGTCGCCGACGACTGCAAAGGCTGACCAGTAAAAGGGATGCGAAGTGTCGGCATCATCCATCAAGTTCAGTTGCGATTGTCTGAGCGCCTCTGCCGTCTGCATGCCGCTTTCGGCAAAGAGCCCTGAGACAAGCCGCTGCGTCGCGTTGAAATCATCGGGCACTGGCCAGTGACTGGCCAGAATTGTTCGACCTCCTGCTCCCACAAGGGCCCGCACCAAACCATCAAGCGCGAAATCGCCGCCCGAGGTCACACCGGCCTCGCGCGTCGCGCCTATCGTCGCGCTGCCCGCCGTGTCGCAGGCTGACAGGATAACCAAGTCTGCATCGATGCGCAGGCTGAAAATCTCGCCAAAGCTCAGCAGTCCGTCTGACCCGACATCACCGAATGAAGTGAGCAGAGCCGGGCGCGGCGGGCAGCCAGGCTGCGGCGCGGTCACCAATCCGTGCGTCGCGAAGTGCAGTATCCGATAGTCGCCCAGATCTTTGCGCGATTTGATCGCCGTATCGGTGAATTCGGCCCGCGTGAGAACGGTAGTGCCCTGGCCGCTGTCACCACCCAGCCGCGAAGCCGCATCATACAGTTCTGCTGGCGAAATCGGATTGGCCCAAATCGTGGGTGACCACAGGCAATCTTCGCCGCCGGCAGACACAGAGCGTGTGGTAGCCTGGCCCATGGCCGAGCCCTCAATCGGCAGGTTTTGACCCAGACCGAGATATGACCTGCTGGCCTCCGATGGCCGCGAGGCGCGGACATCGCGAAACGCGCTTGGCGACACGGAGGTGCTGATCTCTGCGTTGCGACCCAACCAGGCCGTTCCGCGGAAGTCATACTCATCCGCATTGGGATCGCGCATGCGATCATTGTAGGCCTGAACGCTGGCATCATCGGTGACGAGCAGATTGATCGGCAGTTTGAGCATCGCCCCATCGGGTTCGAACACTATGTGCCGCTGGCTTGTGAGACGATCGGCGATTGGCCCGAACAATCCAACATACAATTCGCGTGCACCCGCCAGATCAAACGGGAAGGTCAACACCTGGCCGCCCTCGGCAATCGCAATGCTCTCTCGAATGCGCTCGACCAGCTGTGCCAATTCCTCCGGCGACGCAGCCGCGCGATAAGCGACAACAT
>Ga0207422_1003098_pt1 | contig 18032 bp, 18 predicted proteins | sample MarCyaLeptolynsp_FD_187757 | JGI IMG/M metagenome (GOLD analysis project Ga0207422, IMG submission 187757) | Marine cyanobacterial communities from Panama - species 1 Leptolyngbya sp. (SPAdes) | ecosystem: Environmental > Aquatic > Marine > Unclassified | place: Panama: Panama City | collected...
GTCTGAGCGCAAAAAGAGGCTCTGGGGACCCTGTGGTCGTCACGCCGCAAGCGCGTTCATTCTGGGCCCCTGTACAGGCCACAAGCGAAAGCGCGCTTCTGACGCATTGGGATGGGCAGCTCTATGCTGTGATTGGCACAACCGCCGGAACCAATGAGGCGGGCGAGCAGCGCTGGCAGATCAGAGTCTGGTGGAAGCCCTTCGTGACCTGGATCTGGTATGGCGGATTGTTGATTGCGTTCGGGGGTGTGCTTGCCATCTACGGAAGGCTGACATCCGATTTGCGCCGGCGTCGCGCGGTCAAACGCGGCGAGGAGATCCGTGAAGATGTCCGCGCGCTGGGAGAGGCCAAGGCATCATGAAGCGCTGGTATGTCTGGGCGCCACTGGGGCTGTTTGTGTTCTTCCTGGGATTGGCCGGGTACCAATTGACCCAGCCAAAGGACGAATTGATCCGTTCTGCGATGATCGGCAAGCCATTGCCCGAATTTGCGCTTGAGCCGGCTATGCCCGGCGTCTTCGGCACCACCCGATCCGATTTTGTCGGCGGTCAGCCGCGCTTGCTCAATGTCTGGGCGAGTTGGTGTCTGCCGTGCATCGCCGAAGCACCGCAGCTTGAAGCGCTCAACGAAAGCGGGGTCGAGATCATCGGCGTCGCGATCCGCGACAAGCCCGAAGATGTCGCGCAGTTCCTCTCGCGCTATGGCAATCCATACTCGCGCATCGGCGCGGACGAAATCTCGGCAATCCAGTTTGAGCTTGGCTCTTCAGGCGTGCCAGAGACTTACGTCATCGATGCCAATGGCGTGATCCAGTATCAGCATATCGGCGATATCCGTGCCGAGCATGTGCCCATGCTGTTGGAACGATTGCAGGAGGCGGCCCGATGAAAGCGGTTCTCATGGCATTGCTGGCAATGATCGCCGTACCTTTGGCCGCGCAAAGCGCTTTGCCGCCAGCGCCTTACGCCTATCAGCAGCTCGAAGATCCTGAGCTTGAAGCGCGCGCGCTTGAGCTTATGGAGACACTTCGCTGCCTGACCTGTCAGAGCCAGTCGATCGCTGACAGCGACGCGCCAATGGCGGGTGACATGCGCCATCAGGTGCGGATGCGTCTTGCGGCTGGTGAAGATCCCGAAACGATCAGGGCCTGGCTGACCGATCGCTATGGCGACTATGTCAGCTACCAACCCGAAGTGAGCGCGACGACGTGGCCGCTTTTTGCCATTCCTGCCGGCTTGCTGGCGCTGGTGATGCTGGTCTTGCTGCGGCGGGTTGGGCGCGTTCGTGAGGATACGGAATGACCGGCTGGATCGCCATTGTCGTCTTGGCGGTTTGCGCCTTTGCGCTCGCTGCGTTTTGGCAACGTCTGCCCCGCAGTGCCTGGACGTTGTTTGCGTCGGCGCTTGTCTTTGGTCTCGCGGGCTATGCCTGGCAGGGTAGCGCGACGCAGGAAGGCAGTCCCAAAGCAGCAATGGCGCAAGAGCCGCGGTCAGGCGAGCAGATGGTCGACACACGCCGCGCCCTGTTTGACGCTTCTGATCCCAAGCCTGATTATCTCATGCTGTCCGACGGTTTCGCGCGTCGCGGCCAATATGACGATGCAGCAGGTCTTCTTCGCCAAGGCCTGGCTGACAATCCGCGCCATGCCGAAGGCTGGCTTGCGCTTGGTCAGGCATTGATCGAGCATGGGGAAGGCTTTGTGACCCCACCGGCGCGCTATGCTTTTGATCGCGCCTATCAAGCCGATCCAGGCAATCCCGCCGCGCCCTTTATGTTGGGTTTCGCTTATCTGCGATCGGGCGATGCCCGCGAAGGCAGGGCCGTTTGGGCGCAATTGCTGGCGGAGACCCCTCAAGATGCACCCTGGCGAGAGGATCTTGAGCTCAGGATCGAAGCCTTGGACGCGATGATCAACCAACAGATGCGTGCCGTAACCGGCACGTCTCAGTGACGCATGTTGCAGGCGCGAACACACGGTGCTAAGCGCCGCGGCCTTCAGGGCAGTACCGGCCGTACGGGAAATCCATAGGCAATGAGCAATTCAACAACAGCACCGGCACACCAGCCACCGAAAGGCGGCAAGGGGCACAGCGCGTCCAAAGGTGCGTTGGCGGTCGGCGCGATCGGTATCGTGTTTGGCGATATCGGTACCAGCCCGCTCTACGCATTCCGCGAAACCTTCCGCGGTGCGCATACGCTGCCGATCGATGACTTGCACATCCTTGGCGTGATCAGTCTGATCTTCTGGTCGATGACCTTGGTCGTTGCGATCCAATATGTGACGATCCTTATGCGGGCCGACAATAAGGGGCAGGGCGGTTCGCTTGCCCTGGTTGCGCTGATTTCCGGCCAGCTCAGCAAGTCCAAATATGGTTGGGTTGCGCTGTTGCTGGGCGTATTTGCGACATCGCTCTTCTACGGCGACAGTATGATCACGCCGGCGATTTCGGTCCTGTCCGCGGTCGAAGGGCTGACGGTCGTGGATCAGGGATTGCAGCAATATGTGATCCCGATCGCGCTGGGTCTGCTGGTCTTCCTGTTCATGTTGCAGCGCCGCGGCACAGCCAAGGTCGGCGCTCTGTTTGCGCCGGTCATGATCGTCTACTTCTCGGTCATTGCCGCGCTTGGATCGTGGCAGATCATCCAGACGCCTGAGATCCTGTGGGCGCTCAATCCCTGGTATGCGATCAACTTCTTCATCATCGATGGCTGGTTTGCATTCCTCGCGCTCGGTTCGGTCGTCCTCGCGGTGACCGGTTCTGAAGCGCTGTACTCAGACATGGGGCACTTCGGGCGCGGCCCGATGCGGCTTTCGTGGTTCGGCTTTGTCATGCCATGCCTGCTGCTCAACTATTTCGGGCAGGGCGCGATGATCCTCGGCCTGCCACAGCCCTTGGCTGAGCAAGCGATCCTCAATCCGTTCTTCTTCCTGGCGAGCGAGGAATGGCGCCTGCCGCTCGTATTCCTCGCCACCGTGGCAACCTTCATTGCCAGCCAGGCCGTGATCTCGGGTGCCTTCTCGATCACCCACCAGGCGATCCAGATGGGCTATATTCCACGCCTCTCGATCCGCCACACCAGCGAAACCGAAGGCGGACAGATTTACATCCCAGTGGTCAATTGGGCGCTGTGCGTAGCGGTGATCATCCTGGTCCTGACCTTCCAGAACTCGTCCAACCTGGCGTCGGCCTATGGCATCGCCGTCACCGGCGCGGTGACGATCGACACGCTGCTGATGGCTGTGCTTCTGATCGGCGTGTGGAAGTGGAAATGGTGGTATGCCGCACCCGTTGTGCTGCTGTTCCTGATTGTCGACGGTGCCTATTTCGCAGCCAACCTGACCAAGGTTCCTGATGGCGGCTGGTTCCCGCTGATGGTCGGCTTCATCGCCTTCACCTTGCTCACCACATGGGCGCGTGGCCGCAAGCTGATGCGCGAACGGATGAGCGAAGTGGCTTTGCCGATGGAGATCTTTGCCAAGTCGGCCAAGAACTCGGCAACACGCGTACCCGGCACGGCTGTCTTCATGGCCAGCTCAACCGCTGGTGTGCCCTCGGCATTGCTGCACAATATCAAGCACAACAAAGTGCTGCACGAGCGGGTGGTGATCCTCACAGTCGACATTCAGGACGTGCCCTATGTCGATCCCGAACAGCGCTGCGAATATGTCGATATGGGTGACGGATTCTACCGCGCCGTGCTCCGCTATGGCTTTATGGAAGAGACCAATGTTCCCATCGGCCTCAAATCGATGAAGCAATATTGCGGCGGCGAGTTCGACATGATGCACACCAGCTTCTTCCTGTCGCGCCAGACCTTGCTCGCTAGCGACAAGCCGGGAATGCCGATCTGGCGCGAGAAGATATTCGCCTGGATGCTGCGCAATGCCGCGAGTGCGATGGAATTCTTCCGCCTGCCGACCAATCGTGTGGTCGAATTGGGTAGCCAGGTCGAAATCTAGCCGATCTGGCCGCGCTTTTCAGTTCACCAGGCCTGCTGGCTTCAGTCCTTCGACTTTGGCCTTGGCGAACTTGTCCGTCACGAATTCCAGAGCGTTGCGCAAATCGGATTCCTCCATATCGCGCAGGATAAAGACCACGCGCGACCTCCGGTCGCCACTTGGCCAGTCTGGCAGGATCGCCGGCGGGTGCCAGATGTGCTGCACGCCGTGAATGACCAGTGGTTTGTCGATTTCCTTAAGGTTGATCAGCCCCTTTACTCGCAGCAGATTCACTCCGTTGAGCATGACAAGCAGATCCAGCCATTCGTCAAAGACAGCGGCGGGCAGCGGTTCTTCGATCGTCAAGCAGACCGATTGGATGCGATCATCATGGCGATTGATGTCGTGATGATGCCCATGATCGTGCCCATGATCGTGAGCGTGGCTGTGTCCATGATGGTGATCGGCATGCGAGTGGTCCGCATAATGTTCGTCGCGAAGCCAGGCTTGCACGCTCTCGCTCTTGATCAACGGGTTGAAGCTGGTCGTTCCAATAATGTCGACTGAATTGCCCGAACTCGGTCCGTGCAAGTGAATGGGCGCAGCCGGATTTAGCAGTCTCAGGCGTGATATGAGCGCTTCAAGGGAGGCAGCGTCCGCAAGGTCAGTCTTGCTGACGATCAAGCTGTCCGCAACTGCGGCCTGTTTGATGGCTTCGGGCTGCGCGTCGAGCGTGGCGGAACCATTTACGCCGTCGACCAATGTGATCACTTCTGCCAATTCGTACAGGCTGAGCAGTTCCTTATCGGCCATCACGGTGTGAATTATGGGCGCTGGATCGGCCAAACCCGTCGTTTCGATGATAATCCGATCGAACCACCGCTCGCCGTCCTTTTTGAAACGCTCAGGGGCAGTACGAAGCGTTTCCTGGAGGTCGCCCTTGATCGTGCAACACAGGCAGCCGCTCGACATTTCGACGATTGTGTCGTCTTCATTGCTCTTTTCGACCAGATCATGGTCGAGACCGATCGATCCGAATTCGTTGATCACAATCAGCGAATTAGCCATCTCGGGCGCTCTGATGAGGCGGTTCAGAAAGGTTGTTTTTCCCGAACCCAGGAAGCCGGTCAAAAGTGTTACGGGAATTCGCTCAGTGGGCAATGGGACGTCAATTCAATTGGCGAGACGGTTCAAACGTCTCTCGTGGAGAAAGTCATGATACAATGTATCAAGTTGCGACTAGAGCCGTATCGCGAAAGAGGCAAGTGCTACGCGGACCCATCGCTTGTGCACCGACAACGGCTTTGTCCGCGTCTGTTGTAGACTCTTAAGGTGCGGTGATATATTGTTTCGGCCCATGACAGCCAAGATCCTCGCCTCGTTTGCAGCCATGAGCATGCTGGCCAGCCCTTCAGTGGCTGCCGCTTGTGAACTTGATGGCATGCCGGGTTTCCACCGTTACAATCCATTCGCGAAAGTACCGGGTTTCCAGGGCCTTGGCCCACCTTCTGCACCTTACGAAGCGCAGGAATCGACCCGCGAGGCAGAACAGCCAAAGCAGGATTCGAAGGCTGAAGGCGTAAAAGACGCCAAGAAGCCCAAGAAATCGAAGGCCATTGCGCCTGCGAAAGCTCCGGTCGACACGTCCAATGAAGCGGCGAATGATGACTGGAATCCGGCCGAAGGACTGATCACTCTTAGCTAGGCTTCGCCATGCAGCTTTCAGTTCGCGGCATTGAAAAGGCCTATGACGGCCGGTCGGTCCTGTCTGACATTTCTTTCGAACTGCAATCGCGCGATCGCGCCTTGCTGCTTGGCCCATCCGGGTCCGGCAAGTCGACTTTGCTCAATGTCATCTGCGGATTGCAATCGCCCGATGCTGGTGAGGTTCAGCTCGGCGAGGAGACGATTTCAGAACCTGGCAAAGGCGATGGAGTTCGGCGACGTCATATGGGCATCATCTTCCAGACGCTTCGTCTGGTGTCGGCGCTTAGTGTCAAAGCCAATCTCGCTCTGGCGCAGCGGCTCCAGACCGGAAGCACTGACGCAACTCTAGTTGAGCAGACGCTTGAAAGGCTCGGGATTGCGGACCGCGCCAATGCCCGCCCTTTTGAACTGAGTCAGGGCGAAGCGCAGCGCGCAGCGATAGCGCGGGCCGTGGTGGTCAAACCGGATATCCTAATCGCTGACGAGCCAACGTCCGCACTGGACCAAGCGAACACGGAAGTGGTCGCTCAATTGCTGGTCGAAATGTCCGAAGCCGCCGAAGCAACTCTGCTTATCGCCACCCATGATGATCGCTTGCGTTCCTTCTTCGATCGCACGCTGACATTGGACGAAGGGAGGCTGGCTGGATGATCAATCTCGCGATCGCTTATCTGCGTGACCGCCCGTTCACGACGGCGCTCAACGTGCTGCTTTTGGCCATCTCCGTGGCGATGCTGGTCTTGCTTTTGCAATTTGGCGCGCAGGCGAGCGAACGGTTTGAGCGCGACGCGCGCGGCGTTGATCTGGTGGTGGGCTCCAAGGGGTCGCCGCTGCAGCTGATCCTGTCGAGCGTATTTCATGTCGACCAACCAACCGGAAATATTCCGCTCAGCAGCCTGGAATTGCTGCGGAACGATCCGGCTGTTGCCAGGGCGGTTCCCTTGGCGCTGGGGGACAATTTTCGCGGTTATCGGATCATTGGCACCGATGCGAGCTTTGGCGAATTGTACCAGACCGAGCTCGCCGACGGACGCAGCTTTGACGGCGAAATGGAGGCTGTGCTCGGGGCCCAAGTGGCGGCCGACACTGGAGCCGCGCTGGGGCAGAAATTCGTTGGCAATCATGGCTTTGCGAATGATGAATCCGGTGATCAGAGCCACGATCACGCTCCCTTTGAGACAGTGGGAATTCTAGCGCCAACTGGAAGCGTGGTTGATCGGCTGATCCTGACATCGGTTGAGTCCGTCTGGGATGTTCATGGCATCGCACATGACCACGATCATGAGGGGCATGAGCACGACGAGGAGGGTCATGAGGATCATGACCATGAGGCCCATGAAGAGCATGATCATGGGGGGCATGAGCATGACGAAGAAGGCCATGATCACGACCGTGAGGAAGAACAGGCTGAAGCCGCCATTTTGCAAGCAAGCGGGTCTGGCCTCGAACCGGAGCTGACGGCTCTTCTGGTGACTTATCGCAATGCTTCGGGTGCCATTCGCATTCCGCAAATGGTCAATCGCCAGACCGAAATGCAGTCTGCCGTGCCGGCCACCGAGACCGCGCGCCTGCTCGAGCTTCTAGGTGCCAGCCTTGACGGTATCCGGGTTTTTGCATGGTTGCTGGCGATCACCGGCGGGCTCGCCATCTTTGTTGCGCTGCTCAACATGGCGCGCAATCGCGAGGGTGATCTTGCTCTGCTGCGCGTGATGGGGGCCAGTCGCGTTCAGGTCTTCGCAACGGTGATTATGGAAGGAGTGATCACTGCGGCCCTGGGTGCCGCCGCGGGATGGATTGCCGCGCATAGTTTGATCATGCTGGCGCGAAGCAATTTTGCGACGCTGGCCGATCTGGGATTGACGCCGTGGCAAGCATTGCCTGGAGAGGCGTTGCTGGTCTTGGCGGTGATCGCGATTGGAGCGATCGCGGCACTGATCCCGGCCTTGCGCGTTTATCGTATTGATCCCGCGCAGACATTGGCGCGGGCATAGCGAGCCAGGAAGACAGGAGCTTAAAGTGGTGAAGCGTTTCAAAGTGTTGGGTGGAGTCTTGGCGGCGATGGCGAGCATCGCCATTCCAGGCTCGATCAATGCTCAAATGCTCGACACGCAGGTGCCACCTCCTGAAGTCGAGGATATCTGGAAGCCGGCAGCGACGCCCAAAGGGGGCGTGTCGTGGAAAGTTCTCGAAGCGACAGGCGAGGTCACCCGCAAGGATTCGCAGGGCTATATCGTTTCCAAGCCCCTGTTCACGAAATCGGTCAAGAATCTCGCTGGCAAGCGGATCAAGGTTGCTGGTTGGATGATGCCGCTCGAAAATGGCTCGTCGCAGAAGCATTTCGTGCTGCTGGCCTATCCTCCGGGCTGCCCATTTCACTTTCATGCGGCGCCCAACCAATTCATCGAAGTCTATGCCGACACACCATTCCCGACCAATGAGACCAAGGTCCACATTGTCAGCGGTGTGCTCGAACTGACGGGTGAAGATGAAAGCGGCATCTTCTATCGCTTGCGCCAGTCACGGCCGAGCTGAACGACCTAGGATAGTTCGACCGAGCCGTTCGCCGTTTGGATCGTCGCAACGAGGCGGAATTCAGCGGCTTCTCTGATTTCAACCCTCTCGCCCATGGCTACGAAAATCTCGCGTAATTTTGCCGCTTCAGGATGTTCGACCGTTAGTCCTGTCAACGCGCCGGCCATTGGCGCCGTCAGGGCAGGGTGGGGCGATGATCCCCAATCGATCAGGAATGGTACCGCGCCATCAATGGGCATCGCATAGGGATTGGTCAGCAGCCATTTGAGCGTGCTGCCGTCGTCTAACGACCGCTCTCCGGCCACAACCTTGCCAATGTCGCCCCCGGCATCACGCGCGCTTTCCGCCAATCCCTCGATGTCATCACTGCGCAAGACCCAGGTCATCAGGCCGCCGCCCTTTGGCGCTTGATCGGTCCATTTCCCATAGGGTGGGGCAGGCAGATCGGGGTCAGGCGCCAGGATTTCGAGATAGACCCGATTACCCAGTGAGAGCAGCGCGTTGCATGTGCCAAAAGCAGGATGCACGCCTCCCTTTGCAGGACGAACGCCCAGCAATGCCTCAATCCTGTCCATCGCCTGCTCAAGGTCATCGGCGGCATAGACCAGGTGATCAAGGCGAGCAGGATAGCTCATTCGGTTTTGGCGTCTTCATCCTCGTCAATACCGAGATCCAGGCCATGTTTCATCAGCATCGGGATCTGCGTGAAGGTAAACAGGAATGTGAGCGGCAAGAACACCCAGAATTTGGCCCACAACCATCCTTCGAAACTGAGATAGGCCCTGAGGCCCTCATTTAAGCCAGCCAGAGCCAGGAAGAAGAAACCCCAGTTGCGGGACAGTTTGAGCCATCCTTCGCTCGAGAGGCCCTCAAAAGCCGCCTCAAGCAGTATTTTGAGCAGGGCGTGCCCCAATTTCCAGCCAACCAGCAATGCAACGCCGAAAACGCCGTAAATGATGGTGGGTTTCAGCTGGACGAAGACCGGATCTCCGAAAAAGATCGTCAGCGCCCCAAATCCCACGATCAACACGGTCGAGAACCACAGCATGGGAGAGATCTTGCCGAGCCTCCAGCGCGACACGCCAAGAGCGATGACGGCTGCGACCATGAACGCCAAAGTGCCACGTATCACCGCAGCAAGCTCGGCAATGGGTTCGGGATCATCCGGCGCGAACCAGCGATAGACCCCCAGAAACACCAGCAGCGGTCCGTAATCGACCACCACGTTCAGCCAACCAGAACCGGCTTTCTTGGCCTCGGGCTTGGCATCGACATTGGCCATCAGGCGACTCCTGCAATCACTTTGGCGACCAGATCGGGATCAAAGGGTCGCAAATCATCCATCTTCTCGCCCACACCTATCGCATGGATCGGCAGGCCATATTGCTCTGCTGCTGCCACCAACACGCCACCGCGGGCCGTGCCATCGAGCTTGGTCATGATCAGGCCGGAAACCCCAGCCACTTCCTTGAACACATCGATTTGCGACAGCGCGTTCTGGCCATTGGTCGCATCGAGGACGAGGATCACATCATGCGGTGCTTCCGGGTTCAACCTCCCGAGCACGCGGCGGATCTTTTCCAGCTCGTCCATCAGTTCGCGCTTGTTTTGCAGCCGGCCCGCTGTGTCGACAATCAGAGCGTCAATCCCCGTATCGGTCGCTTGCTTGACAGCGTCGAAAACGATCGACGCTGGGTCACCGCCCTCCGGCCCACGGACGATATCGACGCCGATCCGCTCGGCCCAGGTCGCCAATTGTCCAATCGCGGCGGCGCGGAACGTGTCTCCGGCAGCCAGCAAGACGCCGTAATCGTCTTCCTGGAATAGGTGCGCGAGTTTGGCGATCGTGGTGGTCTTGCCCGACCCGTTCACCCCAATCACCAGGATCACCTGGGGCCGTGGAAAGGCCACAATATCAAGCGGCTTAGCCACCGGCCTGAGGATTTCAGCAATCTCTTCGGCGACCGCTTCCTTGAGTTCGCGCTCGCTGATCTCAAGCCCAAAGCGCTTTTCAGCGAGTTTGGCTCGGATGCGTGCCGCTGCCGCCGGTCCAAGGTCAGAGACGATCAGAGCATCTTCGACATCGTCAAGCGTTGCGTCGTCAAGCTTCGCGGTGCTGACAATCCCGGTCAGATTGGATGACAGTCGATCGGAAGTCTTGCTGAACCCGCCGAACAGGCGCTGGGTCCAGCTTCGACCCTTTTCATTGTCGCTCATTGCAGCTGACCCTTGTCGACTTGAGTGGGGGTGACCGTCACGATTGTGCCCGCTTCCGTTCCTGCGGGCACTGATACCCGCGCAAAGTCCGGCGCATAGCCGCTTCCATCACGCTCGGCGAGGACCGCCTGCGGTTTGCCCACGTGTGATGCCAACCACTCGGTCCTTTGCTCCAGAACGCATTCGCGCAAATCGGCGGCTCTTTGCTTGATAAGTGACCGGTCCAATTGCGGCATGCGAGCAGCAGGCGTGCCCGGGCGCGGTGAGTATGGAAATATGTGGCCATGGACGATGTTGAGGTCGCGAATGATCGAGAGGTTGGATGCGTGATGCTCATCGGTTTCGGTCGGGAATCCCGCAATCAAATCGGCTCCGATCGCGATGTCCGGCCGTCGATCCCGCAAGCGCGCGACCAAGCTTTCCGCATCGCGCCTGAGGTGGCGTCGCTTCATCCGCTTGAGGATCAAGTCGTGTCCGTGCTGCAGTGAGAGATGCAGATGCGGCATAAGTCGAGCTTCACCTGCGAACAGCTCAAACAATTGCTCATCAATCTCGATCCCATCGAGCGAGGACATGCGCAGCCGCTGCAGCTCCGGGAAAGCGTCTAGTATTGCGCCCACCAAGGCGCCCAATGGAGGGCGATTAGGCAGGTCGTGGCCCCAGGATGTGACATCGACGCCTGTCAGGACGACTTCTTTGGCGCCAAAGGTAAGGTGCTGTTCCACCTCGCGCAGAACATCCGCGATGGTGAGCGAACGGCTTTCGCCGCGCCCCTGCGGTATGACGCAAAAGGTGCAGGCGTGGTCGCAGCCATTTTGCACGGCGACGAATGCTCGCGTCCTGCTTGGCACCAATGGCACGGTTTCGACTGGGGCGTTCCAAGCGCGCGGATCAAGCTTTTGCGTGTTGGCGATAATGCCATCCACTTCGGGCATCGCAGTCAGCTGATCGCGCTCAATATCCGCGGCGCAGCCTGTGACCATCAAGCGCGCATCCGGCCGATCGCGGCGAGCTTTGCGGATCGCCTGGCGGGTTTGGCGGACCGCTTCGCTGGTTACCGCACAGCTGTTGATCACGACCATGTCTGCTTCGCCGGCAAGCATTGCGCGCATGCGCTCGCTTTCGGCAATGTTCAGCCGGCATCCCAATGAAATGACATCAGGCTCGCTCACGCAAAATCATTCCATTCAAATGTGCCGCGATAGGCTTCGGTGGCAGGTCCAGACATCACTATCGACGTGTGTTCGCTCCACGCAATTTCAAGATCGCCGCCAGGAAGACTGACGGTGACGGGGCTCTTGACCAGGCCTTTGCGAATGGCTGCAACCGCGCTTGCGCACGCGCCAGTTCCGCAGGCGCGGGTAAGGCCCGCTCCGCGCTCCCACACGTGAAGCTTGAGATGATCCGTGCCGGCAAGGCTCGCAACATTGACGTTGATCCGCTCGGGAAACAGGGCATCCATTTCGATTATTGGTCCCAGGCGCGCGAGATCGACTGCAGCTGAATCATCGACGAAAAACACGACATGCGGGTTGCCGACATTGACGGCCAATGGATCAGCCAGCTCTTCCCAAGAGACCGGCATGCTCGACGTATCCATCGCAAATTGGAGCGGGATGGCATCCCATTCGAATCTTGGGCTTCCCATGTCGACCCGAGCGCCGCCTTCGGTTGGCTCGAGCGAAATCTCACCGCCATCGGTTTCGAGAGTCGCCGGCTCACCGATAAGTAGGGCCACGGCGCGGGAGGCATTGCCGCAGGCTTCGACTTCGCCGCCGTCCGAATTGAAGATCTGCATGCGCACGTCGCTTTGTTCGCTTGGACCCAGCACAATCAATTGGTCGCAACCGATCCCTTCACGGCGATCGGCAAGCGCACGCGCCATTTGCTCGGTCATCTCGGGGACCGGGTCTTGGCGGCCATCCAGCACAACGAAATCGTTGCCGAGGCCATGCATCTTGATGAAGGGAATGCGCATTTCGCGCAGCGCTCTATTCCGCAGAGGGCGCGGCGTCCAGTGTCAGTGCGGGTGGGGGATTTTGGCCTGCGGCCCTATTGAGTGGCTGTCTTGGGCGATTCTTGAAGATCAAGCTCATCGCTAGCGTCGTCTGTCGCAGGCGTTTCGCGATCCATCAGGCGACCCAGGGCCTGCAACCGGCGGCGCACATCAGAGCTGCTTTCGGGACGTCCATAGTAATATCCCTGACCCTTGAGCTTGCCCATTGCCTTGAGTGTGTCGAGCATCTGCTGATCTTCGATCCCCTCGGCGGTGATCGGCATGTCCAAGCCCTTGCCAAGCGAAACGATGGCATCGACGATTTTGGTGCCGGCCTCCGGATCGCGCAGCTCATTGATGAAGGTGCGATCGATCTTGAGACGGTCAAACGGCAGCGTGCGCAGCTGCTCAAGGCTCGAATAGCCGGTTCCAAAGTCATCGAGGCTGACTTTGACACCCTGATTGCGCAAGCTGGTGATCATCGAACGGACCATGCCGACATTGTCGTGCAGGCAGCTCTCAGTGATCTCGATCTCAAGGCGGTGAGCGTTGAAATTGTGTCGTACAATCAGCTTGATCAACTTCTGAGCGAACCATGGATCGCGCAGTTGGACTGGGGAGATATTGACCGAAAGCGTCAGTTCGGGATCCCAGTCATTGGCGTCGACAAATGCCTGTTCGATCAGCATCTCGGACAGATGGCCGATCAGACCAATGTCTTCGGCGATCGGAATAAAGGTTTCCGGGCTGACAAGGCCAAGCTGAGGTGATTCCCAGCGCGCCAGCATTTCGAATCCGACCAGCTCGCCCGTCGCAAGGTCAACTTGCTGTTCGTAATAGGGAACGAATTCGTGCCGTTGCAGGCCGCGACGGATGCCCGTTTCAAGCTCATTGCGGAAGCGCAATTCGTCTTCCATCGAGGGCTCAAACCAGAAATGCCGGTTCTTGCCGTGCTTCTTCGCCTGATACATCGCGATATCGGCGCGGTGCATGAGCGTTTCAGCGTTGCTCGTTTCAGGATCGAAGTTTGTCTTTTCGTGGTCTGAGGCGATCCCGATTGACATCGTGACGTCAATCGCAAGTTCGTCGACTTTGAACGGCGTGACCATGCTTTGAACCAAGCTCGATACCTGCTTGTCGACCCGGTCCGGCCGATCAGGCTCAAATGGCACGACAAAGGCAAATTCGTCCCCACCGAGCCGGGCGAGCAGGGCACTCTTGGGAAGTCGTGCGTGAATACGATCGGCCAGCTCGGTCAACACCTGGTCGCCAACCGAATGGCCGTGCATGTCATTGATCTGTTTGAAATTATCCAAATCGATCATGACATAGGCGAGCGCCTGACCCTCGGCATTGGAACGCAAGCGCAGCTCTTCAGTGGCCGTTTCCATACTGCGGCGATTGAGGCAACCGCTCAGTGGATCGATTTCGGCGAGTTCGCGCGCCTGCTCTTCTGCGGCGCGTCGATGCTCAATCTCATCAGTGAGCTGGCGATAACGGCGCCAGCCGAAGATCACCAAGGCGATGTTGAGAAGCAGGGCGTTGACCAGCAGACGATCCGGGTTTTGACCATTGCCCATGAACGCGTCGAGCACGCGCGGCAGCACGGATCCACCTGTTCCCACGAACAGGATGATTGCCGCGACAGCGATACCGAGCGCGATAAGATCGCGTTCGGCGGTGCCGATCCGTTTGGTCTCTTTCTTTTCGCCCACCTTATCCTGAATCGGCCCGATTTGGCCGTTCCCCAATATTGACTAAGCCATTCAACTTTGGCGGAAGTCATTAAAGATTGGATTAATTACCGTTCACCGCTTTCGCCGGGTTGGCTAACCGGCAGATGCAGCGCTAAACGGCGACACAACGGAAATTGCAGTTGGAGTGACGCAGTGCCTGGTTATTGGCTGATCAAATCAGAACCATTCAAGTATTCTTGGGATGATCTCGTCGCCGAAAAAGAGGGCGTCTGGGACGGGGTCCGCAACCATCAGGCGAAGAACAACCTCAAGGCCATGGAAGTGGGAGATGAGTGCTTCTTCTATCACTCTCGCGAAGGCCTGGAGATTGTTGGCATTGCCGAAGTGACCGTCGCGGATATCCTCGATCCGACCGACGAAACCGGAAAATGGGCTGCGGTCAAAGTCAAACCCAAGACACGCTTCGACAATCCCGTATCGCTCAAAGCAGTCAAGGCTGAGCCCAAGCTCGAGAACTGCCAGCTTGTGCGCTATTCACGCCTGTCAGTGGCTCAGATCACTCCCCAAGAGTGGAAAGTGATCAACAAGATGGCGGGCAACTGAAGCCTACGCCTTTGCGCGCAACCCGCTAATGCTCGCGCCGCTCGCGGCTAGCTGCTCGATGTCGATCTTTGCGTGGATCAAGCGGAGTCCTGACTGGCTCTGAGCTTCATCGAGCGCCTGGATGAATTCGTCTGTCGTGGATGCTTGCTTGCTCCACCCGCCAAAGGCGGTCGCAAAACCGGCGAAGTCGGGATTGGCTAGCTCGGTGCCTGACACTCGGCCGGGATACTCACGCTCCTGATGCATGCGGATGGTGCCGTAGGCGCCATTGTCGACCACCACGACCAGCATGTTGCAACCATATTGGACGGCTGTCGCCAGCTCCTGACCGTTCATCAGGAAGTCGCCGTCTCCGGCCACCGCCACCACTTGGCGTTCGGGATGGCGCAATGCAGCCGCGACTGCTGCCGGGACGCCATACCCCATCGCGCCAGCTGTTGGGGCGAGTTGGGTTGGGTATCCATCATAGCGCCAATAGCGATGCCACCAGCCAGCGAAGTTCCCTGCGCCATTGCAGATGATTGCGTCGCCAGGCAGCTTTTCGCGCATTGCTGCCACGCAGGCGCCCATATCAAGCTCATGGCCATTAGGGCTTGGTGTCGCCCACTCATCCCATTCAGCATGCGCTTGAGCGCCAGCGTCAAAGGAGAGGATCTCGGAATCCTCCCACAATGCGGCCGCCTCGGCGAATTCGTCCATCGCGCAACACAATGCCAGATCGGCGCGATAGACCCGGCCTAGCTCGTCCGGATCGGGATGAATGTGCACGAGCTGCTGGTCTGGGTGATCGAGCGTCGGAAAAGCGTAGCCGTCGGTGGTGGCTTCGCCTAAACGCGCGCCCACAGCGATCACCAGGTCTGCTGCTTTTACGCGTTCGACAAGTTTGGGGTTGGGGCCATAGCCCAGATTGCCTGCATAGACGGCTGATTGGGGCGAGATCGCGTCTTGTCTGCGAAAAGCGGTTGCTACCGGCAATCCGATCCGCTCGGCAAAGGCCTGGAAATGGTCGCGCGCTTTGGCGTTCCAGCCCGCACCGCCAATGACGGCGATGGGACTCGCTGCGTCGCCAATCATCGCGAACAGAGCTTGCATTGCATCCGGGCAGACCGCTTGGGCGGGGCGAGTGACCATAGGGCGGGGCACAAGGCTGGCCGGCACTTCGTCGCACAACATGTCTTCGGGAAGGGCCAAAACCACCGGGCCAGGACGGCCCGAGATGGCAGTTGAATAGGCTCGGGCGATATATTCGGGAATTCGCGCAGGATCATCAATCCGCGCTGCCCATTTGCAGATCGGCCCAAAGAAGGCGGGGAAGTCAATTTCCTGGAATCCCTCGCGCTCTCGCATGCCGCGGGCGACATCGCCAACAAACAGGATCATCGGCTGCGAATCCTGATGTGCGACATGCACGCCGATACTGGCATTGGTGGCGCCGGGGCCGCGGGTGACAAACCCAATGCCTGGGCGGCCGGTCAATGCACCATCTGCGCACGCCATAAACGCCGTCCCGCCCTCTTGCCGACAGGTCACAACCTCGATCGCAGTCTGTGGCTGCAATGCGTCCAGGACCGCCAGAAAGCTCTCTCCGGGGACCGTGAAGATCCGGTCTGTGCCTTGCTCTGCCAGCGATTTGACGAGGAGTTCTGCGGCGGTCTGTGTTGTGTTCTGTTCCATTGAGCGGCGCTTAGCCGCGCTCACAGAGATAGGCAATTGATCCGCGCGTTTTGGACGAATGTGTCAGTCGGGCGGCTAACTGTCTCAGCCTGCGACAGGTCAGAATCCGAGCGCGCCAAAAAGTTAAGAAAGAGTAAACGCGTGCCTATGCGCCGTTCGCTTGTTCTTACCGATGAGTCCGCCCGACATCCGTTCCGGGCCTCGCTTCCACCGCATGTTCGCAGTGATGAATATGCTGCGCCAGCAGAGGCGCTGTGGCAGCTGACGCGCGATGATGTGCGCGGATTTGTGACGACCTACATCGCCTGCTTTGCGGCGGTGCTGGTGTTTATCCTGTAAAAGCTGATCAGGCCGCCTCAGCGGCAGCGTCATGCGCGCGCTCTGCCTGCAGCAGGCGATAGCCGAGCCATGCCGAGATCAGGCACATGACGGCGCTCATCAACACCTGTTCGACAACGTCGACGCCGATGATGCCGAGTAGCAGCGATACGCCCGAGCCTGCGACCATAGCCCCGGAATTGACTATGTTGTTCGCAGCGATCGTCCGCGACGCCTGATCCGGCTCGCAGCGTGTTGTCAGAAACGCGTAGAGCGGCACCACGAACATGCCGCCTGCAATAGCTATCCCTGCCAAGGAGAAGAGCAGGATCGGCGCCATCGGTTGCGAAACAAAGCTGGCAACACCCAACAGACCATTGCTCGTGTCGCCATTCCAGAACCGCAGCAACAGGTAGAAGCCGATCACGAACAGGCCCATCACGATCACCGAAATGGGCGAGTATCGGGCAGAGACCTTGCCCTTGAGCAGAGCGTTGATGCTGACCGAACCGATCGCCACACCGATCGAGAACATCACCAGGAACAGGCTGGCGACCTGCGGCGTCGCGAACAGGACATTCTTGGCCAGCGGCACAAACTGGATGAACAGGACAGCGCCAATCGTCCAGAAAAAGCTGATGGCGATGATGGCATAGAAAACCTGGCGATCATGCATGGTAGATCGGATCAGTTCGACCGACGAGCGCCACAGATTGAAATCGATCTTTTTGACTTCACCTAGCGGCGGTGCATCAGGAATGGTGCGGCTTGTCGCATAACCGATCACCGCTGTGACCAGGATCAGCCAGATCGCTGTTTGAATTTCGATCCAGCCTGCCAGGATCGTCCCAAGTAGGATCGCGACATAGGTGCCAGCCTCAACCAGCCCGGTGCCGGATAACACCTCTTCCTTTTTGAGATGCTGCGGCAGGATCGCGTATTTGATCGGTCCCAGGAAGGTCGATTGTACACCGGTCAGGAACAGGGCGAACAGCGTGATGCCAATGCCAAGATTGACGGGGCCAATGCCCTGCCAGATGAAGAACAGGCCTGTCGCGCCGATCGCCATCAAGACGATCTCGAACATCTTCACCGTTCGCACGATCGCCGCTTTGTCGCGCATATCGGCAAGCTGGCCTGCCAAAGCCGAGAACAGGAAGAAGGGCAGCATGAAAAGCAAGGTGGCAATCGCGCTGAGCAGGAATTCCTGCTCCGGATCATTGTAGACTTGGTAGACGACAAAAAGGACCAAAGCGGTCTTGTAGAGATTGTCGTTGAAGGCGTTCAGCAGCTGCGTGCAAAACAGCGGCAAGAAGCGCTTGCGGCGCATCAGGTGCGTCGAGGTGG
>Ga0207422_1003100_pt1 | contig 18024 bp, 22 predicted proteins | sample MarCyaLeptolynsp_FD_187757 | JGI IMG/M metagenome (GOLD analysis project Ga0207422, IMG submission 187757) | Marine cyanobacterial communities from Panama - species 1 Leptolyngbya sp. (SPAdes) | ecosystem: Environmental > Aquatic > Marine > Unclassified | place: Panama: Panama City | collected...
TGGATTCGAACATTACTGTTGGCACAGCCAACACATCTGCTCAAGGTGATGTAAGCATTGCTGAGGAAAATCAACTCAGCATTGATTTGAATATCAGCTCTGAGGGTAAGAATTTTCAGGATTTGGAAAAATTACTTAAACAACCGCTGCCGCAATCAAGCAAGTTTTCTTTAAAAACGCTGCTCTCACTAGCCCAAGAAACTATCAAACTTAATAATGTTAGTTTTTCTCTGGATGACACAGCATTACAAGGATCCAGCGAGATTGAGCTTTCATCACCTCCCAATATTCGCGCGCAACTCAATGCAGACACACTTAATATTGAGCATCTTGTAGCGATGACACAATCTGGGAATGACAATGATGACAAACAAAGCACGGAAGAAGAAACAAAATCAGAAAATGAAACCTTGTTTTCAGATGCGCCAATTGATCTCGACTGGTTAGGCACCGCAGATACCGATATTTCACTCTCTATTAATAATCTAGTCTATAAAGATGCAAATATAGAAGATGTTAAAGCCTCGGTTAGCGCAAAAAACAACATCGCAGCCATAGATATTACTTCATTAAAATATCTAGATGCTAACTTAACCTCAAAAACTGCAGTCAATGCCAGCAATAATACTTATGCGCACAGTTTATTCACCGAAGGTTTTAACTTAGGCAAATTACTTGCCGAAACTGAAACCAGCAGCACTTTGCAGGGCAAAATAGACGCTTCTATTGATATCACTTCTTTTGGTACCACCAGTCAGCAAATCGCCAGTAATGCCAATGGGAAAATTACCTCGGTCATGACGGAAGGCTCTTTGGCAGATGCACCCATCGACTTGCTGGCAAGTAATTTACTGGTCGAGTTAATGCCAGGCAAAAGTAAAAAAGACACCACTAGAATTGAATGTTTATTTGTACAATTTACCGGTCAGGATGGTGTATTCAAAAGTGATGCAGCATTACTCAATACCGAAAACATTGTTATGACTACCAACGGCGATGTTGATTTAAATAATGAAAAATTAAATCTTTTACTAGTTCCGAAACCGAAAAACATTGAATTATTTACTCTTGATGCCAATATACGCGTGTCGGGTGACATTGCTGATCCAAGCTTCTCTTTAGATAAAGGCTCGGTATTTAAAAAATTACTTAAAAGTGCCGCTACTGTTGCTCTAGGGCCAGCTGCATTGGCCGTGCCATTTGCCAGCATGGGTGACAATAAAAGTGAGAAGTGCTTCAGTGAAGTGGCGAGTGTTACAACTAAAGCAGTAGAAGCACAGCAGGAAGCAGAACGATTAGCACGAGAACAGGCAGAAAAGGAAAAACTTGAAAAAGAAGCTCTTGAAGAAGCAGCCAAGGAAGCAATCGTAGAGCCTCTCGACCCATAAATTCAATCCATTAAATAGTTTTCACCATGGCAGAAGATAATACTCCTTCTAATCATTTCATTCGCAATCGAATCCGTACAGATCTTGAAAAAAAGTCATTCACATTAATGACTCGCTTTCCTCCTGAACCTAATGGATATCTGCATATAGGTCACGCTAAATCCATTTGCCTAAACTTTGGTATCGCTCAAGAGTTTAATGGTCAATGTAATTTGCGCTTTGACGACACTAATCCCGAAAAAGAAAATGAAGAGTATGTTGAATCAATCAAGCATGATGTCACTTGGCTAGGTTATCAGTGGCACAATCTTTTCTTTGCTTCTGATTATTACGAACAGCTATATCAGTATGCAATCAAGTTAATCGAAATAGGCAAGGCCTATGTGTGTGATTTAAATGCAGACCAGATTAGAGAGTACCGCGGCACGCTCACCGAACCGGGTAAAGACAGCCCTTATCGAAACCGTTCCGTTGAAGAAAATCTAGATTTATTCCAACGCATGCGCGCAGGTGATTTTAAGGAAGGCGAACGTGTGCTACGTGCAAAAATCGATATGGCATCACCCAACATTAATATGCGTGATCCTTCTTTATATAGAATTAAACATGCGCACCACCATCGTACTGCTGATGAGTGGTGTATTTATCCTATGTATGATTATGCACACTGTATTTCAGATGCTATTGAAGGTATTACCCACTCACTATGCACATTAGAGTTTGAAGATCATCGACCTTTATATGACTGGATTCTCGATACTTTAGAGACACCTTGTCACCCGCAGCAAATTGAATTTGCACGTCTGTCGTTAGATTACACTGTCACGAGTAAGCGCAAGCTGCATCAGTTAGTGAATGATAATCACGTAGACGGGTGGGATGACCCGCGCATGCCCACCATTGCCGGTCTACGTCGACGTGGTTACCCCGCAGCTGCTATTAGAGATTTCTGCGAACGCATTGGCATTACCAAGAAAGATTCACAAATTGACGTGGGTGTACTGGAAAATTGTGTACGCGAAGAGTTAGATCACAACGCACCAAGAGTCATGTGTGTACTCAATCCAGTGAAAGTAGTAATAGAAAATTATCCAGACAAGCAAACCGAACAATTAGACGCATCTAATCACCCTAAACGTCCTGAACTAGGAAAACGTCAAGTGCCCTTTTCACGTGAGATTTATATCGAACGTGATGATTTCATGGAAGAACCAGCAAAAAAATTCTTCCGTCTTGCACCTGGTCGCGAAGTGCGCCTGCGTTATGCTTATTACATTACTTGCACTGACGTCATAAAAAACGAAACAGGCAATATTATTGAAATCCGCTGCACTTATGACCCAGAAACACGCGGCGGAAAATCACCTGATGGACGTAAAGTTAAAGGCACTATCCACTGGACCTGTGCTAATAATTCACTATCAGTACAAGTGAACTCATATGACCGTTTATTCAACACAGCCAACCCTGCAGCCAGTGAAGACATCACTGCAAACTTAAATCCAAATTCTTTGGAAGTATTACGGCAGTGTTATGCTGAACCAAGTCTGGCAGACGCAAAAACAGAGCAAGCTTACCAATTCGAGCGCAGTGGTTATTATGTGCGTGACACTTCAGACAGTGAAGATGGAAAAATTGTTTTTAATCGCACGGTAACACTGAGAGATACGTGGGCAAAGTTGAATAAATAGCCTTAGTTTTTTTATCATTCAAAACTCAATACACGTGAACTTAAATTTTTTTCGTGCATAAAAAAGCCCGGTAATATACCGGGCTTTTTTATTTAACTATGTGCACCTTAAACTTTTTTCATTTCTTTAAACAAGGTAGCAAAGAACTTCAGTGCATCTTGCACATCCGGATCGCTCATCGTTTTCATCATGCCAGGAATTCCACCTTTGGCACTTGGTTCATGGCTCGCTTTTGCCGACGCAGCCGCTTCACCAAATTCAACCAATGTATTGACAATGTGCTCACGCTCTAATAAATCCAGTAAACGCATTAAACCTTCGCTGCGTGCTAGACGATCTGCAATACACATTAGCTCACTAGCTGTTTCTGCCAAACGCGCAACAATATCATCAGTCAATGCATCTCCCGCAGCACCCATGACGCGTGCTAAATTCACTACCCGATCAAGGTCGCCATTTTCAACCATGCGGCTAATTGCAGGCAATGCTTTATCCAGATTGCTGTTGTTGGCTTTATCCAGTAGCACTAAACCATCACCTGCTACTTCTGCAAGCCGAGCAACAATATCATCCGTTAGTGCATCACTAGCACTTTCGACAAGCCGTTCGGCCTCCATACTAATGTTATCTCCTAATTGACTAATATTTCCTAACTGTCCCATTGCTTGTCTCCTTAGTTAGAGTAAACCACGCGCACTCGCCCAGTACATTTTATTGTAGGCAGTCTTGAACATATGAATACCTGCGGTAGGTGCTTTGGGGTCAGGCGGATTTTGGTAATTAAACATTGCGTACGTGGCTTTACCTTCTCCGGCTTCAATAAAGCAGAATACTTTACCGTCATAATCACGCGTAGCACTACCAATAGTCACAAGAGAAGCAATATTTTCAGCCAAAGCTTCTGCTTCAAAGTGCGCAGTAGAACCTGCTTTACTAATTGGCAAATTTGTTGTATCACCTAACACGTAAACATTATCACGGCCTTCCATGTTTAAACGTTTACGATCTGTTGGAATAAATCCACCCGCACCTAAACCAGCATCTTCAATGACCTGCATGCCTTTATGTGCCGGCACAGTAATTAATAAATCATATTCAGCTTCAGTACCTTCTTCACTCATAACTGCATTGGGAGTAACTTCTTTCATATTGAACAGCGTTTCATAAGTAATACCCAAACGTTCAAATTCAGGCGTCGCCCATTTAGCCACTGGTTCCAAACTATGGGTACGGCCGATCGGGTAAGTATAGTGGAGCTGGACTTTGTCCCAGATACCACGTTGTTTGAAATAATCAACCAGCATGAATGTAATTTCTAATGGTGCCATTGGGCACTTATGTGGAACACCCACAGCAACAACAACTTTTCCGCCCTCAAATGCTTCCAGACTTTTATACATCTTGACTGCATCAGCTTCAGTATAAAATTGTTCAGCATATTCCGCTAAACCTGGTGTACCTTCTGCATGTGTGCGTGAACCAGTTGCAATAACAATAATGTCGTAGTTATAAACTGTTCCACTTTTAGCCTTAACATTGTTGTCATCGAGATTAAACTCAACCACTGGATCGACTTTAAATTCAATACTTGGCTCAAGTAAGCTCACTTGATCACGATACAGTTCAGAAGGATTCATTTTACCCACTGCAACATACAATAAACCTGGCTGGTACATGTGCTTATCTGAAGCAGACAGCATAGTAATGCTTGCTTTGCCAGACTTAAGCTCGTGCCTCATTTTACGTGCCAGATTATTAGCCAAAATGGTTCCACCCATTCCTCCGCCGACGATTAAAATTTTCATTACAACCTCACTTTGGTGTTAGTAATTAATAAAAATTATATTGGGAAAGTTATTACTTAGCTTTTTTGACCACAATGCTCCAGACACCATCTTCTTCTGATGTCTCTAACACTTCATGGCCTACTTTGTTAATCCACTCAGGAATATCATTAGCTGAACCTTCGTCAGTTGATAGCACCACTAATTCATCACCCACTTCTGCCTGCTTCATATTAGCAATCAGTTCCATTAATGGACCTGGGCAAAATGTATTTTTTGCGTCTACTATTTTACGATCTGCCATTGCTTATCTCCTTGTATTTAAAATGTCCACACTTGACCTGCAGACGCCTCATCTAAAAACTTTGTCAAGCCCAGAGGTTCGGAGACAAAGTCCTCAAGCTTGTCCTGGCTTAACTCAAGAATATCTACAGCCATAGAACATGGGAAAATTTTAGCGTCTCCAAGCTCTACTGCTGATTGAAATAATTCCATAAAACCCGGGGCATTCTTTTCTTCTAATAACGTTCCCATAGGACCATCTGCTTCCGCTTTTATGTCACATCCTTTGGTGAAAAATTGCAGTGCATTCATTGAAAGAAAAACTGTGACCTCGTTACCGCTGACCGCACCTACCGATGCCACCATTGCAGCCATCTGCAGTTGTTCACGCTTACCAGAGATAAGCATAATACTGATCTTATCTGACATGAGTTCCATTCCTGTTGTTCAAAAGTTAACGAATATAATCACAGACAACCCATGTATATTGATTAAACGGGTTACCTTAAAAATACTATTTATTTACGAATTATTGACAGCGATGAGCAATATTATGGGTACATTATTTATGTATGTTATGGATAAGTATTGCTTATTCACATATAAACTTTATGTATCTTTGGGGCTTTTCACGCTGTTCACAGCCCGCTTAAATTCGCAGCCGCAATAGTAACACCGAACGCTATCCTGATCAGAAAAAGTAAGATAAACCGCAGGATGTCCCAGGGCATTATCAGTCCCTCGGCAGCACACAGTAGATACATCTGAATCCACTTTAATCACCTGTTCTGCTTCAGACTCTAGTGATGAACTTTTCATCAATCGATCCCCGCCTTTCCAGTTATACCATTGTTAAAACCAGGCAGTATAGTTACGTATTCCGCACTCTCGAGTCAACGGTGATTAGCTTTTTATTCTGGCTTCTTGATTTAAAGCAATAGTAAACTCTAACTATTATCAACATTCATGAGAATTGTTATGCCGACTATTATTAAACGGTTTTTTTGCCTACTTTTAATTGCCATCTGCTCACCCAATATTTATGCAAACAATTACACGCTGGAACCCGTACATACACAAATTTTATTTTTTTGTGATCACTTAGGTTTTTCAAAATCACAAGGTGAATTCTTAAAATTTGAAGGTGTATTTTCATTTGATCCAGATAAACCTGAAACTTCAAGCGCAGAAGTCATTATCCATACTGCCAGTATTGATATGGATGATCAAAAATGGAATGACCATATGAAAAACCAAGATTTTTTTGATGTTGAAAAATTTCCTACCATGACATTTACAAGCACTAAAGTTGAAAGTATTTCACCTGACGTAATGAATTTACATGGCAATCTAACTATGTTGGATCAAACCCACCCTGTGAGCTTAAAAGTGACACATAATAAATCGGGTGTGCATCCATTCTCAGGCGATTATATTGCCGGCTTTTCTGCCAGCACAACAATTAAACGCTCTACATACGGAATGACTTATGGTTTACCCGCGTTAGGAGATGAAGTCGAAATACGTTTAGAAGTTGAAGGCGTAAAAACACAATAATGAAATGGGGTAACAGCGCCAACCACTGGGGGCTACTCAGTCGCCTACTGCATTGGTTTAGCGCCATTGCGGTATTTTTCATGTTTGGAATCGGCATCACCATGATAAATATGCGCTTATCGCCAATGAAATTGGAAATGTTTATTGTGCACAAATCCATTGGCATGCTGTTGCTAGTAGTTATTTTCATCCGTGTCATTTGGCGCTTACTTAATCCTGCACCACGCGCCTCAAAACATTTATCTAAATTGCAAACAAAGATTGTATTCCTCGGCCAGCTACTTATGTATGGCCTACTGTTTGCCATTCCGATAAGTGGCTGGGTGATTAATTCAGCAGCCAATTTTCCTTTACAGTGGTTTGGCTTATTTGAAATACCCCCGATCACTGAACCCAGTATTGTTGTTGAAGACTATGCCAAGACCACGCATTTCGTATTAATCTGCATATTAGGCAGCGTAGTTTTACTGCATATATGCGCAGCACTACATCATCATTGGATTAAACGCAATGACATACTCAAGCGTATGTTATGAATAATCTAACTACTTTTATTGCTTTTACGCTGTTATTAGCAACACTGCCCTGTGCAGCCACACAACAGTGGTTATCTATTGCCGATCAAAGCCAGATTAAATTTATTGCCAGTTATGACAATGCAGAATTTGAAGGCCAATTCACACGCTTTAGCTCTCAATTTAATATTGATCCAGGCAATATCACTGCCAGCAAACTGCTAAGCAACATTGATGTTACCTCGGCGAATACGCAAAGCAGGGATCGTGATCAAGCACTGGCAGAAGAAGATTGGTTTTACTTTAGCAAATTCCCACAAGCGACATTTAACAGCCAAGCTATCACTATACTTAATGATGATTTGTTTGAAGTAACAGGCTTACTCACGATTCGCGACCAACAAAAAGAAATTACTTTCCCTATGCAATGGCAAGCAATTAACGACCAGCAGCGCCAAGCACAAGCACGCTTCACTTTAGATCGTCGCGATTACGATATAGGTATAGGAGAATGGCTAGAAGATGAAACTATCGGCTTTAATGTGCAAGTGATATTTTCAGTCACCTACGAATTAGCCAACTAACAATATTATTTATTATTCAAACTAAGAATGTGTTGCGCATGCTCTATCCAACCTGATAATTTTTGCTGTTCAGGAATTTGACTGAGAATATTTTCACGCGCATTATTTTTTTCCAATTTTTCACCTAAACGTACCGACTTTTGTGCCGCCAAGTCTTCAAGTGAATAAATCTCTGTGGCTTCTAACAACACTGCATCATCTGCTTCGATATTTGCTACTCGCAAGAGCTGTGCAATCGACACCCATCTTTGAATCGCGAAATCCTCAACACCAATTTTTGTCGCGAGATCGTAAACAGCATCATCAGTGTTACATTTTTTCCATAAATCTTTTGTAGTGCTGATATCCATATCTTTAAGCTTTGCCAAGGTGGATGCTTCTATATCTTTAATGACATCTAAGGAATATTCATCTTGCCAGTCTTCTGCCCCTCCACTGGCAGGAATCAACTCAAGTTGTTCAATACGCTGTGCTAATGACTGATTTTCTGCACGCAACGTTTCAAGTTCACGTTCATGCCGGTCTAAATATTCATTTAGATCGCGTTGGGCTCGTATGCCTTTTACAATCCAGCCATACACCACACCAATAACAAATGCGGCAAATAAATAAATTGAAATTTCTTGGATTAAATAATTCATAATTTAACTGACTCGATTATTTTTCGGTCACTCGCATATCATTCATTACAATTCTTACGCCTGGTCGATGACTTGCCACTTTAATTGCCTGGCTAATTTGCTCTTGCGTTTCTAATTCACCATGCAAGGTAACGTCACGACCATCTACGGAAACTTGTATAGAAGCTAAATGGTGTTGTATTAATTGCTGTGTAACATCGGATTCAAGTTGCGCCATTATTTTGGGCGTGGATATCTCTACTACCAAATAACTAAACCCTGCCAATACACAAACACACAGTATTGTTGCTAGCAAGGTGCGCATATTTAGATTGCTAAACTTTATAATTTAGTTGGGTTTGGCGCATCTCCATAGACTTCTTCAGGATCAAACACTTTGTCGCTTTCATGGTATTTCAAGGTTAGCGGACTATTATCCTGTGGCTTACCAATTGGAATAGAGCGATAAAAACACGAACGGTAACCTACGTGACAACTTGCTCCTCCTGCCACATCCACTCGCAACCATACCGTATCCTGATCGTCATCGATGCGCATTTCTACTACTTTCTGCACCAGGCCACTGGTAGCACCTTTATGCCATAGACATTGTCTGCTTCTGCTCCAGTAATGTGCTTCACCGATTTCTATAGTTTTTTTAAACGCTTCTTCGTTCATATAGCCCATCATAAGCAGCTCACCCGAGGCCATATCTGTGGTGACTACCGGGATTAGTCCATTTTCATCAAATTTAGGCGCAAGTTCATTACCTTCTTCAACCTGCTCAATACTGTCACGTGTTGCAAACATAACTCTATACTTCTACTCAGTTATCAAATTGGCTGCGCAGTATAACACCGCAAAATCAAGATTCCATCTGCTGACAGAGCATGGTTATCAATGAGAAAGTAGCTCTGCGAACAAACCATCAATGGTAGCAAAATCCTCTTCAAATAAGCCCAGCATAGCAAAATGCCCCATTAATGAAGGCACTATTTTGATCTCACTTTGAGGGATGAACTGCTGTTCATAGGCCATATCAGCAGGCGGAACGAACATATCCTGGGCAAAGGCAATCATGTAGGTTTTTGCAGTAATTCTTTGCAGTGCCCGCTCAAGATTGCCATTAGCTATTACAGCAGAATCTCCCGTTTGCCACTTACGCGCCATAGTCAACAATGCATTTGGGTCCATAGGCTTAAACCATGCTTCCCAAAAATTTTCCATACATGCTTGCTGTGAGTCAAAACCCAAACGCTGCCATTGTTGTTTATAGAATTCAGGACAGGCACCCATCAAGGCAAACACGTGAGCCAAACGTTTGAGGCCAGTCTCACAGCAATGCGCGGATGTATATGCCCCACGATTAAATTCTGGATCAGAGCTTAATGCTTCACAGAAAACGTCGACATACAATGAATTATGTGGCGTACACTGAGCAGTACCCGCTATTGGTGCCGCACGCTTTACCATGTCGGGATAGCGAATTGCCCACTCTAAAGTTTGCTGCGCACCCATCGACCAACCGGTCACAAGTTGTAATTGAGTTAAATTAAATTTTTCAGTGAGTAATTGATGTTGCGCAATGACATCATCAGCTATCGACAACTGGGGAAACTTTTCCATTGCCTGTTCACCATCAGTATTATGCGGAGAGCTGGAAATCCCATTACCCAGTTGATTGGGCAGAATGATGCAATATTTTTCAGGATCCAAAGCCTTTCCAGCACCAATATAATGCGCCATATTTTTTGACGTGCCAGAAAACATGATGGTGAACAATATGGCATTGCTGCGCTCCTCATTCAGCTCTCCATAGACGCTATACGCGAGCTGTGCATTGTTTAAAGTCTGGCCCGAAGTTAATTTAAAGTCTCCAAGCGCAAACATTTCATAAGGGCCATGATTTTCCGCTGTGTAATACTCGTTAAAGAGCACAAAACCTCCTTTGATATCACTGGATCTGGGCTTGCAGATTCAAAATTATCACATAGCAATGCACGTAAACGTTTAATAAGCCTGGCATTTATTTCAACAAATAATAATTTGCCCAGAAATTGTCCTATTTTGGTGCAAAATCCCTATAATGACTATGCTCTTCACTCAGTGTGATAGCGCAAAATAAATAACTAAAATAATAAATAATTAGGAGAACATAGATGGAAAGCATGCTACCTCTCATAATCAATCTCATAAGCGGTGCCGTCGGAGGCAACATTGCCGGCGGATTAATGAAAAATTTAAGTCTTGGCACATTAGGTAATTCTATTGTGGGCATCCTTGGAGGCGGTGCTGGTGGTGCCTTGCTCAGCATGCTTGGACTTGATGTCGGTGGTGGCGGAACAGACATTGCCGGGATCCTTGGCAATGTTGCGTCAGGCGGTGTCGGTGGAGGTGTTTTAATGGCAATTATTGGTGTCTTGAAAAATGCATTTGCCAAATAATTAAGTCAATCATATAAAAAGCCCGGTTAATGCCCGGGCTTTTTTATTTATTCAATTATGATCTATATGACTACTTAAGAATAAATGTCACCTTAAGCAAAACACGGTACTCCTCAACTTCACCTTTCTTACCCACAGTCACTTCTTGATCCTGTACCCATGCGCCCTTAATGTTTTCTAATGTTTTACTTGCGCGCTTAATACCCACCTGAATTGCATCCTCAAAACTTTTTTTAGAAGACGCCTTGATTTCCGTCACTCTTGCTACTGACATAATTACTTCTCCAATATTTATTTAATAGTACGATATTGCCCTGATAATTTTTCTCCTTGGCCTATTTCCTTAAACATATTTTTATTGACTTTTATGTTTCTCAAAACTTTCCACTAAGAACATAGTTTAAAGCACTAATGCACTATGCTTTGATCAAAAGTATTACATCTAGACACATCACCATAGTCAAAGCCAGTACGAAACCAGCGCATACGTTGCTTTGAGGAACCATGGGTAAATGCTTCCGGTTGAACCGCGCGACCTGCCTGTCGCTGTAGTCGATCATCCCCTACTGAGGAAGCTGCCATTAAGCCTTCTTCCAAGTCACCCGCTTCAAGCACATTCCTATCCCGTTGCGCATGATGAGCCCAAACTCCGGCATAACAGTCTGCTTGCAGTTCCTGCAATACAGACAATGCATTGGCATCTTTTTTACTACTACGTTGTCTTTGCTGAAAAACTTTAGTTGATGTGCCCACTAGATTTTGCACATGGTGACCAATTTCATGTGCAATCACATAAGCAACTGCGAAATCACCTGGTGCACCCAAGCGTTTTAACTCATCCAGGAAACCTAAATCCAAATATACTTTTGAATCAGCAGGGCAATAAAATGGTCCAGAAGCCGCCTGACCAAGACCGCATGCTGTGCGCGTAACATCATTATATAAAACTAATTTTGGCGCCTGATAACTGGAACCTGCTTGATTAAATAATTGAGCCCAGGTGTCTTCGGTATCTGCCAAAACCACAGAAACAAAATCTGCATCCTGGTCACCAGCAGAAGGGTTTAGTGGCACACCTTGTGGCTCTGAGCCAGGCAGTGACAGGCTTGTTCCACCATCTCCAGCGATCATACCCAACATCTGTAGAGGATTCTGGCCTGTGATCAGGCCAATAACAATGATAATAATAATCACTCCACCACTAAGGCCACCACCACGCTTTAAAGCACGTCCACCACCTCTCGGAAAAGGTGACCGCGACCGACCCGGGAATGATCTAGAGCCTCGCCGATCTTCTATATTGCGGCTTCTTCTACCTGTCTTCCAGCGCATAATTTTGTTCTGGTTATTATTATTTCACCAGACATACGTGGAATAATTAAACAGTTAGAGTGGATTCCACGTCTTTTCTGGTGTGAACTTTAAGTATCCTACACTTGCTCCAGCACGCCAACCTACACCCAGTCGAATTGGTGCAATAATGGTGTTATCACGCTGTACATAATTTAGCCCTGCTCCGCCAACGAAGTACAAACTGCCATCAACACCCGGATACCTTTGAAAAACACTCTCAACACTAGGTAAATCGTACACCAACATAAACACTTTGGCTGCATTTCCACCCCAGTCAAAGCCTATCGATGGCCCTTGCCAATGTACCTGGCGACTGTAGCCATTTTTTAGGAAGATGTCCCCATCCCCATAACGCAAGCCTACTACTACAGCACCCGCTGCTTCTCTGCCTTTAATATAGCCATCAGGCTGACCATGATCTTCAAACGCTTTTTCAATCACTGAGGCCAAACCTTCAGCACCGGCACCTAAGTAACCTTGAGCCTCACTAATAATTGTATCTTTATCATACTTACCTGAGTCATCAGCCATCAATTGAGATGAGAGACTAACGAAAAATAATGTGATCAATGCAAACTGTTTTAGATACATACACAAGCTCCAAAATGGACTATTCATACAGTGAACTACTTTGCTTAAGAGTCATAACTCTTTGATGAGTTCCATATTTTAACGGAAAATATACAATTACGAAAAAGCCCCGCAATGCGGGGCTTTATATTCTGAATAGTGATTGAATGCTTAGCTTCTACGCTTGCGCGCAAGCAAAGAAAACCCAAGCAAACCGGAAATTAGCAGTGGCAAGGCAGCAGGAACTGGCACTGGCGTTAATTGCACAAGCCAATCATTGGTGCCATGAAAAACTTTTCCGTAATAATCTTTCTCGAAATCGCCCGCTTTCGGTAGCAGCCAACCGCGTGCGACTAACGGCCCACAATCATCATGCCCACCACAACGATGGCCGCTATCATCTGCTTTAAAAACATTACCACTACCGTCAGGTACTGCATTATAAACAAACATATTATTATTCGGGTCCGTTAGCACCAACTCACCTGCTGTTGATTTAAAACCGCCAGGTATAGCAACTATGTTCGTCAATGTTTGAGACACTTGCCATAGAGACATGGTGGTATTGTTATATAAAGTGCCAACAATATTGGCTGTAAGACCATCCCACACTAGCCTGACACTAGCACCACCTAACTGAGTACTAAATGTTGGCCCGGCACCTACAGGTGGAGCTAATGAATCTAAACGTAAACCATATGGTCCTTGACTATTAGTTAAAGCACTGTCTGGATGGTCAAGCAGAAAATATTCTTGACCTTGAATAATTGCCGCATGCGATGCACTTAGCGTTAGAATAAATAATAAAAAAACTCCAACCAACTTCATTAAATAATTCCCCTTAACACTTTGTTTACATTTTTTAGTTAACACTATGCTGGCTTGTTATTTTACTCTGTTGAACAACAAACACTAGTTTATTGTAACCCTTAACCTACTGCTTAATAGTAAGTTTTTTATTGATAAATTTTATTTTGTGATTCACATCACATTTATATTTTCACCTATAAAAAACACACAAATAAAGTAGTAATAATAACTCACTGAATTTTAGTGGTTTAAAGCGAATAAAGCCTATTAAATAAAAATATATTTAATTTTCGTTCAGAAATACTAATGAAGCGAGATCAGTAATAGATTGAATATGGTTAGCATCTTGAATTTTTAATTCAAATATTGCAGCCATTTCTTGGAATTGGGCAGCCACATGACCCAACAAAACAACAAAGTCACTCATAGATACATTGAGTTCCTGTTGCAACAGCAGTCCAGCCGTTTCAATAGTTTCGCGGTCGTCATCCAATAACAAACAATCTGCTATGAAACCGGAAAGATAAATACATTTTTGTTTAGTTAGCAAACATTCATCATCAACCTGATAATTTTTGCAATGACTCAAGCCGACAAGTCCAGCGACTTCGTTAGGCACTCCCCAGTCGTTCAGTAGCCACTCGCCAACCAGTGCATGGTCTACCTTGGTTGCCTGCAACTCTAATTGTTGAATATAACTATGCTTTTTTTGCTTATTACCTATGGCGTCATATAGATTTTTCATGCTTTTGTCTAACGCCAACATGCCAAGATCCTGCAACAAACCAGGTAAAAACAGTAATTCAACATTTTCACAGCTCGTCATTTGGCCTAATGCACGCGCTGAAGTGGCAGCCGCTAATGATCTCAACCAAAAGTAGTCATAATCCAAACCCGAGGTAAGGGCTCCTCGTACCGAACCAACCACAGCAAAACCTAGAGCAATATTAAGCGTTCCATCCCAACCAAACATAGCAACCGCCTGTTCTATGCTATCCGCTTCAATGCGCCGCATATACATGGAGGAATTCGCAATACTCAGGATTTTTGCACTTAAGGCAGGATCCATTGCAACAATGCTTGCCAAAGTATCAAGATCGGCACTTTTATGAGTACTGAGTTCTATAATTTTTGTGGCCACAGTTGGCGGGGTAGGCAGATCCGAACATTGCTGCAATTGCGCAAGCAAAGTCTCGCCTATAATGGATGCATTCATATGTTTAGCTAAACGATATATTCCTGTCTAGCTAAGTTATCGGCTTAACTAATTATTAATTATAGTAAAATTCACCTTCAGTAATCATTTTGCCAAGCTTCATCTGCTATTTTTTAGTTATTGCTCTAATTCACTCCACCTGACCATTGCGGCATCCAATTCGGCTTGCTTTTTAGTAAGCGTTTCGAGCACATCGCGTGTTTCTTCATATTCGCGGTCATAAAACTCTGGTTGCGCAATCTGCCCTTGTAGATAATCAATATCATTTTCCAGGTTTTCTATCTTGTCCGGTAACTCATCAAGTTCGCGTTGTAATTTATAACTTAGCTTTTTAACTTTATTTTTCTGCACATCAGATTGCGCATCACTATTTTTAGCACTACTCTTTAGTTGCTGAGGCATATCATTTTCAGTCAACGCAATTCCACGCCTCACCCAATCACTATAACCACCCACATATTCTTGCACGCCATTTTTTTCCTCAAAGGTCAAAATACTTGTCACCACATTGTCTAAAAACACTCGATCATGGCTCACTATCAGCAAGGTGCCTGTGTAATCAACCAAACGCTGTTCAAGCACTTCAAGCATTTCCACATCGAGGTCATTAGTTGGCTCATCGAGAACCAATAAATTTGCCGGGCGAATAAATAACTTTGCCAGAGCCACACGATTTTTCTCTCCACCAGATAAGGCACTAACCGGCGTCATTGCCCGTTTAGGTGAAAATAAAAAATTTTTTAAATATCCGACCACATGGCGCTGTTTACCATTAAGCAGAATGTAATCTTTACCATCACCAACATTTTGCGCAATGGTCTTATCCATATCTAAATCACGTAGCACTTGATCAAAGTATGCAACCTCTAAGTTAGTTCCAAGCTTTACCGTACCTTCATCAGGTTGAATCATGCCTAAAATAATTTTCAGCAAAGTACTCTTACCGACGCCATTATTTCCCACCAAACCTATGCGGTCACCACGCATAATTTTGAGATTTAATTTATTAATCAATGTGTGGCCATCATAGCCATGAGTTATGTTACGCATGGAAACCACTTTGCGGCCAGAACGCTCACCTTCTTCAATATCAATACGAGCTTTGCCCTGCTGTTTTATACGCTTGGCACGTTCATCACGCATAGTCATAAGTGCGCGCACCCGGCCTTCATTGCGCGTTCTTCTGGCTTTAATCCCCTGACGAATCCACTCTTCTTCCTGAGCAAGTTTTTTATCAAATAGTGCATTCTGCGTAGATTCTTCTTCCAACGCCTTTTCTTTTAAGGTTAAATAATTTTGATAGTTACCCGGCCAACTCACCAATTGTCCACGGTCAATTTCAACAATCCGCGTAGCAAGTTTCTGCAAAAAGATTCGATCGTGGGTAATGAAAATTACACTGCCACCATAACCACGAATTTTGTGCTCAAGCCATTCGATAGTGCTAATGTCCAAATGGTTTGTTGGCTCGTCAAGCAGCAGCAAGTCCGGTTCACATACCAATGCCTTGCCAAGTGCAACACGACGGCGCCAGCCACCTGATAATTCACTGAGTTTTTGCTCTGCGGGAAGGTTAAGTTGCGAAATCACAGTACCAACCTGCTGATCAATATTCCATATTCCACTGGCATCGATTTGCTGCTGTAAATCTTCTAATTGTTTGAGTTCATTTTTATCAAGCGTCGAATTGGACAAACGATGATATTCATCTAATAGTGCTTGCTGCTGTTGCATTCCTTGCTTAACGACTGCGCGCACTGTTTCATCTGAAGTTGACAATAATGTTTGTTCTAATTGGCTGATACGCAGATGGCGGCGCTTTTGAATCTCACCATGATCAGCCGCGTACTCACCGGTAATCAATTTCAACAACGACGATTTCCCCGCACCATTTCTACCAATCAGGCACACGCGTTCTTTGGCGTCAATAGAGAAGTTCGCTTCCTTTAAAATTGGCACATCACCAAATTCAAGCGATACCTCTTGAAGTCTTAATAAATACATACAACTAAATTCAACAACTCGAACATGTTTTACTGGTAGACTTTGCCTTGGTATTTAACCCAGCCTTCATCATGCCAGCCTTCCGGGTCATGGTGTGTCCAGTGCACAACGCCGCCTTTTTCATTCCACTCATATTGCCCATAGATAGAAACTTTTTTATTCAAGTCGACCGGCACCCTTGGCGCCAAATCTATATTGTGTGCGATCAATACTGTTTGGCGGTTACTCAGCCTAACGATGAACCTTTGGTGACGACTTCCGTCATTATCGTCAGACAATTTTTTTATCACTATGCCATCAAACTGCACCATGACACCTGACAGGCGCTTGGCAAATAATTCTTCAATCGTAACAGCATTGTTATTTTGTGTGCTTTCCTGGTTAGCCTTGAAATATTTAGAACCAAAAAATAATGAAGCAAAAGCAAGCAATGCTGCTACTGTGGTTTTAATATTTTTTTTAGTCATGTACAGCCTCAATCAACGTCCAACATCGTGTATATGAACAATGGTTTATATAATAACGGCTCTTCTGAAGGTATTATTCCACATCCTAGCCACAGACGTTAAACCGCTTTTAATACAGAGATACTATGTTATTCACTATTGCTAGAAAATTTATAGGCAACATCATTATTGCCGTAGACAAAGTCACCTCGCCCAAGGGACCGACTCGATCCGCCCAACAGCAAGCACAACTTGATGAAAAAACAAACAACTTAGTACTATATGAAATGCTGGCTTGCCCTTTCTGCGTAAAAGTTCGCAGAGAAGTGAAACGTTTGGGATTAAATATTCACCGCCGTGACGTTAAGCGCAGCCAAAATGATATGCATGATCTACTTAATGGCGGTGGTAAATTTCAAGTTCCCTGTCTGCGCATCGACAGACAAAATGATGTCACTTGGTTATATGAGTCTGACGATATAATTAACTATCTTAGGCAGCTCTAAGTAGTTATCGCTCTGAGAATATTATTAAATGCTTTATAGTTTGACACAGGTTCAAATACCGGCAACTCAAAACCATCTTCAAATTTAAGTAATACACCCTCAGATTCGATTGCACGCCTGGCTATATTATGTTTTTTGTTAAATGGTTTGATAGAAGTAATCTGCTCCCATGTGTATTCTACTGAAGCATTGGTTTTTTTATGTACTGTGATGCCTCTACCCTGAATCACAAATTCAAAAATGTACTTTTGCGC
>Ga0207422_1003103_pt1 | contig 18015 bp, 13 predicted proteins | sample MarCyaLeptolynsp_FD_187757 | JGI IMG/M metagenome (GOLD analysis project Ga0207422, IMG submission 187757) | Marine cyanobacterial communities from Panama - species 1 Leptolyngbya sp. (SPAdes) | ecosystem: Environmental > Aquatic > Marine > Unclassified | place: Panama: Panama City | collected...
TCACGTCTTCGGGCACGGCGATGCCGCGTGACCGTAACAACTTCATGCCGGCAATCCCGATCTGGTCACTCATGGCCATAATCGCATCCGGAACACCGAATTGATCGACCGCCCTGGCGACGGCCGCTTGTGTCTGCGCGAATGAGCCGTCTCCGCAATCCACTGTATGCGCAACGGCTTCTGGACCTGACCGCCTCATGGCGCTGGAAATCCCATGGCACCGCTCCTCGACCGGTTTCCAGTGATTGAGGCTGTGACGGCACAAAAACAATTTTTGCGCGCCCTTTGCCAGCACCTGTTCTGCCAGCAGGGCGCCGCCGGTTCGATCGTCCTGAACGACGCAACAGACATCCTTGAACCGCTCATCGACGGTTTCCATCAAAACGACCATCGGCTGTCGGTTGGCGCTGGCAAATCCCATCATCCGCAGCCGGCTTGCATCGTCCCCGGAAAGCATGACGCACAAAGCGTCGGTGCGATTCGACGCCAGCAATGTCGAAGCTTCAAATCCGTCGCTGCGAACGCCTTCGAGCTGGAGCGAATAGCCCCGTTCGTTGATAACGTTGCCCAGACCCGAGACGACATGGGTCGTATATCCGTCCGACAGATAATTCGGAGAGTCGTCAACGATGATCAGGCCGATCGAAAAATTCCTCGAATAGCGCAGATTGCGTCCGGACGTCTGAGGGCGATAACCGAGAGCGGCCACTGCGGCGGCAACCCGTTCCCGGGTGCTTTCGCTCATGGCCTTGTGTTTGCCGTTGACGAAGTTCGAAACGGTCATTGGCGAGACGTTCGCCGCACGCGCGACATCGTGAACGGTTATTTTGCCTGCGCCAGGTTTGTCGGTCGAATTGGGCGCGATATCTTATCTCCTGAGCGCTCGGATGCGCGCAAAACCCTTGGTCCGATGAACACGTTCGTATCCGTCGGGCGGCGCGAACACCAGCCCATAAACCGGCCCCATCGGGTGTTTGCCAAATCCTACCCGTATTTGCCGACCTTCTCGCCCGCAATGTCGATACCCATCGCGTTGATGAACCGGGTCCAGTAGGCAAACGACGCCGTCACCTGGACGGCCTGGGAGATTTCAGCATCGTTCAGTCCGGCACGTCGCAGGCGTTCGATGTCTGCGGAGTCCATTGAGTCCGGAAACCGGGTCAGTTTACGGCCGAACTCAAGCAGACTGCGGGTCTTGCGATCGAACTCCACAGCTTCGAGGTCCCCGCGTTCGAGTGCTTCGACCATGCGACCGGCGACGGCGTCGTCGCCAAACAGATGGACGAAATTGGCCGCATGATGAGTTTGCGCATACGTGCATCCATTCAGGATGGCCACGTCGACCGACAGAAGTTCGGCGAGCCACAGGGGCAAAGGCGATTCCGGAGTATGCATCACGTCCCGGTAGAATCGGTCGGCCGCCACGACTGGCGCCGGAAAATGCGCAAACGCCCGGTAAAGGTTGTGAACGGAGCCATCTTCGCGTCTCAATACGTCATAAGCGGCCTGCACGCCCGCCTCGGCTTCGACATCTTCGGTGACCGGAATCCAGGAAAACTGTTTTGTCGTCATCGATCTCAACCCTCATTCTTACCTTCGATCGAGGCGGGACTTTCTGCAAGATAAAAGATCTGTTCCCGCGTCATCTCCGACGCAACGACAAAAAGATGGTCGCCGGGCACAACCCGCGCGGCTGCCCGCTGAACGAGAATGATCCCTTCAGCTGTGAATTCAAGCTCAATCGGCGGCCGGTCAATCTCGTCGAGAGAATAAAGGCGTCCGGCGGACTCCCCGTTGGCGACATGTTCGCCCAGCGACCGCCGGGGCTCAAAGATCCCGGTGATCGGAGACGTCAGGGTACACCCTCCACTGTTTCCATTCAGGAACCGGGTCGGCGACCCCATGCGACGCTTGGGATCGATCAAGCCGAGATGCGCGCATACATTCATGATTCCGGCGCGGCCGACCCGGGTCGCTTCGATATCGACGCCTCCACCTCCGCACAGTTCCGCCGATATGAACGGTTTGCCTGCGGAATGGGCGACCGGGTCGAACCCCGTCGGCCAGTCAACCCCGCGCACGACATAGGTGACCGGCGCGCCGAATGCTTCTGCGAGAAGCACATTGCGTTCCAGCAGGTCGCGATTGCCGCATGTGCACAAAAATGCACTGGCCAGATAGTTTGCCGACGCACCGCCGGAGTGCAGATCAACGCCGGCATCGCACAAGGGTAATATTCTTGTGGTCACAAAATGCGCGATGGCTTGCGTCGGCGAACCATTTTCCAATCCGGGAAACGCCCTGTTGAGGTTCATTCCGTCAAGCGGCGACACACGGGAATTGCCGCGCACGGCCGGTGCATTGAGCGCAGGCAGAATGATGAGCCTGCCATTGATCTCATCCGGTTTCAGTTCGTGGATCAGGGCGCGCAGGATTGCCTGGCCCTCATATTCGTCACCGTGCACGCCGGCCGTCAGCAAAAGCGTCGGCCCGGGTCTTCCGACAATCACCGCAATCGGGATCGGGATCACGGAAAAACTGTGCGCATCGTCGGAATGGGTCAGTTCGAGCGCCCCGACCCGCTTGCCCCGGCCGTCGATGTCGAGACCGCACCGGATGGAAACGCTGTCCATCATGCCTCTTCAGGTACCGTTCAGGGGTTTGTCGGCACCAAGCCTGCCGGCAACATGTTTCAGGAAATCCCAGATCGTGCCCTCATAGTCCGCGTGCGCGAGTGGGCCCGTTTCCAGATAACGGGATTTCAGCCCCAGGTGCAGGGTTTCCAGCTTTTCCCTGTCTTCGGCGTTGAAATTGCGGCAGAGCTCAACGTAATGTTTTGCACCCGCCAGCTCGGGATCGGGATCCTGACCGGTCACCATCCATCGCAGGGCGACACGATCGACACCGCAAGGCCGTACCAGCACGAACAGCGCAAAATCGGTCCCGACACCGAACAACATCCCCGGATAGATCACGCCCATGACCGACCGTCGTCGCTCGTCCTCGGTCAGGTCGGGATGGAAGGGACCGCGCTCGGGATAACTCGGGTCATAATAAGCAAAATAGCCGGTATAGGCGTCGTTACCCGGATATTTCTCACACAATCGGGTCGGTGTGACCGGATGCAGGGTCTTTGCGTGGGTCGTGCTGAGGTGGTAGCCCTCGATGAAATTTTCGACCAGACATTTCCAATTGGCCTGCCAGATATCTTCCTCGACGTGTATGAGGTGCCGCTCGCCGGGGTGATAGTTCGCCAGATGGGCATCCAGTCCGGCAAGTTGCGGAGAAAGCGGCTCCGCGGCGCCATCCAGATTGACAAAAATAAATCCGTTCCAGACCTCGGTCTTCAGATCCGGCAGCCGGCAGTTCGCCTTGTCGAAGCCGTCGACCCGATCCATGAACGGCGCACCGATCAGCCTGCCGTCCTCGGAATAGGTCCAGCCGTGATACTGGCAGACAAACCGCCTGCGATTGCCCCGGCCCTCGGCAACGACATTCCCCCGGTGTCGGCACACATTCGACAGCACGCGAATGCGCCCGTCTTTCGCTCGTGTCACCAAAAGCGGCTCATCGGCCATTTCCGTCGTGAAATAATCGCCGGAATCGGGAATCTCCCCCTGATGACCGACGCAGGCCCACTGAGCGGCAAAGAGATGCTCCTTCTCCAGGTCCAGCAGGCCTTTGGAATGATAGAATTCGGGCGGCATGGTTCTGGCCTGGTCATCGCTCAGTCCGGCCAGGACTGACAGTTCGCCCCGCAGCCGCTCAACTTCCATTTCCCGGTAGTGGCCAGACATATCCGATCCTCGTTTCGCAAATCAAATCTGTGATCACAGATTGCCAATATTCTCCTATCCTGATATTACGGGCAATTCAACAGGCTTGTTGGAAGGAAGCTTCGAAATGTTCTTGCGGAACGCCTGGTATGTGGCCGGATGGGAAGATGAGATCGACAGGACGCTGAAACCGATCCAGGTTCTGGGGGAAAAAATCGTCATATTCCGAAGGGAAAATGGAGACCCCGCGGCGCTCGCCGATTCCTGCCCGCATCGGCGCCTGCCCCTGTCCATGGGACGTCTGCACGGCGACCATGTCGAATGCGGCTATCACGGGATGACCTTTGATTGCGCAGGCAGTTGCTTGCGCATCCCGGGGCAGGACCGAATCCCGCCGGCGGCAAATGTGCGTGCCTATCCGGTGGCCGACAAATGGGGCCTTGTCTGGATTTGGATGGGGGAAGCCGAAAAAGCCGACACGGCAACCATTTTCCAGGTCGAACATTACGGAGAGCCCGGATGGGGCATCAACCGCGGCGCGCCGATGATGATGGACTGTCATTATCTCTACATGACGGACAATCTGCTCGACCCGTCCCACGTGGCCTGGGTGCACCAGAGTTCGCTCGGCAATGCCGCCTGCGAAGACGAGCCCCTGAACGTGCATGCCGACGACCGCGGCGTAACCGTGTCGCGCTGGATGATGAACACCGAGCCGCCGGCCTTTTACAAACAACTGGTCGAATTCGACGGGCCCTGTGACCGCAAACAGCATTACGAAGTCCGCTATCCAAGCAATGCCATCGTGAGGGCGATCTTCACACCGGCCGGGACCGGCGGTGACGAAGGTCCTCTGCATGACCGGACATTCCTGATGGATTCCTACAACTTCATGACACCGGTCGACGAAAACCGGACCCTTTATTACTGGTTCCAGCTCCGCAACATCAGACCGGACGATGAAAGTGTTTCCGAGTTGATGGCGAAGGGCCTGCGCGCGGCTTTCGAAGAGGATCTGACTGTTCTCAGCGCCGTCCATCGCGGTATTGCAGACGAAACCACTCCCCACATCGATATCGCGATAGATGCCGGTCCCTTGCGCTTTCGGACCAGGCTGCGGCGGTTGATCGATGCTGAAATCCAACAGGCCAGTCTGGCCGCAGAATAGGATAGGACGTGAACCCGACATCCAGTCTGGACGGCAACTGCCTATCCCTGCGGGAACTGGGGGGCTGCACAACCACAGGATCAGGATAAACGTGACGGCAAAAAGAGCATTGTGACGAAAAATCAGGGACCAAAGGCGAAAAACAGCGTTCTGACGCTCAAAAACAAGGGCCTGATACGGGGTCAATAAGGGCACAAGCCCAAACCGACGGGTAAACGTGGGAACAGCGCCGACACAGGGCGGTTCGATTGATCGAACCAGGGCTTGCCGTCGGCACCGAGCATTGAAAGGGAGACGCTTACAATGACGAAGAAGATCAAAGACCCACATCCGGGTCTCATTGCGCCAAGCCGGCGACAGTTCACGGCGGGTGCGGTTGCGCTCGGAACCACGGCCCTTACAGGATCCTTGTTCGCCGGCGGACAGGCGCTTGCCGCGACCCCGAAGAAGGGCGGGCACCTGCGTATCGGCGCAACCGAAGGTTCGACCACCGATGTGCTCGATCCGGCTCCGGATTCGAGCGCCTTCATCACCATGCTGTCCTCGACCTATCTCAGCCAGTTGACCGAAGTCGACGCAAACGGCGCCCTTCAGCCGCAACTGGCGGAATCCTTTGAACCGAACGACGATGCCACCGTGTGGACCTTCGACCTGCGCAAGGGGGTGGAATGGCACAACGGCAAATCGCTGGTCGCCGACGACGTCGTGGCGACGATCAACCACCATCGCGGCGAAGGCGCCAAATCATCCATGAAGGCCTTCGCGGCGCAGGTTGCCGACGTCAAGGCCGACGGCGACCACCGCGTGATCCTGACCCTGAAAGAAGGCAATGCGGATTACCCCTTCATCCTCAGTACAGGCGCGTTTTCGATTCTGCCTAGCACCGGCGACGGCAAGGTCGATGCGACGGCCGGCGTCGGCACCGGTGCCTACATGCTGGAGAAATTCGATGCCGGCGTGCGCGCCGAACTGAAACGCAATCCGAACTATTTCAACGATTCAGTCGGCCATGTCGACACCGCTGAAATCCTGATCATCTCGGACGCCGGCGCACGCAACAATGCTCTGCTTTCGGATTCGGTCGATCTCATCGACAAGGTCGACCTGAAGACCGTGCATCTGCTCAACCGGAATGATCAGATAACCGTCCTCGATGTGACGGGAACGCAGCACTATACGTTCCCGATGATCACGACAAAGAGCCCTTATGACGACAACAATGTGCGTCTCGCGCTCAAATATGCGGTCGACCGGGAAGACCTGCTGAACAAGATCCTGCTCGGGCATGGCGCGGTCGGTAACGACCACCCGATCTCGCCTGCCAATCGCTATTTCAACAGCGAACTGAAACCGCGCACCTACGATCCTGACAAGGCGAAGTTCCACCTGAAACAGGCCGGGATGGACTCTCTTGAGGTCGAACTCAGCGCCTCGGAGGGTATCTGGACGGGCGCCCTCGACGCCATCGTTCTGTACCGCGAGCACGCGGCCCGCGCCGGCATCGACCTGAAGGTCAATCGGGTCCCCAATGACGGATACTGGTCCAATGTGTGGCTGAAACATCCCTGGTGCGCCAGCTACTGGAGCGGCCGGCCGACGGAAGACTGGATGTTCTCGCAAGGCTATGCGGCCGATTCGAGCTGGAATGAAACCTTCTGGAAGAACGATCACTTCAACATGCTTCTGAAGGCCGCCCGCTCGGAGCTCAACGAGAGCAAGCGACGCGACATGTATTGGGAAATGCAGGAACTCGTCCACAATGACGGCGGCGCGGTGATCCCGCTGTTTGCCAATCACGTCATGGCTTACAACAAGACCAAGCTCGGACATCCCGAAAAGGTCGCCGGCAACTGGAATCTCGACGGTTACAAACTGATCGAACGCTGGTGGAAGGCCTGATCGAGAAGATCTGAGTGTGACGCCGCACGCCATCGGGTTGGCGGCGTCGCAGCAAACCGCTTTAGTCAATTCAGGATATCGGCAATCTCCTGGCGAACCCGTGCCCGCATGTCGATGCTGCCGCGCTCAAGCCAGGCATCCGCGTTCGAGCGTTCCGACAGATGCGGGAACCAGTTTTCGGTGAGAAACCGGTCCTGCGTGTGTTGATCGGTCAGGTAGGCATTGTCTGGGGCGGCGCGCTTTACGACCTCGACGGCAATCGAATCGGTATCGATCTGAATCCCGTTTGCCATCTGTCCTGTCCATCCGACCAGTTCGTTGCACAGAACAAGCATTTCCAGCGACCCGGTCCGTCCACCGGAGAGGAAACCCAGATTGTGCACGAACGGCGTGCCCGCAAGCGCGGCAATCGCCATGTTGGCGCCGGCCTCGGCGGCAGCCTGGGCGTCGAAATCATGGGAATCCGAACACCCCGCACCAACCCAGGACGGAATGCCGACGGACGTGAAATAGTCGGCGGCCCCCAATCCGTTGAGCATATATTCCGGTGACCCGTAGGCGAGGTCGGCCTGGCGCATGTCCATCGGCAGCACCGCGGATCCGCTGAGGACAGGCGCTCCCGGCTCGGTCAGTTGGTGGATGACGATCCCGGCGATCGCTTCAGCCGACGATTGGGCGATGGCGCCGGCCACGGTGATCGGGCTCGACATGCCGGGAAAGGTCGCGGGATAACAAACCACCGGCACCCGCCACCGCGCGCAGTTGATGATCCTCTGACAAAACTCGTCCGGCAGTTTCAGGGGAGAGATCGGGCCCATCAGTTCGATGGCAACCGGTTTGTCGGCAAGGCGCTGCCAGCCGCCGGCAGCCTCAGCCAGAAACGACCACATGCGGGCCTGAATGTGTTCGTCGTGTGCAAGCAGGGCCGACGGTTTACTGCAATTCTCGACCATCGCCCTGACGGTCTCATAGACCTCGTCTTCAGCGGAAACGTCGCTCGGATATCCGAGCGAACACACCATGTCGATATTGGGAAGCGCCTCGCAGACCCTTGCGGTTCTGCGGATGTCATCGATATTGCATGGCCGCAATTCACCGGTTTCGTGATCGAGGATCCGCACGCAATTGTGCCCCGGGCAATAGGATGAAACCCTGGCCTTCGTGTCGACACGTTTGTTGCCATTGAGATCGTACAATTCAATGCGTCCAGGAACCGTCGAAAGTGCCTGATCGACAAGATCCGGTGGAATTCGCAGGTAATTGTCCTCGCCCAACCGACAACCGTGCGACTCGACCAGCCAGCGAACCGTCGGAAGATGATCGACGATGACGCCAACGTCCCAGAGAATCGTTCTCACCGCGTCGTGGATCCGCTCAGCCTGGTTTGCCTTCAACAGTTCCAACGTGAGCGACCGCGGTTTGCGGGCTGACAGCGTCGCCGCGGCCGCCTTGCGTGACACCTTGTCGGATCGGGTGCTGGAGCGTCTGCGCCCCCGGGGCGATCCGGTCGAACTTGAAGGGGTCCTGATCTTGCTCATTTACGGCCCTATGGTTCTTTTGGCTACTACTGTAACGTTAAAGTAAACGAACGGCAATCGGTTCGGCGGTGCGTCCTTTGCTTTTCTGCATTGCGTGTGCCGCAAGGGTCGCTCCTGCGCACAGAGCGACCATCGCGGCTGTCATGCCGGGTTTCCCGGCACAGTATGGCGCCGGTTCTCTTCGGGGTCGACCTGTCCTGATGGCGGCCTGGAGGCGTTCCAATCTATCGCGACAGTTCGTCCAGCACCCGCGCCCAGGAGCGAATGCCCTTGTGAAAGCTTTGCAGTTCGTATTTCTCGTTCGGCGAGTGGATCTGATCGTCCTCCAGACCAAAGCCGATCATCAGCGAATCCATCCCGAGCACGGATTTGAAGTCGCCGGCAATCGGGATAGAGCCGCCAATACCGGTGATCGCGACATCGCGGTTCCATTCTGCGGCAAGCGCCGCCTTGCCCTTTTGCACAGCGACACTGTCCATCGGCAATTGCAGGGCGGGGCTACAGCCGAAACCGGTAAACTCGACCGAACAGTCCGAGGGAATTCTCGCCCGCACGAAGGCGCGGAAATTGTCCCGGATCGCCACCGGATCCTGGGTACCGACCAGTCGGAAGGAGATCTTCGCCGACGCCTGGGACGGGATAACGGTTTTGAAGCCGTCGCCGGTATATCCGCCGGTTACACCGTTGACGTCGCAGGTCGGCCGGGTCCAGATCTGTTCCAGCACCGAACGGCCGCGCTCGCCCGCCGGTTCGGACAGTCCGACGCCGCCCAGAAACGCCGAGGCATCGAACCCCAGCTTGTCCCACATTGCCGTGACATCGTCCGGCATGTCGACCACACCCTCATAAAAGTCCGGCACCATGATGCGCCCGTCATCGTTGTGCAAATCGGCAATGATTTTGCCAAGAATCCGGATCGGATTCTTGGCCGCACCTCCAAACAGGCCGGAATGCAGATCCTTGTCGGCCGCCGTAATGACAATTTCCTCGCTGACCATGCCGCGCAGCATGGTGGTGATGCCCGGCGTGTCTCGATCCCACATGCCGGTGTCGCAGATCATGGCGAAATCTTTCGACAGTTCCGCCTTGTTCTCCTCCAGAAACCGGTCGAGGCTCGGGCTGCCGGATTCCTCCTCCCCCTCAATCAGGATCGAGACATTGATGGGCAGGCTTCCATTCTCGGCGATCCAGGCGCGAGCCGCCTCGACGAACGTCATCAATTGTCCCTTGTCGTCGCAGGCGCCGCGGGCAACGATTATTTTCGATCCGTCCGGCCGGGTCACGACGCGCGGGTTGAAAGGGTCGGTATCCCACAGGTCGATCGGATCGACCGGTTGCACATCATAATGACCATAAAACAGTACATGCGGCCCCGAGCCGGCGCCGGTTGCGTGACCGACCACCATCGGGTGACCGGTCGTATCGCGCGTTGTCGCGTCAATGCCAATCGCCGACAATTCCTCGGCCAGCCATTCAGCCGCTTTGCGACAATCGACGTTGAATGCGGGGTCTGTGGAAATGCTCTTGATCCGCAAAAGGTCAAACAGCCGTTCAAGGCTGTTGTCCAGGTTTTCGTCAATCCGATTCAATACCGCGTCGATCGTCGCCATGGTCAAAACCTCACTGTTCTTTGGTATCGACGCACGGTCTGGCCAAACGGCCGGGAAGCAAATACTGCACCGTGCGCCACAAGGGCGGAAAGATCACGAACGCTGCGATGCGCGCGCCTTACCGGGAATTGATGCGATTTATCAATCGAACGGCGCACGAATTCAAGTCGCCTTATCGCCTCACGAACCGATGAGCGATCTTTGACTGAAAAGTGTCCGGTCGCGATATTGTGCCCCTCGCTCGGGAAGGCAATCGGCCCTATCTGAAATTACGGGCGCAGAACAAGGTGTTGTCGAACAAATTCAGCTTGGCGTTTCGGCGGAAAAGATTTCAAATGTAACCTTGCGTCAGATTGGCGCGCGGAGGCGAACGAATGCAGGACTTTGGTGCGATGATACGGCAATCCGGAAGCAACTGATGAACGCTCCGCGTCCACAGGCTCTGGAAGCCATTTTCGGCAGTGTGCCAAACCTGACTGCGCGGGACCTGCGCACCATCTATCGACGCGTCACCAAATTGCATCTGCGCCGCGGCGACACCCTGATTCACAAGGACGACAAGGCGGAGGCCTTGTTCTTCGCGCTGACGGGCCGGTTTTCGGTCCACCTGGATAACGGCGCCAAGCCGATCGCGGAAATCGAATCCGGCGTCCCCATCGGCGAAGTCGCATTTTTTGCCGGAGGCACCCGTACGGCCTCGGTTGTCGCCCTGCGCGATGCGGTCGTCCTGAAATTGCGGCGTCCGGAGTTCGACGAATTGTCTCGCCTGATACCGAATCTCTCGACGTGGTTGACACAGGCCCTTGCCCAGCGACTGCGCGAAACGATCTCGCGACTTCCAAGCGTTGAACATATCGTTGCGCCACGGACGATCGCGGTGGTACCGGCCGGCGGCGCACCTATTCCAGAACGTTTCCTGGATCTGCTGCGTGACGTTTTCTGCTCCTCCAACCAGGATCCGGCGAACCGGACCTTGTTCATGCGCGAAGAAATCGTCCGCTCAGCGCTGCAACAGCGCGGCTCGCTCAACGATCCGTCGTTTACGGCCTGGTTGAATGCCCACGAAGAAAAGAACCGCTTTGTGGTCTATGTCGGCGACGGCACTTTGACAGCCTGGACACGCAAAGCTATTCGCCAGGCCGACCTCATCCTCCTGGTCGGCCGTGCCGATGCCGATTACCGCGAGAATGCGATCGAACGGTTTGTCGACCAGCACCATAGCGGCGATCAAAAGCGGCTTGTGCTTCTGCATGATGAGCGAAGCGATGAGGTCAGCGGTACGGAGAACTGGTTGTCGCAGCGGTCCGTGCTCATGCACCACCATGTCGCGCTCTGCGATGCGATCGACGTGGCGCGCCTGAAACGGTTCATCGACGGCAGCGCGCTTGGTTTCGTGTGTTGTGGCGGCGGAGCCTATTGCTCTCTGCATGTGGGTGTCTACCAGGCGAGCAATGAAGCCGACTTTTCCTACGATATATTCGGCGGAGCGTCCGGCGGCGGGGCGATGGCCGCTGCGTTCGCCCGAGGGTTGCCGGCACGGGATATCGACAAACGGATCGACGAGATCTTTATCCAGAGGAAATCCCTGCGCAAGGTTACGATCCCGCATTACAGCATTCTCGACCACAAGCCTTTCGACGAGGCCCTGCAATATCATTACGGCACCTTGCGGATCGAAAATCTCTGGCGTCCGTTTTATGCCCTAGCGACCAATCTGGCGAACGCGACGCCCCATATCATGCGCACCGGCCCGATCTGGGAAGCGGTTCGCGCGTCAGGCTCCATACCCGGCCTGCTGCCACCGTTCATCACCGATGACGGGATTCCACTGGTAGACGGCTCGATCATCGACAACGTACCGCTGGACGCCATGAAAAGCCTAAAAAGCGGCCCCAACATCGTGGTCAATTTCACCGATCCGCTTCCGGCGAATTTCGAGGATGATTATGAAGACCTCCCAGGCCGCGGTGCTCTTTTGATGCACCATATGTTGCCGTTCGGTGATCGGGAATTGCCTAAACTGCCAACGCTGGCTACGACCATCATTCGATCGATGATGGCCAGTCAGAAAAAACTGACCAATGTGTCCGAACTGGATCTGATCCTGCAACCACCCCTTCCCGTCGACATGAGCGTCATGGATTGGCGTCGACATTCGGCGCTGTTATCCGATGGTCATCGGTTCACACAATCGGAGTTTGCCCGGCTCGCGGAATTGAACCATCCCGTCCTGCAGATTGCTGAACGGATATCGCGTGAGAATGCGCGCTATCGCGCGGAACCGCAAATCTGCGCGCAGACGCAATCAGAATCCGCGCTTCAGGCTGCCAAGCAAGCCTCGAACCAGGGCCCGGCCGAGAGACGAAGCGATTGACCGGGTCACGGATTTGATCGCCGCTTCGGTCACCGATTGCCGGTTTGAACGCCGACGTCGCGACTTTCGTTTGCTTGAGCGTGTCGGCCGATCGTCCCGGTCGAAATCGGGCAGTTGAAACCCGGTGCGTGACCGCTTCATCCGTCCGGACGTTTCGCGCTCGCGGTCCTCGGCCTCCCGCTGCTTTTCTTCCTGCCGGTTCTGCTTCTTGGCCCGCTTTTGCAAGACCTCGTACGCGGATTCCCGATCGACGGCCTTTTCATACTGGCCAAAGACAGGGCTTTTCTGGATCAGTTGCTTGCGTTCCTTTTTGGTCAGCGGTCCCAATCGGGACGATGGCGGGCGGATCAGGGTTCGTTGCACCACTGATGGAATGCCTTTGCGTTCAAGCGTCGAGACCAAGGCTTCGCCGACGCCGAGTTCGGTGATGACCTGGCGCGTATCGAGATCCGGATTCGGGCGAAATGTCTCGGCCGCGGCCTTGACGGCCTTCTGGTCGCGCGGAGTGAACGCACGCAAGGCATGTTGCACCCGGTTTCCCAGTTGCGAGAGTACCGTATCAGGGACATCAAGCGGGTTCTGGGTGACAAAATAGACACCGACTCCCTTGGAGCGGATAAGGCGAACGACCTGTTCGACCTTCTCAAGCAGCGCCTTTGGAGCCTCATCGAACAGAAGATGCGCCTCGTCGAAAAAGAACACCAGCCGAGGTCTGTCCGGGTCCCCGACCTCCGGCAATTCCTCAAACAGCTCCGACAGCAGCCAGAGCAGAAACGTCGCATAGAGGCGCGGCGACATCATCAGCTTGTCGGCCGCCAGCACGTTGATGATGCCCCGTCCCTTGCGGTCAGTGCGCATCAGATCCTCAATCTTGAGGGCCGGTTCGCCAAAAAAAGCATCGCCGCCCTGCTCTTCGAGCACGAGCAGGCTGCGCTGGATCGCGCCAACGGACTGTCTTGACACATTGCCGTAGGATGACGTCAGTTCCTTGGCATTCTCGCCGATATGATTAAGCAGGGCCCGGATATCCTTGAGATCGAGCAGCAGCATGCCTTCATCATCGGCAATCTTGAATGCGATGTTCAGCACACCTTCCTGGGCGTCGGTCAAGTCCATGAGACGCGACAGGAGAAGCGGTCCGAGTTCCGTGACCGTCGCCCGGATCGGATGACCCTGGTCACCGAAAAGATCCCAGAATACAGCCGGAAACTGTTGCAGGGCATAGTCTTCGGCAAAACCGATGTCACCGGCTCGTTTGGTCAGGAAGTCCTTTTCCTCGCCCATGGCGGCAATTCCGGAAAGATCGCCCTTGATGTCGGAGCAAAACACGGGAACACCCGCATTTGAAAATCCTTCCGCGAGGATCTGCAGCGTCACGGTCTTTCCGGTCCCCGTCGCTCCCGTGATCAATCCATGGCGGTTGGCGAGTTTCAGATTGAGGTATTCCGGCTTGACGCTGGTGCCGAGGTAGATTTTTCCGTCTTCAAGCATCAATTTCTCCCACGCTCCAGGCCGTCATAATTTTTCGGGTCGTCGTCCCATTTCCGCGGCAGGCTGTGATCGCCGCAATCTCCTGTCCTTATAGATACCCCGGATGGTCCTCACAAGATGACAGGGCAAGCATAATTCCAACGACCCGGCATCTCGCCCCCCGCCAAACTGTTACAATTGACAGGGTTGTCCGGTCACCGAATCCAAAGCCCTGCTTTTCGCAGCTGTGGCAGCACTTCGTGGTACGAAATCCGCAGCGGCCCTTGCCTTGAATGGCCGGCAGTGACACATTGCCAACCTCATCTTGGAGTTCATTGCGAGGAGGAGATAATGGACCAGCTCATCGCGACTATCGCGGACAAAGTCGGCATCGATGCGGAGCTTGCCAAAAAAGCCGTCAGCATCATTTTAAGTTTTCTGAACAAGGACGGGCCTCAGGATCTCGTACAACAGGTTATGCAAGCCATGCCCGGCGCATCCGAACTGATTGAAGCCGACGACGACGGCGGCGGCGGCGGCCTCCTGGGCGGTCTGGTGGGGAATATGGGTGCCATGGGTGCGTTGAACCAACTGACATCGGCCGGACTGGACATGGGGCAGGTTACCGGCGTCACTCGTGAAGTCATATCTTACGCAAAGGAACATGCTGGCGAGGATGTGGTCGATGAGATCGTCGGCTCGATTCCAGGATTGAGTCAGGTCGTCTGAAGCTGATCCGAAATAGATTTGCCGACTTTGCGAGAACAATTCAATTTATGGCGAAAAAGGTGATCAGGTTCATGATTATTGACTGGCACAGTCAATATTTGCCCTGATCGCTCTGCTTGAAAATAAGGTGATGACTTCACCATCATTCCAACCTAATTTCAAATCGTCATAACAAGAACGAAGGCTGCACGATGTCATCATATGCAATCTTGAATGTTGAGGGGATTGGACCGACGTTTGCCGAGAAACTGAAGGCAATCGGGGTTCACACAACAAAGGCGCTGCTCGATCGCGCCAAATCGCCGAAAGGCCGCAAGCAACTTGCCGCCGACAGCGGTATAGACGAAAGCAAAATTCTGAAGTGGGCAAATATGTGCGATCTCATGCGCATTCGCGGCGTCGCTGAGGAATATTCAGAACTTCTTGAGGCCGCCGGTGTGGATACCGTCAAGGAACTCAAACACCGGAACGCGGCCAATCTCGCGGCCAAGATGGCCGAGGTGAATGAATCCCGCAAACTCGTGCGAGTCCTTCCGAGCGAAAAATCCGTCACAAAATGGGTGGATCAGGCCAAGACCCTTGAGCCAATGATGACCTATTGACTCGTGCTGCGTGAACTGGCGTTCACGCAGCATCTCCGCCTTCTTGGTATTTTCAACCGCTCGATCTGGTCGAGTTACCCGGCCGGATAAGACTTCATGTCGCCTGCCTGATCAATGCCGAACGAGGGCGGGCATGAACTTCCTTGTAATTCGAGCTGGGTCATGCCGAACCAGAAAGGCTTGTCGCGAGCCCAGTTGCACACGACATCCTTGAACATCCCCATAAGATCTATCGCGCTTGATGACCGGACAATTCAAGAGACGAGAGACGTCAAAAGCCGATCTGACGGGAGCGGACAAAAGTAGAATGCAGTACACGCCGGAGAAGCCCCGCGCGTCGCCACGTTCGAATCGATCAGCTGAGCGCGACCTGCGTCAAGTCATCGGCCGAACGCGCTACAGCGAGTCGCGTGAAACGCAACACGCTGCAGACCTTTTGTTGCGCAAATCGTTTCCGTTTGATCTGAGGCAGATCAAACGCGACATGCGTTAGCGAACAGCGATCTGCCCGTACCGAATCGCCTCAACAACAGTGTGCGTCTTGTTCGATGCATTGAGCTTGTCGCTCGAGTTCTGCAAGTGCGCATGCACCGTACGTTGCGAAATATCCAATTGGCGGGCAATTTCGGAAGCCGTGTGTCCCGTCGCGGTTAGTTCGATCACAGACCGTTCGCGATCCGAAAGATCCCCCGGCCGGTCCGAGGAAATTGCTCCAAGTTGCGCAAGCTTGGTGAAGGCAGCCTGACAGAGAAAATCAAAGGCAAGCAATTCCCGGTCTGAAACGATGACGTTTTGACCGGCAAACAAGACACAACCCTGGTAAGGATGCAGTTCGTTGATCGGAACCGCAACCAGCGTGACACGACCGCTCGGCGCGACAGAAGAAAGGATGGCCGACTCGATATCGTCATCGGATGATTCATCCGGACTTATCTCAGTTTGCCAAATGAATGGTTTGCGCGCCGTCAAACAATCCTGCAGCACCGCATCCCCCGGCGAAAACATAAGAATCGGTATCGGAGATGCATTGGTCATCGCCCAGTTCATCCGCACGACCAGCTTCTCCAGCGGCCGCCCGGGCATCGGCAATCCGGTTGCCAGGAAATGGGTAGCGCCAAAGCTGCGCGCCCGATCCTCCAGCATGTTCATAATGGAACCAGCATTCTCGATGGAAGAGAGTTGCCCCGACTCTTCCACATGGTCTTTCAGTGCGCTCATGAAATCACCTGATCGCCAAGCATGCCAATTCGATATGTTCGCTTTCTGCATGCTGTATTGGACGTGTTTATGTAAATTACCGCGATTAAGTAATTGTACGTTATTCGCACAAAATGGCAATTAGATATAACGTCGTAGAATCCCTAGGGTTGTATCCACAGCGCTACAGGATCGCTTGGAATCGTAATTTCATCAATATTTACAATGCACAAGGCGTGTTCATACTAATTCACTTTCACAAACGCCAACTGCAAATTTTCGACAAATTTTGACAAAAACAGGCCGAGGGGCACATCCGACTCTGTTTCTGGGAAACGACTCACCAACACTGATTCTCGGCCGATGCCTCCGTCTTTTTTGCGATATTGCCTCGCAATGCGGCATTTCTCGTTGAGACGATCCGGGATACAAGCCGATGGTCAACCATGGAAGGCGGATTCTTTCGCGTAGAAACCCGATCCTGGTCCAAATCCTTGCTTTTCGCATATCCGGGCAGCTACACACTTGCCACTTGTCCCGGGTTTGCTCAAGAGACTGATGAACAAGTGATCCGAAATGACCAATTATGAAAACTCCGACACCGTCGTCGTCGCCGCTCTCTATCGATTCACTCCGTTTGAAAATCCCGCAGACCATCAACAACCTTTGCAAAGAGCCTGCGCCGAGAACGCGGTGTTCGGAACATTGCTTCTGGCAACCGAAGGGATAAATGGCACCATTGCGGGATCGCGATCGGGAATTGACACGGTGCTTGAGGCGATCCGTTCCCTGCCCGGCTGCGCCGACCTGGAACACAAGGAATCCCATGCGGACACAATGCCTTTTCACCGCATGCGCGTTCGGTTGAAAAAAGAGATCGTCACGATGGGAGTTCCCGACATCGACCCGAACCGACAGGTCGGTGATTATGTGGACCCGGCCGATTGGAACGCCCTCATCTCGGATCCCAATGTTGTCGTCATCGATACGCGCAATGACTACGAGGTCGAAATCGGCACCTTCAAGGGTGCTGTAAACCCGAACACGATGGCCTTCCGCGACTTCCCCGACTGGTTTCGCAGGACTTACAAGGACGCTGCAGACAAGACATTTGCAATGTTCTGTACAGGTGGAATTCGCTGCGAAAAAGCAACGTCCTTCCTGAAATCGGAAGGTGTCGACCGCGTCTACCACCTAAAGGGCGGTATTTTGAAATATCTGGAAACCACCCCGAAGCAAGACAGTCTTTGGGAAGGCGAGTGTTTCGTCTTTGATCAGCGAACCGCCGTCACCCACGGGTTGGATATCGGGTCCTACGACCTGTGTCATGCATGCCGCAATCCGATTGACGAAAACGACCGCAATTCCGAGTTTTTCGTACCCGGCGTCAGTTGTCCGCATTGCCACGATGCCCACACGCCGAAACAAAAGGCGCGCTTCAGGGAACGGCAAAAGCAAATGCGGCACGCGGCGAAATCCGGCGTCAAACATCTCGGCGCAACGCAAGGTAAACCGCATTTGAAATCGCGGGGGGAGGAAACGGCCAAGTCCGAGAAATGATGTTTTTGCGGACATCCGAGCCTTTGACAGGAGTCCATATGGTGATAAGCAGGCCGGGTTTGGCGAATCGAGCAGAAAATGAATGACAATGC
>Ga0207422_1003104_pt1 | contig 18013 bp, 18 predicted proteins | sample MarCyaLeptolynsp_FD_187757 | JGI IMG/M metagenome (GOLD analysis project Ga0207422, IMG submission 187757) | Marine cyanobacterial communities from Panama - species 1 Leptolyngbya sp. (SPAdes) | ecosystem: Environmental > Aquatic > Marine > Unclassified | place: Panama: Panama City | collected...
GTCTGAGCGCAAAAAGAGGCTCTGGGGACCCTGTGGTCGTCACGCCGCAAGCGCGTTCATTCTGGGCCCCTGTACAGGCCACAAGCGAAAGCGCGCTTCTGACGCATTGGGATGGGCAGCTCTATGCCGTGATTGGCACAACCGCGGGAACCAATGAGGCGGGCGAGCAGCGCTGGCAGATCAGGGTCTGGTGGAAGCCCTTCGTGACCTGGATCTGGTATGGCGGATTGTTGATCGCGTTCGGGGGTGTGCTCGCCATTTATGGTCGGCTGACATCCGATTTGCGCCGGCGTCGCGCGGTCAAACGCGGCGAGGAGATCCGCGAAGATGTCCGCGCGCTCGAAGAGGCCAAGACATCATGAAGCGTTGGTATGTCTGGGCGCCGTTGGGGCTGTTTGTGTTCTTCCTGGGATTGGCCGGGTACCAATTGACCCAGCCCAAGGACGAATTGATCCGTTCTGCAATGATCGGCAAGCCATTGCCTGAATTTGCGCTTGAGCCGGCTATGCCAGGCGTCCTCGGCACTTCGCGGTCCGATTTTGTCGGCGGTCAGCCGCGCTTGCTCAATGTCTGGGCGAGTTGGTGCCTGCCTTGCATCGCCGAAGCACCACAGCTTGAAGCGCTGAAGGAAAACGGGGTCGAGATCATCGGTGTTGCGATCCGCGACAAGCCCGAGGACGTCGCGCAATTCCTATCGCGCTATGGCAATCCATACTCGCGGATAGGCGCCGACGAAATCTCGGCAATCCAGTTTGAGCTCGGCTCGTCGGGCGTGCCAGAGACCTACGTCATCGATGCCAATGGCGTGATCCAGTATCAGCATATCGGCGATATCCGTGCCGAGCATGTGCCCATGCTGATGGAACGATTGCAGGAGGCGGCCCGATGAAAGCAGTTCTGATGGCATTGCTGGCAATGATCGCCGTTCCCTTGGCCGCGCAAAGCGCTTTGCCGCCAGCGCCTTACGCCTATCAGCAGCTTGAAGATCCTGAGCTCGAAGCGCGAGCGCTGGAGCTGATGGAAACGCTTCGCTGCCTGACTTGTCAAAGCCAGTCGATCGCCGACAGCGATGCACCGATGGCGGGCGACATGCGCCATCAGGTTCGTACGCGTCTCGCGGCTGGGGAAGACCCGGAAGCGATCAGAGCCTGGCTGACCGATCGTTATGGCGACTATGTCAGCTACCAACCCGAAGTGAGCGCGACGACCTGGCCGCTCTTTGCCATTCCCGCCGGCTTGCTGGCGCTGGTGATGCTGGTCTTGCTGCGGCGGGTTGGGCGCGTTCGTGAGGACGCCGAATGAACGGCTGGATCGCCATTGTCGCCTTGGCGGTTTGCGCCTTTGCGCTCGCCGCGTTTTGGCAGCGTCTGCCCCGCAGCGCCTGGACTTTGTTTGCATCGGCGCTCGTCTTTGGTCTCGCCGGCTATGCCTGGCAAGGTAGCGCGACGCAGGAAGGCAGTCCCAAAGCAGCAATGGCGCAAGAGCCGCGGTCAGGCGAGCAGATGGTCGACACACGCCGCGCCCTGTTCGACGCTTCTGATCCCAAGCCTGATTATCTCATGCTGTCCGACGGTTTCGCGCGTCGCGGCCAGTATGACGATGCCGCAGGCCTGCTTCGCCAAGGTCTGGCTGACAATCCGCGCCATGCCGAAGGCTGGCTTGCGCTTGGTCAGGCATTGATCGAGCACGGCGAAGGCTTTGTGACCCCACCGGCGCGCTATGCATTTGATCGCGCCTATCAAGCCGATCCAGGCAATCCCGCCGCACCCTTTATGTTGGGTTTCGCTTATCTTCGATCGGGCGATGCCCGCGAAGGCAGGGCCGTTTGGGCGCAATTGCTGGAAGAGACCCCGCAGGATGCACCCTGGCGAGAGGACCTTGAGCTCAGGATTGAAGCCTTGGACGCGATGATCAACCAACAAATGCGTGCCGTCACCGGCACGTCTCAGTGACGCATGTTGCAGGCGCGAACACACGGTGCTAAGCGCCGCGGCCTTCAGGGCAGTACCGGCCATACGGGAAATCCATAGGCAATGAGCAATTCAACTACAGCACCGGCACACCAGCCACCGAAAGGCGGCAAGGGGCACAGCGCGTCCAAAGGCGCGTTGGCGGTCGGCGCGATCGGTATCGTGTTTGGCGATATCGGCACCAGCCCGCTCTACGCTTTCCGCGAAACATTCCGCGGCGCGCACACGCTGCCGATCGATGACTTGCACATCCTTGGCGTGATCAGCCTCATTTTCTGGTCGATGACCCTAGTTGTCGCGATCCAGTATGTGACGATCCTTATGCGGGCCGACAATAAGGGGCAGGGCGGCTCGCTCGCCCTGGTTGCTCTGATTTCCGGCCAGCTCAGCAAGTCCAAATATGGCTGGGTCGCTCTGTTGCTGGGCGTATTTGCGACATCGCTCTTCTACGGCGACAGTATGATCACGCCGGCGATTTCGGTCCTGTCCGCGGTCGAAGGCCTTACCGTCGTGGATCAGGGATTGCAGCAATATGTGATCCCGATCGCGTTGGGTCTGCTGGTCTTCCTGTTCATGCTGCAGCGCCGCGGCACAGCCAAGGTCGGCGCTTTGTTCGCGCCGGTCATGATCGTCTATTTCTCGGTAATTGCCGCGCTTGGATCGTGGCAGATCATCCAGACACCTGAGATCCTGTGGGCGCTCAATCCCTGGTATGCGATCAACTTCTTCATCATCGATGGCTGGTTTGCATTCCTGGCATTGGGTTCGGTCGTCCTCGCGGTGACAGGTTCTGAAGCGCTGTATTCGGACATGGGACATTTCGGGCGCGGCCCGATGCGCCTCTCTTGGTTCGGCTTTGTCATGCCATGCCTGCTGCTCAACTATTTTGGGCAAGGCGCGATGATCCTCGGCCTGCCGCAGCCGCTGGCTGAGCAGGCGATCCTCAATCCGTTCTTCTTCCTGGCGAGCGAGGAATGGCGCTTGCCGCTCGTGTTCCTCGCCACGGTGGCAACCTTTATTGCCAGCCAGGCCGTGATCTCTGGTGCCTTCTCGATCACCCACCAGGCGATCCAGATGGGCTATATTCCACGCCTCTCGATCCGCCACACCAGCGAGACCGAAGGTGGGCAGATCTACATTCCAGTGGTCAATTGGGCGCTGTGCGTCGCGGTGATCATCCTGGTGCTGACCTTCCAGAACTCGTCCAACCTGGCGTCGGCCTATGGCATCGCCGTCACCGGCGCAGTCACGATCGACACGCTGCTGATGGCCGTGCTTCTGATCGGCGTGTGGAAGTGGAAATGGTGGTATGCCGCACCCGTCGTGCTGCTGTTCCTGATCGTCGACGGAGCCTATTTCGCAGCCAACCTGACCAAGGTCCCCGATGGCGGCTGGTTCCCGCTAATGGTCGGCTTCATCGCCTTCACCTTGCTCACCACCTGGGCACGCGGCCGCAAGCTGATGCGCGAGCGGATGAGCGAAGTGGCCCTGCCGATGGAGATCTTTGCCAAGTCGGCCAAGAACTCGGCAACACGCGTCCCCGGCACAGCAGTCTTCATGGCCAGCTCAACCGCAGGTGTCCCCTCGGCATTGCTGCACAATATCAAGCACAACAAAGTGCTGCACGAGCGGGTGGTGATCCTCACAGTCGACATTCAGGACGTGCCCTATGTCGATCCGGAGCAACGCTGCGAATATGTCGATATGGGTGACGGATTCTACCGCGCCGTGCTCCGCTATGGCTTTATGGAGGAGACCAATGTTCCCATCGGCCTCAAATCGATGAAGCAATATTGCGGCGGCGAGTTTGACATGATGCACACCAGCTTCTTCCTGTCGCGCCAAACCTTGCTCGCAAGCGACAAGCCAGGAATGCCGATCTGGCGAGAGAAGATATTCGCCTGGATGTTGCGCAATGCCGCGAGTGCGATGGAATTCTTCCGCCTGCCGACCAACCGTGTGGTCGAATTGGGTAGCCAGGTCGAAATCTAGCCAATCTGGCCGCGCTTCTCAGTTCACCAGACCCGCCGGCTTCAGTCCTTCGACTTTGGCCTTCGCGAACTTGTCCGTCACGAATTCCAGAGCGTTGCGCAAATCGGATTCCTCCATATCGCGCAGGATAAAGACGACACGTGACCTCCGGTCGCCACTCGGCCAGTCGGGCAGGATTGCCGGCGGGTGCCAGATGTGCTGCACGCCATGAATGACCAGTGGTTTGTCGATTTCCTTGAGGTTGATCAGCCCCTTTACCCGCAGCAGATTCACCCCGTTGAGCATGACGAGCAGATCCAGCCATTCGTCAAAGACAGCGGCAGGCAGCGGTTCTTCGATCGTCAAGCAAACAGATTGGATGCGATCATCATGGCGATTGATGTCGTGATCGTGACCATGATCGTGCCCATGATCGTGAGCGTTGCTGTGTCCATGATGGTGATCGGCATGTGAGTGGTCCGCATAATGTTCGTCGCGAAGCCAGGCTTGCACGCTCTCGCTCTTGATCAACGGGTTGAAGCTGGTCGTTCCAAGAATATCGGCAGAATTGCCCGAATTCGGTCCGTGCAAATGAATGGGCGCGGCCGGATTTAGCAGTCTCAAGCGTGATATGAGCGCTTCAAGGGAGGCAGCGTCGGCAAGGTCAGTCTTGCTGACGATCAGGCTGTCAGCAACTGCGGCCTGTTTGATCGCTTCGGGCTGCGCGTCCAGCGTGGCGGAGCCATTTACGCCGTCGACCAATGTGATCACTTCTGCCAGCTCATACAGGCTGAGCAGTTCCTTATCAGCCATCACGGTGTGAATTATGGGCGCTGGATCGGCCAAACCCGTCGTTTCGATGATAATCCGATCAAACCACCGCTCTCCGTCCTTTTTGAAGCGCTCAGGGGCAGTACGAAGCGTTTCCTGGAGGTCGCCCTTGATCGTGCAGCACAGACATCCGCTCGACATTTCGACGATCGTGTCGTCTTCATTGCTCTTTTCGACCAGATCATGGTCGAGACCGATCGATCCGAATTCGTTGATCACAATCAGCGAATTGGCCATTTCGGGCGCTCTGATGAGGCGGTTCAGAAAGGTGGTTTTTCCCGAACCCAGAAAGCCGGTCAGAAGTGTTACGGGAATGCGCTCAGTGGGCAATGGGACGTCAATTCAATTGGCGAGACGGATCAAACGTCTCTCGTGGAGAAGGTCATGATACAATGTATCAACTTGCGACTAGAGCTCTCTTGCGTAAGAGGCAAGTGCCATGCGGACCTATCGCTTGTGCACCGACAACGGCTTTGTCCGCGTCTGTTGTAGACTCTTAAGGTGCTGTGATATATTGTTTCGCTCCATGACAGCCAAGATCCTCGCCTCGTTTGCAGCCATAAGCATGCTGGCCAGCCCTTCAGTGGCTGCCGCTTGTGAACTTGATGGCATGCCGGGTTTCCACCGTTACAATCCTTTTGCGAAAGTACCGGGTTTCCAGGGCCTTGGCCCACCTTCTGCGCCTTACGAAGCAAAGGAATCGACCCGCGAGGCAGAACAGCCAAAGCGGGATTCGAAGGCAGAAGGCGTTAGAGACGCCAAGAAGCCCAAGAAATCGAAGGCAATTGCGCCCGCGCGCGCGCCAGTCGACACGTCCAACGAGGCGGCGAATGACGACTGGAATCCAGCCGAAGGACTGATCACTTTTAGCTAGGCAGTAGCCATGCAGCTTTCAGTTCGCGGCATTGAAAAGGCCTATGACGGCCGGTCGGTCCTGTCTGACATTTCTTTCGAACTGCAATCGCGCGATCGCGCCTTGCTGCTTGGCCCATCCGGGTCTGGCAAATCTACCTTGCTCAATGTCATTTGCGGATTGCAATCGCCCGATGCTGGTGAGGTTCAGCTCGGCGAGGAGACGATTTCAGAACTTGGCAAAGGCGATGGAGTTCGGCGGCGCCATATGGGCATCATCTTCCAGACGCTTAGGCTGGTGTCGGCGCTTAGTGTCAAAGCCAATCTCGCTCTGGCGCAGCGGCTTCAGACCGGAAGCACCGACGCAACTTTGGTTGAACAGACGCTTGAAAGGCTCGGGATTGCGGATCGCGCCAATGCCCGCCCTTATGAGCTGAGCCAGGGCGAGGCGCAGCGCGCAGCGATTGCGCGGGCCGTGGTGGTCAAACCGGATATCCTGATCGCTGATGAGCCAACGTCGGCATTGGACCAAGCGAACACGGAAGTGGTCGCCCAATTGCTGGTCGAAATGTCCGAAGCTGCCGAGGCAACGCTGCTTATCGCCACCCATGATGATCGCTTGCGTTCCTTCTTCGATCGTACGCTGACCCTGGGCGATGGGAGGCTGGCCGGATGATCAGTCTCGCAATCGCTTATCTGCGTGACCGCCCGTTTACGACGGCGCTCAACGTGCTGCTACTGGCCATTTCCGTGGCGATGCTGGTCTTGCTTTTGCAATTTGGCACGCAGGCGAGCGAACGGTTTGAGCGCGACGCGCGCGGAGTCGACCTGGTGGTAGGATCCAAGGGATCACCACTGCAATTGATCCTATCGAGCGTATTCCATGTTGATCAACCGACCGGTAATATTCCGCTCAGCAGCCTGGAATTGCTGCGGAACGATCCGGCTGTTGCCAGGGCTGTGCCGCTGGCGCTGGGGGACAATTTCCGCGGTTATCGGATCGTTGGCACGGATGCGAGCTTTGGCGAATTGTACCAGACCGAGCTCGCCGACGGACGCAGCTTTGACGGCGAAATGGAGGCTGTTCTCGGAGCCCAAGTGGCGGCCGAAACTGGAGCCGCGCTGGGGCAAAAATTCGTTGGCAATCATGGTTTTGCGAATGATGAATCAGGCGACCAGAGCCACGATCATGCACCGTTCGAAACGGTTGGTATTTTGGCGCCAACGGGCAGCGTGGTTGATCGGCTGATCCTGACTTCAGTGGAGTCCGTCTGGGATGTTCATGGCATCGCGCATGACCACGATCATGAGGGCCATGAGGATCATGATCACGAGGCCCATGACGACCATGACCATGAAGGTCATGAGCATGACGAAGAAGGTCACGATCACGACGGTGAGGAAGAACAGGCTGAAGCCGCCATTTTGCAAGCAAGCGGGTCTGGCCTCGAACCGGAGCTGACGGCTCTGCTGGTGACCTATCGCAATGCTTCGGGCGCCATTCGCATTCCGCAAATGGTCAATCGCCAGACGGAAATGCAGTCGGCCGTGCCGGCCACCGAGACCGCGCGCCTGCTCGAACTGTTGGGGGCAAGCCTTGACGGTATCCGGGTTTTTGCATGGTTGCTGGCGATCACGGGCGGGCTCGCCATCTTTGTTGCGCTGCTCAACATGGCGCGCAATCGCGAAGGCGATCTTGCTTTGTTGCGCGTGATGGGGGCCAGTCGCGTTCAGGTCTTCGCAACCGTGATTATGGAAGGAGTGATCACTGCGGCCCTGGGTGCCGCCGCGGGATGGATTGCCGCGCATAGTTTGATCATGCTGGCGCGAAGCAATTTTGCGACGCTGGCCGATCTGGGATTGACGCCGTGGCAAGCATTGCCTGGAGAGGCATTGCTGGTCTTGGCGGTGATCGCGATTGGAGCGATCGCGGCACTGATCCCGGCTTTGCGCGTTTATCGTATTGATCCCGCGCAGACATTGGCGCGGGCATAGCGAGCCAGGAAGACAGGAGCTTAAAGTGGTAAAGCGTTTCAAAGTGTTGGGAGCAGTCATGGCGGCGATGGCGAGCATCGCCATTCCAGGCTCGATCAATGCTCAGATGCTCGACACGCAGGTATCGCCACCAGAGGTTGAGGATATCTGGAAGCCTGCGGCGACGCCCAAAGGTGGTGTGTCGTGGAAAGTCCTCGAAGCCACCGGTGAGGTCACCCGCAAGGATTCGCAGGGCTATATCGTTTCCAAGCCCCTGTTCACGAAATCGGTCAAGAATCTCGCTGGCAAGCGGATCAAGGTTGCTGGTTGGATGATGCCGCTTGAATCCGGCACCTCGCAAAAGCACTTTGTGCTTCTGGCCTATCCTCCGGGTTGCCCGTTTCACTTTCACGCGGCGCCCAACCAATTCATCGAGGTCTATGCCGACACTCCGTTCCCGACCAATGAGACCAAGGTCCACATTGTCAGCGGTGTGCTCGAACTGACGGGTGAAGACGAAAGCGGCATCTTCTATCGCTTGCGCCAGTCACGGCCGAGCTGATCAGGTCAGGACAAGTTTACTGTACCGTTCGCCGTTTGGATCGCCGCAACGAGGCGGAATTCAGCGGCTTCTCTGATTTCAACGCTCTCGCCCATAGCTGCAAAGACTGCGCGCAGTTTCTCCGCTTCCGGATGTTCGACGGTGAGACCTGTCAACGCGCCGGCCTTTGGAGCCGTCAGGGCAGGGTGCGGAGATGATCCCCAATCGATCAGGAATGGCACCGCGCCATCAATCGGCATCGCATAGGGATTGGTCAGCAGCCATTTGAGCGTGCTGCCGTCGTCTAACGACCGCTCTCCGGCCACAACCTTGCCAATGTCGCCCCCGGCTTCACGCGCGCTTTCCGCCAATCCCTCGATGTCAGCACTCCGCAAGACCCAGGTCATCAGGCCGCCGCCCTTTGGCGCTTGGTCAGTCCATTTCCCATAGGGTGGGGCGGGCAGAGTCGGGTCAGGCGCCAGGATTTCGAGATAGACCTGATCTCCAAGCGAGAGCAGCGCGTTGCAAGTGCCAAAAGCGGGATGCACGCCTCCCTTCGCAGGACGAACGCCCAGCAATGCCTCAATCGTGTCCATCGCCTGCTCAAGGTCATCGGCGGCATAGACCAGGTGATCAAGGCGAGCAGGATAGCTCATTCGGTTTTGGCGTCTTCATCCTCGTCAACGCCAAGATCCAGTCCATGCTTCATCAGCATCGGGATCTGGGTGAACGTGAACAGAAATGTGAGCGGCAAAAACACCCAGAATTTCGCCCACAGCCAACCTTCGAAACTGAGATAGGCCCTGAGGCCCTCATTTAAGCCAGCCAGAGCCAGGAAGAAAAAACCCCAGTTGCGGGACAGTTTTAGCCATCCTTCGCTCGAGAGGCCCTCAAAAGCCGCCTCAAGCAGTATTTTGAGCAGGGCGTGCCCCAATTTCCAGCCAACCAGCAATGCAACGCCGAAAACGCCGTAAATGATGGTGGGTTTGAGCTGGACGAAGACCGGATCTCCGAAAAAGATCGTCAGCGCACCAAATCCCACGATCAGGGCGGTCGAGAACCACAGCATGGGAGAAATCTTGCCGAGCCTCCAGCGCGACACGCCGAGAGCGATGACGGCTGCGACCATGAACGCCAAAGTGCCGCGGATCACCGCAGCAAGCTCGGCAATGGGTTCAGGATCATCCGGCGCAAACCAGCGATAGACCCCCAGAAACACCAGCAGCGGTCCGTAATCGACCACCACGTTCAGCCAACCAGAGCCGGCTTTCTTGGCCTCGGGCTTGGCATCGACATCAGCCATCAAGCGACTCCTGCAATCACTTTGGCGACCAGATCGGGATCAAAGGGTCGCAAATCATCCATCTTTTCGCCCACACCGATCGCATGGATCGGCAGGCCATATTGTTCGGCTGCAGCCACCAGCACGCCGCCACGGGCGGTGCCGTCGAGCTTGGTCATAATCAGGCCGGAAACCCCAGCCACTTCCTTGAACACATCGATTTGCGACAGCGCATTCTGGCCATTGGTCGCATCGAGGACGAGGATCACATCATGCGGTGCTTCGGGATTGAGCCTCCCGAGCACACGGCGGATCTTCTCAAGCTCGTCCATCAGTTCGCGCTTGTTTTGCAGCCGGCCCGCTGTGTCGACAATCAGGGCGTCGATCCCCGTATCGGTCGCTTGCTTGACTGCATCGAAGACAATCGACGCTGGGTCACCGCCTTCAGGCCCACGGACGATATCGACGCCGATCCGTTCGGCCCAGGTCGCCAATTGTCCAATCGCAGCGGCGCGGAACGTGTCTCCGGCCGCCAGCAAGACGCCGTAATCGTCTTCCTGGAAAAGGTGCGCGAGTTTCGCAATCGTGGTGGTCTTGCCCGACCCGTTCACGCCGATCACCAGGATCACTTGGGGCCGTGGAAAGGCCACAATATCAAGCGGCTTGGCCACCGGCCTGAGGATTTCAGCGATTTCCTCAGCGACCGCTTCCTTGAGTTCGCGTTCGCTGATCTCAAGCCCAAAGCGCTTTTCAGCGAGTTTGGCCCGGATGCGTGCCGCTGCCGCCGGTCCAAGGTCAGAAACGATCAGAGCATCTTCGACATCGTCAAGCGTCGCGTCGTCAAGCTTCGCGGTGCTGACGATCCCGGTCAGATTGGATGACAGTCGATCGGAGGTCTTGCTGAACCCGCCGAATAGGCGCTGGGTCCAGCTTCGACCCTTTTCATTGTCGCTCATTGCAGCTGACCCTTGTCGACTTGAGTGGGGGTGACCGTCACGATTGTGCCCGCTTCCGTTCCTGCAGGCACAGATACCCGCGCAAAGTCTGGCGCATAGCCGCTTCCGTCACGCTCGGCGAGGACCGCCTGCGGTTTGCCCACGTGTGATGCCAACCACGCGGTCCTTTGCTCCAGAACGCATTCGCGCAATTCGGCGGCTCTTTGCTTGATGAGTGACCGGTCCAATTGCGGCATGCGAGCAGCAGGCGTGCCAGGGCGCGGTGAGTATGGAAATATGTGGCCATGGACGATGTTGAGGTCACGGATGATCGAGAGATTGGATGCGTGATGCTCGTCAGTCTCGGTCGGGAATCCCGCAATCAGATCGGCACCGATCGCGATCTCAGGCCGTCGATCCCGCAAGCGCTCGACCAGGCTTTCCGCATCGTGCCTGAGGTGGCGTCGCTTCATCCGTTTGAGGATCAAGTCATGGCCGTGCTGCAGGGAGAGATGCAGATGCGGCATGAGTCGGGATTCACCTGCGAACAGCTCAAACAATTGTCCGTCAATCTCGATCCCATCGAGCGAGGACATGCGCAGCCGCTGCAATTCTGGAAACGTGGCGAGGATTGCGCCCACCAAGGCGCCCAATGGAGGACGGTCAGGCAGGTCGTGGCCCCAGGATGTCACATCGACGCCTGTCAGGACGACTTCTTTGGCGCCAAAGGCAAGGTGCTGTTCGACCTCGCGCAGAACATCCGCGATGGAGAGCGAACGGCTTTCGCCGCGCCCCTGCGGTATGACGCAAAAGGTGCAGGCGTGGTCGCAGCCGTTTTGCACGGCGACGAATGCTCGCGTCCTGGATGGCACCAATGGCACAGATTCGACCGGGGCGTTCCAGGCGCGAGGATCAAGCTTTTGCGTGTTGGCAATAATGCCATCCACTTCGGGCATGGCGGTCAGCTGATCGCGTTCAATATCCGCGGCGCAGCCTGTGACCATCAAGCGCGCGTCCGGTCGCTCGCGGCGAGCTTTGCGGATCGCCTGGCGGGTTTGGCGGACCGCTTCGCTGGTTACCGCACAGCTGTTGATCACAACCATGTCGGCTTCGCCAGCAAGCATTGCGCGCATGCGCTCGCTTTCGGCAATGTTCAGCCGGCATCCCAATGAAATGACATCAGGTGTGCTCACGCAAAATCATTCCATTCAAATGTGCCGCGATAGGCTTCGGTAGCAGGTCCAGACATCACCATCGACGTGTGTTCGCTCCACGCGATTTCAAGATCGCCGCCAGGAAGACTGACGGTGACGGGGCTGTTGACGAGGCCCTTGCGCATGGCCGCAACCGCGCTTGCACACGCGCCAGTTCCGCAGGCGCGAGTAAGGCCAGCTCCGCGCTCCCACACGTGAAGCTTGAGATGATCTTTGCCGGCGAGGCTCGCGACATTGACGTTGATCCGCTCAGGAAACAGCGTGTCCATTTCGATCAGCGGACCCAGGCGCGCAAGATCGACCGCATCTGAATCATCGACGAAGAACACGACATGCGGATTGCCCACATTGACGGCCAATGGATCAGCCAGCTCTTCCCAAGAGACCGGCATGCTCGACGTATCCATCGCAAATTGGAGCGGGATGGCGTCCCATTCAAAACGTGGGCTTCCCATATCGACCCGAGCGCCGCCTTCGGTTGGCTCGAGCGAAATCTCACCGCCATCGGTTTCGAGAGTCGCCGGCTCACCGATAAGTAGGGCCACGGCGCGGGAGGCATTGCCGCAGGCTTCGACTTCGCCGCCGTCCGAATTGAAGATTTGCATGCGCACGTCGCTTTGATCGCTAGGACCCAGCACAATCAATTGGTCGCACCCAATGCCTTCGCGACGATCGGCAAGCGCACGCGCCATTTTCTCGGTCATCTCGGGGACCGGGTCTTGGCGGCCGTCCAGCACAACGAAATCGTTGCCGAGGCCATGCATCTTGATGAAGGGAATGCGCATTTCGCGCAGCGCTCTATTCGGCAGAGGGCGCTGCGTCCAGTGTCAGTGCGGGTGGGGGTCTGTCGTCTGCAGCGCTATTGAGTGGCTGACCTGGGCGAATCTTGGAGATCAAGCTCTTCGCTAGCATTGTCGGACACCGACTCTTCGCGCTCCATCAGGCGGCCCATTGCTTGCAGGCGGCGGCGCACATCAGAGCTGCTTTCGGGACGTCCATAGAAATATCCCTGACCCTTGAGCTTGCCCATTGCCTTCAATGTGTCGAGCATCTGCTGATCCTCGATCCCCTCGGCGGTGATCGGCATGTCCAAGCCCTTGCCAAGCGAAACGATCGCATCGACGATTTTGGTGCCGGCCTCCGGATCGCGCAGCTCATTGATGAAGGTGCGATCGATCTTGAGACGGTCAAACGGCAGCGTGCGCAGCTGCTCAAGGCTCGAATAGCCGGTTCCAAAGTCATCGAGGCTGACTTTTACGCCCTGATTGCGCAGGCTGGTGATCATAGAGCGGACCATGCCGACATTGTCGTGCAGGCAGCTTTCGGTGATCTCGATCTCAAGGCGGTGAGCGTTGAAATTGTGCTGGACAATCAGCTTGATCAGCTTCTGGGCGAACCATGGGTCGCGCAGTTGGACCGGAGATATGTTTACTGAAAGCGTCAGCTCGGGATCCCAGTCATTGGCGTCGACAAATGCTTGTTCGATCAGCATCTCGGACAGATGACCGATCAGGCCAATGTCTTCGGCAATCGGAATGAAGGTTTCCGGGCTGACAAGGCCAAGCTGAGGCGATTCCCAACGCGCCAGCATTTCAAACCCGACCAATTCACCCGTCGCGAGATCAACTTGCTGCTCGTAATAGGGAACGAACTCCTGCCGTTGCAAGCCGCGGCGGATGCCCGTTTCAAGCTCGTTGCGGAATCGCAGTTCGTCTTCCATCGAGGGCTCAAACCAGAAATGCCGGTTCTTGCCGTGCTTCTTCGCCTGGTACATCGCGATGTCGGCGCGGTGCATGAGCGTTTCAGCGTTGCTCGTTTCAGGATCGAAGTTCGTCTTTTCGTGGTCCGAAGCGATCCCGATTGACATAGTGACGTCAATCGCAAGTTCGTCGACCTTGAATGGCGTTACCATGCTTTGGACCAGGCTCGACACCTGCTTGTCGACTCGATCTGGCCGATCGGGATCAAATGGGACGACAAAGGCAAATTCGTCGCCACCGAGCCTGGCGAGCAGGGCACTCTTGGGAAGTCGCGCGTGAATTCGATCAGCGAGCTCAGTCAACACCTGGTCGCCAACCGAATGACCGTGCATGTCATTGATCTGTTTGAAATTGTCCAAATCGATCATGACATAGGCTAGGGCCTGGCCCTCCGCATTGGAGCGCAGCCGCAGTTCTTCAGTGGCCGTTTCCATGCTGCGGCGATTGAGGCAACCGCTTAGCGGATCGATTTCGGCGAGTTCGCGCGCTTGCTCTTCTGCAGCACGTCGATGCTCAATCTCGTCGGTAAGCTGGCGATAACGCCGCCAGCCGAAAATCACCAAGGCGATGTTGAGAAGCAAAGCGTTGACCAGAAGGTGATCTGGGTTTTCGCCATTGCCCATGAACGCGTCGAGCACGCGCGGCAGCACGGATCCACCCGTTCCCACGAACAGGATGATTGCTGCGACAGCGATACCAAGTGCGATCAGATCGCGTTCGGCCGTGCCGATCCGTGTGGTCTCTTTCTTCTTGCCCACCTTATCCTGAACCGGCCCCCTAATGGCCGCTCCCCAATATTGACTAAGCCATTCAACTTTGGCCGAAGTCATTAAAGATTGGATTAATTGCCGTTCACTGCCTTCGCCGGGTTGGCTAACCGGCTGATGCAACGCTAAACGGCGACACAACGGAATTTTCAGTTGGAGTGACGCAGTGCCTGGTTATTGGCTGATCAAATCAGAACCATTCAAGTATTCTTGGGATGATCTCGTCGCCGAAAAAGAGGGCGTCTGGGACGGGGTTCGCAACCATATGGCCAAGAACAACCTCAAGGCCATGAAAGTGGGCGATGAATGCTTCTTCTATCACTCCCGCGAAGGCCTGGAGATTGTGGGCATCGCCGAAGTGACAGTCGCGGATATCCTCGATCCAACTGACGAAACCGGCAAATGGGCTGCAGTCAAAGTCAAACCCAAGACGCGCTTCGAAAATCCCGTATCGCTCAAAGCGGTCAAAGCTGAGCCCAAGCTCGAGAATTGTCAGCTTGTGCGCTATTCACGCCTGTCGGTGGCTCAGATCACTCCCCAAGAGTGGAAAGTGATCAACAAGATGGCGGGCAATTGAGGCCTACGCCTTTGCACGTAACCCGCTAATGCTCGCGCCGCTCGCGGCCAGCTGTTCAATGTCAATCTTGGCGTGGATCATGCGGAGCCCTGATTGGCTCTGAGCCTCATCAAGCGCCTGGATGAATTCGTCTGTCGTGGATGCTTGCTTGCTCCACCCGCCAAAGGCGGTCGCAAAACCCGCGAAGTCGGGATTGGCTAACTCGGTGCCAGACACTCTGCCGGGATATTCACGCTCCTGATGCATTCGGATGGTGCCGTAGGCGCCATTGTCGACCACCACGACCAGCATGTTGCAACCATATTGGACGGCTGTCGCCAGCTCCTGACCGTTCATCAGGAAGTCGCCGTCTCCGGCCACTGCCACCACTTGGCGATCGGGATGGCGCAATGCAGCCGCGACTGCTGCGGGGACGCCATACCCCATCGCACCCGCAGTGGGGGCGAGCTGGGTTGGATATCCATCATAGCGCCAATAGCGATGCCACCAGCCAGCAAAGTTGCCAGCTCCGTTGCAGATAATAGCATCGCCAGGCAGCTTTTCGCGCATCGCGGCCACGCAGGCGCCTATATCAAGCTCATGGCCATTAGGGCTTGGCGTCGCCCACTCGTCCCATTCCGCGTGGGCTTGAGCGCCAGCGTCAAAGGAGAGGATTTCGGAATCTTCCCATAGGGCAGCTGCTTCGGCGAACTCGTCCATTGCGCAACACAATGCCAGATCGGCGCGATAGACCCGGCCTAGCTCGTCCGGATCGGGATGAATATGCACAAGCTGCTGGTCCGGATGATCAAGCGTGGGGAAAGCGTAGCCGTCAGTGGTGGCTTCGCCTAAACGCGCGCCCACAGCGATCACAAGGTCTGCCGTTTTTACCCGCTCGACCAGTTTGGGGTTGGGGCCATAGCCCAGATTGCCTGCATAGACGGCTGATTGGGGCGAGATCGCGTCCTGGCGCCGAAAGGCTGTCGCGACCGGCAATCCAATACGCTCCGCAAAGGCCTGGAAATGGTCGCGCGCTTTGGCGTTCCAGCCTGCGCCGCCAATGACAGCAATCGGACTCGCGGCGTCGCCAATCATCGCGAACAGAGCTTGCATAGCATCCGGGCAGACCGCTTGGGCCGGGCGGGTGACCATGGGGCGCGACACAAGGCTGGCCGGCACTTCGTCGCACAGCATGTCTTCGGGAAGGGCCAAGACTACCGGACCAGGACGGCCCGAGATGGCTGTCGAATAGGCTCGGGCGATGTATTCGGGAATTCGCGCAGGATCATCGATCCGGGCTGCCCATTTGCAGATCGGCCCAAAGAAGGCGGGGAAGTCAATTTCCTGGAATCCTTCGCGCTCTCGCATACCGCGGGCGACATCGCCAACGAACAGGATCATCGGTTGCGAATCCTGATGCGCGACATGCACACCGATACTGGCATTGGTGGCGCCCGGGCCGCGGGTGACAAACCCAATTCCTGGACGGCCCGTCAACGCACCATCTGCGCATGCCATAAACGCCGTCCCGCCCTCTTGCCGACAGGTCACAACTTCGATCGCAGATTGCGGCTGCAACGCATCCAGGACCGCTAGAAAGCTCTCTCCGGGCACCGTGAAGATCCGGTCTGTGCCTTGCTCTGCAAGCGATTTGACGAGGAGTTCTGCGGCGGTCTGTGTTGTGTTCTGTTCCATTGAGCGGCGCTTAGCCGCGCTCACAGAGATAGGCAATTGATCCGCGCGTTTTGGACGAATGCGTCAGTCGAGCGGCTAACTGTCTCAGCCTGCGACAGGTCAGATTCCGCGCGCGCCAAAAAGTTAAGAAAGAGTAAACGCGTGCCTATGCGCCGTTCGCTTGTTCTTACCGATGAGTCCGCCCGACATCCGTTCAGGGCCTCGCTTCCACCGCATGTTCGCAGCGACGAATATGCCGCGCCAGCAGAGGCGCTGTGGCAACTGACGCGCGATGATATCCGCGGATTTGTGACGACCTACATCGCCTGTTTCGCAGCGGTGCTGGTATTTATTCTGTAAGAGCTGATCAGGCCGCTTCAGCCGCAGCGTCATGCGCGCGCTCTGCCTGCAGCAGGCGATAGCCGAGCCATGCAGAGATCAGGCACATGACCGCACTCATCAACACCTGTTCAACAACATCGACGCCGATGATGCCGAGCAACAGCGATACGCCCGAGCCTGCGACCATAGCTCCGGAATTGACTATGTTGTTCGCTGCAATCGTCCGCGACGCCTGATCCGGCTCGCAGCGTGTTGTCAGAAACGCGTAGAGCGGCACCACGAACATGCCGCCTGCAATAGCTATCCCTGCCAAGGAAAAGAGCAGGATCGGCGCCATCGGTTGCGCAACAAAGCTGGCAACACCCAACAGACCATTGCTCGTGTCGCCATTCCAGAACCGCAGCAACAGGTAGAAGCCGATCACAAACAGGCCCATCACGATGACCGAAATGGGCGAGTATCGGGCCGAGACCTTGCCCTTGAGCAGAGCGTTGATGCTGACCGAACCGATCGCCACGCCAATCGAGAACATCACCAGAAACAGGCTGGCGACCTGCGGCGTCGCGAACAGGACATTCTTGGCCAAAGGCACAAACTGGATGAACAGCACAGCGCCAATCGTCCAGAAAAAGCTGATGGCGATGATAGCATAGAAAACCTGGCGATCATGCATGGTCGATCGGATCAGTTCGACCGAAGATCGCCACAGATTGAAGTCGATCTTTTTGACTTCACCCAGCGGCGGCGCATCAGGAATGGTGCGGCTGGTTGCATAACCGATCACAGCCGTGACCAGGACCAGCCAGATCGCTGTCTGAATTTCGATCCAGCCAGCCAGGATCGTCCCCAGCAGGATCGCAACATAGGTGCCAGCCTCAACCAGCCCGGTGCCGGATAACACCTCTTCCTTTTTGAGATGCTGCGGCAGGATCGCGTATTTGATCGGACCCAGGAAGGTTGACTGTACACCGGTCAGGAACAGGGCGAACAGCGTGATGCCAATGCCGAGATTGACGGGGCCAATGCCTTGCCAAATGAAGAACAGCCCGGTCGCCCCGATCGCCATCAAGACGATCTCGAACATCTTCACCGTTCGCACGATCGCCGCTTTGTCGCGCATATCGGCAAGTTGGCCTGCCAGAGCCGAGAACAGAAAGAAGGGCAGCATGAATAGCAAAGTCGCGATCGCGCTGAGAAGAAATTCCTGCTCCGGATCGTTGTAGACTTGGTAGACGACAAAAAGGACCAAAGCGGTCTTGTAGAGATTGTCGTTGAAGGCGTTCAGCAGCTGCGTGCAAAACAGCGGCAAGAAGCGCTTGCGGCGCATCAGGTGCGTCGAGGTGG
>Ga0207422_1003105_pt1 | contig 18013 bp, 11 predicted proteins | sample MarCyaLeptolynsp_FD_187757 | JGI IMG/M metagenome (GOLD analysis project Ga0207422, IMG submission 187757) | Marine cyanobacterial communities from Panama - species 1 Leptolyngbya sp. (SPAdes) | ecosystem: Environmental > Aquatic > Marine > Unclassified | place: Panama: Panama City | collected...
ATATAGTGTATATCCTGCTTAAAGCCCATACTCAGCATTTCGTCAGCTTCATCCAAAACCACATGTCTTACTCTGGAAAGGTCTACCGCGTCTCGTTTAATAAGGTCCATCAAACGACCAGGAGTCGCTACTACTACATGCGTGGGTCTTTTGAGCCGTTGAATCTGGTTATTGATGTCAGCACCACCATAGACGGATTCGACAAACATCTTTTCAGTATACTTTGTAAACTTGAAAAGCTGTTTAGCAATCTGTTGACACAATTCACGCGTTGGGGCTATAATAAGACCTTGAACCTCCGATTTACTGGCATCAATATTTTGCAACAAAGGCAAACCAAAGGCAGCGGTTTTACCCGTTCCAGTTTGCGCTTGACCAATAAAATCAGAAGTCGAATTAAGCAGTAATGGTATGGCAGATCTTTGAATATCGGTCGGATCAAAAATATTTAATTCATTTAATCCTTTAATCAATTGCTTCGAAATGCCTAGTTCAGAAAAAGTACTCACACCTATTTATTTTGAAAGGCAAAGGTAGAACGAATACTTCGCAATAAAGCATTGCAATAGTCTTTAGTGGGTTGTTTATTTGGGTATGGATTTGGATGGTATACAACCTGTCAAAATTGGAATCATAACGGTGTCTGACCGGGCAAGTCAAGGCGTTTACGAAGATCTATCTGGAAAGGCCATTATAGACACCCTCAATGACTACCTAACCACTAAATGGAAACCGGTCTATCAAGTGATTCCTGATGAGCAGTACCTTATAGAGAGTTCCATCAAACAGATGGCTGACAAAGAAAAATGTGCATTAATCGTTACCACCGGAGGCACAGGACCTGCTGCTCGGGATGTAACACCAGAGGCCACAGAAGCCATGTGTGATAAAATGATGCCAGGATTTGGTGAATTAATGAGACAAGTAAGTCTTCAATACGTACCTACAGCTATCCTCTCTAGACAAACTGCAGGCATTCGTGGAAACTCGTTAATCGTGAACCTTCCTGGAAAGCCGAAATCGATTCGAGAATGTCTCGATGCTGTTTTTCCAGCAATCCCCTATTGTATTGACCTAATAGAGGGTCCTTTCTTGGAAACCAACCAGGAAGTGATAAAAGTCTTTAGGCCAAAGGCTTAAAAACGTTTTAGACGGTAGTTTCTTTTAGAGTGCAAGACGTTTTCTATATATCCCTGCCATGGATTTAATAACGCACTCTTGACAAATTACAGACTAATTTCGCGCATTGGTGTAAGAAGAAGCATCCAACGTTTCGGTACGATGGTACTGATGAGTGCACTTGTTGTCACTACTGCACAAGCCCAAATTGTCATCGGTAAAGTCATTAGAAAGTCTGACAAAAGCACCATCTCTTTTGCAAATATTAAGCTCATCGGTCAAGAATATAAGAATAGATCTGTAGGAGTAGCTACAGATGAAGATGGACGCTTTACACTGGCAGTCAAGAGCTTCCCTATAAATTTGGAGGTGAGTGCTATTGGTTTTGCCTCTAAAAACATCAAAGTGTCCGAATCAACGAATGATCTAGTCGTTGAATTGGAAGAAGCCTCACTGCAACTCGAGGAGTTTGTCATCACAGAAGAAAAGATCAGTCAAGCAGATCTTCGAGCTCCTATCGAAACCATTAAGGTGGATATTGCCGCAATTCAAAGCACACCCTCTTTCAACTTCTTTGATGCTGTCGGAAACTTGAAGGGGGTCGATTTGACCACTCAAAGTGTAGTGATCAACAATGTGAATACGCGTGGATTTAATTCAACCACCAACCAGCGTTTTAGGCAGTTCGTAGATGGTATTGACAATCAAGCCCCGGGGCTTAGTTTTTCGTTAGGTAATGTTGCTGGACCCAGCTCGCTGGATGTTCAATCTATAGAGTTAATTCCTGGCCCTTCTTCCGCATTTTACGGTCCTTCTTCTTTCAATGGTGTTCTGGAAATTAAAACCAAAAACCCCTTTGACTTTCAAGGCTTTTCTTTCCTCGCTAAAGGTGCTTCAGCCTCAGTTGAAAAAGACAATTCCAAGTTTCTTAACCTCGGTAACAACTTTATCACTGAATTGGCAGGCCGCTATGCAGTTGCCATCAAAGATCGTGTCGGGTTAAAACTCAACGCTTCTATTCTCAACGGTGTAGACTTCAGAGCTAGAAATTTCGAAAATGTAGGTCCAGGCAACAGCTTTGAAACCACTCACTCTATTGAAAATCAAAGTATTGATCTGTTAAATGCCTATGGAGATGATCGTTCAGCGCTTTTTGCTGTTCCCAGTGGTTTCTCCACTTTTATCGATCCAAATGCAGGTTCTATTCTAGTACCCTTTCCCAATGACACAGCTTTTACGGTAACAAGATCAGGCTTCAAAGAAGAGGACCTAGTGGATTATGATGCCTCAAACCTCAAGCTTCAGGCAAACTTGCAGGTGAAGCTGACACCTGATTTAATACTCGGGCTTACTTCAAACTATGCCAAAACGAGTGCCATGATCACCAATGAAGACCGTATGGCCCTCAGAGGATTTGAGATATACCAACAAAAGGCAGAGTTAAAGGGCAAAAACTTGCTCATCCGAGCTTATTCCACACGCCAGAATGCAGGTAGCACTTTCAATGTTGGTTTATTAGCGGACGAGTTGGTTCAAAGAGCCAAACCTGACGAGGTTTGGTTCGCACAATACCTGAGATTCTATATGGCAAACCGTGGTGTGATTAATGCCAGAAACCTGGCCGATTCTCAGTTTCCAATAGGAATTTCAGGAACCTACTTTAGGAAATTCGAGCCAGGTACAGAGCAATATGACTCCATCCGAAATAACATCATTACCACCAGAGTGGCTCAAGGAGGTGCGTTGATTTTTGATGAATCAAAACTCCAACATATTGAATCAAAATATGAACTAAGCGACCTTCAAGATTTTTTCACTCAACTCACCATAGGAGGCAATTATCGTCTATACGATCCGGAGTCTGCAGGAACCATATTTATAGACAGCGCCAATATTGATGTAACGAACATAGAGTATGGAGGCTTTATTGAATTCAACAAAGAGATTGATGATAAAACCGAATTAAGTGGAGCGCTGAGATATGATAAAAACGAAAACTTTGACGGAAAACTTAGTCAGAGGCTCTCTGCCGTTCGTCAGTACAGGAAGAACCAATTCTTCAGGGCCTCATTACAACGAGGATTTAGGTTCCCAAATATTAGAGAGCAATTCTACAATCAAAATTTAGGAGATAAAAGACTAATAGGTGGACTCGAAGGCGTTACGGACACTTATGATCTTCAGGGCAATTCCTTTCTTGAAAAGTCATTAAGTGAGTATGAACAAGCGATTACCAATACCATCATTGAAGACAATGTAAAAATTGAATTAGCCAAGCTACAGCATGTCGATATTCTAGAAAACGGGATCATCAGACAAGATCAGTTTCGCGGCATTAAGCCAGAACAGATTACCTCTATAGAAATAGGTTATCGAGGTTTAATTCAGGATAGAAGGGTTTTTGAGGTAAACTATTATAGAAACTATTATCAGAACTTTATTGGAAACTTGAGAGTGGTAAAGCCAAGAACCAGCCCCTCCCTAGAGTTAATCAGAGCCGCTGATCAGGCCAGTAGCCCTGGGACAAGTGACCTTATTTTTGTTACAGCTAATTCTGAAAGGCAGATCATCACCCAGGGCTTGGAGGTGTTATATGACATTACAGGGTTAACTGGTGTCAACTTTTCTGTGAATGCCACTTTTGCAGATATTATTCAAGATTCTGACGACCCATTAGTCCCTGGATTCAATACTCCCCCATTTAAGTTCAATATTAAGCTCGGGCATAGAAGAATTTCTCAAAACTTTGGTGCCGAATTTACCTGGCGTTCAAGAACAGGCTTCGAATGGAGAAGTCCTTTTGCAGATGGAAGGGTTGCTGGCTTTAGTACTTTCGATATCCAAATGACGTTTAAAATTCCAAGAGCAAACTCATTAGTCAGAGTGGGTGGTAATAACGTTACTAATAACAATCAGTTCAATTCTTACGGAGGGCCAGAAATCAGTTCCTTCTATTATATCAGTTACACTTTTGACCCATTTCAAAGTAGATAGTGATGAGAAAGCAAAACAGATATTTACTATATATATTCTTATTCATCAATACGCTCGCCTGTAGTGAATTTGAATTCCCGGAAGTATTGGATGAGCCTATATCAGGTGATGTAGACTTTAGCAATATAGTCTTCCTTGGTGGCTCAAGGTTTGCGGAACTCGAAGATGGCGCATTATCAATTAGGGGACATCAATATTCCATTCCAAACTTATTTTTGAAAGGCCTAGAATTTATTGAACAAGATCAAATCGTTACACCCTTTGTCAATTCGGAGAACGGATTTAATGTTTATGAAGATCAGGCAAATACTACCATTGGTTCATATAGTGTCTTTTTTCCTACGGATGACACATTATTTTTCAAAAGGGAAGTCAGTCTTGGCACCCCACTCAATTATGAGAACGCTGGAAGTGAAGCCTTAAGTTCTTATAGTTTCCCACATGCCGGCATTCTAGAGATTAGCCAGACTTCGAGAAATACCAATCCATTTATCTCAAGCTTTTTTGGTAATACTTCATCAATAATAGATAGAGCGGTCGCTTCAAACCCATCGTTATTTGTATTGGATATAGGGTTTCAGGACATCCTAAACTTCGCAACCAATGGTGCCGAAGGAAACCCCGACTTGAGTGATACCAATGTTGCTTCTAATGAGGACCTGTTAAGCAATGACACTTTCAGGTCAGAGCTTCAGCAACTCGTAGACAGATTTCTCAATAGTAACCCGGATGCGAAAGGCATACTCTTAAATATCCCTGACTTTATAGACTTCCCATTTTTCTCTCGGGCCTCTCCCCTAATCAATGGACATGTTGCTGCCAAACCTACCATTAGAACCGATGCCTTTGCGAGTGCGAGCGTATTTAATCAGAATGTGACGGAATACTACATTCAGAACCCTAACCCAGCCCCTGGGGAAAGAAGACCTCTTCTAGATTATGCAGGAAGGGTAGATATAGATCAATGGGGTCTTTTAGTAATTGACAATGACCTGGCTGATATTAGTCTCAATGGAGAGGTCATTCCCAAGGTTAAACAATTGACACTAAGGGATTTTGTCTTTTATAGGAACGAGCAAAAACGATGGTCAGGCCTGGGCTCCTTAGTCGAGAATCCTGTTCAACCCAACGGATACCTGAATGAAGATGATGCAGAATTCATACGACAAAAGGTCTTGGCATACAATACAGTAATCCGTGAGATAATATCAAACTCCAATGGTAGGCTGGCTCTTGTAGATTCTTATAGTCTATTTCAGCGCATGTTTACAGGTTATGGGCGGCTCCTAGGCAATCCGCCTGAAGGAATTAATATTGCGGGGGTACGCTATGAACCTTTCATAAGTCGAGATGGAATATTTTCGGCAGATGGACTAAACCTTAATCCTGTAGGTAAGGCTATCATTGTAAATGAAATCATTTCAGTAATCAATACTCAATTTGCTGGAAATCTAGAAAGGGTTGATCCAAACAATGTACCCAAGACGAGTTTTGGCATTGGAAATTGATTGGTATCAGACTCCTTGTTAGCCAGGTGACATTCGACTTTTTTGAACCGGAATGAGTGGCCTTGGCTCCAATTAAATGTAAGTACTTATATGCTTAAGGCTATTTTTAGGCTATATCTACACCAAGCTCTATTGATTTAGATCAATGGCAAAAAAACTTTTTGGGCGGTAGTAACTTTTGACTTAGAGAACGTTTTGTTTGCAGTGCCTAAAAAGGCATACCTTAAAACTCTTAACAAATTACTAAATTGACATCTCGCACGCTCGCGAAAAGGCTATTGAAGTCTATTTCGCTTACTCTCGTCATTTTGGCTTTAGTCCAAAGTAGCGCATTTGCCCAGATCATTGTAGGAAAGGTGGTAAGGCAAGACAACAAAACTCCAATAGGCTTTGCTAACATTAAATTTTCAGGCATCAACTATGTCGGTAGATCGGTTGGTGTTTCTTCAGATGAAAAAGGAGAGTTTACCCTGGCGGTAAAGTCCTTCCCAGTTGAAATTGAGGTTAGCGCCTTGGGTTTTAAAGACAAAAAAGTAACAATTAATGAGTCAGTTACAGACCTTGTTGTTGAACTTGAGGAATCCTCTAAAGCGCTTGAAGAGTTTGTGGTAACCGCAGAAAAAATCAGCCAGGAAGATCTACGTGCTCCAATCGAAACGATCAAGGTGGACATTACGGAAATTCAAAGTACTCCTTCATTTAACTTTTATGATGCTGTGGGCAACCTAAAAGGAGTTGATTTAACTACACAAAGTGTAGTGGTGAACACTGTCAATACGCGAGGCTTTAACTCAAGTACTAATCAAAGATTTAGACAATTTAGTGATGGTATAGATAACCAGGCTCCAGGATTAAGTTTTTCACTAGGTAACATCGTTGGCCCTGGATCATTGGATATTGAATCCTACGAAATTGTTCCGGGACCCTCTTCGGCTTTCTATGGTCCTTCATCCTTTAATGGGGTCTTAGAAATGAAAACCAAAAATGCCTTTGATTACCCAGGGTTCACCTTTTCTGCTAAAGGTGCTACAGTGTCAGTACTAAAGGATAATTCAAAGTTTTTAAACATTGGAGATAATTTCATCAGAGATGTAGCCGCAAGATATGCCTTCACTATCAAAGATCGTGTGGGTGTAAAAGTAAGTGCTGCCCTACTTGATGGGGTTGACTTCAGAGCAAGAAACTACGACAACTTTGGTCCTGGGCAGTCCTTCGAAAATGTTCATTCTGGAGATAATCAAAGTGTCAATCTTGTTAATGCATATGGTGATGATAGGTCAGCATTTTTAGTAGTACCGAGTGGTTTTTTGAATGCTGGAGGTGAAGGCGGAGGCATTATACCCACCTCATCAGACACTGCGTTTACTGTTACACGTTCTGGCTATCGTGAGGAAGATTTAGTGAACTATGATGCATCAAATGCTAAAATCAATGCTGAAGTAGCGGTAAGAATAACTCCTGAAATGTCATTGGCGCTTACCTCCTTTTATAGTAAAACTGACGCCATGATTACGAGTGAAGACAGAATTGCGCTTCGCGACTTTGAGGTTTATCAGCAAAAAGCCGAATTGAAAGGCAAACGCTTACTCGTCAGAGCTTACTCAACTCAACAAGATGCAGGAAATACCTATAATGTAGGACTACTGGCAGACGAATTGGTACAAAGAGCCAAACCAGATGAGATATGGTATGATCAGTACACAAGGCTTTATACTGCGGGTAGAGGTGTTGTAGGGGCTCGTAACTTAGCCGATTCAAGATTTCCTGGCAATTTCTTTACCAAATTTGAGCCTGGAACAGAGCAATATGATTCAATAAGGAGCAAAATTATTTCTACCGAAGTTACTCAAGGTGGTGCTCGAATTTTCGATGAGTCCAGGCTTTATCATATTGAAGGAAAGTATGAGTTAGAAGATGCTCAAGACTATTTCAGTAAGCTAACCGTTGGGGGTAATTACAGAGTGTACGATCCAGAGTCGGCAGGTACAATATTTACAGATACCATTGGCAATGATATAACCAATTATGAGTTTGGTGCATTTATTGAAGGTACCAAAGCCATAGATGATCGTACTGACATTGGAGCTTCATTAAGGATTGATAAGAACGAAAACTTCGATGCAAAACTAAGTCAAAGGCTCTCTGTTGTAAGACAAGCCAATGAAAACCAATTCTTTAGGGTGTCCTTCCAAAGAGGTTTTAGGTTTGCCAATATTCGAGAACAGTTCTATAATCAAAACCTTGGAGACAAAATCATTATAGGTGGTTTAACAGAAGTGACAGATGAATATGATCTTCAGGGCAATGCTTTCATACAACAGTCATTGCAAGCCTATCAGAATGCTCTGGCTTCCAGTGTTATTGACGATAATGCCCAATTGGAGTTTGCCAAGCTCCAACACCTCAACATTGCTGAAAGCGGCATTGTAGGACAGGACCAATTTCGTGGTATAAAGCCAGAACAGATAACCTCCTTTGAAATCGGTTATAAGAGTTTGATTCAGGACAGAAGGATTTTTGAAGTTAACTACTACAGAAACTACTATCAAAACTTTATAGGTAACTTGAGAGTAGTGAAACCTCGGACAAGTCCTTCTATTGACCTCCAACGCGCAGTGGAACAGGCTGCTAGTCCAGGTACGAGTGACATTATTTTTGTTACCGCCAACTCTGACAAGCAGATTATTACTCAAGGCTTAGAAATGGTTTATGACATCACAGGCTTATCAGGAGTAAACTTTGCAGTTAACGCCACTTTTGCAGATATCATCCAAGACTCTGATGATCCGCTTGTACCCGGATTTAATACCCCGCCTTTTAAGTTTAATGTAAAATTGGGTCACAGAAGAATTAGTAGAACATTTGGTGCTGAACTTACCTGGAGATCAAGGACTGGTTTTGAATGGCAAAGTCCATTTGCTGATGGTGATGTTGAAGGTTTCAGTACTTTTGATGTTCAATTGACATTCAAAATGCCGAAGTCCAAATCGCTTATAAGGATTGGTGGTAATAATGTTTACAATATCAATCAGTTTAATTCTTTTGGAGGCCCTGAGATCAATGCCTTCTATTATGTCAGTTTCACTTATGATCCATTTCAAAGCAGATAAATAAACCATGATGAAAAAATTAACACTTCTGCTCATAACATTCTTTGTAGTCACAGCTTGTGAATACGAATTCCCTGATCCTATTGCCTTGGCTGAACCATCGGCTGATGCCGACTTATCAAATATTGTATTTGTAGGTGGATCCAGATTTGCCGGTCTTGAAGATGGCGCATTGTCTATAAGAGGTAACCAATTTGCGGTTCCAAACCTATTTTTAAAGGAATTGGGTTTTGTTGAACCCGATCAGGTGGTTACGCCATTTGTTAATTCTATTTCAGGATTTAACATATATGAAAACGATAACCTCACTGGTACAGCTGGTGCTTACAGGGTCTTCTTTCCCTCAGCTGATACGGTGTTTTTCAAAAGGGAAATAACTTCCGGAACAGCATTGACTTTTGACAACGCTGGTAGTACAGCACTTAATTCTTTTAGTTTTCCAGGTGCATCGATTTTGGACATTACCGAAACAGGCAGAACTGTCAACCCTTATACAGGAACATTCTTTGACAATTCACAATCCATTCTGAACCGTGCCATGAGTACTAATCCAAGCTTCTTTGTGCTCGATCTGGGGTATCAGGACGTGCTTAACTTTGTGCTCAATGGCGCTACTGGCGATATGGATGCAAATACAGCAACTGCGGGAGTAGCTGACTTGCCTAGTGAGGCCTTTTTTAGAACTAAGCTTGAAGAGGCCACCAATGCATTGTTGAATCAAGACCCTTCTACGAAAGGTGTTTTGGTCAACATTCCAGATTTTACACTTTTTCCCTACTTCGTCAGAACTTCATTCGATGTGACTCCATGGGTCATATCTAATAACCCTGTCATTTTTGCTGCTCAGGGAGAGGCCACAACATTTAACAATTCTTTACTTTCATTCTATCAGCAAAATCCTGGAATTCCTTCTTCAGAAAGAAGACCACTAGTTGACTATGGTAATGATTCAAGGTTTAATTGGGGTATTATGGTCGAGGACCAAACACTGGCAGATGTGATTTTCAATGGAAATGTAGTACCTAAGGTGAGGCAGCTTAAAATTGATGACTACATGTTCTATAAAGATGAACAAAGGCTAAGAACAGGCTATGGTATGCAAGTTTCAAATCCAGTCCCCAATGATGGTTTCATTAGCTTCGAGAAAGGTGAAGAAATCAAAGCTAAAATTGCTGCCTTCAATGCGATTATTACAGATATAGCAAATAATTCTGGTGGAAGACTAGTGGTAGCAGATACTTATACTGTTTTTAATGAGATGACGAACGGATTTAACAGACTTCTCGGTAATGCCGCAGATGGTTTAAATGTTGATGGTGTTGTATTGGAACCAACAATTAGTAGATTCGGAGTGTTCTCTACCGATGGTCTTAACCTGAATCCAGTTGGCAATGCGCTCATTGTAAATACCATTGTAAATGCTATTAATAATGGGCTCAATGGAAATTTAAGCACAGTAAATCCAAACAATTTACCCGGTACAAGCTTCACTAATAATTAAGACCCTATAACTATAGGAAAATAAAACCTCACTAATTCTTTTCTATGCTAAAGCTGTTTCATTTGAAGGCGACAATTGTAGTGCTATTTTTAGGTACCCTGTTCACCTCTTCAAATGTTTCGGCTCAAAGTGTTTCCGGAAAAGTCATTAATGCGCGCACCAAAGAGCCTATTCCTTTGGTATCAATTACCATCCCTGCCATGAGTGCAATGGCATTCAAAACAGGCGGCTCTGCTAATGAGAAAGGCGAGTTCACCATTGATATTGATGCTGATTTACCTGTTGAGTTAGAGTTCTCTCATGTCGGTTATTTAAGGAAGAAAGTCATGATCACTGAGCTGAGGAATGACCTAGTGGTAGAGCTTGTGGAAGACTTCACACAATTAGATGACTTCACGGTAACTAGTGAAAAAGTAACCGTTGAGGAACTAAGAGCTCCAATAGATATTCAGAAAATTGACCTCAGAACACTTCAGTATACCCCCTCTTTTAATTTCTATGATGCCATTAGCAACCTTAAAGGTGTAGACTTTGCTACACAGAGTACCATCATTCAAAATGTGAATACGCGAGGGTTTAACTCTAATTCTAACCCCAGGTTCAGGCAGTTTATCGATGGAATAGACACACAAGCTCCCGGGCTGAGCTTCTCTCTGGGAAATATTGTAGGGCCAAGCTCCTTAGATATTCAATCCGTTAAGGTTATACCAGGGCCTTCTACCTCCTTCTATGGTCCGAGTGCCTTCAACGGTATATTGGACATGCAAACCAAGAGTGCATTTGACTTTCAGGGCTTCAGTTTCTCTGCCAAACTCGCTACTGCGGCAATTGAAGAGACCAATAGAGATTTTGTAAACTTTGGAAATAACATCACGGAATTCTCAGCTCGATACGCGGTGGCCTTTGATGAAAAAATTGCTTTTAAAGTCAGTGGAACAGTCTTAGAAGGTGTAGACTTTCGGGCGAGAAACTATGATAATAAGGGTGCGGGTTTTCGGTTTGAACAAGTGCATTCAGGTTTCACTCAAGGTGTAGATGGTATCAATGTCTATGGAGATGATAGACCTACAGTGATGTTACTCCAAAAGAACAATGTATTTCCTGATGCAGCAGACACGGTTTTCTATTTGACCCGTACTGGATATAGAGAAGAGAATATCGTCAACTATGATGCTCGAAACTATAAGTTCAATGCGGCACTGAGCTATAGACTCGATGAAGAAACAGAGTTCAACTTAACGGCACAGTATGGCCTAGCAGATGCAATGATTACAGGAGTAGATAGAATTGCATTGCGAGACTTCGAAATTGCACAGTTCAAAGCTGAATTTAAAAGTCCCAAATTCTTGCTCCGAGCTTATACTACAAGTCAAAACTCGGGCAATACTTATAATGCAGGAGCCCTAGGCCAAGAGCTGGTGCAAGCTGGCAAACCAGATGCTTTGTGGTTCCAACAGTACAGGAACTTTTACGAGAATACAATGGGTGGTGTCATAGGGATAGAGTTTGCCCGCGAAAGAGCCGAAGGACCTTCCCCAGGTCTGTTTCCTGGAAGACTAGACCCTGAATCAGAAGAGTATCAACTGGCCAGAACTCAACTTTTAAATAACAGTACCCCCGCAGATGGTATAGCTATTAAAGACAGGTCCAGTCTAAGCCATCTGGATATTCGATATAGCTTTAAAGAAGATCAGGAGTTCTTCGATGATCTCTTTCTTGGAGGAAGTTACAGGTTTTATGATCCCGAGTCCAGTGGAACGGTTTTTGTCGATTCGGCAGCCAATGATATTACAAATTACGAGTATGGTGTCTATATAGAAGGGGTTAAGGCATTGGACGACCGTACTGATTTAACAGTATCCTTACGGTATGATCAAAATGAAAATTTTGACCCTAAGCTAAACCAGCGACTATCCATTGTTAGAAACTATAAAAAGAACCACTATTTCAGGGCATCCTTTAGTCGAGGATTCAGATTTCCAAACGTCCTTGAACAGTTTCAAAACCAGAGATTAGGTGATGTCATACTCATTGGGGGACTTAGCGAAGTAACCGACAATTACGACCTAGCGGGCAACGCATTTTTGCAAAGTGCACTACTGGACTACAATGATCGCGTTTTTGAGGCAGTCAACGTAGGCGGTGAGCGATATGTACAAGCCCAGGGGCAGTTTTTTGATATCATTAGAGATAATATAGTAGCACCTGAGGACTTCGATGGCCTTGAACCGGAAAGAATCACCACTATTGAATTTGGCTATCGAAGTCTGGTTCAGGAAAGAAGGATTTTTGAGGTGACTGTTTATCGCAATTACTATCAGAACTTTATCGGCAACAGACGATTGGTAAGAACAAGAACAAGTCCTAGCATAGATTTACAAAGGGCCATAGATCAGGCAAACAACCCAGCTACCAGTGATTTGGTATTTGTTGCAGACAATGCTGAAGGCAATATTATTACTCAAGGCGTAGAGTTGTTGTATGATATCACAGGTCTCTCAGGAATCAATTTTGGTGTCAATGCCACATTTGCTAATATCGTTCAAGATGCTAATGACCCGATAGTCCCGGGATTCAACACCGCTCCTTTCAAATGGAATGTCACTCTTGGACATCGAAGAATAAGCAGAAATCTTGGGGCCAGTTTTAGTTGGCGCGCCCGCACTGAATACGATTGGCAAAGTCCATTTGCCGATGGTCCTGTAAGAGGTTTCTCAACCTTTGACATGCAACTTACCTACAGACTACCTGAGATCAGTTCTCAAATTAGAATTGGTGGTAATAATGTCTATAACATTCGACAGTTCAACACTTTTGGTGGGCCAGAAATCAATGCCTTCTACTATATCAGCTTTACTTACGACCCTTTCCAAAAGAACTAGAGTTCAAGAGGTACCCATATAGGTTCACCATGGTAGGCATCTCCAGATGTGATTTTTGTAAACTTACCATCGGCTATGTCAATGGTGTAAATATGATCTCCCGCATCAGTCGTTCCGTGAAAAGCAATCTTATCTCCACTCAGAGACCAGGCGATCTCCTGTTCTGCATAAGGAGTAGCTGTAAGTCTTGTTAAGGCACCACTTCCTAAGTCAAGCAGATAGATATCTTCTTTACTACCTTCTTCATTTGCTCTCATCGTGAAGGCTACTTTGTCCCCCTCTGGAGACCATGTATTATACTTTTCGATTAAATCATTGTCTGTGAGCCTTTTCAAATCTCTGCTTTCAATATCTAGCAAATAGAGTTCGTTTGTACCTGATCTATCTGAAACAAAAAGCAATTGCCCTCCTTCGGGAGAGATGGAAAAGCGCCCGTTATAAGATTCGCTTTTAGTCAATTGTCTTTTGTCACTACCATCCAATTTACAGATCCATATATGCTGATAGTCGCCCTCCTTTTCTGTATATACTATTTGCTTGCCATCAGGAGTCAGCTGAAAGTTCATCAGTTGACTGTTCGGCAGGGTATCCACTTCTTCCCTTTCAAATGAATAGGCTACAATAGAAAAGTTTCTTGCTGTGTCATTGGTGTAATAAACCAGCCTACTAAGACCGTCAACCCATTTGGGCTGCCAATCCCAGCCTTTGTTGGTTGTTAACCTCCTCTCCCATTGACCCAAAGGGTCTATGCTGTAAAGATCAAAATTGCCTTCTTTACTAGACAAATACACCAAACTCTCGACTTTGCCGGATGGGGATATATCACAGGCTAAGGTGATAAATAAAATAATTAAAAGTAAGATTTGTCGCATAGCACTTCATCAAAGAGGAAAAGTGAATCAGCGGACAGAGTACACATTCCCAACTATATTTTCTAATATAAGAACAGAAACCAAAAGAGTGTTTTGTGTGTTGGTACATAAAAAAGAAAAACATGTCCTCTATCATTGCAATTGAAAAACTCAATTTCCCATGGCAAACTCAAGATCCGTTCTTGTTTTGTGCCTTTCATGATGACCACTATCCTAAAGGCAATGGCAAGCTTGGACCGATAGATTCTTTATCAGGCAGGCAGATCGGTTCTGATTTTAGCGGCAAAGATGGTTGGAGCATGTATCATGGTCAACAAGTCCCGGGATTTCCTTCTCACCCTCACAAGGGGTTTGAAACCATTACCATCGCTGAAACAGGCCTGGTTGACCATTCCGACTCACTGGGTGCCGCAGGCCGATTTGGTAATGGTGATGTACAATGGATGACAGCAGGTGGTGGTGTACAGCATGCCGAGATGTTCCCCTTACTTAAGGAAGAGGAAGAAAACCCGCTTTTACTTTTTCAAATCTGGTTAAACCTTCCAAAGGCTAGCAAGCATGTTCCCGCACACTTTGCGATGCTCTGGAATGAAGATATTCCGATCTACGAGCATACAGACTCTGGTAATTGCAAAACCTTGGTCAAAGTGATATCAGGTAATCTAGGAGAAATTCAAAGTCCAAGTCCAGCACCCGATTCTTTTGCTGCGAATGTTGATAATGAAGTTGCAGTATGGCTCATCGACATGGAGCCTAACGCTCAATGGCAATTACCATTATCAGACCAGACTACGAACAGAAGCCTCTACCTCTATGAAGGAGATACGGTCAGTTTAGATGGTCAAACTATAAATAAAGGCTTTATGGCTAAGCTAAAGGGCAATGAAGCAACCGTATTGGTTAATGGAAATGAAAGATCGAAGTTTCTGTTTCTACAAGGCAAACCCATTGGAGAGCCTGTTGCCCAATATGGACCATTCGTTATGAATACTAATGCTGAAATTCAAGAAGCGATGATGCAATTTCAAAGGACTCAATTTGGAGGTTGGCCCTGGCCAAGTAATGACCATACCCATGATCCAAAAAGAGGAAGATTTGCAAAGCATGCTGATGGCAGAGAGGAAATTAAGGATTAGCCTCAATTATTGGCTATATTGATATAAATTAACTCTGACTTGATATGAGAAGCAGTAAACACAACACAGCATTTTTAATATTGACCATTTTCCTCTCTGCTATCATTGGAAATACTTCATTTTCACAAAGCTCAGCTAATACTCTTGTCGGGGAGTTTGAAATCTTGGTAACAGAGACCGAAAAGGGCATAGCCTTAAAATGTAAAAGTGGTTGTGCTTGGACAGACTTGTCATTCACCATTAAAAACACGTATAAGCCATATGGTATAGGTGAACTTGGGATGTTAGACATCAAAGAAGAAAACAAAGTCAAACAAGGCAAGCTTCAGAACTTTTTCTTTACCGTTCAAAAAACAGACAAAGGTTTAAAGTTTAAAGGCATCGGAGGTACTGCATGGGTTGATCTCTCCTATTCAAGCACAATTGACAGGGTCTTTAAATTGACACAGGAAGGCGCCATGAAAGTAAATGAGCCCGATTGATGCCACTGGCTTAGTGTATGAGTAAAACGAGTAATTTCACTGGCAAATGGGGAACAGCCGTCAGAACTTTGTATGAGCAACAGAGCTTACAATCAATACCAGGCAAAGCGCTAAGAGCTGAAGAGGTCAGAATTCGTGCCATGAACTATGGTCAACACTGGCGAACAGAGGGTATTCAGAACATTGACTATGAAGTGCAACTCCCTCTTAAATACGTCTATGACTTTCTTAACAATGAGCTTCCGGAGTATGTATTAGAGGCTAAAACAGATCGAGATGAAGCGGATGAGCTGGACAGCCTTCTCGAAGCCTTTGACTGGCCCGATGACGGAGAGAGTATACTTATGAGTACCTCAAAACGTCTAGTAGATTTATTATTAGACTTTTTTGCTTTTGAGATGTTATTGCATTGGTACTCTGACGGACAGGCACCAAATGGAGGAGTTGTTATTAACTCGCATGACCAATTCAATGTTATGAACGATCATCTAATCATCCAGGGAAAGTGCAGAAAATCGGATAAACCGGTCAGGTATCAAGACGTGTAATTACTTCTGGGCTCTCCAAGCCACCTGCTTGGCGGTGTCTCCCACAGTAACGATAAGACGTGTTGGACCAGGAACCAATACAATCCTTACCTCCTGATCAGGAAAATCATCTACCGTAACTGGTACACCTTCACCGTATTCAATATCATAACTGTAACGCCCTTTATGATCCTTCTGGTTACGGATATAGTTCTTTGCAAAATAGGCCACTGGTAATAAGACATCATTATCAGGGCAAAACTCATCATGGACGTCAGCAATTGCCTCTTCTAACTCTTGACCAAACTCCTCAAGAAAATCATCTTCCATATCATGAAGTTCTTCCTCTAAGTCGTCATAGCGTTCATCGCTATAATCCATTTCGTCTAGCTCGTTAATCTTGTCAGCTATTTGAGCAAAATCCTCATTTAACTTATCTACGTCCATGCCTTTTCAACTTTAATGCAAAGAAGTTTAGTTCAGGTAAAACATACAAGCATATTCATCAAAAGGTACTTTATTTCTGACAAAAAGAGGAATAACTTTTACCCGCTCCCTAAGCCTCGTATTTTTGTCGGAGATGTGACTCCAATAATCTCAAGAACTGCTGGATGCCACCAAATATTCCTCAAATATGATTGATCAATCTACACGAGATAAAATAGACTTATGGCTGAACAGTGCCATAGATGAAGAAAGCAAGGCTCAGATTCGAGCGATGTCGGAAGATGAGCTCGTTGACTCTTTCTACAAAGACTTAGAATTTGGTACTGGGGGTCTCAGAGGTATTATGGGCCCTGGTTCCAACAGAATTAATAAATATACAATTGGCATGGCCACTCAGGGTCTTGCGAATTACCTGCTTAAGTCATTTCCTGATGAAGCAGTTAAAGTGGCCATAGCCCACGATAGTAGAAATAATAGCCGATTCTTTGCAGAGACTACTGCGGCTGTATTCTCTGCCAACGGCATTTATGTTTACTTATTTGAAGCCCTTCGCCCGACACCAGAGCTGTCCTTTGCGATTAGGGAATTGGGTTGTAAAAGTGGTGTTGTGCTAACCGCTTCTCATAACCCCAAGGAATATAACGGTTACAAGGCATATTGGGATGATGGTGCTCAAGTTATAGCGCCCCATGACAGGAATATAATCGATGAAGTACAAACTATATCAGGTGTTGAAGCCGTAAAGTTTGATAAGGTTGAAAGCAATATTGAATCCATAGGTAGAGCATTAGACGAGAAGTATATAAAGACCATACTAGACCTTACCCTTGCTCAAGATGCCATCGATAGACAATCTGATCTTAAAATAGTTTTCTCTCCCATTCATGGAACCTCTATCACGCTTGTTCCTGAAGTGCTCGAAAGAAAGGGGTTCAAAAGCCTGACCATTGTCAAAGAGCAAGCAGAACCAAACGGCAACTTCCCTACGGTTGTGTATCCAAACCCGGAAGAAAAGGAAGCCATGACAATGGCATTACAAAAAGCAAAAGCACTTGATGCTGACCTCGTAATGGCCACAGACCCGGATGCGGACCGAGTTGGCATTGCTGCAAAAAATAAGCAGGGAGAATTTGAATTACTGAATGGCAACCAGACAGCAGCCCTACTAACCTATTTCCTACTCTACAAATGGAAGGATAATGGAAAGCTGGATGGTAACCAATTGATCATCAAAACAATTGTGACATCAGACCTTTTGAAAAGGATAGCAGAAGGCTTTGAAGTTGACTGCCCAGACACGCTCACTGGATTTAAGTTCATTGCGGCATTGATCAAAGAATTTGAAGGCAAAAAAGAGTTTATTGGTGGTGGCGAAGAGAGCTATGGCTATATGATCAGTGATTTTGTAAGAGACAAGGACGCTATTGCCTCTTGT
>Ga0207422_1003108_pt1 | contig 17999 bp, 17 predicted proteins | sample MarCyaLeptolynsp_FD_187757 | JGI IMG/M metagenome (GOLD analysis project Ga0207422, IMG submission 187757) | Marine cyanobacterial communities from Panama - species 1 Leptolyngbya sp. (SPAdes) | ecosystem: Environmental > Aquatic > Marine > Unclassified | place: Panama: Panama City | collected...
TGCCATTATCAAATAAGTAAGCAAAGTGATGGTCAGTGTGACCTGGGGTAAATAAAGGATGCAAACTGATATTGCCAATCTTTATTACTTCACCTTCTTTAGCACCTAAATCCATACACGGTAGCTGGCATATATCTGGATAAATGATTTTACTATTAGCCAATGCTTTTAATTTGACTGCAGCAGTTAAATGATCTGCATGAATATGTGTGTCGATGGTGTATAACAAATTTAAACCTAGTTGCTTAATGACATCAATATCACGTTCAGTAGTATCAACAACAGTATCAATTAAAGCACATTGGCCTGTTTCTTCGCAGCCAAGTAAATAAGTGTATGTGCTTGAAGTGGGCTCAAAAAGTTGTCTGAAGATCATGCTTCACCTTTGCATATAGTTTACTTAGAAAAAATTTTAAGACGTAAACATAACATATTTATCTTAATTTTATATCCTTGCAATATTTGTTTTATTTATCGATATAAGGTCATTATTTAGTAACCAATTGGAAGATTATTTCTAATGAAAGCTGCGGACTGGTCGAAGCATAAATAATCATGACAGATAATGCTTATAACATCGCTCATCTTGCAACAGATCTCGTTGCATTTTCTCCTGTAGCATTAAAACTATGCGAAGTGATTGATGATAAGGCTTCAAATGCTAAAAGCGTTTCATCCATCATTAAACAAGATCCAGTATTAACAACCAATATATTGAAATTGGCTAACAGCTTATTTTATGGATATTCACAAGAAATAAGTGATATCGACGAGGCGGTTAATCGCATCGGAACCAGTGAAGTATTTCGTATTGCATTAAGTGTATCTACATCAGAAACATTTCGCGGAATACCTGAAACATTAATCACCATGAGTGATTTTTGGAATCACAGTATTTTATGTGCATTTGCAGCACAAGAATTGGCAGATACTCTTAACTTAAAAGCCCCTGGCGCACTTTATGCAGCAGGTTTGTTACATGATATTGGTCAATTGATTCTTTTTTCTAATCGTCCTAAGCAATCTGTTGAAATGCTGGAAAAGTGCTTGGATAACTATGAAGAACTTGATCAATGTGTTGCTGAGATGGAGATATTTGGTTTTACGCATGCGCAAGTAGGTATGGAACTTGCCAAAATGTGGCATTTTCCTCCCATGTTACAGGAATGCATTGCTTATCATCATCAACCTAGCGAAGCGAAGTTATATGCGCAGGAATCTTTAGTGATTGGTATGGCGAACATATTGGCTGTACTTATTGAGATCCAAAGCTATGACCTAAATGATCTATCACCTATAGATGCTAATTTGAGAAAAGCATTTAATAAAAACATGAATAATATTGCCAGCGTATGTCAGCGTATTGAAAAGAGGTATTTAGAAAATAAAAGTTTAGTACTTAATACGATGATTTAATCACTGCTTAGTCTATACATGAGTAATAAAAATAATAATTCTGGTTGTGTTGAAAGTGCCAGTCACATCAACCGGCACTACAACAGCGAGTTAGATAAAACCGTAGTGAGTATTTCGCCAGGTGGTTTGTATATCACTAAGGAAGACGAAGTGATTTCAACCGTATTGGGTTCGTGTGTTTCAGTTTGTGCCAGTGATACTGTGCATGGAATAGGAGGGATGAATCATTTTATGGTGCCGGGAGTTGCCGATGATTTACAAAATAGCAATCAGGAAGAATTATTTAAGTTTGGTATTTATGCAGTAAGTTATTTACTGAATCAGCTATATTCACTGGGCGCACAAAAACAATGTTTAGAAATAAAAGTATTTGGGGGTGGGGCGATTATTTCTTCTGCCGGGGATGTAGGTAATGCCAATATAGATTTCGTCATGCACTATATTGAAAAGAACCAACTCAATCTTGTCAGCCATGATTTAGGTGGACAACTTCCTCGTAAGTTGAATTATTTGCCTAAAACGGGACAAGTGTATATGAAACGCCTACGTGCATTGCACAAACGCGTTGTTGCTGAACGTGAAAAACGTTAATTTTATTTATAAACAATAAGTTACATTATTAATTTAATTTAAATTATAATATAGATTTTTTGGCTATCAGGTCCAATACATAACACTTCTTATTATAAACATTAGCCGGTGCTATCAATTGAACAGGTTGTATGTATAATCGCGCGCATTCTGTAAATGCCACCCAAAGATGCAAGGATTCGCACGTGTCAGACAAGCTTCGAAATATTGCCATTATTGCCCATGTGGATCATGGTAAAACCACATTAGTTGATCAATTACTTCAGCAATCAGGCACGTTTGATGAACGTGCTGTTCCGCAAACTCGGGTTATGGACTCCAACGACCTGGAAAAAGAACGCGGCATCACTATTCTGTCTAAGAACACAGCAATTCGCTGGAATGATTATCGAATCAATATTGTTGATACACCAGGACATGCGGACTTTGGTGGTGAAGTAGAACGTGTCTTATCTATGGTGGATTCCGTACTGCTACTAGTCGATGCAGTCGAGGGGCCCATGCCACAAACACGTTTTGTGACCCAAAAAGCTTTCAATATGGGTTTCTGTCCTATTGTAGTTATTAATAAAATAGACCGTGATGGAGCCAGGCCAGACTGGGTGCTGGATCGAACATTTGATTTGTTTGATCGTCTTGGTGCTACCGATGAGCAACTTGATTTCCCGGTCGTGTATGCCTCGGGAATTAATGGTTATGCCAGTTTGGAAGTCGATGCGCGTGATGGTGATATGAAACCATTGCTTGAGAGTATTATCGAGCACGTAAAGGCACCTGATGTAGATGCAGCTGGGCCTTTCCAAATGCAAATATCAACCCTCGATTACAATAATTATGTCGGTGTGATCGGTATTGGACGCGTTAAGCGCGGTGAAATAGCGTCTAATTCCCCAGTAGCTATCGTTGATAGAGAAGGCAAACAACGCAAAGGTAAAATCCTGCAAATACTGGGTTTCCATGGTTTGGAAAGAACCGAAGTCGACAAAGCCAGAGCCGGGGATATCGTGGCTATTACTGGTATCGACCCTCTAGATATTTCAGATACCATTTGCCACCCAGAGCATATAGAAGCATTACCTGCACTCAGTGTGGACGAACCTACCATCAGTATGACATTCCAAGCTAACTCTTCTCCTTTTGCTGGCAAAGAAGGCAAATATGTCACCAGTCGAAATATCTGGGATCGCTTACAACAAGAGTTAAAGCATAATGTTGCATTGCGTGTGGAACTTACTGAAGATAAAGAAAAATATAGGGTTTCAGGGCGTGGCGAATTACATTTATCAGTGTTGATTGAAACTATGCGCCGTGAAGGTTTTGAACTGGCGGTGGGCAGACCAGAAGTCATCGTACATGAAGAAAATGGAGAGTTACTGGAGCCTTACGAGCAGCTCACGGTCGATGTCGAAACTGACCACCAGGGTGCTGTGATGGAACAATTGGGTGAACGACGGGGCGAACTCAAAAATATGGAACCTGATGGCAAAGGCAGAGTGCGCTTAGACTATGTTATTCCGGCGCGTGGCCTGATTGGTTTTCGTACAGAATTTTTGACTATGACATCAGGCACCGGTCTGCTTTATAGCGTGTTTGATAGTTACGGACCGAGTATTCCTTTGAGTATTGGTCAACGTATACGTGGCGTGCTGATCTCTAATGGCCAGGGTAAAGCTGCAGGTTATGCATTGTTTAGCTTACAGGAACGTGGGCGTTTGATGGTTGGCCATGGTGACGAGGTCTATGAGGGCATGGTAATTGGCATTCATACTCGTGATAACGACCTGACGGTTAATCCTCTAAAAGGTAAGCAGCTCACAAATGTGCGTGCTTCAGGCAGTGATGAAAATATTGTATTAACCCCGCCTGTTGATGTCACATTGGAATATGCACTTGAGTTTATTGATGATGATGAATTGGTTGAAGTGACTCCTGAGCAAATTCGTATTCGCAAGAAATTTTTGAAAGAGCACGAACGCAAGCGTTCCTCTAAAAAAGCCAGCTAATTCAATCATTCACTATCCTTTACGTGCAATTAATTGCACGAAAGCGTCATACTGTGCTTTTAATATTCAAGCTAAACGTTAAGGCACTCACATGCAATCGACTGTACAAACCATTTCGTTAATTAACCTGACCATCATATTTTTACCCGTATTATTGGTCATTGGCTTGCTTTATAAATGGTCTCTTGAAGCAGGGACAGCATTATATTCAATTATTCGTATGCTGCTGCAATTGATCATCTTGGGTTATGTGTTGGTATTTATTTTTGAGTCGCAAAATTTGTGGATGACCTTAGCAGTCATCACTATTATGATCCTTGCTTCCAGCTGGATCGCACTGCGAACGATTCAGCAATTTCGCCAGCGTCTATTTTCTTATGTGTTTATTTCTTCCCTGGTCGCCGGCGGTAGCGTTTTATTTATAAGTATTTATTTTGTTTTAGGCTTGGAACCGATTTACAAGCCTCAATACAGCATACCAATTGCAGGGATGGTGTTTGCTAATACAATGAATACCATGAGTCTGGCTTTAGAACGAATTTATTCAGAATTAAAAAATAACATCAGTTATATTCAAGCCAGAAATACGGCATTTCATGCCTCACTGATCCCAATTGTAAACTCAATGTTTGCTGTGGGTATCGTTTCACTGCCAGGTATGATGACTGGCCAGGTATTGTCAGGCATTTCACCATTAATAGCAGTACGCTACCAAATATTAATCATGTGTATGATATTTTCAGCTTGTGCCTTATCAACTGCCATGCTGCTGGTATTGGCCAAGAAGCCTCTAACACAATTAAGCATCAGATAATTTTGTGATAGGGAAAGGTTTGGAAAAATAATAACCTTGCCCATAATCAATACCAATTTCACTAGTAATTGCAGCTATTTTTTCATTTTCTATATATTCCGCTACGGTTTTTCTACCATACGCCTTAGCAATATCTGTCACAGCTTTGGCGATAATCTGATTTTGCTTATTTTTATCTATATCCCTTATAAAAGACCCATCAATTTTGATTACATCAAAAGGTAGCACTTGTATATATTTAAAAGATGAATAGCCGGAACCAAAATCATCAAGCGAAAAAGTAAATCCAACTTTTTTCAACTCTGTCATAAAATCATAACAGCGTTTCATATTACTAATAGCAACGCGCTCAGTGATCTCAATATTTATCTTTCTTGGATTAACTTTTTCTTTTTTGGCGAGCTCAATAATGAAATGGCTTAGATCATTATCATTAATGGAAAGAGCAGAGATATTAAAAGAAAACTTATATTGGGAAGATAACGAATTATCAGACTGCTTAATCCACGTAAATAAGTTTCTAATTACCCACTTGTCTAACATCGGGGTCAAATTAAAATCTTCTGCAGCATCAATTAATTTTCCTGGAGAAATGATTTTTCCATCATCTGTTTTCCCACGTAGCAATAATTCAAAGTGACTTGCTTTTTTAGGGTTATTCAAATAAACAATCGGTTGTACATATAATAAAAATTGATCCCGAGCAATCCAGCGTTGCAACTTAATGGCTTCTTCCATATTACCGCTACGCCTTAAGATAGCAGTAGCATTTCCGTCGTATTCACACACGGTAGGACAACCATCATATTTCGCAGAATATATTGCTTCATTGGCATGACGCAGGATCTGGTCACAATCTTGTGTTTCATCATCAATCTTAACCAAACCAAATTTGATATGTAATCTAATTTTTTTCCCATCCCAGGTGACGGGCGCATGACTTAAAGAAAAATTGAGTGATTCACAACTAGATTGTATTTGTGCTATACGTTTATCTTTGCAAATAAAACCAAATTCGTCGTTTCCAATCCGACCTATAATAGTATTTTTATCTAATTCTAAAGATAGAGTTTTAGCAACCACATTTAATGCATAATCGCCGGCTTTGTGTCCATGCGAGTGGTTAATCAACTTAAATTGTTCAATATTGGCGATACCAAAAATATATTGGCTCGCATTATTCTTATCCTTTATGACTTCATCAAGCTTTTGTAATAGGCTAGCTCTATCTAATATTCCAGTGACGGCATCAAGATTTTTATCACCTTTGATAGCGGAGTTTAGGGTATTTAGCATAGAGAGTATAAAAAGGTTAAATCCGAGTTATGTTATCGGCATATAACTGAATTGATTTAATAATGTAACAGCATCTCATAATTGAGAATTGCATCACTTAGCCACTACCAATAATCAGGTTTATCAGCATGATTATCTAAGCACACCCCGTAAGCTATGTAGCCTTGGTATATTGCTAGCATTGCTAGTTAATAGGCAAATATGGAGAGTGCCTTGAGCGAAGAAAATCAAAATAAAACCAACGATCATCACGAAGAGCGTCGCACTAAAGAAGACCGCAGGAGCTTACATCGCGCGGTAAGTTTCCCTTATAAAACGAAAGAAGGGTTAGTGATTCTTAAAGACCGCAGGAAAACTCCTGATCGGCGAGTGAACAATATTGCAGTGGAAGACACGGAAATTGATGAAGAAGAATTCATCAAGAAATATCAAAAATTTGTATAGCTACGTCACATCTTGCTCGCATATTGCCAGTCATCAAACATTGCGTGACTTAATACACAAAATATTCTAATTCTTGTCTGCTATTCTTTATGCTGATTTAACCAACCAGCAGTGAAGTAGGGATGAATAATTTTGGGCAAGAAGCTCTAGAAGCGGTTGATGCAGGCAATAACAAATTAGTCGTAGGCCTGCCTTGGTACACAAAAAAGCAGTGGTTAGCCACAAAATCTTATTGTACCGACCCTAAAACATTTTTTAGCTCTTTTAATGAATGGCGATCCGAAGCTGATAAAGCGATTATTGAAATATCAAATCGTGGCCTGGATGTAAAATTATTACCTATTTATATAGAAACATTTAGTGGCTGGTGTAAATTCCACCATCTACAACCAAATAAAACAGCGCGCAGGAAATTCACCAATTATTTAATGAAAAGAGAGCGCTAATCACGCTTATTTTTGTTTATAAATTAATGTTTATTACATTATCTTATTAGAATTATAAAAACATAGAATTTCTATCAGCATATATTTTTTGCTAGGATTTACCCGTAGAAAATAAAAAAGACCTCCTACCAAGAGGCCGCAAAAGCCTGCATGTCATGAGTGTGGGTTTTTGCATTGTGTAAGCAATTTACACAATAACTCTCAGACATTCCCTCAACATTGAAATTACTTTTTTTATACTTTACTTTCATTTTTAGTACCTCTGTGTTTATCCAACGTCAAAACATTATTTTTTAAATAAAATTTATGTGAAGTCGATCACATTAATATTCGTTTTCGGCAACAAATTGACATGATTAAGTTTCTGAAATCTGGACAGAAATTTGACCTCATTCACTAAATAAAAAATCTTTAATCCACTCAACCATAAATAAATCGCGCTTATCGTCCAAGGCCATGATTTATTAGCTTAGATAAGTAATATTTTTGACAGAAGTTATGCAAACGACAAAAAACAGATGATGTTTTTTTAAATGGAATTAATAACGTGGAGAAAAAAATGAAGAATTTCCTTAAAACTACAGCTTTAGTGACAAGCATGCTAGCAACCGGTGGGGTCATTGCCGCTACACAAGGAACCGTTGGTGCCACATCAACCGGAACTTTGAATATTTCAGTGGATGTTGAAGATTTGGTAAGAATCTCAGGTTTAAGTGATATTCTTTTGACTTTTGATATTACTGGTACAGGCGATATTACAGGCAGCTCAACAGCATGTGTATATCGTAATGGTGCTGGTACATATAGTGTTAATGCTACAGGTAGCGGTGCAGGGGATGCCTTTACTATTCAAAATGCAGCACCCGTTCCCACTCCTATTGCATACTCTGTTGCGTGGGATGATGCAGTAACTGGTACAGCTGCTGCAGGTGTGACATCAGGCACAGCCTTAACAGGTCAAACAGGCGCAAATACTGTTTCTGATGACTGCAGTACAGGTGGTGGTGCCAATGCCTTTGTAGAAGTCACAGTTCCACGTGCATCATTAGTGGCTGCTCCTGCAGGCACATATAATGGCATTCTAACGTTAGAAGTTGCGCCTGAATAATTAATAATTCAAAAGCGGTCATATGGGTGCTGGCTATATGGATTTAGTCAGCACCCATAAATACTAACGTACTGCCAAATTTGATGTTTAGGGAAAATTCATATCAATATAAATGCAAACTCACATTAGTGTGGGTCTGCATTTGTACCTTATTCATTAATTCAACCGTCTGGGCAGCAACAGCTGGAAACCGTGCGACAACATCAACAGGAACGTTAAATATTACTGTTGTTAATAACGAATTTGCTTTGATCTTTGGTTTAAATGATATTGATCTAGGCACCTGGAGTGGTGCTGGTGACATGTCAGCAGATGAGCAAATTTGCGTCGCAGTTACTTCGACAATACCTACCTTTTTAGGCCAGCCAAGAAGTTATCGTTTGCGTGCCACAGGCGATGGGTCAGCAGCGAATCCTAATGATTTTACCCTGTCCAACGGTGTCGACAGCATTGAGTATCGTGTGTTTTTGACTGATGCTAATGGCCAAATTGAAATGTTGCCTGGTAATATTAACAGCGCACGACAATTTATCGGTAACGCTGGTTATAATGCAAATATTGCGGCATTTTTTGGGGGCGCCGCCAATCCTTGTATTAACCCAAATGCGACAATATCTATTTTAGTCGAAGAGGCAGAACTAGCTTCTGGCAGTGGTTCGCATTCGGGTATTCTCACGTTGGAGCTTTCAGCAGAATAGCTTTAACGCTTCATCGCTTAATATGTTCACATATAGTGAAAAGCGATTGATCATAAGTAAATGAAATTACTTTCTTTTTCATTTCTGCCAGGCTTAGCATTTATGTTTGCGCTAAATGCACATGCCGATATTCTCATCACTAAGTTAGACGATATAGAAGTATCAACACAGGCTAATTTAGCAAGAGATTTAGTCATCAATGAACGTCTATGTGTGGCTAGCAACCCTGTGGGTGTATATAGCCTAATTGCTTTGGGTGATGGTGATAATGGAGAATTCACTATCAATAATGGTCCATACCGTATCGATTACGATGTGCTATATCGCGATAGGCGCAGTGGCGGTGGTTTTACTGAACTGCAGGCTGGCGTACCTGTAAGCGGGTTTTTAACCCGGCCTTTGCGTAACGCTAGGAATTGCCAGGGTAATGCTGGACGTTTACGTATTATTATTAAAAAGGAAACTTTAAATAGTGCCGTGGCGGGACGTTACCAAGGCATTATTCAATTATCTGTTATTCCTGAATAAGTTACATTTTTCATCCACAAATAGTGAACTGATTACATCAGTTAAGTAAATATTTACCATTTGTCGCTATTTTTATACCTTCTGTTATTATTTGTTCTGTAAGTATTAGAGAAACTACTGCGCGTGCCGATAGCACATACGCATTAATATAATAATAAATAGGAAGGTCATCTTGGAGGATGTCGCTCGTAAGGCGCTGCAACATATCTGCAGTTGCATGAAATTTTTACTTATATTTAGCCTAGTGCTAAATCCACTCTATGCTGCTACTCAAGGCAAAGTAGGGCGCACAGGTTCGCAAGGTTCTATTTCAATTTCTCTAGTCATTCCAGACAATACTCGCTTGATTGCTGAAGATTCCAAGTACGACGATGCCATTGAAGGAACGCAGAGTGTTTGTTTAAAAGTATTCGACACAATCACACATTCAACCACAGGCTTTTATAATATTGCAGGGTTAGACGGACAGTTACAGGCAGATTATGACGTTGGCAAGACTGACTATAGCCATTCCACCCAAAGTATTAAATTGAGCAATACTTACCTCGCTTTAGATAATGCTGATCAGGTATGCAGCTTTGAAGCAAATATAGTAACGGCTAACTCACAAAATAAAAACTCAGCGGTATTATTAATGTTGATTGCAGAGTAAATCTAGATACCCGTTACTGTGGTTGAAGTATCACTACATATTAATTGATCAAAAACATGCACATCTTCTTCACTGTTATATTCTCCTAAATCAACTCTACAAGTAGAACCATCTGTTTGTTGTAATTCAAGAGACTGTGTTTTACCTGTTTCAATTTGAAACCAACCACGCTCATCAGTGCCAGCAAAAGTACCAACGTTATTTATTCTAGCATTTTTGATGGGATCACCATGCACATCTACCACTTTACCAATAAGTACTAATACTCGATCAATTTTCCAATTAAGTGCATTAACATTGCCAGGATAAAGAGTCACTTCTCTTGGCGTTTCATCAAATGTCAAAAACGTATCTGAACGTGATTCAAGACGCACATCATATGTTTCGTAAGGAGCTAATGGGATGACAGTAGATTTACCAACACCTGCAAAGCCAATGGATTGTCGGTTAACATAAACTTCAAATTTAGCGCCTTGAGGTTGACCATCAAGATTGATAATAATGGCACTATTGTTTCGCTGCGCTCCACCTAATGTTGCGGTATTAAAATCACTGGCAAGGCTAAGCTGACTGCGTACTGAATAACCGAAAGTATTTTCACCATTATTGTTTGTCCTGTTTAATTCAACCTCATTAAAACCATAACGAGATTCGGAAGCGACATTAATACCTGCCGTATTGAAATCAACTTCTTTGATATGAAATAGTTGGGTTTGTAGCCTGCCATAACTAGGATCACGTCGAGTATGCTGCCAGCGTGCACTGCTTATAAAATCATTTTCCCGCGAACTTTCAGTTTTAGTGCGTTGCGCACCACCGCTTAAACGAAAAATATTATTCTTTTTCCTGAATGTGAATTCTAATTTAGTATTTACCAAGTAATCATCTGTATCCCGACTGGCACCAAATTCCCAGTCCACTTGATAATTTTGTTTTCTGAGCAGCTGTTTTCGATAATTAACAGAATAGGTTTCAGATTTCTCTGAACCACTCAGATCCAGATGCCGATAACGCCAGAACGCTCTGCCATCAAATAACTCATGCACAATACTTGCAGTTGCCTGTGTTGTATCTCGTGAAACCAAGTCGAATTCATCGATATCTGCAATATCTTCATCGCCCTGACTTATATATCTGAAATCCACTGCCAATGAAAAAAGATTTGTTGCATAATTTTCCCTAATAGCGACTCCCCAGTCACTTTCTGTGGTTGCCATTACATTAACCTGACTTTGCAAGCCAGAACCGACATGAACAACTCCCGTTTGTACCATACGTTGTTCTTCAGTGCTTAGCACTTCACCCTCTACTGCAATATTTTCACTGACACGAAATACACCACCAATATGTACAATCGAATCATCTATCGTTTCTGGCAACAGTGTCTGCTGTTCTAACTTATTAATTTTTCCAGTTTCAGCAAATAAAACAGGTTCTTTAATGGGTGGTAATAGCGAGTTACGTACAAAGAAATATTCTTCAGTACGTTCGGCTCCAGTTTCTTCACGTATGCGTACGGATATTTGATACGCGCCATCGGAGAAACGGGAAGTATCTAATTGACGGTTACCGGCATCATAAAACCTTGCGTCAATGAGGCGATTACTGCGAAAAACTTCCACCCGACTGCGTGCATTTAGGAAAATAAAAATATTTGTGCCGCTACTAGTTTCAATATCCGTACGTGTATTTAATGAAGTCTTTACACGCACACCAGTGATATCCACTTGTGAGAAAAAATTTGTTGATCTTGCTTCACTTTCAAATACTCCTGCTTCCGCTTCCCAGCCTTGATAATCTTTTTGCAATGAGACTTCATCAATCAAGAAGTCTTCTTCATCAGTATAGTTCGACTGTGCTAATAAGCGGGCTTCACCGAATGAAACCATGCTATTAGTCTGCACATTGAAACTGTCTTCAATTTCGTCCGTGCCTGATAAATTTAGATTTAAATTATGTATGGTTGAAAATTTATTTTCAGCGGCAGGTAAATATTTTGATGATTCTACATATTGTGTCGCTAAATATTGGCTATTAATAAAAAGGTCAACTCTGAAATGCCCCTCGTCAAAGATAATAGCAACAATATTGGGAGTTAATGTTCCACAATCTATATCGCTATTAGTACTTAAGCATAACCTATCAGCATTAATTGGAAGAGGGGATCTAATTTTTTGCTGAATATAATCCGGGTCAATTAAGTCATGTATATTATCAATAAGCACTTGTGGAGTATGAAAGGTTAATGTTTCAAAATCGTAAGTGGCTTCAGTACTAATTAAAAACTTACCCTGATAATAAACATCCACTTGATTAAATTGCGGTCCTGCTAAATCTTCAAAACCTTTTGGCACACCACTTGATGAAATAATAAAGGCATCATCATTACCACTCAACTCGACATTCACACTTTCAGTGCTCGCGTGTGCCATATGAATAAATAAACACGCACACAATAATATAAACCGAATTAATGCAATAAAATTCGGAATAAGTTTTACAACTATTATGAGTTTGCTTGCCAATCCTTTGACTTAAAAATGACTTAGTCGTTATTCAAATACACGCACGGAATGCTCTTTGCCTCGACTTAAGAAATATGTCACGGCTTGGTCTGCCTCCAGGTCAACCGACCAGGTATTACCGGGATATAATCTTTTACCTGGTAATTGATGACACAGACTTTCATCATCAACGTCGGCAGGGCATTGCGTCCCTTTACGCAGCAACACATTTTGTGTGCCTTGGTTTGAAAGCGTTAACTTATTACTGGAACGTTGATGCGTAAGATCTATGTGACCATCAACCGGATGTACAATCACAAGCACTTCATAGCCAATCATGATTTTTACGCCTGTGCTTTTGGCGCTTAATTCACCGACAACGGGTGTGATACTTACTCGATATACCTTCTCTTCTTTCGGATTGGGGTTTAGATTTACAAACCTGAGTAACTTTCTTCCATTAGGCGGAACAACAAGTTTATTAGGGGAAACCAATAAACCAGCTTGTTTGGGATTATCAAATATTTCCCGTACCTGCTTATCGGTACCAGGATTATTAACAATTTTAGACGTGACCTGGATATATAAAGGATCGGTGCCCGCATTCTGAATTTCCAGGTCTTCGCGGTTGGGGTTGTCGGGTTCGAAATAAATAATCGATTTATTCAATATCATGTCAGCCTGGGCTGTAAGGGGAAACAGCATAATAAAAATGCAGTAAATGAAGATTCTTGTATTCATGAATTAAGCCTGATTGTTAATGTAAAAATAACTAAATCCGAGATGAGTATTCCGCTATAACTTTATGAATTATAAAGAAAAAAACAACCTTAGAATGCCAATTGTCAACACTTTGGCGGTTGTTCAGCCGCATTGGTCGGCATAAATTCTTACGGCGGTATATTGGCTAGAAGTATGTGGAACTGGGTACAAAAGAGTTACCAAGGCAGGTGAGCTTTACCCTAGAAATGGTTAAAAAACCTTGTGAATTTGATGAAAAGTTATGTTAATGTGCTGACTTAAGTTTTTCTCATGCTGGAGATTGAGTTACGACATTCTGGCGATTAGGAAAACACAAAACAGAATTTGGTACGCCGTGCACACGGAAAATTGGCAACCCTTTCTCCTCTAGTTGGGTACAAAAAAAATAAATTGCTAAGTCCCAGTGTACAAATGGCTGATTGCAGACCCGTCTATATGACGGGTTTTTATTTTATAATCAAAAAGTTACCGTAATATATTCAAGTAAATTATGAGGTTATTTCTTAGTCTAAATTTATATAAATTAAAGACTTTCTTTCAAGTTATTCTACTTTTAACCTTATTCAATACTCTCGGGCACTCTGCGGATGATACTGGTCAATATTTGGTCATGGGTCTGGGTAATCTTAGCTGTAAATCATATTTGAATGAAGATGACGATGGCGCTGCTTATTACTTAAGCTGGCTGGCAGGGTACATGACAGCCTACAATCATCTGCATGAAGAAACCTATTCGATACTTGGTAAAACTAAAACTATTGATGAGGTCGAGTCATGGCTACGTGATTACTGTACCGTGAATGGTGATGCCTCATTCGAAAGTGCTATACGCAACTTGTTAAGGAACCTAAAACATTTCAGGTTGCGACAAAAACCGTAGAACTGTGCTAACGCAAATCATTCAGGTTTGCTAATATAGTGCCTCATTCACAATACCAACTCCTTATAAATCACATGGAAAATCAAGATCTTCGCAAGGCAGGCCTGAAAGTTACTCTTCCTAGGATGAAGATTTTGGAGATTCTTGAGAAGTCCAATCAGCAACACTTAAGTGCTGAAGACATTTACCGAGTTTTACTCGATTCAGACGAGGAGATCGGCTTAGCTACAATTTACCGTGTATTGACTCAGTTCGAAGGTGCAGGTTTAGTCATGCGCCATCACTTCGAAGGTGGTCAGGCAGTATTTGAGTTAGACAGGGGCAAGCACCACGATCATCTGATCTGCATTAAGTGCGGCAAAATTGTAGAGTTTGTAAATCCCTCAATCGAAGAGCAACAAAAGAAAATTGCTGCAGATAATGGCTTTAATATTACAGACCACTCACTAATTATTTATGGCGAGTGTAATAAATCAGATTGTGTTGAAAAACAAAATTAACGCCACTTAAGCTACCTGCTTTTATAAATTTTTCATCAATATTAAGCCACCAGTCAGTTACTCCCTTTTTGATTGATTTCACATTCTGATATCAATTTTTCTTATAAAATCCATAAATAACATAAAGTTACGTTGTTTATACCTATCTGCGCCTATTTGTAGCTGGTTATTTTTATGTGATTTTGAATATATCTAAATTTATTAATTAGTTTATTTTGTGAATTGCCTTCTAAAAATGATTTTCCCCGCCATTACAATGTCATTTAACGTGAATACTAATAATTTAGATGTCAGATAAGTGAAACGACTGGCACTCACCACAAGAAGAGAAAACTTAGTATGTATCTAGAACATTTTGGTCTACAGCAGCAGCCTTTTCAGCTAACTCCTGACGCAAACTTTCTATATTTAAGTAAAGGGCACAAACGTGCCAAAGCTTACATGGATTACACCGTGTGGAATCGAGATGGTTTTGTCGTAATAACAGGTGAGATTGGCTCTGGCAAAACTACACTCATTCAAAGTTTGCTCTCAAGTGTTGGTGATGATGTCATCATCGCACGTGTTTATCAGACCCAGCTGGACGAATTAGAATTTTTCCAGGCGATCCTGGTTGAATTTGGTTTTAAACCGTTTAATGCCAGTAAAGTTGAGTTGATCGAAATGCTTAATACTTACTTGATGGAACAGTATGAACAAGGACGTCAAGTTATATTAGTTATTGATGAAGCACAAAACCTTAGTCGTCGTGTACTAGAAGAAGTGCGTATGCTAACGGGAATGGAAACCCAGCACGAACGTATTCTAAACCTGGTACTTGTTGGTCAACCAGAACTTAAACAAGTTCTTGATGCACCTGGCATGGAACAACTATGCCAAAGGATTCGTTTTAGATTTCACTTGGCACCATTAAGTGTTGAAGATATTGCTTCTTATGTACACCATCGCTTAAGTACTGCAGGTTATGACTATACTGCTGAAGAAGAAGGCAAGATCGATCCAATTGTTTATCCAGAGTGCTACTCAATTGTTCATCGTTATACTGGTGGTGTGCCTCGTTTAATAAATGCTCTATTTGATACCGCATTGATTACTGCATTTGTAGAAGGCGAAAAGAGTATTTCTGTAAAAGTCCTGGAACTTGCCGTCGAAGAATTACAATGGATTCCATATGAAGAACGTGTTGGTATTAAACACTTTGCTGAAAAGAACGTTGCTTCAATTAATATGGCAGGTGAACCTACGCCTAAGCTTGTACAAATGGATGGTGACAAAGTAGTTGCCTGTTTTGATATTACCAAAGAAGTCACCACTATTGGCAGAATACCAAGTAATGAAATTCATCTTCCGGTTAATTCGGTGAGTATGCATCATGCTAAAGTCATCAGCTTCCATAATAATTTCTTCCTGGAAGATTTAAGAAGTACTAATGGAACATCGGTTAACGGACACCGAATTAACAAATGCGTACTTAAATCAGGAGATAAAATATCGTTTGCACGTGTAGAAATGGAATACCGTGTCGATAATATTAATTACCGCGAAAAGAAGGAAGATACTAAGGCAGTCAATGGTACGGCTGTAACATCACCGGTTCCAGGTATTAATAAAGTAAAAGCTGGTGAAGAAGCCGCAATGTCGATTTAATTATTAACTTCTTATCCCAGTTCCTCTATTAAGCAATACAATAGCAGTTGTATATAGCGCAACAACAAAAGCAATAATGATAGCCAACGATATATAAATCTTTATATCGTTGACACCTATCATACTGGCACGGAAAGTATCTACCATATACAAAATCGGGTTGGCGAATGATACTGAGCGCCATAAATCAGGCAGCATATCAATGCTATAAAATATGCCACCCAAATATGTTAGTGGTGTGAGTACAAATGTTGGGATTAACGAGATATCGTCAAAGCTGTTTGCAAATATTGCATTAATAAAACCAGCTAATGAAAATAGTATACAAGTAAGCAACGCAACAATCATGAGCAAACCGATATTTTGAAATTGCAAATCAGAGAAAAAGGTTGCTGTTATAGTAACCGCGATACCAACAGTCAGTCCGCGTGCAACACCTCCAGAAACATAACCCCAAATGATTATATAGTTAGGCATGGGTGATACCAGCATCTCTTCAATATGCTTTTGGAACTTAGAGCTATAAAACGAGGACACAACATTGGCATACGAATTTGTGATCATTGACATCATAATCATACCGGGAATGATAAAGTCCATATAAGTATGACCTTTGACATCATTTAATTGTGAACCTATAAGCTTGCCAAAGATAGTGAAGTACAGTGCTACAGTTACTACTGATGGAACAATAGTCTGTACCCATATGCGTGCAAATCTAAGAATTTCTTTTATGAATAGAGTTCTTAAAGCAATGAATTTTTCTTGAATAGTCATGCGTTAAAACTCATTTTTTAACCAGATTCATAAATAGCTCTTCAAGCCGGTTAGATTTGTTTCTCATGCTTAATATTTCTATATCGAGTTGTGCAAATTGCAGGAAAATTTTCTCTAGTGTCTGCTGTTCTTTAGGTGTGACCTCTAATGTTTTTTCATCATAAACAACGATATCAGCGTCTTTAATCGCCGGTGGAGATGAAATTGAGTCCTTCAAATACAAGATAAATGTTTCTTTTTTTAGCTGGTCTAGAAATTCTCTTAAAGACGTATCAATAATTATATTTCCATCGCTGATAATACCGATATTACGGCATAGATACTCAGCTTCCTCCAGGTAATGTGTCGTTAATATAATCGTTCTGCCATCATCATTAAGTTTTTGTAGCAACTCCCACATTGAACGACGAATTTCTATATCCACACCTGCCGTTGGTTCATCCAGAATCAGCAATTGTGGGTCATGTATTAACGCTCGAGCTATCATTAAGCGGCGTTTCATGCCACCAGATAATTCGCGGGGTGTGTTTTTTCTTTTTTCCCACAAGCCAAGAATATTTAGCGTTTGTTCTGCTTTTTCTTTAGCGATATTTGGAGTAATACCATAATATCCCGCCTGATTTTTTACGATTTCAAAAATCGGCTCAAATGAATTGAAATTAAATTCCTGCGGAACAAGACCAATCATGCGTTTGGCTTTGGCAAAATCCTTATCAATGTTATAGCCAAATATTTCAACATTGCCCGAAGTTTTATTCACCAGTGAACATATAATGCCAATAGTGGTTGATTTTCCAGCACCATTGGGACCCAGCAAAGCATAAAAATCACCTTGCTTGACACTAAAAGAAATTCCATTAAGCGCCTGAAAGCCATCTTTATAACGCTTGACTAAATTTTCAATCTTTAACGCGGGTGTTTGTGTGCTCATGC